>Ga0194132_10007188_pt1 | contig 16760 bp, 14 predicted proteins | sample TA2KigOf80mmetaG_FD_148612 | JGI IMG/M metagenome (GOLD analysis project Ga0194132, IMG submission 148612) | Freshwater microbial communities from Lake Tanganyika, Tanzania - TA2015054 Kigoma Offshore 80m | ecosystem: Environmental > Aquatic > Freshwater > Lake | place: Tanzania: Lake...
GGGCGTCGCTCGCGGCGCTGGCGATGGCGGCGGCCGTGGCCACGTCGGCCGCGGTCCAGACGGGTCTCGACGGGCTGGCGCGGTCAGCGCGGGACGCGAGCGCCCGCGCCTTCGGCAGCGACGCATTCGTCCTGACCAGGGTGGCGGCGGGCACGCTGAGCCGGCGGGAGCTGCGGGACCGGCTCGTGCGGAACCCCAACATCACGCGCGGGGACGTGCGCTTCCTGGAAGGGGTGGCGGACGGGCGTGTGCAATACGCCGCGACCGCGCAGCGGCCGGCGGACGTCAGCGCGGGCGGCCGGACGTTCGAGAACGCGGCCATCAACGGCACGCAGGCGGCGCTGTTCGCGATCCGGGAGGTCGGCCTCGAACAGGGGCGGCCGTTCACCGAGGCCGAGGAGCAGGCCGCCGCGCAGGTCATCGTCGCAGGGCGCGCGATCGTCGACGAGCTGTTCCCCGCGGCCGACCCGCTGGGCCGGCAGGTCCGCATTGCGGGCCGGGCGTTCCGCATCGTGGGCGTCCAGACGCGGCAGGGCACGACCGGTGGCGTGACGCTGGATCGGTACGTGTGGATGCCGGTCGCCGCGTTCGAGCGCGCGTTCGGTGCCGCCCCGTCGCTGCAGGTGTTCGCCGCCGCGACCGGCCCCTCCCGTACCCGCGCCGCCGAAGACCGGGCCCGCATCTCGATGCGCGCGCGGCGGCAGCTCGGCCCGGCGGCGGACGACACCTTCGACCTGATCACCCCGGAGGCATCGCGGACCTTCGTCGACGCGATCACCTCGCAGGTGGGGGCGGCCGGGCCGCCCATCGCCTTCATGGCGTTGATCGCGGCGATCGTGGTGGTCGCCAACACGACGCTGGTGTCGGTGGCGCAGCGCACGCGGGAGATCGGCATCCGGCGCGCCGTCGGCGCTGCCCGCGTTCACGTGCTGGCGGAGACGCTGGCGGAGTCCACGGTGATCGCGCTCGTCGGGGGCGTGGCGGGCCTGGCCGCCGCGGCCGCTGCGCTGAGCCTGGCGGCCGCGGTCGTGGACATTCCGCTCTCTCTCGAGTGGCCCACTGCGCTCGGCAGTCTGGCTGCCGCCGCCGCCAGTGGCATGGTGGCCGGCTGGTATCCGGCCAGGCGCGCGGCCGGCATCGAGGTGATGGCGGCCCTGAGGCAGGAGTAGCGCCATGACCGGACCGCGACGAGGGCTGCGGAGATGACGACGCGCGGTGTGCGACGGCGTCCATACGAGGCGCTGCTGGAGCCGGCGGCGCTCGCGCTGGAGTCCCTGCGCAGCCACCCCGCTCGGACCGCGCTGGCCGTGGGCGGCATCGTCATCGGGATCGTCACCGTCGTGCTCGTGGCCTCCGTGCTGGCCAACGCCCGCAACCAGGTGGCGCTGCTCTTCCGGGACCTCGGGACGGAGAACGTGTTTGCGTTCCATCTCACGGGCGATCCCTACGTGACGCCATCGGAGAGCGAAGCGGGGCGCCAGCCCCTCGAGCTGTCGTTCGTGGACGAGATCCGGAAGCTGTCCACGACCGTGCGCGACGTGGGGGCGCAGGTCATCGTGCCCACGGCGGTCGAAGGCCAGGTGCTCATCGCGCGCGCCGGCACCAGCGAGTCCGACACCGTGCTGGTCGAAGGGGCGTCGTGGACCCTGTTCGACATCATCGGCGCGGAGTTCGCCGCCGGCCGCCCGTTCACCGCGCTCGAGGATCGCGCCGGGGCGCGCGTGGCGGTCATCGGCGCCAGCCTGTCGCAATCGCTGTTCGGCGGCGCGTCCCCGCTCGGCCGGACGCTCACGCTGGCGGGGGATCGCTACACCGTGGTGGGGGAGCTGGCGCCGCGTCGGGGCGGGTTCCTCGGCGAGAACCGGCAGGACAACGTGTTGAGCCTCCCGGCCGGCACGGTGCGCCGGCGTTTCGGCGTTCCGGAGCGGGTGGTGCTCTACCTGCGGGCGCAGCCCGGCGAGCTCGATGCTTGCGCGCGGGAAGCCGAAGCGATCCTCCGGCTGCTGCGGGGGCTGCCTCCGGGCAGCCCGAACGACTTCACGTTGTCGACCGCCGAGCAGATCATCGCGACGTTCGACGGCATCAGCCTGCGCGTCGGGCTGGCCACGGTGGGCCTGGCCGGCATCAGCCTGCTGATCGGGGCCATCGGCATCGCCAACGTGATGTTGATCAGCGTCACCGAACGCACGCGCGAGATCGGTCTGCGGCTGGCCGTGGGCGCGAGGCGGCGACAGGTGATGCTCCAGTTCCTGCTCGAGGCAGCGTTCCTCTCGGGGCTGGGTGGCGCGGCCGGCGTGACGGCCGCCCTGGCGCTCGGCTTCTCCCTGGCGCTGGTGGTTACCGGGTACTCAGCCGTCGCGCCGCCCTGGGCCGTCGTGGCGGGGCTGATGTCGTCGGTGGGCGTCGGCGTCGCCGCCGGCTACTGGCCCGCGCGGCGGGCGGCGAGACTGGACCCGGTGGAGGCGCTCCGACATGAGTAGGCGCCGATGAGCGTGGTGGACGTGAGCCTGATCGGACTCGAGGCCGCCCTGCTGGCGCTCACGGTCGTGTGGGCGCTCAGCGTCCGCCTGCGGGACGCGAGCATCGTGGACATCGCGTGGGGGCCGGGGTTCGTCCTGCTGGCCTGGCTGTACGTCGTCGCTCTCGATGCCAGCGGGGTGCGTCCCTTCCTCGTGGCAGGGCTGGTGACGGTATGGGGCCTGAGGCTCGGGGCGCACATCCTCGCCCGCCACCGCGGCGAGGACCCGCGCTACCAGGCCATGCGCGCCCGCCACGGCGACGCGTTCTGGTGGCGAAGCCTCGTCGTGGTCTTCTGGCTGCAGGCGGCGATCCTCTGGTTCGTGGCGTGGCCGCTGCTGATGGCGGCGCGGGATGCCGGGCCGCCGCCGTTCCGGGTGACCGACGCGGCGGGCCTGCTGCTGTTCGTCGTGGGGTCCGCCGTCGAGGCGATCGGCGATCGGCAGCTGAGCCGCTTCCGGTCCGATCCCGCGAACCGGGGCCGGGTCCTCGACACCGGTCTCTGGCGGTACACTCGGCACCCGAACTACTTTGGCGATGCGCTCGTCTGGTGGGGCGTCTACCTGATCGCCTGCTCCACGCCGGGCGGCTGGCTGACCGCCGCGAGCCCGGTACTCATGACATGGCTGCTGCTCCGCGTGTCCGGGGTGACCTTGCTCGAACGGCACATGGCGTCAACCAGACCGGCCTACGCAGCCTACGCCAGGCGCACGTCGGTGTTCGTGCCCTGGTTTTCCCGAGAGGGATGATGGCGAAACAGGGGACGGCCGCGGCCGAGGATCGCATCGGCATCGGGATCTCCTCCTGCCTCCTGGGCGAGGAGGTTCGCTTCGATGGCGGCCACAAGCGCGATCGGTTCCTGACCGACACGCTGGGCCCGCTCGTCGAGTGGGTGCCGGTCTGTCCCGAGGTCGAGGCCGGCTTCGGGACGCCGCGGGAAGCGATGCGCCTGGTGGGTGAGGACGGCCGCCTCCGGCTCGTGACCGTCCGCACCGCCGTCGATCTGACCGATCGGCTGGACCGCTACGCCGCACGGCGGGTGGGGGAGCTGGCGCACGAGGGGCTCAGCGGCTACGTGCTCAAGAAGGACTCGCCCAGCTGCGGCATGGAGCGGGTGAAGGTCTACGGCACGGCAGGCGTCCCGGCCAGGTCGGGCCGAGGGCTGTTCGCCGCGGCCCTGCTCGATCGCTTCCCGTTTCTCCCGGTCGAAGAGGAAGGCCGACTCTCGGATCCGGTACTGCGCGACAACTTCATCGAGCGGGTCTTCGCGTACCGCCGGCTGCAGCGGCTGTTCGCGGGCCGGTGGACGGTGGGGCAGCTCGTCCGCTTCCACACCGCGCACAAGCTCACGCTGATGGCCCACGCGGAGAAGACGTACCGCTCGCTTGGCCCCCTGGTGTCGCGCGCGAAGGCGCTGCCGCGCGCGTCCGTGAAGGACCAGTACACCGAGGGCTTCATGACCGCCCTGGCGGCGATCGCCACGCGGCGGCGGCACACCAACGTGCTCCAGCACGTGGCCGGGTACTTCAAGACCACGCTCGATTCCGCCGATCGCCGGGAGCTGCACGGCGCCATCGACGACTACCGCCGCGGCCTCGTCCCGCTCGTCGTGCCGATCACGCTCATCCGCCACTACGTCCGGCGACACGACGTCGCGTACCTGGAGGGCCAGACCTACCTCGAGCCGCACCCGAAGGAGCTGATGCTCCGCAACCACGTATGAACATCCTTCTCACCGGCGCGACCGGCTACGTCGGCGGCCGCCTCCTCACGGCGCTCCTGGAACGCGGACACGTGGTGCGCTGCCTCGCGCGCAACCCGGCGTACCTGGCCCATCGGCAGTCCGACCGGGTGGAGGTCGTGTGCGGCGACGTCACCGATCCCGCCTCGCTGGCCGCCGCGTTCGACGGGGTGGAGGCGGCATACTACCTGGTGCACTCGATGGGCGAGGCGTCAGGGTTCGAGCGGCGCGAGCAGGAAGGCGCCTGCCGCTTCGCCGCCGCGGCCCGGGCGGCAGCGGTACGGCGCGTGATCTACCTGGGTGGACTTGGCGAGGAGGACGATCACCTGTCGCCGCACCTGCGCAGCCGGCAGGAGGTCGGGCGGATTCTCCGCGAGTCGGGGGTGCCCACCATCGAGCTGCGCGCCTCGATCGTGCTCGGCTCCGGCAGCCTGTCGTTCGAGATGATCCGGGCTTTGACCGAGCGGCTGCCCGTCATGATCACGCCGCGGTGGGTGTCGGTGCTGGCGCAGCCGATCGCCGTGCTGGACCTGCTGGCATACCTCGTCGAGGCGCTCAACGTGCCGCTGCCCGGGAGCCGGATCGTGGAGATCGGCGGCGCCGACCGGCTGTCGTACCTGGCGCTGATGCAGGAGTACGCCCGGCAGCGGGGGTTGCGCCGCCTGATGATCCGGGTGCCGCTGCTGACGCCGCGCCTCAGCAGCCTCTGGCTGGGACTCGTGACGCCGCTGTACGCGCGCGTCGGCAGGCGGCTGATCGAGAGCATCCGCCACCCGACGGTCGTCACGACCGATACCGCGGCGGAGCTGTTCCAGGTGCGTCCGGTCGGCGCCGCGGCGGCGATCCGGGCGGCCCTCGAATACGAAGATCGCGAGTACGCCGAAACGCGCTGGTCGGATGCCGTGTCCGCGTCAGGCGTGCAGGGGCCCGGGGGGGCGCTCGCGCCCGGCCGACGGCTGGCCGACGTTCGTGCGCGCGAGGCGGCTGCGTCTCCCGCGCACTGCTTCGCCACTGTGGCGAGCCTGGGTGGGCGTGACGGCTGGCCGGCCTTCGACTGGCTGTGGCGGCTGCGCGGCGCGTTCGACCTGTTGATCGGCGGCGTGGGCATGCGGCGCGGCCGCCCGGAAGGCCGCGATCTGCGCGCGGGCGACGCGCTCGACTTCTGGCGGGTGGAGGCCTTCGAGCCCGGCCGGCGCCTGCGGCTCGGCGCCGAGATGAAGCTGCCGGGCCGGGCATGGCTCGAGTTCACCGTCGAGCCCTCAGGTGCGGGGGCGCGGATCCGGCAGGCGGCGACGTTCGATCCGGTCGGGCTGTCGGGGCTGCTCTACTGGTACGCGCTGGCGCCCGTCCACGCGCTGATCTTCCGCCGCCTGCTCGACGCCATTGCGGACAGGGCGGCGGCACAGGCGGGGAGCGCAAGCCCTGACCCCGGGGATCGCTTCCGTCCCTCGTAGGAGCCGGCCGCGACGATCGTCAGCTGAGGGCTCAACTGAGCCCCGGTCTACGGCGACTTCGGGCGGCGGAGCAGCAGGTACGTGAAGCGCCCGTGCAGCCAAGCCTCGCCGGTCACGTCGTTGTGCCGGCTGTCGATCGATTCGCTCAGCACGTGGGCGTAGTGCCCGCCGAGCCGCGCGACCTCCTGTTCCAGCCGCGTGCGGGCCTGCGCCATCAGGTCGTCCTTGCACGCCTCCCAGAGCTCGTCGCGGTGGACGATGTCGTTGTGGACGTGCCGGCTGGTGGCTTCGACCACGTGCTCGCCCACGGTTTCGGCTTCCAGGGGCGGCAGGTCGCGGTGCCAGTACACGATCTGTTCAGCGTGTGTCTCGGTGCTCACGGGCCCACGGTATCAGATCGAGCGCCGGACCATAATTGAAACGTGCCGCCGCGCGTCCGTTTCGCACCCTCGCCTACCGGCTACCTGCACATCGGCGGCGCCCGCACGGCGCTCTTCAACTGGCTCTACGCCCGGCGACACGGCGGGACGTTCATCCTGCGCATCGAGGACACCGATACGGAGCGGTCGTCCGGCGACATGGTGAGCGGCATCCTGGAGGGCCTGCGCTGGCTGGGCCTCGACTGGGACGAAGGCCCGGAGGTGGGCGGGCCGCACGCGCCCTACTTCCAGTCCGGCCGTCTCGATCGCTACCGGGCCGTTGCGAACCGGCTCGTCGAGGAGGGGCACGCCTACTTCTGCTACTGCAGCCCGGAGCGGCTGAGACGGGAACGCGAGCGCGCGGAGGCCGCCGGTGGGGCGTGGCAATACGACCGGACGTGCGCGCGGCTCGATCCGGCGCGGATCGCCGAACTGGAAGCGGCGGGTGCGCCCCGGGCCATCCGGTGCCGGGTTCCGGACGGGCGCGTCGGCTTCACCGATCGCGTCCGGGGGCGAATCGACGTGGACGGCAGCGGCATCGAGGACTTCGTCATCCTGCGATCCGACCTGCACCCGACCTATCACCTGTCGAACGTCGTGGACGACGTGGACATGGCGATCACGGACGTGATCCGGGGCGACGATCACATCTCGAACACGTCGAAGCACCTGTTGCTCTACGCCGCACTAGAGGTGGAACCGCCCGCGTTCGCCCACGTGCCGCTGATTTTCGGGCCGGATCGAAAGCGTCTCAGCAAGCGGCACGGCGCCACGTCCGTCATGGAGTACGCGCGCGCCGGGTACCTGCCGGATGCCGTGGTGAACTTCCTGGCGCTGCTCGGCTGGTCGCCAGGGGACGACCGGGAGATCCTGCCGCGGCACGATCTGGTCGCTGCGTTCGACCTGTCCGGCATCAGCGGCGGCAACGCCGTGTTCAGCCCGGAGAAGCTCGAGTGGATGAACGGGCAGTACCTCGCGCAGATGCCGGCCGGGGACCTTGCGGCCCGGGTCGAGCCGCTGCTGCGGGACGCGGGGCTGCTGCCTGAGGGCGGGCCGGTCGATCGGGCGTTGTTACAGCGGCTGCTGGTGCTCCTTCAGCCGCGGGCGAAGCGGCTGCCCGACTTCGTGGATCAGGCGCAGCCGTTCCTGGTCGATGCCGTCGAGTACGCGCCCGAGGCGGTGAAGAAGCACCTGTCCTCGCCGGAACTCGCCGGGCACGTGTCGGCGCTCAGGGCAGCGCTGGCGGCGGTCGAGCCGTTCGAGGAGGCGCCGGTCGAATCGGCGCTGCGGGGCGTGGCCGAGGCGCGCGGGATCAAGGCTGGCGCGCTGATTCACGCCGCCCGGGTGGCGCTGACCGGTCGGATGGCGAGCCCGGGGATCTTCGAGGTGATCGTGCTGATCGGCCGCGCCCGGACGGCGACGCGGCTCGAGCAGCTCGAAACGTACCTGACGACGCGGCCGTAGCCGCGTGCCGTCCTACTCGATCGTCGCTTTCCGGACGAAGTCGAGCTTCGGGAACTCCTTGTTCAGGTAGGCGTTCCCCTGCGTCTGGATCAGCCCCTGGTTCGGCTGCTCGCGGTACTCGGCGTTGATCTTGTCGACGACGTCCATGCCTTCGACCACGCGGCCGAACGGGGCGAACCCCTGTTTGTCGAGCCCGCTGTTGTCCCGGTAGTTGATGAAGATCTGCGTCGTCCGGGTGTCGGGGCCTGCCATGGCGAACGACACGAAGCCGCGCGTGTTGCTCTGGCGGACCCGGTCGTCGTCGATCTGCTGGTTGCGCCAGATGGTGGCGACCGAGGGCGTGCCGTTGATGCCGAACTGGACCATGAAGTTCGGGACGACGCGGAAGAACCGGGTCTCGTCGAAGAAGCCGTGCTTGACGAGGTTGTAGAAGCGGTCGGCGCCGAGCGGCGCCCACTCGCGGGTGACTTCGATGACGAAGGCGCCCGCCGAGGTGTCGAATCGGGCCTTGAAGGTGGCCGGAGCCGTTTCCTTCATGGCGGCCGGGTTGCGGAGGTTGGCCTTGGCCGCCAGTTGCGACTGCTGGGCCGCGACGGGGCTGCCCGCGGCCAGGACGGTAGCCACGGCGCCGAGGACGATGAGGGAGCGGAGGAGTTGTGCCATGGCTACGTATCCTAACCGCGTCCGGGCCGCCCGGGCGACTGGCCCGAGCTTGCCCGGGGCGAAGGGGTCCAGCTAGAATTGGGGTTTCGCGTCTCCCGCGAAGAGCCGGCCGATACTGGGAGGTCGTTCAACGGTAGGACACGTGGCTCTGGACCACGTTATCGGGGTTCGAATCCCTGCCTCCCAGCCAAATAAACCTCGGACTCTCAGTCATTTACTCGCGGGCGATCTCGCCACCCCGATTACGTGGTCCCCGCACACATTCTGCAAGTTTCGCGGCTGCCCTTGTAGACGTCACCACGAAGTTGCTGAAGTCAGGGAGTTGGACGGTTCTGTCGCAACGGGTGCGCTTGAGTGAAGCCTCGGGTTCTTGACGAAAAGTTGACAACTTCGCCGCTCTGAGCGCGTCAACACGCGGGGCCGGTCAATGCCTCCGGTATTCTTGGCGCGGCATTGACCAGAACGTCTCCCCGGGCGTCCGCGTACTACTCCGGACCGGTAGATCTCTTTCTCGCCACCGATCCGTACGAGGTCCTTGGTGCGCTGACTGCGGCACACATCCACGACCTCGAAGTCGAGCAGCGTCAGGCGTGGGAAGAGGAGGTGAGGATACTCAGGGTTGCTCTATCGGGGATTACTGGAACGCTTCACCTCGAGTTCGACGTGCCCCGCCTTGGCAGTCGAATCGATGCCGTGCTGGTCTCAGGCTCGGTCGTATTCCCGATCGAGTTCAAGTGCGGCGAGCATCAGTTCCGTCTTGCCGACTACAACCAGGCGTGGGACTACGCGCTGGATCTGAAGAACTTTCACGCTACGAGTCACGACGCGTCGATTTGTCCCGTCCTCGTGGCGACGGAGTCTGATATCGCCGACGAGAACTGGCAGGGCCCACATCCGGACGGCGTGCGGCCGCCGTATCGTTGCGGCGCTCGCCACCTCCGCGATGTCCTCCACGGTGGTCTGGCACTGAGCGGCGGACCCCCGATCGACAGCGAAGCTTGGGGAACCGCACCGTATCAGCCGACGCCAACCATCATCGAAGCGGCGCGGGTCCTCTACGCGCGCCACTCGGTCGAGGCGATTTCGCGCAGCGATGCGGGTGCCAAGAACCTCCGCATCACGTCGGTTGGCGTCGAGGACATCATCGAGCACTCCCGCGCAAACCGCGAGAAATCGATCGTGTTCGTCACCGGCGTACCGGGCGCCGGGAAGACGCTCGTCGGCCTGAACGTGGCAACACGCAGGCGGACGTTGGGAGAGGCGCGGGCCGTCTATCTGTCGGGAAACGGTCCGCTTGTTGCGGTTCTTCAGGAAGCGCTCACGCGTGACGAACTGGCACGCGTCGGCAACACCGAACGAAAGGGGGCGGTCCGGCAGCGCGTGAAGCCGTTCATCCAGAACGTACACCACTTCCGAGATGAAGGCGTACGCACGACGAGCGCTCCCTACGACCGCGTCGTCATCTTCGACGAAGCGCAGCGTGCGTGGACGCAGGCGAAGACCGCCGACTTCATGAAGCGGCGCAAGAGGATTGCGAACTTCAATCGGTCGGAACCGGAGTTTCTCATCTCGTATCTCGACCGGCACGATGCGTGGGCGGTCGTCATCTGCCTTGTCGGAGGCGGTCAGGAGATTCATACGGGCGAGGCAGGCATCGGCGAATGGCTTGAAGCTGTTCGGTCGCAGTTTCGGCACTGGCGTGTTTATGTATCGCCGAATCTCACCGACTCTGAATACGCAGCCCAGTCAGCGCTCGAACGCCTTGCCACGGCGTCGGTCGTCTGGGATGCTCGCCTCCATCTCGCCACGTCAATGAGATCGTTCCGGTCGGAGAAGGTGTCCGCGTTCGTCAAGGCTGTTCTCGACTGTGACGTGGTCTCGGCCCGTACACTGCTCCAGGAGATCACGCGGCGGTATCCCATTGTCGTCACGCGCGACTTGGCACACGCAAAGACCTGGATCCGCAGCCAGGCTCGTGGTTCGGAGCGCTACGGGCTGGTCGCCTCGTCGCAGGCCCAACGCCTCAAGCCGCACGCGATCGATGTCCGTGTGAACGTCGATCCGGTTCAGTGGTTCCTGAACGGCAGGCACGACACGCGATCGAGCTATTACCTGGAGGACGCCGCAACCGAATTTCAGGTTCAGGGTCTCGAGCTCGACTGGGTCTGCGTGACGTGGGATGCAGATTTTCGACGCCATGCGGAGTCGTGGCGCTACCATTCGTTTCGCGGAGACGCGTGGACGACGGTCCACAAAGAGGAGAGGAAGCGCTATCTGCTGAACGCCTACCGCGTTCTGTTGACGCGCGCTCGCCAAGGGATGGTCATCTTCGTGCCGCCTGGCGACGAGTCAGACCCTACTCGTGCACCGGCGTTCTACAACGACACGTACGAATACCTCACGGGCTTGGGCGTGGCCGAGGTCTGATGGAATGTTCGCGAGCGCGCCGCCGTCGCTGCAAGCCGCTGGGCGCTGACTCCGACCTGGCCGCGGCTCACCGCCGCAAAAGGCGCTCATCGAAATCGAATGGATGTGGATCTCCGACCCGAACGGCTCTGAAATCCTGGTGTTGCGGATTCAGCAGGTAGTTCGACTCCGTTTCAATGATGGCACTCGGCACCTGGAGGACCGCGGCCGCCGCCGCCTTCGCCCACTCGTCGCCGATCAATTGGAGTTCCGGTGGAGCCGGATATGAGCTCCAGTTCGGCGGCAAACGCTTCGGGTCGAGTCGCTCAATGAGCCTCTCCTCGAATGTGCACGCGATGAGCACATAGGCGCCCAGGATCGACCGACGCCCCAAATGCACCAGCATCTCGAGCGCCGCCAATGCCGCGCTGCCGGACGTGTAGACGAGCGGGGTACCAGGCGAATTCCAACGCCCGCCCTCGAGACGAGCGCCCTCACCATCGAATGCCTTCGCGGCGTGTCTCACCTTGACGATTCGCCAGGCAGTAATCGCCACTACGAGAACACGCCGTGCTCGAGGCGGCCGACTAGCCGCTCAACTTCTTGAACACCGAGTTCTGTCCGAGCGAGGTCCAGCGGAACACCACCACCGAGCGCCGGCTGTGCTGTTGTGAGCCATTCGACGGCGGCGTCACGCTCGCCCTCGAACAGTTGGAGCGTCTTTCCAAAGAGCCTGGCGGCCCGCAGGAGGCGATCGGATTCATCCGAGAGCAATCGGCCGTCCGCCTTCCGGCGAGTCAGGGTGCGCCGTGGAATGTTGATGAGGTCGATCAGCCGATCGACCGTCAGCGATGTGTTGCGCTGGAATCGATCGAACGCGCGATATGGAATACCGCGCTGAACCGCTCGAAGCAAGCCCGGCGCATCGAACGTGTCGAGGCCCAACAGGACGACATACGCGTGTGGCCCGGGCTGACCGGCGCGGAGCTGTTGCCGAAAGCGATCGAGGTCCTTGGTGGTCTCGGTTCCCTCATGAAGCGCGGCGGCTGCTGTCTTGGCCATATGGCCATCTATTATGCGCCAATTGCCACTTGACGAAAACTTGACAGATTGCGCACGAAAGGGCCGTCCCCGACCGGAGACGGCCCGACGATCTGCGCGATTTTCCTAAGACAAACGAAACGGCCCAACGTCACCGACGACGCGTGCGCCGCCTCTGGACCACGTTATCGGGGTTCGAATCCCTGCCTCCCAGCCAGTTATCCTGTTCCAACTTCTCGACTTACGTCGTTCGACCCTCCGCCGTCTCCCAACTGTCTCCAACGGCCCGGAGCCGAGGTCGCTCGTCGAGCAGTCGGATCGTCGCGTCGAGCGCCGCTGGACTCAGGAGCGAGTACCGCTGAGTCATCGCGAGGCTCTGATGTCCGACCAGCTCTTGCACGCCTTCTTCGGCCCCGAGAGCAGGAGCTCGCGCTCGCCACGCTCGCCCCAATCTCTCGCCGTCGACGTCGGGCAGCTCGCGTTCAGCTTACGCCGTTCGCGACGCCGGTCCCCCGACGCCAGGCGGTCGACGCCGCTCGACCATTGGGCGGGTCGTGCGCGGCAGCTCTGCCGCCTCGTCCACGGTGAGAAAGAGCGCCACGCTCACCGCCGGACTCGCGAGCAAGGTTCGGATGGCGAGTCCGAACGTGCTGCGTGCGATCAACCCCCGGCACAACCCCACTCAGGAGACGATGAACCGGCTGCTGAAGCCGTTCTGTCTGAAGCTGAGCCTGGCGAAGATTGACGGGCCGCGAAGCCGCCACGCCGCATGAGCTGAAGGCCTGCGGCGGTTCGGCGATCGCTTACCTGCCAAGAAGCCGCGGCCGAGTGTCGGCGACGTCAAGGTGTCGCGCTCAGGCAGACCGTCGCACGATGCCCGTGATCAGCGATGACCGCTACGGGTAGTTTGGCGTGACGCGGAAGAAGTGCATCTTGTCGCGCTGCTCGGGAGGCCCTTCCTGGTTCGTCCTGATCCCCGGGAACTTGTCGCCGAACGCCTTCCGCACGCGTTCGTATTCGGACGTCCCTTCGAAACTCAACTCCGGCGTCACCCCCGGCGGCGCGTCGACGTGCTCCGCCGTGCCGGTGAACAGGCGGTCGCCCACCCTGACGCGAATCCTTGGATCGCGCAGCAGGTTGCCGTTCCAGGCCCGCACCTCCGGAAACGTCTCGCGCAGATCGGGCTTCCCGGGAAGCGGGGCCTTGTAGCCCGCGTAGAGGTAGATCCGGCCCTCGAGGTGCGTCGCGGCCACGGTGACCGTGTAGGGCACCAGCCACCAGGGACGCGTTTCAATCTGCACGAAAGGAATGTCGTCGAAGAAGGACCAGTCGGTGATCGGCGACGTCACCGGGGTGCCGGAGATGCCCAGCACGACGTCGCGGAAGCCGAAGAACAGCGTCCCCTGCTGGGCCTGACCGTATCCTGCGAGGCTCGATCGCTTGATGGCCACCACCGTCGTCAGCGCAACCAGACAGAGCGCACCAACCACGATGACGAGGCGCTTCGCTCCTGGACGTGTCATGGGGCCATCCTCCGCGGGCCGATCCTGCAGGATCAGCCCGCCTGCCGGGAAACGGTCGCAGGTCGTTCTCGCAGACCCCCAGGCGACCACAGGATTGAGTCGGGTGCCCGAAGGGCGGGAAGACCGGGCGGGGCGGTCAGAATCGGGTTCACGAGCGCGCGCGGTACACTAGCCGCGCGCCATGCACGACGTCCTCGTCACGGGTGCCGCGGGGTTCATCGGGTCCCACGTCGCCGGGCACCTTCACACCGCCGGATACCACGTGCTGGCGCTCGACGATCTGTCCGGTGGATTCGAGGACCAGATCCCCGACGGCGTGACGTTCGTCCGCGGGTCGGTCACCGACAGCGCGCTGGTCGATCGCCTGTTCGCCGCGAACGCGTTCGCCTGGGTCTTTCACCTGGCGGCGTACGCGGCCGAGGGCCTGAGCCCGTTCATCCGGCGCTTCAACTACGACAACAACCTCCTCGGCAGCATGGTCGTGCTGAACGCCGCGATCAACAGCCGGCGGGTCAAGTGCTTCGTCTTCACGTCGTCCATCGCGGTCTACGGCCACGCACCGGCGCCGATGCGCGAGGAGACGATCCCGATCCCCGCGGATCCGTATGGCATTTCCAAGTACGCCGTGGAGCTGGATCTCGCGCAGGCGCACGAGATGTTCGGCCTCGACTACGTCATCTTCCGGCCGCACAACGTCTACGGGGAGCACCAGCACCTCGGCGACCCGTACCGCAACGTGGTGGGCATCTTCATGCGCCAGCTGATGCAGGGCGAGCCGCTGACGATCTTCGGCGACGGCAGCCAGACGCGCGCGTTCAGCCACGTGGACGACGTGGCGCCGATCATCGCCCGCTGCATCGAGCGGCCGGACTGCTACAACACGGTCTACAACATCGGCGGAGACCAGCCCTGCTCGGTCAGGGATCTGGCGGAGGCGGTTGGCCGGGCGCTCGGGGCCACGCCCGAGATCCGGTGCCTGCCGCCGCGCCCGGAGGTGCTGCACGCGTTCGCGACCCACGACCGGGTGCGCCGCGTGTTCGGCGACATGGTGCTCGACGTGCCGCTCGACGAGGGGCTGGCGCGGATGGCGGCCTGGGCGCGCACGGCCGGGGTCCGGCCGAAGTCGCGGTTCAGCCAGATCGAGATCCCGCTCGGCCTGCCGCCCATCTGGACCGCGCCGAAGGGCTGATCGCGCGTAGGCGCGGTCTCGCCGAAGCCGTCGGCGAAGGCGGACAGCCGGCCCCCGCCAGGAACGATCTGTGCAGCGTGTCAGAAATTGACCTGGAGCCCGACCAGCGTCTTCTGGTACCGCGGGTCGACGCCGACGGGCAGCAGGCTCTCGTAGGTGTGGACGTAGGCGAACTGGATGCCGAGGCGACGGGTGATCGCGCCGGTGAGCGACGTGCTGAACGACAGGAAGTAGTCGCCGCTGTCCGACACGTCGCGTGACGCGAACAAGGACTCGCTCAGCGACCATCCGGCGTTGATCGCCACGGTGGCGTCCTGGAAGAACCCGTAGTTGAAGTTGAAGCCGTTTTCGCCCGCCACGTTCTTGTCGTGTCCCAGGAGCTGCACGCCGGGCACGATCCGGAAGTGGAGGCGTCCCTTGCGGAGCTGCGGGCCGACGCCGAGGATCTGCGTGAATCGGTAGTCGATCCGCTGGATCCTGTCGCGCAGCGCCTCGGTCCGCGCCATCAGGACCCACCGCTCACCGTAGTCGTGCTCCACGCCGAGGTGCGCGTCCATGTGATCGGCGACGGTGGTGCGCGCCGTGGTGTCCGGCAGGCGGGTCGTGCCGTGCTGGTAGCTCGCCGACATCGTCAGCGCGCCGTTGTCCGAATAGGGGCGACGGCCGTCGAACGACAACTGGACGCCGGTGAGATCCGTCTGGCCGCTCTCGACAGACACCCCCATGGTGACCGAGCCGGTGAAACCGGCGGGCGCCGCGGCAGCCGGCGGCTCCGTGCTCGGCGGTGTGACCGGCGCCTGCTGGGCGCGCGCGTCGCCCCCGAGCGACGCGGCGAGTACGGATGCGAGCACGACAACGCGACGTCGCGACATCTACGGGTTTCTCCTCGGAAAAAGGGGCCGGCCGCAGTCTAGCAGCATTCCTCCCGCGCCTGTGAGACGCTCACCGCGCGGCGAGCGTCGCGCGCAGGCCGCCATCGGCCATGAGCAGCGGCCACGCCGTCCGGTCCGGCGGCGTGACGGGCGCCTCGAGGCGGAAGCGCGTGGCGATGGTCGCGACGATCAGCCGCAGCACCACGTCGGAGAGCACGCTGCCGATGCAGCTGCGGGCGCCGGCGCCGAACGGGAAGTACGCGCACGGAGGGAGACTCCGCTCGAACTCCGGCGTCCACCGATCCGGCCGGAACGCGAGCGGGTCCGGGTAGTACCTGGCGTCGCGCTGCACGAGCCACGACGAGAGCATGATGCGCGTGCCCGCCGGGACCGGCCAGCCGCCCACGTCGTCGTCAGCCAGGGCGAAGCGCATCATCAGCCCCGCCGGGGGACACAGCCGGAGCGATTCCTTGACGACCCTGCCGATGAACGGCAGGCGTCGCACGTCCGGAGTCTCGCCGTCCGCCGCGACGGCCTCCGCCGCAACCCTCGCGTCGGCGTCGGGATGCTCCGCCAGCAGGCGCAGCGTCTGCACCAGCGTCATGCCGACGGTGTTGTAGGAGGCGGCCATCATGCTGACCAGCTCGTGCCGGATCTGCGTGTCGGGAAGGCCGAGGCGCGCGAACTCGGCGGCGAGGTCCGTGTCGCCGCGATCCGCCCGGCGCTGCTCGGCAAGGCGTTCGAGGATCGCCGAATCGAGCGTGGCGACCGCCGCGGCGTACCGCCGGTTGCGGGGGGTGGGCAGCCACCCCGGCAACCCGAAACCGGGCAGGAGGCCGAGCGCCTCCGCGTAGAGTGCTCCGACACGGCGGGTGTCGGCGCCGCGGGTCCCGAAGTGTGTGCGGACCATGATGTGGAGCAGCAGATCCATCAGCTCCCCGGTGAGGCCGGGCCGGGCGCCCGGCGTCCAGCCGGCCAGGGCCGCCCGCGTTTCCTCGACGACCGGACCGGCGTGGGCGGCGACCAGCCGGTCGAACGTGAAGAGCGGGGCGAGGCGCCGCCGCATCGCCAGCGCCCGCTCGCCGTTGTTGAGCTGCATCGAGTCGCCGAAGAAGCGGCGCCCGGCGCGCGTCCCCCGGCTCTTGCGGTAGCGGTCGCTCCGCCGGAGCAGCACGTGCTCGATCAGCGAGGGGTGGGCCAGGAGCAACGCGCGATGCCCGGGCAGGACGAGCGACACCACATCGCCGTACTGCCGGGCGAGGCGCTCCAGCGTGGGAAGGGGACTCCGCTGGAAATCGCGCAGGACGCGGACCACCTCGATCCCGCGCGGGCCCGGCGCGCGGCGGGCGGTGCCGGGGGCGTTCACGCGTTGACGGGCGGCGCCAGCGCGTCCCGCAGTCGCGCCCGCTCCGCGGTGTAGTCGGGCCGATCCTCGTCGAAGCTGCGGACGACCATGGCCTGCGCGGCGCGG
>Ga0194132_10007190_pt1 | contig 16756 bp, 11 predicted proteins | sample TA2KigOf80mmetaG_FD_148612 | JGI IMG/M metagenome (GOLD analysis project Ga0194132, IMG submission 148612) | Freshwater microbial communities from Lake Tanganyika, Tanzania - TA2015054 Kigoma Offshore 80m | ecosystem: Environmental > Aquatic > Freshwater > Lake | place: Tanzania: Lake...
CACGCCCGCTACTACTGGCTGATGTTGGCTGAGAGCCATCTGACGCGCCGGCTGTTCGGGAGCATGGTGCGGCGGATCGAGGCGCTGCCGGCGGGGTGAAGATCGGCCCGGAGAGGTGGAAATCTTGAGAGAAAGGAGGCTGGGAGGGAGAGGTGTCGAAAGAACTGCTGGAAACAGGCATGTTGTCAGTTTTCGTTTTTGTGCGATGGTCGAAAGAAGCCATCCGCAGGCACTGGCCCGCCCTCGGAAAGGGGATTCTGATCAAATCCGGCACGGGAGTGAGGCGTTGGTGTAGACTGTTGGGGCCCGGGAGGCCCAAAATGGAAATCCCGGTTCCATAGCAAAGGCATGGAGACAGTGCTCCGCTGCTTCAAGTAAACCATACTTCCCACAGGCCGACAACAGAGCCTGGCCGAGTACCGGTACCAGCGCATAGAGATAATCTCCTTCTCTCTACCTTGTCGGACGTAAGCCAGTCAATATTGAATCGCGCACCGGGGGAGCCTACGCGACACCGGGATCGGAGGTCCGACATTGGAAGAGGAGTTTTCAGCCCAGGCATTGATCCCATTCTGACGGCTGCGGCCGGCGCCGGCGGGAGCGGTGGGCCGCAGGGGCGCCCACGCCGTGCTTCCCCCATTCACTTCCCCGTTGCACTTCCCTGATTGACTACGGCACAGGAAGCGCGATAGCGTTGATGCCATGACCCAAGACGGCACTCTCACCAGAAGGGGCCTGCTGTGGATGGCAGGCTCATGCGGAATCGCGCTGGGCGCCCGGGGCGGCGGCGGCGCGCTCCGGGGGATCTATCCGATCGTCCAGACGCCGTTCACCGATGCGGGCAAGCTGGACCTTGAGACTCTGGCCAAGGAGATGCGATTTCTCGACCGCTGCGGGGTGCACGGCGCGGTGTGGCCGCAACTGGCCAGCGAGTACGCAGCACTCACCGTGGACGAACGCATGGAGGGCATGCGGACCGTCGCGGCGGAAGGCAAGAAGCTCAAGCCGGCAATCGTCCTGGGGGTGCAGGCGCCCACAGCCGCCGAGGCCGTGAAGTATGCCCGGCATGCCGAAAAACTGGAAGCGGACGCCGTGGTGGCGCTGCCCCCGCCCGGGGAGCAGAACCTTGACCGGGTGCTCGACTACTACCGTGAGATCGGCCGCGCCACGCCCCTGCCGATGTTCGTGCAGTCGATTGGCAACATGTCCGTTGACTTCGTCATAGCGATGTCGAAGGCCGTGCCTTCGCTCAGGTACGTGAAGGATGAGGCGGGAGTGACACTGCCCCGGATTTCCGAGTATCGGGCCAAGGCGCCCGAACTCAACATCCACACCGGGGCGCACGGCATCACGCTGATCGATGAGATGATGCGCGGATCGGCGGGGAGCATGCCGGCGGCGTCCTTTGCCGATCTCTACACGCCTGTGTGGGACCTGTGGCAGGCGGGCAAGAAGAAGGAAGCGATTGAGCGCTGGGGCCGCTGCCTGGTGCTGATCACCGAGGTGCAGCAGTATGGCATCGCTTCGCTGAAGTTCCTGCTGCAGCTCCGGGGCGTGTTTCCGAACCATGTGACGCGCAACACGCCTTCCGCCAACGTTCCGAACAATCCGGTGAGCACACGGGTTGCGCTGGATGACAACGCCAAGCGAGTGCTCACGGAGATCTATTCGTTGATGAAGCCGCATCTCAAGGCTTGAAGCGGCCGATGGTGGTACAGTAAGCAAGTTACAGTCACCATGGCCGGCGGATTCCTAAGGATGGTTCGGGTTCCGCTGGTGGCGCTGCTGCTGCTGGCGCTGCCGGTGTCGATGTACCTGCTTAAAATTCGCGCGGAGCGGGAGTCCCTGAAGAATCGGAATTTCCGGCTGCTGGCGATGATTAGCGATCAGGTGCGGACCAAGCTGAACAGCTACCAGTCCGTGATTTCGTCAGCCGCTCGTGAAACGCACCCGGACTTTAACTTCGGACGCTTTCTGGCCAGTCAGGGCTTGGCGTGCGACAAACCTGGTTGCGAGCAGGATCCAGCGCCAGGGGACAGTGTCGATGCCACGAAGATCTGGCGGCTGGAAGATGGCTCCGGCGTGGTGATTGAGTACAAAGGCGCCAAATCGTCCATCCGGCGGCGGATCGACGTGGCGCGCCGAGTGTTGGAACCGCTGGCGGCCGAGACCGGCGACACTTTCGACGACATGGTCATGGCCGATCAGGCGGATGGACGGGTGATTTACCAGCAGTCGAGATCAGGATTGCGGTTCACCACTGTTGACTCGCTTCTGCCGTCCAGCCCCGCCGAAAAGTCCGCCGGCAAGGGGAACGAAAAGAATGAGCCCGCGCCGCTTCGCTTTACCACCGGCCTGGTGGAGGTGGAGATCTCCGGGGCGTCGTACCTGGTGTTCCAGCAGCCGGTGCAGTTCTCTTTCATCCGCGGCGACCGACGGGAACCCGCCGAGTGGCTGGTCTGCGGCATCGTGCGGGCGGACAGGTTCCTTTCGGACTCGATGCAGGTCTCCTACAACTGGCTGATATTGCTCACGGGTCTGGTGCTGCTTCCGGTTCTGGGCTGGCCCATCATCAAGCTGAGCTTCATGACGCATCGCGAACGGCTGACGATGCGGGACGTGTTCCTGACGGGATTCTCGCTGCTGGCCGCCGCGTCGCTGGCGGTGCTGCTGATTCTGCACATGTACACAGCGTACCGGCTGGAGCGCGAATCGGACGAGCAGTTGCGGATTGTGGCTCGCGACCTGCAGGCCGACCTGCATGGCGAAATCTCCAGCATGATTTTCCAGTTGCGGACGTTCAATGAGGCGCTGGCGGCGCCTGACGCATCGCCCCGGCCCGAGGTGGACTACCTGCGAAAGTCGCCGGGCGGGCTGACCTATCCTTACTTCGATATTGCGTACTGGACGGACCAGCAGGGCAGACAGATTATCAAGCGGATGGCCGATTCCACGTTCACTCCGTTCATCCCCATCACAGACCGGCCGATCTTCCGCACGTTCGTGGGTGCGGGTGAGCGTTGGCATCTGCGCGGCTTCGATGAGACGCATGGATTTCTGCTGTTCGCGACCAATACACCCACCACCGGCGAGAACCAGGCGGTGCTCGCCATCGAGAATTCCGGCAATGCGAAGGCGCCGTATTCGTTCATCAGCAACCGCCCGATGACGCTGTTCCGTCCCGTGATGCCGCCAGGGTTCGGATTCGCCCTTGTGTCGCGCAACGGCTACGTGGTGTTCCATTCGAACGCCAGCCGCAACCAGCAGGAAAACTTCTTCGACGAGACTGACGGCAGTTCGGCCGTGCGCTCCGCGGTGTTGAGCGGCGCCGGAATGTTCGCCACGGCGCACTACATGGGGCGCGAGCACAGCATGTACGTGACACCGGTCACCCGTCTTCAGAACAACCAGTGGTCGCTGGTGGTATTCCGCGATGGAACGGTGACCAGGACGGTGGAACTGGAGACCGTGAGCGATGCAGCCGAGGCGTTGACCGCTTATCTGGCTCTGGTGTGCCTGGTGGCGGCGGCGGCCTATTGGCGGTCACGTTCGGCGGGGCTGCGGAGCAACCTGCTGCCAGGCGGGTTGTCGCAGGAAGCCTACCGGCGGCTCTGCGGACTGTTCCTGTTACTACTGCTGGCCTGGGCGGCTCTGGCCCTAGCGGGGCCTGAGGAGTGGCTTGCAGCCGCGGCACTGCTGGTGAGCGGGGCGGCGTTTGGCCTGGTTTGGCTGGAAGTGGCCGGACGGATGCCGGATTGGGGCTGCGTGTTCGGGCGTCTGGTGCCGCCGGCGGCAGGCTACGTGACCTTCGCGCTTGCACTTATCCTTCTGGCTGGCATGTTGCCCGCTGCCGCGCTGTTCCGTTCGGCGCGGACGCTGCAGCATTCGCTCTATGTGCGATGGGGGCAGGAGAAGATTGCCTACCAGGTGGAAGCCCGGCTGCGCGAGGGCCTGAAGTTGGTGAAGAAGTTTGGCATTCAGGAGCCGCTACGAACTCAATACGCCTCTGAGTTTGAACCGGACAGGATGAAGCTGGGCGACTTTCATCGCGCCTTCTTCAACACCCAGCTTGGACCGCTGCAGAAGACCGAAACCCCCGGTACGGAATCCAGCTCCTTCAACTGGCTGCTATCCCGCATGACGCCGCCGGTGAACAAGGTCGCTATTGAGTTGCATGCGCAGCGGGCACGCAATATCGAGAATCACGGTTGGCGGTGGGATGTGGGCACAGAGTCCGTCACGTTGAACAGGCAGGGGCCGGACAAGCCCAGTCGGTTCAGTGTGGCCAGCCGGCTTCCGGGCGAGAAGCCGGTGGACAAGGTGGACCTGCTGGCCCGCGGCTGTGCGATGTTCGCGTTGTTCGCCGTGGGTTTGGGCACGGTGGCGCTACTGCGGCAGGTGGTTCGCCTGCTGTTCCCTCCGGTCTACCATCCGGCAAGTTCCGTGCCTTGGGGGTTGGGCGACTGGACCGGTGATGTCCTGGCTCTGGGACCATAGGGCTCCGGAAAGACCGCTTGGGCGATGCGTTTGCCCGGCGCGGTCATGATCGACATCATGGGAGAGCAACCGCGGCCGCTTCCCGATGGGGCGGTGCTGGTGATCGATAACTTCGAACGGGAGATCGCCTCGGCCCAGGCCAATCAGCGCAAACTGGAAGCGATCGAGCGGCTTGTCTACCAGGGGACTCATCGGGTCGCGCTGATCTCGGGCGTCGATCCGCACTACTGGCTCTGGTCGTGCCCCGAAACGGCCGGGACGCGGCCCGTTGCGGAAACGTTGTCGCGCTGGGCGGCCGTGCTGTGCCGGTTCCGGACATTTTCGTTTCCGCCCAACCGGGACCTGGACGAGAACGCCGCGCATTGGGACGCCATCTGGTCCCTGTGTACTCCGGATGAGCGCACGCTGATGATGCAGTTGGCGCATGGCGGCATCGTCAACCCGAAGAACAGTCTGGCGCTGGAGCAGCTTGTACGGAAGGGGCTGGTGGTGGACCCTCCGGCCTATCGTCTGGCCAGCGGCACGTTGGAAGCGTTCGTGCGGCGCCGTGGCGGCGGGGACGAACTGGCGGCGCTGGAGGCGCAGTCGCACAGCGGGTGGCGCAACATGCGGTCAAGCTTTGCCATCTTCGTGGGCGGCCTGGTGGTGATCGCACTCGTCGCGGAACGGGAGTTGCTGGAATCGTGGGTGCCGTATGTCACCGGCATTGCCGGGGGCACTGCAACGCTGATTCGTCTGCTCAAGGGCAAGGATGCGGGCAAGCCGCCCGAGTCGTGAGCCCGCGGAAACCGGTATCATGATCGTCGAATGAGCATCTACGATCAACTGGGTGTCGCGGCCATTGTCAACGCCAAGGGCACCTCGACGCGTGTGTCCGGCGGCTTCATCGCGCCGGAGGTGGCGGCGGCGATGAAGGAAGCCGGCGAATACTGCGTGGACATGGCGCAACTTCAGGCGGCTGCCAGTTCCATCCTGGCCGAAATCACCGGCGCCGAGGCCGGGATTGTCACTTCCGGCGCAGCGGCGGGCCTGTTGCTGGGCACGGCGGCTTGCGTGGCGGGGCTGGATCCCGGCAAAATGGCCCGGCTTCCCGATACCCGCGGCATGAAGAACGAGGTGGTGATGGTGCGCAGCCAGCGCAACTTCTACGACCATGCCGTGCGCACGGCGGGCGTTCGCGTTGTGGAGGTAGGGCTGCCCGACCGCGTGGCCGGCGCGGGCGTGCGCGACGCCGAGCCCTGGGAGATCGCCGAAGCCATCGGCGAGCGTACCGCGGCCGTGGTCTACGTGGCGTCCGGCAACGCCCGGCCATCGCTTGAAGAGGTGGTGCGGGTGGCGCACAGCCATAGCGTGCCGTTGCTGGTGGATGCGGCGGCTCAGTTGCCTCCGGCGTCGAACCTGAAGCGCTTCATCGGCGCGGGTGCGGATCTGGTGGCGTTCTCGGGAGGCAAGGCCATTGGCGGGCCGCAGGGTTCCGGCATTTTGTGCGGCAAGCGTGACCTGATCATGTCCGCTCTTCTTCAGAACCTGGATCTGGATATCAGTTGGGAACAGTGGACGCCGCCCGAGAGCCTGATCGACAAGCATCGTCTGGTGGGGATTCCTCCCCACGGGATCGGACGGACGTGCAAGGTGGGCAAGGAGATCATCGTTGGGCTGCTGGTGGCCGTGCGGCGGTTTCTGGCGGAACCGGATGGGGCGCGTTCGGCACGTTGGCTGGCGGCCGTGCGCCGTGTGGCGGAAGCGACGGGCAAGCTGGCCCGCGCCACGGCCGAGGTGCGCGAAGGGGCGTCGCCGCGCTTTGTGGTGACGCTATCCGCTTCGGCCGGGATGACCGGGATGGAACTGTGCCTGGCGCTGCAGAACGGGCAGCCCCAGATCCACGCGGACCCGTCGCAGGCGGCGGCCGGCATTATCAGCTTCAGCCCCGTGGCCCTGCGGGATGAAGACCCGGCGCACATCGGGCGCCGGCTGCGGGAGTTGCTGGGCTAGGCTCGCAAGCGGGCTCCACGCCAGCCGGTCTGCCACTGCCGTGTGAGTGCGGCCAGAGTGGCGGCCTGACGCGGATCGTTTGCCAGATTGGCATCCTCGCGGGGGTCGGCGTTGTGGTCGTACAGTTCCACGGCATCGGTGCGCGAGGGATCCTCCCGGTAAACCCAGCGTGTAAGCCGATGGCGTTCGGTGCGCATGGAGTAACCCATGAGCCGTTCGCCGCCCTGGGCGGTGCGCGGATACTGGCTGAAGGCGGCTTTCTTCACCCGGGAACGTACGGGGTCGCGCAGCACGGGTTCAAGACTGGCGCCTTCCAGGTGCGATGGCAGCGGCAGGCCGCAGAGCCCGGCAAGCGTCGGGTAGAGATCGACGAATTCGCAAAGTGCATCCGAGACCCGGCCCGCGGTGCGCCTGTGCGCGGGAGAGGCGACAATGAGCGGCGCGTTGGTGTCGTTTTCGGCATTGCTGTGCTTGCACCAGGCGTCATGCTCGCCGAGTTTCCAGCCGTGATCGCCCCACAGGGCGATGACGGTGTTTTCCGCCAGACCCAGCTGGTCCAGTTCGTTGAGCACGCGGCCCAACTGAGCGTCCATGTAACTCACAGAGGCGTAGTAGGCGTGCTTCAGTGTCCGCGCGAGATCATCCGGAATCGGGCCGGATGGGATGCCGTGGTAGTTGCGAAGTTCGCCGCCAGGCAGAATGGCGTAGGGTGGCGCATCCTTGGGCAGGTGGCGATTCGGAGCCAGTGGGATCTGAGACGGGTCGTACAGGCCCCAATACTTCCTGGGCGCGACAAAGGGCAGGTGCGGCTTGGAGAATCCCACGCCAAGCCAGAACGGCTGTTCCGGATGGGCGGCCCGCTCGCGTAGAGCGGCCACTGCCATATCCGCCACGGCGCCATCCAGATAAGCGTTATCCGGAACATCCGCGGATTCGTACGCCGGGCCGTTGGTGCGCGCCGCGGCACCCTTCTTTTTCTTCTTCGTCCCAGCGCCCGATTCAGCCTGGCGGCGGCGGACGATGGCCATGTTCTCTTCCAGCGCGTAGGGCCGGTGCGGCGGACGCCCGGTAGTCCAGGGCGTGGACCAGGACGGCTCATCGTCAAAACCACCGTGGTAGAGTTTGCCCATGCCCTGCGTGAAGTAGCCGTGCTGCTTGAAGTGCTGCGGAAGCGTGACGACATTGGGCAGCGCGGCGCGGAAGTGAGTCTCAAGATCCCACACCTTGGTGGTATCGGGGCGCGTGCCCGTCATCAGGCTGGAGCGCGACGGCGAGCAGACGGCCTGCTGGCAGTACGCGCGGCGGAACAGGACGCCGCCGCGAGCCAAACGGTCAATGTTGGGACTCTTGACGATGGGGCTTCCGTAGCAACCGGTCTCAGGCCTCAGGTCGTCGACTGCAATCATCAGGACGTTGAGGCGGCGCTTGGTCTGGGCGCGGGCGAGCGCGGCGGCAAGGGGAACGGTGAGAAAATCGCGGCGGGCGATCGAGGTGGACATCGCCACAGGGTAGCACGGCGTTCAAGCGCCCTTGAGGCTGGCGCGGGGCTCTTCCCGCTCGATCTCCTCGCGGGTCTCCGGGCGCTCGCCCTGGTCTTTCGTTTCCACGATCCAGCCGTTGAGAGCCGCGAGCAGCCGGTCTCGTGTGGCGGCATGCCGCGGGTCGGCGGCCAGGTTGCGCACCTCATGCGGATCCGCCTTCAGGTCGTAGAGTTCCAGCTCCGGCCGCCGGGCCGCCATCCACTGGGCCTGAACCGGCGTGAGTTTGCCGGCGGCGTGCAGCTCGCGGATGATGCTTTGAGTAGGGTAGCTTTTGGCGATGTATTCGTTGAACTGGGTATAGGGCCGGTCCGGCAGGAAGTTGCGGATGAGCTTGTGGCCGCCTTCACGGACGGCGCGGATGCGGTCCACGGTCATGTCGCACCGGTCGCGAGCGGTGAAGATCTGCGTGCGCGGCGTGGGTGCGGTGAGCAGGCTCTGGCCGTGGAACAGCGCTGGGCGCTCGATGCCGGCGATTTCGAGTGCGGTGGCTGTGATGTCGAGCGAGAGCACGGGGTCCCGCCGGACGGCGCCTGCTTTGACCCGGCCTGGCCAGTGGACGATGAGCGGAATGTGGGTGCCCGGGTCATAGAGCCACTGCTTGCCGCGCAGGAGGCAGCGGCCATTGTCGCCAAAGACGAAGATGGCCGTGTTGTCCATCAGGTTCTCCGCGCGCAGGCCGTCGAGCACAAGGCCCACCTGGTGATCCCAGTAGCTGACCGCATCCAGATAATTGGCGATCTCATCACGCACCACGGGATGGTCCGGGTAGTAGGGCGGCAGTTCGACATCGGCGGGACGGACGAGATCGCGCTTCTTGCGGGCCTCGGGCCACACTGGGCCTTTGTGCGGAGCCGTGAGATTGACCTGGGCGAAGAAGGGTTGGCCCTTGGCGCGCTGGTTCCAGTGTGTGCCGTCGAAGGGTTTTTCGGCGGCGAAGTTGAAGTCCGTCTTGCCGGGGATGCGGACGCCGGGCGCTGGTTGCTGGACGTTGGCGGTGAAGTAGCCTGCGTCATGGAGCCGGTGCGAGATCAGGCGGATGCCCGCGGGCAGAGGGTAGCCATCCTTGCGGTGGCTGCGGTGGTTGTGCGTGCCGGAGGTGGTCTGATAGACGCCGGTGTTCCACGCCGATCGGCTGGGTGAGCATACCGGCGCTGTGGTGAAACAGTGTGTGAAGCGGGCGCCTCCGGCAGCCAGGGAGTCGGCGTTGGGAGTGCGGACGAGCTTGTTGCCATAGCAGCCGAGTTGGGGGCCCAGGTCGTCGCCGAGCAGCCAGAGGATGTTGGGACGGTCTTTGCGGTCTTGCGCGCGAAGGTTGAGGAACGGCGCGGCGAGGGCTGCGCGGCGGGTGATGCCGGAGGTCATTTCTTGATGATGCCGGAAATGCGGGCCGTCAGTCGCCGGCGGCGGCGCGTTGGGCGAGCGGCTTCTCGTAATTTGCCTGGCAGCCCGAGCCGACGCCGGTGGTGTAGCGCCACAACTGGACGAGGCCGCGGTGGAGACGTGTGTGGAGCATCCACACAAGGATTGTCAGCGCGATGGCGCTCACAATGCCCACGACGTCCTTCATCTCGGACACGCCTTTGACGTCTCCACGAAGGAGCCACGGACCCGCCGAAGCTACCAGCGCCGGAATTGTGATGATGCGGAGCGGCCATTTGGACCATGGCTTCTCGGCCCACCATCCATCCATCGCCACGGTGATCGCCGCGACGCCCCCCGCGGCAGTCCAAGTCCACAGTGTGTTGAGTTGCCTGCCAATGTCCGGGGCCGCCGAGACGATGAGCTTGGCGAACAGGAAGCCAGCGCCAGCCAGCAGCACGGCGCGGAGAAACAGGTAAGCGATCGTATCGCCCACCTTCTGGAACCACATCCAGACGCCGCTGCCAATATGCTGGCGCACCTGGCCGTTGGCGATCAGTTCAGCAAGCTCGTGCTGCAGGCCCTTGTCGGTCCAGTACTTGACGTGGGCAAGGCCGGGAATCCAGTAGCGGCTGAAGCCTCGGTCGAACCGGACGCGGAACAGCTTGGCGGCGTTGCTGCGGGGGTTGTGCGGCTCAAGAGCGGCCAGGCCGTACGCAACCGGGTCGCTGGTGTCCCAGTAGTTGTACCAGTCGATCTTGCGGGCTCGGGGATCGATCCTCTCTTCGACCGGGAAGGTGGCGGGCCAGATGGCGTGGTGCTTGTCGAGCGGCGAGCCCAGCGTGACCAACGTCTTCACGCGTTCGAACCACCAGCGATCCGGCTCCTCGCTCAGGCAGGCACCTTCCACCAGACTGCGGAAGGCGACGACGGTCCCCTCGGAGTGGGAGACAACGTGAATCTCAACCGAGCTGCCATCCACGGCGCCCACCTCACGCGCCTGTTCCCGCACCTGCCGCAGTACCGTATGAAAGCGGGTGTTGACCAGCGTGCGGACTTCAAGGCTTTCGGCGTACATCTGCACGTCGCCGAGCACCCGGTTCAGAACACGCTGGAACTGATCGTCCTGCCGGGTAAGCCTTGCGATGCGTTGAGAGAGCGTGAGGATGCTTTCCATGTTGTCGATGGCCATGCGCCAGCCATCGCCATCGTGGCCGCCGCGGCTAACGAAGCGGGTGTTGATGGAGTGAGCCCACTTGAAGACGGGCACCACGGGCGCGCCGTCCTCATCGAGCAGATCGTTGATGATGTCCTGCCAGTACACCTCGGAGAAGCCGACGGCCTCACTCGCGTTCAGGCGGATGTGCGCGGGCTGGCCGGGGCACACGTGCTGGTCGGCTTTGACGGCCTTCATCATCACCGCCAGGTCGGGCACCAGATTTTCCACCTCGAACTTCCTGCCCGACGCCGCGAAGGCTCGCAGGAACTCGTTGACGAAACCGAACATGGTTTCAAAGCGTTTCTGATCGCCGATGCCGTGGACGACGACGATGTGCTTGTAGATCAAGAGGGAACCTCCCTGGGGAGAGAGAGGTCCGGTCGCGCGATTTCCGTCAGACGTTCTTGACAGGACGTACGCGGCCGCCCCCGGAACCGTAGGTGTGGCGCTGGGCGGTCCATTTGGCCTTGCCGTACTCGCCGAGGTCGACGGTGCCTTCCATGCGGTCGCCATTCACGGTGCCCGTGAACTCGTAGCCGATGCGGGTGCCTTCGTAGCGATGGCTGCTGCGGAAGTAGACTTCGTTGCCCGTGACGGAACCGCGCAGATCACCCGAAAGAATGTCGCCGTAGTGGGTGCCCACCAGGCTGTTGGGCTGCTGTTCGAAGGAGAAGCGGTGGGCGGCATCGCCGCGCGTGAACTCGATGTGGGCGTCCCACTGGCCGTTGACGGCGGCGGGTTGGCCGGAAGCGGGCGCGGCGCCCGACACCTTCGGAGGGTTCCTGAGCACGGCTTGAATCCGGGCGGCGGCTATGGCCGCGTCACCGGGCATCATCATATACGGCATCACGGTAAGTGAGCTCTTCGCGCCATCGCGCCCGCTGCCACTGGAGCCACCCATGACAATACGCGGCGAGCCTTCGTAGAGTTCGCGTTCGGCATCGCGGCCCAGCACTCCGAGCCTGGCGCCATCCCATTCAATGATCAGGCGCGGCGAACGGTTGGAGAGCCCTTCAGGCTTCACCACGCGCGTGGTCACGCCGGACACCTGCGTGGCCGCCTTGCTGATCTGATCGAGCCAGCCTTCCCAGGTTTTCCATTCGGCGTCGTGATCGCGTTTCACCCACATCTCCACCGCGGCCAGCATGCCCATGATCTCTTCCTTGCCGGCTTTGAGGGAACGGCCGAAGGCATGGTGCGGCGCGCTATTGAGGAACGCGGCATTGACAAGGTCCTTGGGCCCGAGCAGGATGCCGGCGGCCTGCGGTCCGCGGAGGCACTTGCCGCCGCTGTAGGCCACCATGGTGGCACCGCGCTGCAGGTGGATGTTCGGGATGGTGAGGTGTTCGGCCGCCGCATCGACAATGACAGGGATGTTGCCCTTGCGTTTGGCGATGGCCGCGACGCGCTCGGTGCCGAGCGGGCCGGTGTCGCCGCCGCCGGCCAGGATCATGATCATGGCAGTGCGGGCATTGATGGCGGCTTCAAGCTGTTCCGGCGTGTCCACGTCGATCATACGGACACCAAGCATGCGGATCGCTTGGTCGTAAACGTTGCGCGAGTAGCGCGGCGCGATCACTTCGTTCTTGAGGCCGGTGAGATCGGGCAGACGCTGCATCTTTTCGGGGTCGGCTCCGGCAATGCAGGCGGCGGTGGCATGAGTGAGAGCAGCGGCGCAACCGGCGGTGACGATGCCCCACGGGGCTTGGGTGATTTCCGCCAGGCGCTTGCCCACCGCTTCCATGAGCTCGTCGATGTGGACGTAGTGCTTCGACGCCTCCATCATCGCCTGCTTCACCTCGGGCAGCGACTGGGAGCCGCTGACGATGGTGAACGTGCCCTTGCAGTTGATGATGGGCCGGACACCGATGGACTCGTAGAGACCAGGCCCGATCTTGAGAGGCGCGCCGTGAGCCGCACCGCCACCGGCAAGGGCCATGAGCCCGCCGCTACGGAAGAGGTCGCGCCGGCTGAGGATGCCGCGCTTCAGGGTGTCAAAACCGGGGATTCGCATCGATATGAAGGCTATCGCGAACCGGCGCGTAAAAACAAGCCCCCCTTCGGGCTAGCGGACTCTGGCTTCGAGGTAGCCCACGCCTTCGATGCGCGCGGCGACGCGGTCGCCGGGCTTGATGCGCGCGCCCTTGGGGCAACCGGTGGAGATGAGGTCGCCTGGGTGGAGTGTGAAGGAGTCGGAGTGGAAGCGGACCAGTTCGTGAGGCCGGTGCTTCATGTTGGAGCAGAAGTCACGGGAGCAGATGCCATCGTTATGCTCGGTGATGACTTCCAGCTTATTGACATCGGCGATCTCGTCCTCGGTGACAATCACCGGACCAAAGCTGAAAAAGGTGTCGATGGACTTGGCGCGCGTGAGATAGCGCGGGTTCTTGCGCAGCACATCGAGTGCGGTGAGATCGAGCGTGGTGGTGTAGCCGAAGATGACGCTGCGGACGTCTCCGGCGGGCACGAAACGGCACGTCTTTCCGATGACCACTCCGAGTTCGCCCTCGGCATCCACTTCGTCGGAGACGTGAGCGGGCGGCAGGACAATGTCCTCGCCTGGGCGGAACATGCAGGAGGCAGGCTTCATGAAACTGCCGGGCTCTTCCGGCTGAACGGCCTGGATGTCGACGGCATGGGAGTGGTAATTAAGGCCGATGCACCAGATCTTGGGCGGCACTTCGTAGGGGATGGTGGGCCGGACGTCTGTGACAGGAATGGTGGCGACGCCGCGCAGGTCGGCGAGCGCGGGGAGCACCGGGTCCTGCGCGTTGCGCTGGATGAGCGCAAGCAGGTCATCCGGCAGATTGAGTCCCCGGCGGGCATTGATCTCCGCGATGGGGGCGACACCGGTATCGGTGAGCACGCCGGTGTGGGTGCCGGTGAGGTATTGGAAACGAAGGAATTTCATGCGTTAGAAGGCGGCCGATTCGATCAGGCCATTGAGTTCCGATTCTAGCGTGGATTGAGTGCGGCGGAATTGAGCGGCCTGGGCACGGAGCGTGTCGAGACGGGCATCGCGTTCGGCCAACTGGCGTGCGTAGCGTTGCACCTGATCCTGCTGGCCGGCGACATTGTTGAGGCTGCCGATGTTCTGGCGCGTGCGCTGCTGGTCGCGATCGAGTTCCTCGATTTCCGCGAGCATCTGTTTGGCGTTGCCGGCGGCGGTGGCGATGTCGCGCTTCTTGGCGGCGATCTGTTCGAGAGCCCGGCGGGCGGCGGGGGTGAGGACGGGGTTGCGCAGGTAGATTTCGAGCTGGTCGGGCGTGAAGCTTGAGATCTGTTGGATCTCCTCCTGGTGTGTTTCGAGCACTACCGCCAGCTGGTGTTCCGCGGAAGGCGCCAACTTCACCTCGAAGCGGTGACGTGCGTTGGTGGTCTCCACCGGCTTGGGCGAGATCACCTTCGACTCAGGTCCGAACGGATGCTCGACGATCAGGGTTTTAGGTTTGGCGTCGATGTTGCGGATGGCGTAAGTGGTGGTCTCGCGAATAGCGGAGCGCAGCGTGAGCAGACCACGGTTGAGCTTCAGTTCCCGCACAATGGAGTCTCCCGATTCCGGGGTGATGTTGATCACCGTGCCAAGATCCGTCGCATAGCTTATGAGACGCTTGTCGTTGGCCTTAAACGTTTCCATGAGTGCTTCGCCGGCGTAGACGCCGCCGTCAAAGGCGGTGATGGGGCCGCCGTCGAGCGTCTTGCCCGTGGAGTTTGTAAGTTCGGCGGCATTCATGGGATGGCGCCGGCTGGTGTCTGAGTAGATGAGGAGCTTGCGTGCAGTGATCTTCTCTTGCAGGAAAGGCAGCATGGCGCTTTCGCTCTTGCGAACAGTGACCGGGGCGTTAAAGCGGTACTCGAAGAGTTCGCCCCGTTCGGCGGCCGCGGTGTTCACGGCGACGGTGCTTTCGGTCTTGCCGGTCATTACTGCCATGTCAATGGTTTCCATGGTTCGCGGGACGCCACCGACAGCGCCGGCCGCGGCAGGCGCGGTGCGGGCCATGTGCACAACCGGGGGCGGCATCTCCTCTTCGGGCAGCGAGGCGTACTGGCGTTGACGGAACACGGGTTCGTAAAGCCGGCTGAGGAACGAGACAGGGCGGCCGGAGACGAGCGCAAGGTTCACCTTCGTCCAGTCCTCGCCGGTGGTGTTGTCGACAATGGCCCAGCCTTCAAGGACGGGGTCGCCGGTGGCGGGGAACACCAGCCGGTAGCTTGATTTCCAGACCGGCGAGGGGAGCATGTAGGCCACTGAAACGGCGCGGGCGCGGTCATCGGTGGAGTCGATGTAGAGGCTCTTCTTTTCCTTGGACCGGGCGGAGGTGAGTGCGGCCATGTAGTCCTTGATCTGGCGGTCGATGGCCGGGTCGGGGAAGCGGATCTCGGTGACAGCGGCGAGATCGACGATGGTCATGCCGCCGGCGTCGGCAAGCACTGTCACGAGTTCGCGCTCCGGTTTGTTCGGTTCGGCGGGCGCGATGCGGGCTCCGACGATGGCGCCCTCCACGGTGCGCTGACCCAGCCGAAGCGCGATGCGCGCGCCCTTCAGTTGATCGACGAGGTGGGCCAGCGGCATGTTGCCGGTGAGCTTGAAAGGGAAATCGGCGAGCTTGCGTTCAAGCGGCTCGCTTGAGTCGTAGCGAAGCCCCGTAACCTTGCCGGACTTGTCCACGATGGTGAGCGACTTCAGGACATCGTTCATGTCGGTGGCCTTGAAGTCGAGCCGGGCACCTTCGCCCGAGCGCAGTTCGCCGGAGCGTTCAAAGAAACCGACGCCGTGCTTGTAGAGGACAACGGTCCGGACAGGGAGCTCGGCGGCGATGGAAACCACGGTGAGGGCTGGAAGAAGGATCAGGCGTGCTTGCATGGATACACCTCTCTCCATTTGACGCCGTCGTTGGCAGGCGCGTTCCTGCTGGTTTTCGGTGCCACGCATGGGCCGGGAGTTCCTTCCAGACCGAGTATACACGCGCACCGGAAGAAATCGAACCTCCTCAGCGGAAGATACGCGGCTACAGGCTCAGTTTGCCCTGATACATCATATCTTTCAGGACGAACTTGGCCTTGATCTCCATGGGACCCATCTTCTGTTCGAAGCTTACTTCCTTGTCGGCGGCGTCGATGCCGGCTGTCTTGGGGAAGACCCACAGGACCACCATCTTGCCACCCTCGCGCAAGAATCCGACCTGAGCGGCTTCCACCGGGTCCTTTCCCTTGCGCACCAGGCGGGCGCTCTTCTTCATGCGCTCGCGGAAAGCGTCCACTTCGTTGGGTTGCGGGGTGCGCATCATGGGGAAGCCGACCGCCGCGATGACGTGCGCTTCGCCGGGCATGGCTTTGATGGCCGCGTTTTCGGCTTGCGAGCGCGTGAGGGCCTCCTTAACCGGCTCGGCGCTCATCCATCGGATGGTGAGCCGTGGACCCTGCGGCATTCCACCGCCCCCGCCCATGTCACCGCCACCCATTCCTCCCCCTCCGCCCATGCCGCCACCACCACCCATGCCGCCACCACCCATGCCGCCACCGCCCATACCGCCGCCGCCCATGCCACCCATGCCGCCGCCCATGTCGCCTCCGCCCATTCCACCACCACCGCCCATGCCACCCCCGCGGCCGCCGCCTCCACGCCCGCCACGTCCACCTCCGCCACCCATGCCACCCATGCCTGGACCGCCCCCCAAGGAAGCCGTGACTTCCTTGGCCCAGGGCGACTTGGTCAGCATGGAGTTGATCTCCTTGGTGGACCAGTCGTCGGGTTTCTTGGACGCCCAGTAATCGGCGGCAAAGAGAAGGGTGCCGGCGAGACCCAGCCCCACGGGGATTCGGTACAGCATGGGCTCAACTATAGCATCGCGACAGAACCAGCACCCGGGCCTCTGACTTCGGGCAAGCAGTTGGAAGCGAAGTTGAGCGGGAGTGATTCAATGGACGATGCCAGCTTGTTGCTGACATTGTGGTTTTCAACAGCTTACGGCCATGCTGTCTGATTTGCTGTCCATCGCGAATCGTGGTACGCGGATGTCAGCATGCCTAGTGTAGTGTCTCCGAATTAGCTGGACTTTCGTTTGCGGGCTTTTCGGGCCGTGCAGCCGGGCTGGATCTGTTCAAGAGTCTGGCGACAGCGCGCGAGTTTGGCCACAATGGATTCGAC
>Ga0194132_10007191_pt1 | contig 16755 bp, 17 predicted proteins | sample TA2KigOf80mmetaG_FD_148612 | JGI IMG/M metagenome (GOLD analysis project Ga0194132, IMG submission 148612) | Freshwater microbial communities from Lake Tanganyika, Tanzania - TA2015054 Kigoma Offshore 80m | ecosystem: Environmental > Aquatic > Freshwater > Lake | place: Tanzania: Lake...
GGGAGGGTACAATGGTCGTAAGAAATTAGCATGAAACGTTGTGGTCGAGCAAAACGACCAACGGAGTTCGAGTATCAATAACATTCGAAATGGCTTCTAGGGAGGGTACAATGGTCGTAAGGAAGATGCTTTCGATAGCCGCGGTGGCGTTTGGAGGTGGCCTTGCCTGTGCTGCCCCAAGCCAAGCCGCTGATGACATTGTAATCGGCTTCGCGATCGCTCAAAGCGGCTGGATGAATGCCTATGATGGCCCGCCGTCGGACTCCTCGTTGCTTGCGATCGATGAGTTCAACGCCAAAGGCGGCGTGCTTGGAGGCCGCAAGTTCAAGGCGGTGTTCTCCGACACCAAGTCGGAGCAGGCCGAAGGCGCGCGCGCGGCGCAAGATGTGATCGGCAAGGGCGCTCAGTTCATGGTCGTCTCGTGCGACTACGACATGGGTGCGGCGGCAGCAACTGTCGCCAATGACAACAAGATTGTGGTGATCTCGCTGTGCGCCTCCGATGCCAAGATGGGGGTGCAGGGCATCGGCCCCTACGCGTTCACCATGTCCAACTCCTCGCTCACCAGCGGCGCGGTGCTCGCCGAGTGGGGCTGGAACAAGAAGAATTGGCGCAGCGCCTACATACTGCTTGACACTTCGATCGAGTACGACAAGGCGATCTGCGCGGGCTTCAAGTCACGCTGGGAGAAGCTCGGCGGCAAGATCCTGGGTGAGGACACCTTCAAGCAGGACGACGCCTCGATCGCCTCGCAAATCACTCGCTACAAACAGGTGGCCGAGCAGAACGGCGCACCGCCCGACGTACTGCACCTATGCTCCTATGGCGGCGGCGGCGTGAGCGCAATCCGCCAGATCCGCGGGGCCGGCATCAACTCGCCGATCACCGGAGGGGATTCGATGGACGGCGACTACTGGACCGAGGGCATCGGCAAGCTCAACGACCATTACACTGGCACCTACGCCTCGGTCTTCGGCGATGACGTACGCAAGGAGGTCAATGCCTTCTTCGATCGCTATGCCGAGAAGCAGGGCGGCAAGCGGGCCTGCTGCTCGTTCGCGCTGCCCGGCTACAGCATCATCCAGGCGTACGCGATCGCGATCGAGCGCGCCGGTTCGACCGACAGCGACAAGGTGCTGGCCGAGCTCAACAAGTTTAAGAATGAGCCGCTCTTGGTCGGGCCGACCACCTTCACGCCCGATCTGCACATTAACCTCGAGCGGCCGCAGGCGATCATCGGGATCAAGGACGGCAAGGGCTATTTTGTCGACCTGATCCAGCTCCCGGAGCCGCCGCCGCTGCAGCTGATCTTTAAGAAATAGCCCCTCGGGCGGTCTGCGCTTCACGAGTTCGCCGACCGCCCGAACTATCCCGATTATTGGTCGGTCCATTGGTGTGGCCGTTCGACTAGGCCGGATGTCGCAGGCGCCGTGAGGGGGGCTTTCGCGGGTGCAAGCGGTCGTACAAAACGTCATCGACGCCTTGAGTCTTGGGAGCCTGTTCGCGCTCACCTCGCTCGGGATCGGGCTGATATTCGGCATCATGCGCCTGATCAATTTCGCGCATGGTGACCTAATCATGATCGGTGGCTACGCACTGATCGTGCCCTCGACAGCGGTTGCCGCGACCATGTTCATCGGGGAATGGCATCCTGGGGCAGCGGTTGCGGCGGTCATCTTTATCGTCGTCGTGTTTGCGATCGCCTGCGAGCGGCTGGCGTTTCGCCCGCTACGGCGCGCCAATCCCTCGGTGTTACTGATCACCTCGTTCACGCTCAGCTTCTTCCTGCAGAATGCGGTGATCATGATCTACGGCGGCCGACCCAAGGGGGTCGACCTTTGGCCTCTGCTGGTCGAACCGTTCATGCTCGGCGATATCCGCCTCCCTAGGCTTCAATTGGTGTTGATCGGCGCCACGGCTCTCCTCCTGCTTCTGCTGGTCCTTTTCCTGCGCCGCACGGCGATCGGGCGGCAAATGCGCGCGGCCTCGGAGGATTTCCTGATGGCCCGCTTTCTTGGCGTGCGCGCCAATCGGGTGATCGCAGCGGCCTTCGCGATCTCGGGCCTGCTCGCCGCCGTCATCTCGCTCCTCTTCGTGGTGCAGAACGGCGTCTTGAAGTTCGACATGGGCGTGCCACTCGTGCTCGCTGCGTTTGTCGGCACCGTGGTCGGCGGCATGGGCAGCCTGGTCGGCGCCGTGATCGGCGGCTTCGTGGTCGGGATCGCAAGTGTCTTCTTCCAGGTCGTTCTGCCACTCGACATGCGGCTCAATCGAGATGCCTGGGTCTACGGCCTGATCCTCGTGATTCTGCTTTTGCGGCCCGGCGGGCTGGTCAAGGTCAAGGCGGTACAGGAACGGATCTAGAGCGTGAGCCGCGATCTGCGCCCCCTCGCCGTCGCCCGCTACGTCTGGGAACCAGGCACCCTTGGATTCGGCCTGCTCGTGCTCACGCTGATCGTGTCGGCAATCGGCGACAAGGTGATCGAGCGTGCCGTGATCGTCGCGCTGTTCAACACGGTCACCGTGGTCGGACTGTACATCTTCATCGGCAACTCGGGCGTGCTTGCCTTCGGCCATCTCGCCTTCGCGATGATCGGCGGCTATGCCACGGCCTGGTTCACCATGAGTCCGACAAAAAAGGGCTTCGCGCTCCAACTGCCGACCTTCTTGGCCGAGACCGAGCTGCCGATGCTGCCGGCGGCGATCATCTCGGCACTCCTCGCCGCGATCGTGACCTTCATTGTCGGTATCCCGCTCATGCGGCTTGGCGGCATCGCCGCGAGCATCGGCACCTTCGCCGTGCTGATGATCTTCTACACCCTCTACTCGAACTGGGATTCCTGGACCTTCGGCGCGAGCACACTCGTCGGCATTCCGATCTACGTCAATCTGTGGGTGGCGCTCGCCTGGGCAGCGATCGCGCTGCTCGCCGCCACCGTCTACCAGAAATCGCGCTTTGGCCTCGCGCTGCGTGCGACTCGCGAGAATGAGGTGGCGGCCAAAGCGGTCGGCATCAACGTGCCGCTCCAGCGCCTGATCGCCTTTGTCCTGAGCGGCTTCTTTGTCGGCCTCGGCGGCGTCCTTCAGGCCCACTATCTCGGTTCGATCGTGGTCAAAGCATTCTGGCTCGGGCCCACTTTCATCGCCCTCGCCATGCTAATCATTGGAGGCCAGCGGAGCCTAACCGGCGCGGTGATCGGCGTGGTGCTGGTCTCCGCCGTGCAGGAGGTGCTGCGCCAGATCGAAAGCATCATCGGACTGTTCGGGCTGAGCCAGCTCGTCATCGCGCTCATCATGCTGGTGATCCTGATCGTGCGGCCGAACGGCATCGCCATGGGGCGCGAGATCCCGTTCCCAAGCTTCGGGAGCCTCCGCCGCGTTGCCGCACCACGCGGCGCCCTTGAGCCAGCAGCCGCGGAGCACGCGATCGTCCCCGCCGGTGGCAACCTCGACGAGCGGCTCGAGGCGTTCGATGTCACAGTCAGGTTCGGTGGCCTTGCCGCGGTCGACCGTGTCACACTCTCGGTTGGCCGGCGCGAGATCGTCGGCCTGATCGGACCGAATGGCGCCGGCAAGACCACGATAGTGAACGTGATCACCGGCTTCCAGAAGCCTACCCAGGGCAAGGTGGTGATCGGCGGGGTTGACGTCACCAACTTGCCGCCGCACGCGATTGGGCGCAAGGGCCTTGCGCGCACCTTCCAGGCGGTCCGCCTCTACCCCGACATGCCGGTGAGAGAGAATCTCGAGGTCGCGGCGGTCGGCGTCGGGTTGTCGCGCGTCGCAGCAGGCCAGCGCGCTGCCAGTATCCTCGACTGGATGGAGTTCAGCCACAAGGCGGATGCGCGGGCCAACACTTTGCCCTATGGCGACGAGCGCCGGGTCGGAATCGGACGCGCGCTCGCCATGGCGCCACGCTACGTTCTGCTCGATGAGCCGGCGGCGGGCATGAGCGATGCCGAATGCGACGAGCTCATGCGCCTTATTTCACGCATCCCCCAAAGATTTGGTTGCGGCGTGCTCTTGATCGAGCACAACATGCGGGTAATCATGGGGGTCTGCGATCGGATCCACGTGATTGACAGCGGTCGCACGATTACGGAAGGGACGCCGCAACAAATCCAGAGAGATCCAGAAGTGATCCGCGCTTATCTGGGATCGAAATCGGGTGCCGCCGGTGCTCGAGGTCGATGATATCTACGTCAGCTATGGTCGGATTCCGGCGATTCGCGGGGTCAGCCTGACTGTCGATGAGGGCGAGATCGTGTCGCTGGTCGGCCCAAACGGCGCCGGGAAATCGACCACCCTCATGACAGTCGCCGGAGCCCTGGTGCCGACCAAGGGGGCCGTGCGCCTAAAGGGCCACCCGATCACCGGTCACGCACCGGAGAATATTGCCAGACTTGGTGTCTCTTTTGTTCCCGAAGGGCGGCACGTCTTCACCCAGCTTACGGTCGAGGAGAATATCCGGCTCGGCACGGACATGCGGCGTGACAAGGATGCGATCGAAGCGGATTTCGAGCGCGTGCTGTCCTATTTCCCTTTTCTGCGTGAGCGGCTTTCGACGCCGGGCGGCAAGCTCTCGGGTGGAGAACAGCAGCAGCTGGTCATCGGTCGGGCGCTGATGACCGCACCAAAGATCATCCTGGTCGATGAACCTTCGCTCGGCTTGGGGCCGATCATCGTCGACCGGGTCTACGAAATCTTCCACAGGCTGCGCGAGGCCGGCAACACGCTTTTGGTTGTCGAGCAAAGCACGCACCGCGCATTGCAGAATGCGGATCGGATTTATGTTCTGCGCAGCGGCCGCATCGAATTGTCTGGTTCGAGCCGAGACCTTACCGACGAACAGTTGGAGTTCGCCTATTTTGGCTTCGACTCACCCGTCGGTCAGGGCGGCGGTCCGCATCCCTGACATGGCCCGCTCCAATCTCGGCCGCGAGGTAGGCCGAACACCTGCCGGCGCACGCCTGAATGGGCGCTCGACTTGCGAGCGACGCGCCACCCCGAGATCCGTAGGAGCCGTCGCATGATGTTTGCCGAGCCCCGGATATCGCCCAATGGCGACCGGTACGTGTTGATCGAGTTCGGCGATGACAGCGGTCTTCGCCTCAACCTGCGGGCGCGCGGATTTTCCGAGGCGCTCGACAAGGCTGACATCCCGGGTGTCCTTGAATCCAACCCGGGCTTCAACTCGGTGCTGGTCGAGTACGATTCCCGCCGCATCGACTATCGCGACCTGATCCGGGAGGCCATGGCCCTGGCGCAGGACGTCGGTATCCCTACCGAGGTCGAGAGCCGCCTCGTTCATTTCCCGACGCACTATCTCGATCCGTGGACCCGCGCGTGCATCGATGAATACCGGAAAACAATCAAGGAGCGACCCTACGACCCCGAATTGATCGTTGCCGAGAATCGCCTCTCCGGCCTCGAGGAACTCGTCGCGCTCCACTCGGCGACCGAGTACTGGATCGGCATTATCGGAGCCTATCCCGGGTTGCCGCTCATGCGACCGCTCGATCCTCGTTGCACCATCTACGCGCCGAAATACGATCCGCCGCGGATGTGGACGCCGCGGGGCGCCGTGGTCTGCGCCGGCGGCGCCACTGCGATCCAGACCCTGCATTCTCCCGGCGGGTTCAACATGATTGGCCGCACGCCAATCCCGCTGCTCGACCCGGTGCATCGAAATCCCGCGTTCCAGGGAAATATTGCGCTGCTACGCCCGGGCGATCGGGTTAAGTTCGACGTGATCGACCTCGCGGAGTACTCTCGGATCGAGGCCAAGATCGCCGAGGGTAGCTATGCTTTCAACATCATCGAGTATCAGCGCTTTTCGCTGACTGCCTACGAGGCCTGGGTCGCCTCGCTTGATGCCAGGACGCGATACTGATGGCCGGCGCCGCGGTGGAGGTCGTCAAGGCCGGGCTCGAGACGACGATTCAGGACTATCCGGGGCGCATCGGCGTGATCAGGTCGGGCTATCCGGTGTCGGGCCCGATGGATGGATGGTCGTTCCGTCTGGCCAATCGGCTCGTCGGGAATGACCCCACCGCGGCTGGGCTGGAGTGCCAATTCATTGGGCCGACTCTTCTCTTTCACGACGATCGGACGGTCGCACTTTGCGGCGCGCAGATGCGCGCAACACTCGACGGCGCGCCCATGGAGATGTGGGCGAGCACTTGCGTCCGAGCGGGTCAGATCGTCGCGCTCGGATCGGCGCTGCGCGGCGCACGCAGCTATCTCGCCGTGTCCGGCGGCATTGACGTCCCGGCATTCCTGGGTTCAAGGGCGACCTACGTGCTCGGCCAAGTGGGCGGCATCGAGGGTGCGCCGCTCAAAGAGGGACAATGCCTACCGCTTGGTCGAGGGGTGAAGCGCGCGGGTCAGCGTCGCGTGGCAAATCAAGTGAGGCCCGTGTTTCCCTCCGACCGTGTCTGGTCGATCGAGGTGGTGCCTGGCCCCAATGACGACTGGATCGACGACGACGCTCAGGCTCGATTCTTCGCCAGCGGCTGGACCGTCTCCACCAGGAGCAACCGTGTCGGCGTTCGTCTCGACGGGCCTGAGTGGAGCTTCGCCCGACGCGCCTATGACAAGTCGGCCGAGAATGGCAGCCATCCATCGAACGTGATCGAGCATGGATACGGTCTCGGCTCGATCAATCTTTGCGGCCAGACTCCGATCGTGCTCGGGCCCGACGGCCTGACACTCGGTGGCTTCATCTGTCCTTACACCGTGCCAACCGGCTCGCTGTGGAAGGTGGGCCAGGCGCGCCCTGGCGACGTATTCCGCTTCCTTTCTGTCACGGTCGAAGCCGCACAGGCCGCACGCGATGCGCTCGACGCCCTGTGTTTCGCCTCGGACACGATCGAGGAGCTTTGATCGGGTGTTCGGGCCCGCGCTACCCGCTTGGCGACCTCGGCCAAGCCTTCGGCGGTCGGCGGCGCGGCCGAAGCTGGACCCGTTCGTCGGGATCATCGACCAGACCCTGGAAGAGGATAAGAGCCGTCCGGCGAAGCAGCGGCACAGCTCGAAGCGGATCTTCGAGCGCCTGCACGACCAGCACGGCTATTCTGGCGGTCTGACCATCGTGAAGGATGACGTGCTGGCGCGGCGTCAGCGGCAGCGCGAGGTGTTTGTGCCGCTGCGGCACGACCCCGGCCATGCGCAGGCGGACTTCGACGAGGCGCTGGCGGAGAGCGGCGGGGTGGCGCGGAAGATCCACTTCTTCGCCATGGACCTGCCACATAGCGACGGGTGCTTTGTGCAGGCCCAGCCTCTCACCCAGCTACACTGTTAGTGACACCAAATGCGGCGATGCGAACCAACAATACCACACGAGAGCGACCATATCCCGACCGGAAGTTCGCGGTTTTCTGCGTCTTTGAGAGATGTCGGCGAATGCAGGCAAACGTTGGAAAACGCTATTCCACGTTCTGCACCTGCTCGCGGAACTGATCGATCAGCGCCTTGAGCTCAAGGCCGATCGCGGTGAGCGCGGGATCGTTCGATTTTGCACAGAGCGTGTTGGCCTCGCGGTTGAACTCCTGCGCCAGAAAGTCGAGCCGACGCCCGACTGCGCCGCCCTCGCCGATCAACTGACGCGCCGATGCCTCGTGCAGCTTCAGCCGATCGAGCTCTTCGCGGACATCGAGCTTGACCGCGATCAGCGCGAGCTCCTGGGCGAGCCGCTCCTCAGGCAGAGGCGCGCCGGCTTCAAGCAAGGCCTTCACCTGGGTGCGCAGGCGCTCGCGCACGGCGTCCGGCCTGAGCGCCGCCAAGTCTTCCGCCTGCCTGCATAAGGCCACGATCGAATCGAGCGTCCGATTGAGCACCGCCGCGAGCGCCGCACCTTCGGTGCGCCGCGCGCTGACGAGCGCGGAGAGCGCCTGATCGAAGCTCGCCTTGAGCGCCGCCATGCGGCGTTCACGCGTCGCCTCGTCGTCCTCGGGCTCGACCGCCTCGATCACGCCGCGCAGCGCCAGCACACCATCGAGACGCGCGGGCGCCAGACCCTCGATCGGACCCAGATCGCGAATAAGCCCGAGCACGGCATCGAGCGCCGCCCGGTTGATGCGCATCGGCGCCACGGTCGAGAGCGGCACGGTTTGCAGCGCCACATTCAGATTGCCGCGATGGAGCGCGGCCGACGCCGCGCTGCGCAGCACCGGCTCGAGCGCATCGAGCCCAGGCGGCAGGCGGCAGCGCACCTCGAGCGCGCGCCCGTTCACGCATTTGAGCTCGAAGGCCCAACTCAGGCGCGCATCCTGTCCCGTCGCGCGGGCGAAGCCGGTCATGCTCGAAAGCGTCATGCGCGTTGTCTCCTTCACACGGCGCGACAGGCGGGCGCGGCGGCCGATAGTATAGGCACCATCTACCGCCTCCAACCGGAGAGCCCATGCCCAACCGAAATACCGAGAGCGTGTTGATCACTGGAGCGTCGAGTGGCATCGGCGCGGCGCTCGCCGAAGCCTATGCCACCCCGGGTGCGCGCCTTGCCTTGACCGGGCGCGATGCCGAGCGCCTCAAAGGGATCGCGGCGCTATGCACGAAGGCCGGAGCGGCGGTGAGCACGCAGGTCATCGATGTTGCCGACCGCGCCGCGATGGCGGCGTTCGTGGCCGCGCTCGATGCCGAGCGCCCGCTCGACCTGGTGATCGCCAATGCCGGCATCGGCGGCTCGACCAGCGGCCTCGTGGGCGGGGATCGCAGCGAGGCGGTCACCCGGCGCATCTTCGCGGTCAATCTCGACGGCGTGCTCAACACCGTGCTGCCGGCGGTGCCGCTCATGAGCGCGCGCCGGCGCGGCCAGATCGCGATCGTGAGCTCGCTCGCCGCGTACATTCCGCTCCCCGGCATGGCGGCCTATGGCGCGACCAAATCGGCGATCAAGAGCTATGGCGAGGCGCTCCGCATGGAGCTGCGGCCGAAGGGCATCGGCGTCAGCGTGATCTGCCCCGGCTATGTGCGCTCGCGCCTGACCGCGAACGGCCCGAAGGTGCAGCCCTTTGTGAAGGAAGCCTCGGCGGCGGCCGAGCTCATCAAGCGGCGCCTCGCGCGTAACCCCGCCGTGATCGCCTTTCCCTGGCCGCTGGTGGCAGCGACCTGGGCGGTCGGTGCCCTGCCGTCCTGGCTCAAGCTTCACCTGCTCTCGATCGGCCTCAGGGACGACTGATACCAAAGCGCGATGAGCGTGACTCATCGAGCTTTGGCCGGCGCGACCGCGCCGCGCCACGTCAGTGGCGAGAGCCAAGCGAGCGGAGCGAGCGCCCGGCGCCTGAGGGCGCCTCGATGATCGCTCACGATCATCGAGGTTTGGTATGACCCGGCGCCCTTGCGTTTCATGCTGACCTGATGAAGCATCGCGCACGATTGGAAAACACAGTTGGATTGAAATGAGAGGCGCGACGATGAAGCCGAATGAACAGTCCTGGGAAGCACGCGAACGAGCCGCCTTCTTCCACACCTTCACCGACCTGCCGACGATCCATGAGGACGGCGCGACCGTGATCGAGCGCGGCGAAGGCGTTTACATCTTCGACACCGCGGGCCGGCGCTATCTCGAAGGCAATGCGGGTCTCTGGAACATGACGCTCGGCTTCAGCGAGCAGCGCCTGGCTGACGCCGCCCGCCGGCAATACGAAACCCTGCCGGGCTATCACACCTTCTTCGCGCGCAATTCGAAGCCCTCCGTCGAGCTAGCAGAGCGCATCAAGGCGCTCTCGCCGATGCCGATGGGCCGCGTCTACTTCACCAACTCGGGCTCTGAGGCGAACGAGACGGTGGTGAAACTACTCTGGCTGATCTGGGCGGCCGAGGGCCAGCCCAAGCGGCGCAAATTCATCATCCGCCGCAATGCCTATCACGGCGCGGCGGTGATGACCTCGAACCTCACCGGGCGCGACTATGTGAAGGCGTTCGGCCTGCCGACGCCTGACATCGTCACCGTCGATTGCCCGCACTACTGGCGCAACGGGCTGCCGGGCGAAAGCGAGGAGGCATTCGCGGCGCGGCTGGCGACCTCGCTCGAGCGCACGATCGAGAAGGAAGGGCCCGAGACCATCGCCGGATTCTTCGCCGAGCCGATCATGGGCGCCGGCGGCGTGCTCGTGCCGCCCAAAGGCTATTTCGAGCTGGTCGGCAAGGTGCTGCGGAAACACGGCATCCCGCTCGTCGGCGATGAGGTGATCTCGGGCTTCGGGCGCAGCGGCAATATGTGGGGCGCGCAGACGGTCGGCATGAGCCCGGATATCATGGTGACCTCGAAGAGCATGTCGGCCGGCTATTTCCCCATGGGCGCGGTGCTGCTCTCCAAGGCGATCGACGAGCGCCTGAGCGCGGCGTGCGAGCCCTGGGGCGAGTTCCCGCTCGGCTTCACCACGGCCGGGCATCCGGTCGGCTGCGCGATCTCGCTGGAGGCGATCCGCATCACCTTCGAGGGTGGCGTGTTCGAGCATCTGCGCCGCGTGAGCCCGCATTTCCTGGCGCGCCTGAAGGCGCTCGAGGCTCATCCGATGATCGGCGAGGTGCGGGGCGTCGGGCTCATGGGCGCGCTCGAAATGGTGGCGAACAAGGCGAGCAAGGCCTCGTTCCCCGGCACGGTGCGCATTGGCGAGCGGATCGCGCGCGCCGCGCGTGACCAGGGCCTCATCGTGAGGCCGCTCGGCGGTGCGCTCGTCATCGCGCCGCCCTTCATCATCGCGCGCGAAGAGATCGACACGATGTTCACGACGCTCGAGCGCGTGCTCGATGCGGTGCATCACGAGTTGAAGCGTCAGGCGGCCTGAGTCGACACAGGCTCGCAGGCGGGAACATGGAACGAGGGTACTAATCGATGGGCGTCACCATCAACGCGGATATCGGCGAGGGCTTCGGCCTCTACACGTTCGGCTATGACGAAAAGATCATGCCCTACATCAACATCGCCAATGTCGCGTGCGGCTTTCACGCCTCCGACCCGCCGGTCATGCACGCGACGGTCAAGCTCGCCAAGCAACATGACGTCAAGGTCGGTGCTCACCCCTCCTTGCCGGATCGCCAGGGCTTCGGCCGACGCGAGATGGTCATGCGGCGCGACGAGCTCAGGGACTTCGTGATCTATCAGGTCGGCGCGCTCAAGGGCTTCCTCGCGGCACAGGGGATGGAGCTCAATCACATCAAGCCGCATGGCGCGCTGTTCGGCATGACGTCAAAATACGAGCACTGTGCCGAGGCAATCGCCGATGCAGCGGAGGTTTTCAGGGTACCGCTGATCGGTCAGGCCGGCACCATGCACGATACGGTCTATAGCCGGCGGGGCCTGCCCTGGTGGCCCGAGTTCTACGCTGACCTCGAATATGACAAGACCGGCGCGCTCATCATCACGCGAGAGCACGAGCCCTATGAGGCGAAGGCGACGACTGAGCGGGTGTTGCGGGCAATCAAGGAGCGTAAGGTCCGCTCGGTCGAGGGGGTCGACGTATCGGCCAATGCGCAAACAGTGTGCATCCACTCTGACACGCCGGGGATCGACAAGGTCGCGCCTGTGCTCCGCGACGCGTTGCGCCCCTACATGTAGGAAGCTCCGCCGCTCTCGACTGGCCTCGGGGACAACCGATCAGTTGTTGAGGCGGCGCCAGGCCGCGACGTTCCTGTTGTGCTCTTCGAGCGTGTTCGCGAACGCGTGGCCGCCCTTGCCGTCCGCGACGAAATAAAGCGCGTCGGTCGTCATCGGGTTAAGCGCCGCCTCGATCGAGGCGCGGCCGGGATTGGCGATCGGCCCCGGCGGCAGGCCGGTGTTCTTATAGGTGTTGTATGGACTGTCGATGCCGAGGTCCTTGCGCGTCAGCGCACGATCGAGCGGCCCGGACCCCTTGGTGATGGCAAAGATCACCGTCGGGTCGGATTGCAGCGCCATGCCGAGCCTCAGCCGATTGACGAACACGCCCGCAACCTTCGGGCGCTCCGTGGCAACACCAGTTTCCTTCTCGACGATCGAGGCGAGCACGAGCGCCTCGGCCGCGCTCTCGAACGGCAGGTCCTTGGCGCGCTTCGGCCAGAGCTCCTCGATCAGCTTGGTCAGATCGGTTTGCATGCGCGCGATCAGCTCGGCCCGGGAATCGCCGAAGGCGAAGTGATAGGTCTCCGGCAGCAGGAGACCCTCGCCCGAGAGCGTGCCGACTTCGCCCTTGAGGCCGTCGGCCGCCTCGACCAGCGCCAAGATCTCGGCCGTGGTCAACCCCTCGGCGATGGTGAGCTTGCGCACCACGGCATCGCCCGCGATGAGCTTGGCCGCCACATCCTTCGGGCTGATCGAGGCTGGGAACTCATATTCGCCAGGCTTCAGCTGGCCCGCGCCGCCCTCGAGCCAGAGGCCGGCGAGAAACAGCCGGCCATTCTCGATGACACCGGCGTCTTCGAGCTTCGCGACAATCGTGCGCGCGCTCGAGCCACGCTCGAGCACGACGGTGCGCGCCTCTTGCAGAGGCCCCGTGCCCTTGTAGTAGCCGGTGACATAGAAATAGCCGGCGGCGACCACGCCGATCGCGATCACCACGATCGCGAGCGAGCCGAAGATGATCGCCCGACGCAAAACGTCTCCCGATCAGGGGCCCGCGCCGACGATCACCGTGGCGTTGGTGCCGCCGAAGCCGAACGAGTTCGACAGGGCGTAGCGCACCGGCCGCTCCTTGGCCTTGTGCGGCACGAGATCGAGGTCGCAGCCCTCCGACGGATTGTCGAGATTGAGCGTCGGCGGCACGATGCCGTGGTTGAGCGCCAGGATCGAGAAGATGACCTCGACACTGCCGGCGGCGCCGAGCAGATGGCCGATCGAAGACTTGGTCGACGACATCGAGATCTTGTGCGCCGCATTGCCGAAGAGCCGCTTCACCGCGCCGAGCTCGATCTCATCGCCCAAAGGCGTCGAGGTGCCGTGCGCGTTCACGTAGTCGATATCGGAGGGGCTGAGGCCCGCGCTCTTGAGGGCGTTGCGCATCGAACGAAAACCGCCATCGCCGTCCGGCGCCGGCGCCGTGACGTGGTGCGCATCGCCTGACAGGCCGTAGCCCAGGATCTCGGCATAGATTTTCGCGCCGCGTGCCTTGGCGTGTTCGAGTTCCTCGAGCACGACGATACCGGCGCCCTCGCCCATGACGAAGCCGTCGCGATTGATGTCCCAAGGGCGCGAGGCCCGGGTCGGGGTGTCATTGAAGCTGGTCGAGAGCGCGCGCGCAGCCGCGAAGCCCGCAACGCCGAGCCGGCAAACCCCGGCTTCCGCGCCGCCCGCCACCATGACGTCGGCATCACCCAGCTGGATCAGACGGCTCGCATCGCCGATCGCGTGCGCGCCGGTGGAACAGGCCGTCACCACCGCGTGGTTTGGCCCCTTGAAGCCATAGCGGATCGAGACGTGGCCTGACGCGAGGTTGATCAGGCAGGCCGGGATGAAGAAGGGCGACAGGCGCCGCGGGCCCTTCTCGTGCACCAGGATCGCATTCTCCTCCATGGTGCGGAGGCCGCCGATTCCTGAGCCGATCATCACGCCGGTGCGCTCGCGGTTCTCGTCATCGGTCGGCTTCCAGCCGGAATCCTCGACCGCCTGAACCGCGGCCGCGAGCGCGAAGATGATGAAATCATCCATGCGCCGCTGATCCTTCGGCGGCACCCACTCGTCGGGGCGGAACTCATGCGGTGCTGCGCCGCGCGGCACCTGGCCGGCGATCTTCGCCGGCAGGTCTTCGACATTGAAGGATTCGATCCGTCGGATGCCCGACTGGGCATCGATCAACCGCTCCCACGTCGCCTTCACGCCGCACGCCAGCGGCGTGACGAGGCCAAGGCCGGTCACGACGACCCGCTTCATCCCGAACCTCGCGGAGTTTGCCGGAGCGCCATCGGCGCGACCTCGGCCCGCCCGCTCAGGTGATCTGTTCGATGTAGTTGATGGCGTCCTTCACGGTGAGGATCTTCTCGGCGGCGTCATCCGGGATCTCGCAACCGAATTCCTCCTCGAACGCCATCACGAGCTCGACGGTGTCCAGGCTGTCGGCGCCAAGGTCGTCGATGAAGCTGGCGTTTTCGGTGACCTTGGCCTCGTCCACACCGAGGTGCTGGACGACGATCCTCTTGACCCGAGCCGGAATATCATTGTCAGCCATCGATCCACCTTCTGGGCTTCTTGGTCGCATGTACGAGCGCTGGAACCGCGCGCCGCGCCGGCGGGTAATGTGCCTTCCGGCCACGCGCCGTCAAGTCAATGTCCGTCACCCCGGCAGCGGGCTGCCGACGGCGCCACTTTGTAGCACGACGCCCGCCCGACACAAGCCGGCAGTCCCAATCCCACGCAGGCCTCAGACCATCGCCATGCCGCCATTGACGTGGAGCGTCTGCCCCGTCACATAGGCGGCCTCGGCGCTGGCAAGATAGGCGCAGGCGGCGGCGACATCCGCGCCGACGCCAAAGCGCCCGGCCGGAATCGCCTGCAACAACCGTGCTTTCTGGTCCTCGCTCAGCACGTCGGTCATGGCGGTGGTGATGAAGCCCGGCGCCACGCAATTGACGGTGACGTTGCGGCTGGCGACCTCGGCGGCCAGCGACTTGGCCAAACCGGTCAGGCCTGCCTTCGACGCCGCGTAATTGGCCTGGCCGGCATTGCCGGTGGTGCCGACGACCGAGGTGATGAAGATGATCCGGCCATAGCGCTTGCGCATCATGTCGCGCAGCGCCGCGCGCGCGAGGCGAAAGCCGGCGCCGAGATTGATGTCGATCACGCGCTGCCAGTCCTCGTCCTTCATGCGCATGGATAGGCCATCGCGCGTCAGCCCGGCGCAGTGCACCAGGATGTCCAGGGCGCCAAGCGCGGCGCCGGCTTTGCCCGGCAGCGCGTCGACCTCGACACTGGCCGAAAGATCGCAGGGCAACACGTGAACCCGCTCGCCGAGCTCGGCACGAAGTCTCTCGAGCGATTCGGCCTTGGTGCCGGAGAGCGCGACCGTGGCCCCCTGGCGATGCAAGGCGCGCGCGATCTCGCTGCCGATACCGCCTGATGCGCCGGTGACCAGCGCGCCCTTGCCGCTCAGATCAAACACAAGAGTCCTCCGCTCAGAGCGTCTTCAGGAACGCTTCGACCTCGGCCGGCGTCAAGACCGAGAGCGTCGTCAATTCCGGCTCGATGCGCCTGTTGAGCCCGGTCAGCACCTTGCCCGCGCCGATTTCGACCACGGTGTCGACGCCGAGCGCCTTCATCTTCGAGACGCTCTCGCGCCAGCGCACCATGGCGGTAATCTGCTCTACCAGGAGGGCGCGCGCCCGGCTCGGCTCATGCACCGGCTCGGCGCTGACATTGGCGATGTGCGGCACGCCGGTCGGCGCGAAGCTCACGCTTTTGAGCGCCTCGGCCATCACCTCGGCCGCCGGCTTCATGAGCGCGCAATGAAAAGGTGCCGAGACCGGCAGCATGATCGCGCGCTTCATGCCGCGCTCGGCCGCCAGCTTGACCGCGCGCTCGACCGCGGTCTTGTGGCCACTGACCACGACCTGCCCGGGCGCGTTGTCATTGGCGACGTCGCAGACCTCGCCTTCGGCGGCGTCGGCGGCGAGTGCGCGCGCGGCATCGAGCTCCGCGCCGAGCAACGCCGCCATGGCGCCGACACCCACCGGCACCGCCTCCTGCATGGCGCGGCCGCGGCGCTGGAGAAGGCGCGCAGTGTCGGCCAGGGCCAGCATGCCGGAGGCCGCGAGCGCGGAATATTCGCCGAGCGAATGCCCGGCGACATAGGAGACAAGGGTGCCGAATTTGAGCCCGCCCTCGGCTTCGAGCACGCGGATCACGGCGAGCGACACCGTCATCAGCGCCGGCTGGGTGTTCTCGGTTAGAGTTAGGTCGCTTTGCGGACCGTCAAAAACGAGTTTGGACAGCCGCTTCCCGAGCGCGTCATCGATCTCTTCGAAGACATGGCGGGCGGCGGGGAAGGCTTCGGCCAGCTCGCGGCCCATGCCGACCGCCTGGGAGCCCTGGCCAGGAAAAACGAACGCCCTCATCGATCCGCTAACCGTCCCTCCGCGGCGCCCCGATTCGGCGCGGCGCGCAACACTTGGCCCGCAACCCAGCCCTGTCAAGCGCGCTTGCGCCCGGAAGGCATTGATGTATAGTGCCCGGCCTCGGAGCCGGCGGACAATAGGGCCGCGCGGCGACAGGGTCATTTGACCCCCGACGACCGCCTACGAACGGAGTTAGGAGCCGATGCCGCTCTACGAGAGCACGTTCATCATGCGCCCGGATATCACGGCGCAACAGGTCGAGACGTTGACCCAGCAGTTCACGGATCTCATCAAGGCCCAGAATGGCTCGGTGCCCAAGACCGAGTATTGGGGCCTTAAAAGCCTGTCCTTTCGCATCAAGAAGAACCGCAAAGGCCACTACGGCTATATGCAGATCGAGGCGCCGCCGGGTGCGGTGGCTGAGCTCGAGCGCAATATGCGGATCAACGAAGACGTGGTGCGCTATCTGACGGTTCGGGTCGAAAGCCATGATCCGGGTCCGTCCGCCATGATGCAGGCGCGGAATGCGCGCGATGACCGCGGCGGTGGCCGTGGCCGCCGCGACGACCGCGGCTTCGGCGATGACCGTGGCGGCGGGCGTCGGTTCGACGAGCCGCGCGACGGCTTCGGCGGCGATCTCGGCTGAGCCGACCGGTATTGGGAGCAGGCACGATGAGTGACGAACGGCAGGGCGGAAGCGGTGGCGGCTTCGGCGGCGGTGGCGACTTCGGC
>Ga0194132_10007194_pt1 | contig 16751 bp, 18 predicted proteins | sample TA2KigOf80mmetaG_FD_148612 | JGI IMG/M metagenome (GOLD analysis project Ga0194132, IMG submission 148612) | Freshwater microbial communities from Lake Tanganyika, Tanzania - TA2015054 Kigoma Offshore 80m | ecosystem: Environmental > Aquatic > Freshwater > Lake | place: Tanzania: Lake...
CCCATCGAAGACAGTGCCATGGTTGACCGCCTCGTCGTCATTCCACCTCACAAGGAGCACACCGCCATGCAGACAAACGTACTTTGATTTCTCAAAGCAGGTGTCTCATTTCTATTGACACGTTCCGCGGATAGGATCAACAGATAGACTGTGGATGTCAGCAAAGATGTCAGGGTCAACGCCATACCCGCGACGCGGAGGCCGAATGGCTCTTTGGGTTGACTCACGCCGTAAGCATGCAACAACCGTCCGCAGAGCAGACTGATCCCGAGGCTATGGATGAGCCAGGTGTTGGCGTTCTGCAGTTCCAAGAGAATCAGCAAGACAAGTCCGAGCGGCACGTACTCCGCGCAATTGGCCTGCACGCGCATGGCGCGCAGCATTTGTGAGTTTCCGGCATCGCCGATAGCAATGCCTAGAGATCTGCGTAGTCGAAGTACCCGGACACTCAGAGAGACGAAGACAATCGTAAGTAATGCGGCGTAGAAGGACGTGACATGCATCGCGAGGGCTGGCGCTTTCTGTATAACTTGCATTATGCAAGTTGCAAAGGTAAAGTCAAGCCGCTTTTAATCGATCGTGCCGATATTCGATCGCATAGAATCAACGAGGATGCGATAGTTGCCCTTACTCCATTCCGATCCAGGGGTTTCCTAAATGTCCAGGACCAGATCGTCTTCTGTAGCTGCACGTCGTTCCCGAGGAGAACCGCCTTCCGGCGCACGCTCCCCTTGTCCGATAGCCTGCACGCTGGATCTCATCGGTGATCGCTGGACTCTGCTGGTCATACGCGACCTTCTTTTGGGAAAGGCGCACTACAAGGAGTTTTTGGAGTCTCCAGAGCGTGTGGCTACCAACATCCTTGCGCAACGGCTGGCACGTTTGGTTGAGGGCGGGTTAATTGAGCGAAGCCCTTCCGAGGTCTATCCGGGGCGCGAAGCCTATCGTTTGACGCAGAAGGGTGCTTCTCTGAGGCCTTTGGTGGAGCAGATGACTGATTGGGGTCTCAAGAATATTGAGGGGACATCGGCGCGCCTTGCCGGCCGTTCTGCCAGTTAGCGCTCGCCCAGCGCCGGCACTTGCAAATCGGCGCGATGAGCGGAGCGGCACAGCAGCATCTGTACATCGCCCAGCACCCGCTCTTCGAATCCGCCTTCGCAATAGCACAAATAAAACTCCCACATGCGGATGAAGGACTCCGAGTAACCCAGCATGCGGACGCGGTCTATACCGCGAAAGAAGTTCTCACGCCAATGTCGCAGCGTGATGGCATAGTGCGGTCCGATATCCTCCAGATGCCGGACCGTGAAATCGCTGCTGCGAGCAATGCTGTTGCACAGGGCACTGACAGAAGGGATGCAACTGCCGGGAAAGATGTGCTTCTGGATGAAGTCCACCTCGCGTCGCGCCGACTCGTACTGCCGGTCCGCGATCGTAATGGCTTGCAAGAGCATGCTGCCATGAGGTTCCAGAAGGTGTGCGCATTGACGAAAGTACGTGTCCAAGTAGCGGTGGCCTACTGCCTCGATCATCTCTATGCTGACAAGTTTGTCGAAGCGCCCGCGCAGATCGCGATAGTCTTCCTGTAGTACCGTAATGCGATCGACCAGGCCCGCAGCCTGCACTCGCTGCACTGTGAACTCGTACTGCTGACGCGACACCGTAGTGGTGGTGACCTTGCAGCCGTAGTGCTCGGCGGCGTGCAGCGCCAGACCACCCCAGCCGGTGCCGATTTCCAGCAAGTGGTCGCCTGGGCTCAATTGCAGTTTGCGGCAGATTCGACCCAGCCGCTGACTCTGTGCCGCTTGCAGCGTGATGTGCGCATCCGCGAACAGAGCGCAGGAGTACATCATCGTTTGGTCGAGAAACACCGCAAACAAGTCATTGCCTAGATCGTAGTGCGCGGCGACATTGCGCCGCGCGCCTCGGCGCGTGCCGCGATGTGCCCAGTGCATAAGCTTGCGCAGCGGCCGGGAGAACCGCGCAAGACTTCCCTCCAGACCATCGAGTAATTCTCGATTGCACAACAGGATGCGCACTAGCGCGGTCAGGTCCGAGACGGTCCAGTAGCCACTCATGTAGGCTTCACCAGCACCGACACTGCCGCCGTACACCACCTCGCCGTAAAAACGCCGGTCCAAGACGCGCAGCGTTACGCTAAGTGCGCAGGTGTCGTCACGTTGACCGTAACTGGTTACGTGGTCGCCATCCTCCAACTGGATCTCGCCGTGTCGCAGTGCGCGCAGGCGGGTATCGAGTAGACGAGCGGCAATGCCGCCGCGTACTGTCCTGTCGGTGTCGGGTGCTGGATGGTGCGATGAGTGCGGGGTCGAGATCATGGCGGAGACTCCTGTCGCGCGGGTGTGGCGGCGCCACGGTGTCTTGGGTGGGGGTGGAAGGGCGTGCCCTTCCACCATAGTCGCAGGGCCTGCCAGTAGATGGCGCCGATTACCTTGAGGGTCATGAGGGGGAACATCACCAGCGAGCGAGTCATCTGGGAGGTAGTCAGTGGCTTGCGCTCAAGCCGCAGCGTGGCGTCAAATATCTTGCAGCCGTCTTCCAGGTCCCTCATGTGTACGGCCAGGCGTTCCCCCGGTGGCGTGAAGCGCCAATCGTAGGAGACGGTCATGTCGATGAATGGCGAGACGTGAAAGTCCTTGTCGAAGCGGTAGTGCTTGAGCGCACCGCGCCCAAGTTCCTTTCGCTCGTCCAACACGTAGGCATGGCGCTCTTTCCAAGGGGTGTTGGTGATCTCGGCGACAATGGTGCGCACTCGCCCGTCGGCGGCGTCGAAGCAGTAGTAGAACGTGACGGGATTGAAGCTGTAGCCGAAGTAACGCAGGTGAGTCAGCATGCGGATCGGTCCGTCTGGCCGCCGCCCAGTGTGCTGCTGCACCAGATCGCGCACCGACACGCTGAGGGGGACCGCGGGATCGCCGAGAAAGTCAGCCCGCCGCCACCAACACAGCGCAGGACCGCGCGCGGACCAGAGCCATCGTCCCCGGAACACTGTACTCACTTCATCGAGATCCAGGTAGAGCATGAACAGACGGTAGGAAAAGCTGTGTAACCTGGGACGAAAACGGCGATGGCGCACCTCGCCGGTGTAGAGCGCGCTATGCATGTTGCACTCCCGTGCCTAGAGGATGAGGGAGTTCGGCGCCCTGACGCAACCTTCCAGCAAAGTGGCGCAGGGCCGCCAGCGCGCTGGCCACGCCGTCTTCGTGAAAGCCATAGCGCCAGTAGGCACCACAGAAGTAGGTGTTCAGCGGGCCATTGATCTCCCGTTGCCGAGCCTGGGCTGCCACTGCTGCAGGCGTGAATAAGGGGTGGTGATAACTCAGGCGAATCAGTTCCTGGCGGGAATCGATGGCGTCATGCCGGTTGAGGGTAACCAGCAAGGACTTTGGGGAGGCGATGCCTTGCAACCGGTTCATGTCGTAGGTCACCGCCACTGGGCGACCCGGCTCGGCCGTGAGGTGATAGTTCCAGGCGGCACGCGCCAGCGCCTGCCGCGGCAGCAGACTTGCGTCGGTGTGCAATACGACCTCATTTCGTCCGTACGGGATTGCACTCAGTACGGCACGCTCTGCTGGCGAAGGGTCGCCTAGTATGGCCAGCGATTGATCGGCGTGACAGGCAAGAAACACCGCATCGAAATGTGTGGGTGCGGCTTCGCCAGCCTTTACCAGCACGCCGTCCTCGGTGCGCCAGATTCTGTGCACGGGCGTGCGCAGGTGAATGCGGTCGCGAAAAGGCGCCACTAGCGCGTCCACGTAGCGCGCCGAACCGCCGCAGATGGTGCGCCATTGCGGCCGGTCATTCACGCTGAGCATGCCGTGGTTGTGAAAGAAGCGCACGAAGAAGTGCGCTGGAAAGCGCAGCACGTCTTCCTCTCGACTGGACCAGATGGCGGCGCCCATGGGCACGATGTACTGTTCGATGAACGCCGCCCCATAGCTGTTGTCACGCAGGTAGTCCGCCAAGGTTTGCCCGACGCCTTCGTTGGCAGCAGTGCAGTACAGCAGCTTTGGCGCGGCCCGGTTGAAGCGCACGATGTCGCGCAACATGCCCAGGAAGCGCGGACTCATCAGATTGCGACGCTGCGCGAACAGGCTGTTCAGCGTGGTACCGTTGTATTCCAGCCCGCAGCGCTCGTCGCGCACTGAGAAGCTCATTTCTGTGTCGCGGCATTTCACACCCAGAGAATTCAACAACGCATTGAATTCCGGGTAGGTACGGTCATTGAAGACGATAAAGCCGGTATCCACCGCGTGACGCACGCCGCCCAGTTCGATCTCGTGCGTGTGGGTATGGCCGCCAACATGCGATCCGGCTTCAAAGACTTCGATGTCGTGCTCCGCGTACAGGGCGTGCGCCACCACATTGCCTGCGATCCCAGTCCCGACGATCGCAATCTTCATGGCAGACGCTCTGCCGGTGCCGCGGATCCCCCTGGCACGGTGCGCAGCCCATGGATCAGACCGGCAAGGGCCATCAGTCGAAGCACGTACCAAGTCAGGTCCACCTCCCACCAGCGCAGTCCTTGCCTAGCCGACCCCGGAAAGCGGTGATGGTTGTTATGCCAGCCTTCGCCGAAGGTCAGTAGCGCCAGCCAGCCGTTGTTGCGGCTCTGGTCGCGTGTGGCAAAGCGCCGGCGACCCACTCGATGGGCGAGCGAGTTGACGCAGAAGGTGGCGTGATACAGCGCCACGGTGGAGATGACGAAACCCCACACCAGCAGTTGAAGGCCATCGACCCCGAGTTGCGGCCGCGCCTGCGCCAGCCACTCGCCTGCCAGATAGAGCGCCGCGGCCAGCGCCGCGGGTACGGCGACATCGAAACGATCCAGCCAACGTAGTTCGGGAAAATGGGCGAAGTCCTGAATCAGTCCCTCTCGCCGGGGGAAGTTGCGTGGCGACAGGAACCAGCCCATGTGGCTCCAGAAAAAACCACGATGCCAGGGCGAGTGCGCATCCTCCGGTGTGTCGGAGTGAGCGTGATGATGACGGTGGTGCGAGGCCCACCATAAAGGTCCGCGCTGTGCGGCGCTCGCTCCCACGACGGCCATGACGAACTGAATCGCACGGCCGGTGCGATAGCTGCGGTGGGCGAAGTAGCGGTGATAGAAGCCGGTGATGGCAACCATGCGAATGGCGTACAAGGCTACGGCCACCGCCAGTGCCGTCACGCTCCAGCCGGTGAAGAGCACGCCCAGGCAGGCCACATGCAATCCGACGAAGGGCAGCACGCGCCAAAGATCAACGTGCTCGGCGCGCGTATCGCCAGGGGCCGGTGGTTGCAGCGCCTGGTTGTCGAACCAGGCCCACAGCCGGGACGATAATCGGCGGGCGGGCTTCGGGGGGGGAAGCTCGTTCACGACGGCCTCCGCAGTGGCCCCGGGATGAAGGCGTTGGTGCGGCGCACGTACTCACGATAGCCAGGCCGGCGCTCGGCGATGTCCTTCTCCAGCAGGGCGACCCCCGAGACCTTCAGCAACAGCACAGTCATGAGCAACGGCGCGTACACCGTCCAGGCGCCACCGCCGGCACAGGCCACCAGCCAGAATCCCCACCACAGGCAGGCTTCGCCGAAGTAATTCGGATGTCGGGTGTAGTGCCATAAACCCTCGTCCATGACGCGGACCCGATTGGCGGGATCGCGCTTGAATCGCGCCAGTTGCCGGTCCGCCACGGATTCGAATAGCAGCCCCAGGCTCCATAGCGCTACGCCCGCGGCGTCGAGCCAATACAGCGGGGCCGGACCGGAGGCGGCAGCCGCCAGCGGGGCAGCGATGATCCAGGCCAACACCGCCTGGAGACCAAACACCAGATACAGACTCTTGAAAGCAAAACCCGGTTCGTTGCGGGCGCGGATGGCGGCGTAGCGATGATCCTCTGGCTGCCCATAGTTGCGAACACCCAGGTGCACGGCCAGGCGCAGTGCCCACAGCAGAGTCATTGCGGTGATCAGCCAACGCCGGGCGTCATTGTCGACAGCCGGCGCGGCCAGCAGGTAGGTCGCCAAGACTAGGACAAAGAACAAGGGCCAGAGGGTATCGATCACGTTGACGTTGTGCCGCGCGAAGGCATAGCACCAACCCATGGTAGTCATGAGAATGGCTGCCGCGAGTGCCCAAAGCCAAGCGACTGTGTCAATCATGGGTCGCCACGACACCTGAAATCCGACGCCTTCGAGCGGCCTTATGCGATGTGTCGCGCCATCGCATCAGCACGCTCCGTCGTCCCGTGCAAAGCGGTAGTGGCTCACCCACCATTCCCGTCCTTGCCTGTAGCCAAACAGTTCGGCGCAGGCCATGAAGAAAATGCGCCAGCGCTGTAGGGTCGCATCCGAGGCGCCCGCGGCACTGTTCCGTTCCGTACTAAACAGCGGAGCGATAAGGTGGCTGTTCGCGTCCAGATTGCGCAACCAAGCTTCGGCCGTGCGGGCATAGTGAGTTCCGTCCCAGGTCCAGCGCTGCTCGATGCGAAACGGTTTACAGGTGCGCAGGGCAAGATCATCGCTGGGCATCATGCCACCGGTGAAGTAGTGACGGCTCATCCAGTCGTCGTCATGCTTCGCTTCGAAAAGGTAGGCCACGCTTCGGTGGCAGAAGATGTGCAAATAGAGACGTCCGCCCGGATGCATCCAGCCGTGCACCCGCTTGAACAGGGCTGTCCAGTTGCGCATGTGCTCGAACATCTCGATCGACACCACCCGATCGAACCGCCGTCCAGGCACAAAACGGTTCATGTCGCAGGTCACTACCTCCACGTTTCGCAGCCCTTTTTCGAAAGCGAGTCGCTGAATGTGCGTGCGCTGCAGCGAGGAATTAGAGGCCGCAAGAATACGACTTGTCGGATACCGCTGCGCCATCCATAGGGTTAGCGATCCCCAGCCGCAGCCCAATTCCAGAATGTCCTGTCCGTCTTTCAGGTCCGCATAGTCGGCACTTCGTTGCAGGGCCTGTTCCTCGGCCACTATCAGATCGTCTACGCCCGTGCCCCACCAGCAAGCGCTGTACTTCATTCGCGGACCGAGCACGCGGGCAAAAAAGTCGGGCGGCAGTTCGTAGTGCTGCTCGTTGGCGGCGCCGACGTTCACCGCGATGGGTGAACGCTCCATCCTGCTCAGCAGCAGTTCATTCGAGGTAGCCGCCAAGTCGGCGTTATCCGCCCCGATTTCCCGCAGACGTGCGGCGCACAGCCAACGTATGCCGCCGCGGATGATCCGGTCGGGCAGCCAGCCTTTCTCAGCCATGCGAAGGGCAAAGCGCGTGGTGTTCATGGAGCGCCTTCCGCTTCGAGGCGCGATAGCTGCACCACGACGCGCTGGACCGCTTGCTCTATCTCGACACCGAGTGGCACGGCGCCGGCAGCAACGATCGCTGAATGGTGGACCAGGCTGCTGTGCCCGCCAACGAACAACGGCACCTTGCACTGCGCCGTCACGCGCTTCAGAGGAGCTCCAACTTGTGCCGCGTCGATGGTTCCGGAACCCGACAGCACGATTGCATCGCTATGCGAACGCTTCACCGCTAGCGGCAACTCCTCGAGGGGCATGTCCGCTCCAAGCAGCACCGCGCGTAGTCCGTGTTCGCCTGCAGCCAGGCAGAACAGCAGCAAACCAGCCTCGTGCATTTCTCCGGGCAGGCAGGCGGCGATCACCCGGCGGCCGGTTACCAGACGGGAACGATGGTGAAAGCGCGCACCGAGCTTGTTGCGCAGGTATGCGCTGAAGAAGTGCTCCTCGGCGACACTGCCTTCGTTTGTCGACCAGCGTGCGCCCAGTTCCGACATGAGCGGTGTCAGTACTTCCCGCGTGACAATTTCGTTCCGGAAGCGTGCCTGGGCGCCGTCGTAGGCGTCCTCCAGACGGTACTCGTCGAACTGGATGATTGCCTCAAGCATCTCCCGCCGGATGCCGCTCCAGTGATCCGGGGCTTGTCGTCCCGTTCGCTTGCTTGGGGATGCCGGTAGAGATTCCCGCACCTGGCCAATGGATATGCCCTTGTCGAGCAGCGCGATGATGCGGCGGATGGCGTCCACGTCCGCCTGGCGATACAAGCGATGCCCGCCTTTGGTCCGCAGGGGCCGCACGAGGTCATGACGCCGTTCCCAAGCGCGCAGTGTGATGGCGTTCACGCCCGTCAAAGACGACACGGTGCGAATTGGAAACAACTCGGAGGAAGCGGTCATGAGAGGGCGGCGCAAGGTAGCGACGGTGGGCAATCGTTGAGGTTGGGCCGCAAACCTGACCAGGTCGGCCAGGTGAGTGTCTCAAACAAAGTCGAGATGCTTGTCATAAAAGTGTGCATAAGTTGTACATAAAACAGAGTATGGGTGAAATGACCTTTAGTGAGCCGTGTTAAGAGTGATACAAATAGTATACAACCTGGCGTGACGCTTAGTTGTGCCTAGGAAGGGGCCAGTCAGCCACTCTTGGGTGATCCATCCTCTGCCCCACCCCTGCAGCGGCGCAAATTGCTTGTACGATGTTCCCCTGTTTCGAGGTGGTCGAAGCGCGTCTGTGCGATACATTCCGCCGCGCTGCCTCTCGCCACAGTACGCGGAACAGACGGCTTCGTGATCCTCGGATTACTACCTCTCGAGGGCATCGAAGAGTTGAGATTCCTAGCGTCGTGTTCTTCTCGCGATACGTTCAAGAGGCCTAGTGAGACCGAGAACTTTAGGACGAGGGGCGTGCCGCGCTGACGTATTGACTACGAGTCCGATGAGGACTCGCACCATACTTGGTGCAAAGCGTTAGACCGTGAGAAGCACGGTTACCGTCGGTGATGCGCCATATGCCACCGACACTTGAGTCGGCTGACCCGTAGAAGGACGTCGCCAAGGTATTTCAGGAGGCGATCCAGACATTTGTTCGTATCCAAGCGGTCAAGCGACTCGCGGCTTTGGGCGGGTCCGTGCCGGGCGGCAGCGTCGTACCGCGTCGCCGTCACCTGTTGGCCGGCGATAGACCCACTGCTCTGCCCCAAGACTTTTGTTCTCAATCCAACGATCTTGGGCGCCGTCTGTCGTTGTTCAAAAGAGTGCTTACACACCGAGCAACAAAGCGCTGGCGGCCTGCAGAGCATCAAGAGTCTTAACTGCCATCCGCGATGTGGACCGCGCGTCACTCCAAACAACCGCCGGGGTCAGCGCTTGCGAATGGCATTCATGCGAGCCATCAGGCGGGATCGGAAATGGTTGACCAATGCAATCCAGTAGCTCACCACGTACACGTCGAGAAAATGCACCGCGCCCATCAACGCCACTCAGCGCGTAGTGTGCGGACTTGCGCATCCAGGGTCATAGCGTGCAGCCACGCCCGTTGAAAGGCGATGTTCCAAGTGTTGCATTCACCCCCCCAATTGCCAGTTGCGCGGCAGCAAACCTCAGAACATGATGTGTCCGCCATCCACCACCAGCGTCTGCCCAGACACGAATCCCGCCAGGTCCGACAGGAGGTAGAGCGCGGTACCCACCAGATCCTGTGGCCCCTGTTCACGCTGCAGGGCACGCGCCTTGAGGAAGAATTGTTGCCATTCCATAGGGCGGTTGCGGGTGGCGTCGGTGATGACGAAGCCCGGTGCAATAACGTTCACGCGCACGCCGTACTTGCCCACTTCCTTGGCCAAGCCCTTGGTCATTGACAGCACCGCGCCTTTGCTGGCGACGTAGTGCAAGTAACCGGGCTGGCCGGCGACGGCGACCACGGAGGCGATGTTGACGATACTGCCGCCGCCTTGCCTGCGCATGGCGGGCATGACGGCCTTGGAGCATAGCCACACGCCTTTGACGTTGACGGCGAACAGGCGCTCCCATTGGGCGGGGTCGATCTCTTCGAAGTCGGTGAGTTTGATCTCGCGGAAGTAGGCGGCGTTGTTGATCAGACCATCGATGCGACCGAAGCGCTCGACCGCAGCGGCGGCCATGGCGTTGACGGAGGCCTCGTCTGCTACGTCGACGCGCACCGCCAGGGCCTTGCCGCCGAGCTGTTCGATGGCGCTAACGGTTTCGTCGGCGCCGTTCAAGTCGGCGACCACGACGTTGGCACCTTGGGCCGCACAGCCGACGGCAAAGGCTTGACCGATGCCGGTGGCGGCGCCGGTGACGACGATGGTGCGTTGGGTGAGCAGATCATGAGCTGGCATAGGGGTTCTCCGTTTGATGTTGTGATGAAGTAGCGTTCAGCGCAGCACTTGCGCCGGGCAGGATGCTTGGGCGCAGGGCAGCACCCGCACGCGGCGCACGAGGCGATCGCGGCGCGGGCTGGTGAGGTCAAATTCCAGTGCCCATACGCCGGGCATCTCCAGTTCGAGGCGGACGCGATATTCGCCGGGTGCCGTGCCGCCACTGGCGAGCGCGGGCGAGACGCGGTGGGCCATGGGCATGGACGGCATGTGAGCGCCAACGCGGATGCGCGCGCCACTCAATGGACGTTTGTCCGTACTGAGCTGAAACACACAGTCCAGCACCGGGCCAGCGCCCGAGGCGTCGCAACGCAGATCCATGCGCGGTCGCGCGCTGTTGCCACACCAGGCGGGGTTGGCCAGAAGGACGAGAAACAGCGCGATGACCTTGTTCATGAGCGCACCTTTGCAGTGCGCAGCCTGTGGACAAGCGCTTCATCCAGCAGTCCTCGCGGACGCCAGCGCAAGAACAACGCCACCAGCGCGCCGAACACCACCATGCGCCAGCCGGCAAACACGCGGGTGGCTTCCAGAAGGCCGAGGTCGATGGCCACCCCCAGCAAGGGACCGAAGCAGGTGCCCAGCCCTCCGATGAGGGTATAGCCGACGGCGTGCACGCCCAGCATGGGATCAAACATTGCGGGCTCGATGAAGGTGGTGCGGTGGGCATAGAGACCGCCGCCTAGTGCCGCCAGTGCACCGGCGCCGGCGGCGGCCATCAGACGCACGCGGGTGACGGCTAGGCCCTGTGCCGTGGCCAGGGTGTCGTCGTGTCCGGTCATGCGCAGCGCCAGGCCGAAGCGCTTGCGCTCCAGGTCCGTCAGTATTACCAGGATCAACCCCAGCACCGTTGCAATCAGGGTCAGGTAGGCGCCTTGCGAGACGTCGTTCTCCAGCAGCCAGCGGATGTCGCCGAAACCATTGACGCCATCCGGACCGACCGGACCCTCGGGTGTGTCATGGCGCCAGGTCCAGGACTGTAGCGTGAGGCGCACCAGTTCAGCGAAAGCCAGCGTGGCCACGGCATAGTGCAGACCGGAAAGCCGCAACGTCGGCAGCGCCACGGCCAGCGAGACCAATGCGCCCACCAGCATGCCTGCGATCAACGCCACCGCCAGGGGCCAATGCGCCAGCGTGCTGGCAAGACCCGCGACATAGGCGCCAATACCGAAGAAGGCTTGCTGTCCGAAGGAAATGCGCCCGACCAGCAACAGGAGATAGGCGGACAGTGCCAGCAGCGCCATGATGCCCATGTCGCTCAACACGCCGATGAGATGTTCAGTGGCCATGGTGTGTGCCAAACAAATCGCGCCGCCAGGGCAGTGTCAGCACCAGGAAGAGTAGGGCATAGGTGGCGGCCTCGCGGCCGATGGCGCCGAACAGAGCCTGTGCGTGAGCTTCCACCACGCCAAGCGCGAGTCCCCCCAACAATACGCCGGTAAGCGACCCCAGTCCGCCGAGCAATGCCGCGACCAGACCTTTGATCATTACCCACATGCCAAACATCGGTGTGAGCTGACCTTCCAGGCTGAGCACTGCGAAGGCGGCGACGCCAGATAGCGCGCAGGCCAGCACAAAAGCAACGCGTTGCGCACGGGCCACCGCGATGCCGCTCAGTTGCGCGGCGGTGCGCTGATCGGCGGCGGCGCGCCAGGACAAGCCAGTGCGGCTCACCCGCAGCCAGTACGACAGACCCAGGATCAGCGCCACCGTTGCCAAGCCCAGCGCCAGACGATCCGGCCGCAGGACCACCGGCCCGAGCGTCCATTCTGCAGTGACCGCCAGCGAGGGAAAGGGATTCATATGACGCGGCAGCAGATGGGTGGCGAGTTGCTCCAATTGCATCCACAGCGCGAAACTCGATGCCAGCGCCACCACCTCGCGGGCATCGCGTCCCGCCACCGATGCGCCGCCGCGCACGGCGTCTTGCGCCTCGACGTGTGTGCGGGAGAAGCATAGCCACTCGACGTACAAGCCAGCGAGGGCAGCGGTGGCGATGACGGTGAGCGCGATCACCCAAAGCGGCGCGCCGTGCTGGATGTGCAGCCAGGCACCAGCGTAGGCGGCCAGCATGGCACCGGCGCCATAGGCCAGATTCAACCGTCGTAGGATACCGAAGGTAAGCGCCAGGCCCAGACCCACCAGCGCGTAGCTGGCGCCGTCGAGCAATCCGTCCAGGGTGCGTTGCAGTAGCTCGATCATGGCAAATGGCGCTCCGACCTCGTTCTGCCAGGCGCCCTACGCCGCGCGCCGTTGCCCGAGGTACGCACGCCGGATGACGTCAGCTTCGGCGACGTCACCGGGGCTGCCGGAGAAACTCACCTTGCCCTGTTCCATCAGATAGAAATGCTGAGCCACCTGCAGCGCCATGTGGGCGTTTTGTTCCACCACGAACAGGCTCACCCCCTCTTTATGCAGTTGGCGGATGATGTTGAAGATCTCTGCCACCACCAGCGGCGCCAGGCCGACCGAGGGCTCGTCCATCAGCAGCAGACGCGGGCGCGACATGAGGGCGCGGGCCACCGCCAGCATCTGCTGTTCACCCCCGGAGAGGGTGCCGGCCAATTGTGTGAGGCGTGCGCGCAGGGGCGGAAAGCGTTCCAGCATGCGCTCGGTGTCGGCGCGGATGCCGGCGCGGTCGCGGCGGCGGTAAGCGCCCGCCTGCAAATTCTCCATCACACTCAACGCCGGAAACACCAACCGGTTCTCCGGCACCAAGGCAAGCCCGCGCTCGACGATCTGCGCGGGTGTGCGACCGATGAGTTCTTCGCCCTCGAATCGCACCGAGCCGCGGCGCGGCCGCAGGATGCCGGCGAGAGACATCATCAGCGTGGTCTTGCCGGCGCCGTTGGGGCCCAGCAGGCAGGTGACTTCGCCTGTCTTGGCTGCGAGGGTGACGCCCTTGAGTGCCTCAATCTTGCCGTAGGCGGTGGCAAGATCCTTGATCTCGAGCATGGTCGATGTCCTTTCAGGCCGCCTGCGCGGCCACGTCAGTGCCCAGATAGGCGGCGCGCACCTGCGCATCCTCCTGCACTTGCGCCGGCGTGCCCTCGGCGATCTTGCGGCCGAAGTTGAGCACCACGACGCGGTCACACACACCCATCACCAGTTCCATGTGGTGCTCGATCAGAAGGATGGTGTGGCCCTGCTGGCGCAGTTGGCGGATGCGTTGATCGAGTTCGTCGATTTCTTCGGCATTCATGCCGGCGGCAGGCTCGTCGAGCAACAACAGTTTGGCACCGGAAGCCACGGCGCGGGCCAGCTCCAGGCGGCGTTGTTCGCCGAAGGCCAGATTGCCGGCCAGCATGTCGCGTTTGTCGGCCAGGCCGCTAAAGGCCAGCAACTGCTCGGATTGTTCGCGCGCCGCACTGGCGCCGGATAGCCAGCGTTCGCGCCATCCCGCCCATCCGCTCGTGCGCACCACGCGCGCCGCCCACAAGTTTTGCCATACGGTGAGGTGGCTGAACAACCGGATGTTCTGAAAAGTGCGGGCGATGCCCAGCTCACTGCGTTTGTGCGGCGCCAAAGCGCCGATGTCGCGCCCTTGGAAGATGATGCCTCCGGCGGTGGGGGCATACAGTCCGGCAATGACATTGACGGTGGTGCTCTTGCCTGAGCCATTTGGGCCGATTAGGCCGAGGATCTCGCTGTCGCGCACCTCGAGATCGAGTTCGTCCACTGCCTTTACGCCGCCAAAGTGACGGCTGATACGCTTCAACTCAAGCATGTTCGCTCCTCGTGCCCATGCCGCCACGACCGCCGCGCGCCCGAGGCCAGCGCAGGCCGCCGGCAAGCAAACCACTAGGACGGATCAGCATAACCAGCAGGATCAGCGCGCCAAACAGCAGACTGCGCCAGTCGCCCAGAAAACGCAGACCTTCGACCAGAAAACCCTGGATGAACATAACCGCCAACACCGTCCCGGCCAAACTGGCCAGCCCACCGAGAATGGGATACGCGATGGCAAAGGTCGCGAGCAGGATGGTGAAGTTGGAGTGCTCGATGTGGGTGGCGTAGTGGGCAAACAGTCCGCCCGCCAAACCGGCGATGGCGCCACCGATGCCGAAGGCGGACACCTTAGCTGCCGTGAGATTAATGCCTGCGCTTTGTGCCGCCACTTCATCTTCACCCACGGCGCGCCACAGCGTGCCGATGCGGGAGCGGTCCAGCCACCACAAGAACACCATCACGGCGGCCACCAGTGCCCAGATCAGTACCATTACATCGGCCACGCTCCAGCCGTTGTTGGGGAAGTAGCGAATGCCGCCAAAGCCCAGCCCACCGTCAGGGCCAATGGGGCCCTCTGGCGTTTCCACCCGCCAGGTGAAATTGAAGAACACCAGTCGCACGATCTCCGCAAAGGCGGTGGTGGCCACCACTAGCATCAGCCCTTTTACGCGCAGCGCCGGAAAACCCACGGTGACTGCGACCGCAGCGGAAACCAGTGCGCCTGCTGCCAGGGCACCAAACAATGGCCAGCCGAACATGGCGGTCAACATGCCGGCGCAGTAGGCGCCGATGGCGAAGAATCCCCCTTGTGCCAGGCTGACTTGACCGGTGTGCAACACACACCACGCGGACAGCCCCAGCAAAGTGTGGATACCGATGACTTGGGCGAGACTCAGATAGAAATCCATGTGGTTCGCTCCCTAGTCCCGTCCGCCCGGCGCTGCAAACAACCCGCCCGGCCTGAACACAAGAAAGGCAAACAGCATCAGCATCACGTAGATGTCACGCTCACTCACGCCACGCAGAAACTGAAACAGGTTCTCCACACCGCCGACGATAAGGCCGGCAACGATGGCGCCCGGGATACTGCCCAGCCCGCCAATCACCGTGACCACCAGACCTTTCACCGTGAAGGGCAGCGAAAGCAACGGCGACAGTACGCCGATGGCGGCGCCGGTCATGGCACCCGCGGTGCCGCCCAGCAACCCGGCGATGACGAAGGTGCTGGCGTTGGTGCGATCCACGCTCATGCCACACAGGCGCGCCGCCACCGGTTGTTGGGCGACGGCGCGGGTGGCGAGGCCCAGCCGCGTGCGCTTGAGCAGCAGGGTCAGCGCCACCATGGCCGCACACCCGAGCGCAAACACAAACAGCAGATCGCCGCGCAGCATGAAGGGACCGATATCGAACACTGCACCGGAGAACAGCGCCGGATAATTGAGCGGCATGCCGTCGGTGGCGTGCACGATGGTCTCTTCCATCAACAGCAGCATGCCCACTGTGGACATCAGTGTGGCCAGCGGTTTATCGAGCGGCAGAAAGCGGAAACACACGAAGTACACCATACCGCCCAGCACACCGCCCATGAGCGCGGCCATTCCATACACCAGTGGCGTCGGCACGGCGTTGACGACGATGAGGCTCAAGTAGGCGGCGCCGATGGACGCAGCGGCATAAGACAGATTGATCTTGTGCATGACGCCAAAAATCAGCGTAAAGCCGATGCCGATCAGGGCGTAGGTGGTGCCGAACATCACCCCGTCAAACACCGATTGGATGAGGTCGATCAGGTCGAGCAGGGTCATGGCGGACTCGGCGCGGAAGGCAAAGCGGGATCAGACACCCGCGTGCACTACACTTGCACGCGCGCGGGTGCGGGTGGGTCACTGAACGTTGGGGCGATGCGCCACGGTCCAGGCGCCTTGTTTCGCTTGCACGAATAAGAAGGGTTTGATGGCTTCACGGTCCTTGGTGCGGCCCACTTTACCCAACAGACCTTGGGTCTCGGTCATGGTGGCCAGCGCCTCGCGCATTTTTTGGCGATCGGCCTGCACTGTTTCGGGCTTGCCCATGATCTTGTGTTTCTCGATCAGCGACTTCAGCGTGAAGATGTTTTCCCAGGCGGCGGCGTTGTGCAGGTCCATGCTGGCGTTGACCGCTTGAAGGGCCTCGGCGGCCTTCTTCGCTTCCGGCGTCACCGGCGCAAAGCTGGTGGGGATGAGGATGCCTTCGGCCTGCTGTGCACAGCCGTTGAGGGTTTCCATGCTGGAAGAACTGGTCAGGCCAACTAGCAGCTTGGGCTTGACGCCCTGGCGCTGCATCTCCTTCAACACACCGCAGGTGGTGAAGGGATGAGCCGAGATGGCCACCACGTCAGGACTGGCTCGGCGCATTTCGCGTACCTGGGTGGAGAAGCTGGTGTCGGCCAACAGCCATTCGCTCTGGCCCAGCACTTCGAAGCCATCCTTGCCGGCAAGATCTTTAATGACGTTGTAGGTGGCATTGCTGTGGGCGAAATCCTTCTCCACGCCGCCCCAGAAGGTCTTCACATCGGGTCGCGAGGTCTTGATCCACTCAAACATACTCTTGTACATGGCCGCTTCGCTTGGCACGTTGCGGAAGGCCCACTGTGAGATGGAGGCGAGGCCACCCTTGGCTGCGACGTCGGTATAGAGCGGGAACTGCAGACCGGAATCTCCGGTGTCGCCCACCTTCTTCTGCAATATGCCAAACACCGGTTCGGCAACGCTGCTGCAGGTCGGGCCTACGGCGACGATGGCGTCGGGTTGCGAGGCGATACGGCGCAGGGCGTTGATGCCTTCTTCGA
>Ga0194132_10007195_pt1 | contig 16751 bp, 14 predicted proteins | sample TA2KigOf80mmetaG_FD_148612 | JGI IMG/M metagenome (GOLD analysis project Ga0194132, IMG submission 148612) | Freshwater microbial communities from Lake Tanganyika, Tanzania - TA2015054 Kigoma Offshore 80m | ecosystem: Environmental > Aquatic > Freshwater > Lake | place: Tanzania: Lake...
GCCGGTCGCGCTCGCGGGCTCCGAGACCGGGCAGCTCCTGGTGGTCGACGCCGCCGACGGCGCCGTCCGGTGGGCGGTCGATCACCCCGGCGAGATCGCGACCGCGCCCCGGCTCGCGGGCGGGAACGTCCTCGGGGTGTGGCGGGGGAGCGACGGGTCGATCCTCCGTGCCGTCGACGTCGAGACCGGCGCGCTGCGCTGGGAGACGTCCCTCGGCGCGATCGCCGGCGCTCCGGCGGTGGTCGACGGCACGGTCGTGGTGGTCCACGGGGAGCGCATCCACGGCGCCGCGGCGCACGGCCTCGATGCGGCCACCGGCGCCGAGCGCTGGCAGACCCCGCTGGCCGGCTGGTGGGACGCGGCCCTCGAGCCGGTGGTGGGCGGCGGCACCGTCTACCTCCTCGACGGCATGGGCACCGTCGTGGCCCTCGACCCGACCACCGGCGCGGTCTCCTGGAGGAGCGAGACCGGCCGCCCGCTGGTCGGCGGGCGGCTCGCGATCTCGCCGGACGCGGTGGTGTTCGCGTCCTACGACGACGAGCTGATGGTCCTCGACCGGGCCGACGGCCGGCTGCGGGCCGCCGAGCCCCAGCCCGGTGTGCCGGTCGACGTCGCCACCGCGTCCGACCGCCTCGTCGTGGCCCTGCGCCTGGCGAGCCCCAGCCGGGTGGAGGCCCGACCGGTGCCCTGATGCCCCGTCGCGCGGGCCCCGGGACGGATTGCCCGGTACCGGTGCTTCGAAGCGGTATGCGCCATCCCCGGCGGTCGCCGGGGCCGGCCCGACCCGGGGGGTCGTGCCCCGGCCCGGAGTGTGGCGCGCCCGCCCGGTAGCATGACCGGCCACCCGGGCCCGGCCCGGGAATTCACACACCCGCACTCCGAGGTCGCCCGGCCCCTCCCATGGAGGCCTCCCGGGCGCTCGCGGGTGGACGTCCAACCGAGGAATCACAAGGAGCTGACGCGCGTGGCCGTCGTCACCATGAAGCAGATGCTGGAGGCCGGAGTCCACTTCGGTCACCAGACCCGTCGTTGGAACCCGAAGATGCGCAGGTTCATCTTCGGCGAGCGCAACGGCATCTACATCATCGACCTCCAGCAGAGCCTGGAGCGGGTCGACACCGCCTACCGGTTCGTCCGCAAGACCGCCTCCGACGGCGGGACGATCCTGTTCGTGGGCACCAAGAAGCAGGCGCAGGAGCCGATCAGGAACCAGGCCGAGCGCTGTGGCATGCCGTACGTCAACTTCCGTTGGCTCGGCGGCATGCTCACCAACTTCCAGACCGTCCACGCCCGCGTGGGCAAGCTCCACGAGTTCGACCGCAGCATCAGCTCGGGCGAGGCCGACCAGATGATCAAGAAGGAAGGCCTCAAGATGCGCCGCGAGCGCGACAAGCTCGAGCGCAACCTCGGCGGCATCCGCCGTCTCGAGAAGCTGCCCGACGCGATCTTCGTGATCGACACGAAGAAGGAGCACATCGCGGTGACCGAGGCCAACCGCCTCGGCATCCCGGTGGTCGCGGTGGTCGACACGAACTGCGACCCCGATGTGATCGACTACGTCATCCCCGGCAACGACGACGCCATCCGCTCGGCCAACCTCATGTGCCGGGTGATCGCCGATGCGGTCGAGGAGGGCAAGTACATCGCCCAGAAGAAGGGCGCCCGCGCCGGCACCAAGGCCGAGGACGTCGCCCCCAAGAAGCCGGTGGTCCTCTCTCCCGAGGAGCAGGCCCAGCGCGAGGCCGAGCAGGCCCGAGCGCGCGACGAGGCCGCGCGCGCCCAGCGCGAGCGCGAGGCCCGGCTGGCGGCGGCGAAGGACGCCGCGAAGGAGGCCAAGGCCGACGAGGCGGCCGAGGCAGCGGCCGAGACGCCGGCTCCCGAGGCTGCGGCCGAGACGCCGGCTCCCGAGGCTGCGGCCGAGACGCCGGTTTCCGAGGCTGCGGCCGAGACGCCGGCTCCCGAGGCTGCGCCCGAGACGACGGAGAGCTGACCGACGATGGCGGAGATCAAGGCGGCAGACGTCGCGGCGCTGCGCAAGGCGACCGGCGCCGGGATGATGGACTGCAAGAAGGCGCTCGAGGAGTCGGGCGGCGACCTCGAGGCGGCCAAGGACTGGCTGCGCTCGAAGGGCCTCGCCGGCGCGTCGAAGCGGGCGGGGCGCGCGGCCGAGCAGGGCGCGGTCGACGTGAAGGTCGAAGGAGGCGTGGGTGCGCTCGTCGAGCTCACCGCCGAGACCGACTTCGTGGCCAAGAGCACCGACTTCAAGTCGGTGGTCGCCGACCTCGCCGCGCTCGCGGTGGCCGAGGGCAAGGACGAGCTCGCCGAGCTCGCCTACGAGGGCGCCACGGTCGGCGAGCACGTCACGCAGCTCGCGGCCAAGCTCGGCGAGAACGTCGCCGTCGGCCGGGTGGTGCTCTACGAGACCACCGACGGGCTGCTCGACGGCTACGTCCACCAGCAGAACGAGCGCGGGATCATGGGCGTGCTCGTCGAGCTCGGCGGGGTCGACCCGTCGGACGCGACGGCCCGGGAGGTGGCACACGACATCGCGCTGCACATCGCCTCCGCGGCACCGTCGTACGTCACCCGCGACGACGTCCCCGGCGAGGTGGTCGAGCGCGAGAAGGCCGTCTTCGAGGAGCTCACCCGCAACGAGGGCAAGCCCGAGCAGGCCATCCCGAAGATCGTCGAGGGTCGCCTCAACGGCTTCTACAAGGACAACGTGCTCGTCGAGCAGGGCTTCGTGAAGGAGCCCAAGCAGACGATCGCCCAGCTCCTCGAGACGCTCGGCGCCAATGCCGCGGTCCGGCGGTTCGTACGCGTCAAGATCGGCGAATGACCCAGAGCCAGTACCGGCGCGTCGTCCTCAAGCTCTCGGGAGAGGCCTTCGCGGACGCCACCTCCGGCTTCGGCATCGACGCCGCCGTCGTGCAGCGCATCGCCGAGGAAGTGGCGTCGGCCCAGCGCGACCTCGGCGTGGAGATCGCGGTGGTCGTCGGCGGCGGCAACATCTGGCGCGGCGCCAGCGGCGCCCACCGGGGCATGGACCGGGCCCGGGCCGACTACATGGGCATGCTCGCCACGGTGATCAACGCCCTGGCCCTCCAGGACGCGCTGGAGAACTGCGGCCAGCCGACCCGGGTCCAGACCGCCATCGCCATGGCCCAGGTCGCCGAGCCGTTCATCCCGCTGCGGGCGATCCGGCACCTCGAGAAGGGCCGGGTCGTGGTGTTCGCCGCGGGCACCGGCAACCCGTACTTCACCACCGACACCACCGCCGCGCTGCGCGGCGCGGAGATCGGCGCGGGCGCGATCCTGAAGGGCACGCACTCCGGTGTCGACGGCGTGTACTCCGCCGACCCGCGCCTCGACCCCACGGCAGTGAAGCTCACCGAGGTCACCCACTTCGAGGTGCTCAACCGGCGCCTCGCGGTGATGGACTCCACCGCCATCACCTTCTGCATGGACAACCAGCTCCCGATCATCGTCTTCGACGTCACCGAGCCCGGCAACATCGCCCGGGCGCTGCAGGGCGAGCCGATCGGGACGGTGGTCAGCACCACCTGAGTCACCCCCACGCCCGTCCGGACCCGACCCGAGGAGGGACCCCGTGAGCGACCAAGGCCAGGAGATGCGCGACATGGTCGTGTCCGAGTGCCACGAGAAGATGGCCAAGGCCATCGGGCACCTGAAGGACGAGTTCAGTGGGGTGCGCACGGGCCGGGCGTCGTCGGGTCTCGTCGAGAAGCTGCGGGTCGACTACTACGGCAGCGAGGTCCCGCTCCAGCAGCTGGCCGGCTTCAGCGTGCCCGAACCCCGCGTGCTGGTCGTGAGCCCCTACGACAAGGGTGCGATGAAGGCCATCGAGAAGGCGATCCAGTCGAGCGACCTCGGCATCACCCCCAACAACGACGGCAACGTCATCCGGCTCGTGTTCCCGGCCCTCACCGAGGACCGGCGCAAGGAGCTGGTGAAGGTCGTGAAGCAGCGGGCCGAGGACGCCAAGGTGGCCGTGCGCAACCTGCGCCGGGGCGCCCGGCACGACCTCGAGGCCCTGGAGAAGGACGGCGACCTCTCCCGCGACGAGCTGGAGCGGGTCGAGAAGGGGCTCGAGGGCCACACCCAGAAGGTGGTGGCAGAGATCGACGAGCTGCTCCACCACAAGGAGCAGGAGCTGCTCGAAGTCTGAGTCCTGGGGCCGCTCCCGGCGGGCCTCCCGGACGGGAGCCCCGCCGCGCCCTAGCCTTTACCGCGGACGAGGAGGCAACCCGTGTCCGATTGGCGCGACGACGAGTACGACGACGAACCGCGACGGGGGCGTGAGCCCACGGGCGAGGGCGTGCGCATCCTCGGCTCCGAGGCGGGGAGCCCGAGCCCCCCTAGCTTCGCGGCCGGCGACGACGAGTACGACACCTGGTCGGCTTCCGACGAGGGCTGGTCCGCGCAACCGGCCACGGGGGAGACCAGCGGCTCCATGTCGCTCCCGCACTGGACCGAGCCGCCCACCGGCGAGGTGCCCCGGATCCTCGACGACGACACCTCCGACGACCTCGAGTCGTGGTCGTCGCTCACGGGGGGAAGCACTCCGCGCTTCCGCAGCGACGCCGGCGACTGGGCCGCGGGCGACTTCGAGGAGGGCGAGCTCTCCCACGACGACTCCACGCTGATCGGCGCGCTCGACGAGTCGCCGAGCGAAAACCCGTATGGGGAGCCCACGCTGAGCCGCAAGGCTCGCCGGGAGCTGCGGGAGGCCGAGGCCAAGGGCAAGGGCAGGGGTGGCCGCAAGAGCCGTCCCGCCGATCTGCCCCCGGCCGACTACGACTCCATGGACATCGACTCCATGGACACCGACTACTCCGACGACAGCATGCAGCTGCCCACGGTGGCGGCCGCGTCGGGATCGCTCGAAGGGCCGCCCCGCGCGCCGGTGCCCGGTCGGCGCCCCGACCCCCGCGACGGCGGACCGGGCGGTGCGCCCGGGGGCCCCGAGACCCAGCAGCGCGTCATCACCGGCGTCATCGCCGCGGTGGTCGCGATCGTCTGCTTCGCGCTCGGCACCGTCACCACGCTGATCCTCGCGACGGTCATCGTGGGGATCGCCGCGATGGAGTTCTACGAGGCGCTGCGGCGGGCCGGGTACCACACGGCCACTCTCGTCGGGCTGATCGGGTGCGTGGCGATCGTGCCGATCGCCTACGACCAGGGCAAAGACGCGTTCCCGATGATGATCTTCCTCGTCACCGCGTTCACGATGCTCTGGTACCTGTTCGAGGTGATGAAGGCCCGTCCGGTGGTCAACATCGCGCTCACGCTGATGGTGTTCGCCTACATCGGCTGCTTCGGGGCCTTCGCCGGCCTGTTCCTGGCCGCGCCCGACGGCGTGGGCTACATCCTCGGCGTCGTCCTCTGCGTGATCGCCTACGACATCGTGGGCTGGTTCGTCGGCTCGTCGATGGGCCGCACCCCGCTGATGCCGCGCATCTCGCCGAACAAGACGATGGAGGGGCTGCTCGGCGGTATGGCCGCCGCCTTCGTGATGGCGATCTTCGTCACCAACGTGATCTCCGGTTGGGACCAGGGAAGCCTGTTCGACGGGGTGCTCCTGGGCATCGTGATCGCGGTCACCGCACCGCTCGGCGACCTCGTGGAGTCGATGATCAAGCGCGACCTCGGGGTGAAGGACCTCGGCACGCTGCTCCCGGGCCACGGTGGGCTGTCCGACCGGTTCGACGCCCTGCTGTTCACGCTCCCCGCGGCCTACTACGTGGCGATCCACATCGTCACCTGAGCGAGCCCTCATGACCGGCGTCGCGATCCTCGGGTCGACCGGATCGATCGGGACCCAGGCGCTCGACGTGATCCGCAGTCACCGGTCGGAGTACGAGGTCGTCGCGCTCGCGGCCGGTCGCAACGCGGAGCTCCTCGCCGCGCAGGCGGCCGAGTTCGGCGTCGACCCGAGGTGGGCCCGCACCACCGGCGACGATCCCGAGGCCCTCGCCGAGCTGGCCGCCCACCCCGACGCGGACGTGGTGCTCAACGCGGTGGTCGGCTTCGCCGGTCTGCCCGTCACCATCACCGCGCTCGAGCAGGGCAAGCGCCTCGCGCTCGCCAACAAGGAGAGCCTCATCGCCGGCGGGGCGGTGGTCAACGAGGTGCGCCGGAAGGGCGGCGGCGAGATCGTGCCGGTCGACTCCGAGCACAGCGCCGTGTACCAGTGCCTGCGCAGCGGCACCGCCGGGGAGGTGCTGCGGGTGCTCCTCACCGCGAGCGGTGGCCCGTTCCGCGGGAAGACCCGGGCCGAGCTCGCGCTCGTGCAGGTGGAGGACGCGCTCAAGCACCCCACCTGGGACATGGGCGCCAAGATCACCATCGACTCGTCGACCCTCATGAACAAGGGGCTCGAGGTCATCGAAGCCCACGAGCTGTTCGGAGTCGACTACGACCGCATCGAGGTGGTGGTCCATCCGCAGTCGGTGATCCACTCGATGGTCGAGTTCGTCGACGGCGCCACCATCGCCCAGCTGTCGATGCCCGACATGCGCTTGCCGATCGGCCTGGCCCTCGGGGCGCCCGGGCGGCTGCACCAGCCGTTCGGGGCCATCGACTGGACCACGCTCTCCTCGCTCACGTTCGAGACCCCCGACCTCGGGGCGTTCCCGTGCCTGGCCCTGGCCTACGAGGCCGGTCGGGCGGGTGGGGGCGCCCCGGCCACGCTGAGCGCCGCCAACGAGGTGGCCGTGGAGGCGTTCCTGGCCCGCCGGATCCCGTGGCTGGCCATCGCCGAGGTCAACGGTGAAGTTCTGGCCAAGGGGGTTGGGAACGTCTCGACGGTTGCCGACGTTCTGGAGGCAGACCGGGTCGCTCGTGTGCACGCGAGGGCCATCGTCGACCGGATGGCCGAGGCCGCATGAAGGATCCGCTCGAAGACGTCCAGCTCAGCGAGACCCGGGGCGGGAGCTTCGTCGTCCTCGGCGTGGTCGTCGCACTCGTGGCCCTCCTGTTCTTCGTCAACCCGTGGGTCGCCGCGATCATCGTCGGGCTCATCGTCATGGTGATGCTCCACGAGGCCGGCCACCTCATCGCCGCCCGCAAGACCGGCATGTTGGCCACCGAGTACTTCCTCGGGTTCGGGCCGCGCCTGTGGTCGTTCAAGAAGGGCGAGACCGAGTACGGCGTGAAGGCGATCCCCGCCGGCGGCTACGTCCGCATCATCGGGATGACCAACATGGAGGAGGTCCCGCCCGAGGACGAGCGCCGTACCTACCGGGTGAGCAGCACGGGTCGACGGCTCACCGTGGTGCTGGCCGGCGTGACGGTCAACATCCTCCTGGCCTGGCTGCTGTTCACGGTGGCGATCGCGGGCCGCGGGTACTGGGTCGAGGGGCCGAGCACGACGGTTCGCCAGGTGGTGGCGAACAGCGCCGCGGCCGCCGCCGGGGTGGAGGCGGGCGATCGCTTCGTGGCCGTCGACGGGCAGCCGGTCGACTCGTGGGACGACCTCAAGGGCGCCATCGAGGCCAACGGCGGCGAGGAGACCACGTTCGTGGTGGTGCGTGACGGCGAGCGGGTGACCCTCACCGCGACGCCCGAGTCGCGCGGGGGCCAGGGGTTCCTCGGCGTGGCCCCCGGCGACGAAGTGCGCGACATCACGATCCTCGGAGCGATCCCCGAGGGGTTCAAGGCGATCGGCAGGGTCACGTCCGGGACCGTGAGCGGCGTCGCCCGGGTGTTCTCGCCGTCGGGCGTGCAGGAGTACTCGAAGAACTTCACCAGCGACGCGCCGAAGGAGGGGTCGCCCGCCGACCTCAACCGGCCGACGTCGGTGGTGGGAATCGTCGACAAGGGCTCGTCACTCGTCGCCGGCGACGTCTGGAGCCTGCTGTTCCTGCTGGGCGCCGTGAGCCTGGCCCTCGCCCTGTTCAACCTGATCCCGCTGCCCCCGTTCGACGGCGGGCACGCGGCGGTCGTGGTCTACGAGGCGATCGCGTCGAAGGTGAAGGGCCGAACGGTCCGGGCCGACTGGCGCAAGCTGATGCCGGTGGCCGCGGTCGTGCTCGCCATCTTCTTCACCTTCGGCCTCTCGGCGATGCTCCTCGACCTCCGCGACATCGCCCGCTGACCCCGGCCGCGCCATCGTTGACCGGTCGACGGCCTCCGTTGAAGCGTCCCTCCCGCTGAGCGGAACCCACGCTTCAACGGAACGGTCACCGGCGATGCCGCCGTTCGCACCACGGCGTCTTCCGTGCCTCGAGTCGGCCGTGGAGATTGGGTGCAGACGGGGTGTGGGTGGGGCGGCGGGCCGTAGCATCCTCTCCGTGATGGAGCGGCGGAAGACGCGGCAGGTCGTCGTCGGGAACGTGCCCGTGGGCGGCGACGCGCCGGTGTCGGTGCAGTCGATGACGACCACGAAGACGGCCGACGTCGAGGGCACGCTCGCGCAGATCTACGCCCTGGCCGCGGCCGGGTGCGACATCGTGCGGTGCACCTGCAACGAGGAGGAGGCGGCCGAGGGGCTCGCCCACATCGTGAGCCGGTCGCCGGTGCCGATCGTCGCCGACATCCACTTCCAGTACAAGCTCGCGCTCGCGGCCATCGAGGCCGGGGTGCACGCGCTGCGGCTCAACCCGGGCAACATCCGCAAGCCCGAGCACATCAAGCTCGTGGCGTCGGAGGCGCGCGACCGGGGGCTGCCGATCCGCATCGGCGTCAACGCCGGGAGCCTCGACCCCGACATCGCCGAGGAGTTCGGCGGGGCCACGCCCGAGGCACTCGTCGCGTCGGCGGTGCGCGAGCTCGACTACTTCCGCGAAGTCGACTTCGACGACGTGAAGATCTCGGTGAAGGCGTCGAACGTGCCGCTGATGATCGACGCCTACCGGCTGCTGGCGGAGACGGTCGACTACCCGCTGCACCTGGGCGTCACCGAGGCGGGTCCGCCGCCCGCGGGCCTGGTGAAGTCCACCGCGGGCATCGGCACGCTGCTCAGCGAGGGCATCGGCGACACGATCCGCTACTCGCTCACCGCCGACCCGGTCGAGGAGGCCCGGGCCGGGCGCACCCTGCTCGAGGCGCTCGGCTTGCGGGAGCGCAAGAACGTCGACCTCATCGCCTGCCCGAGCTGTGGGCGTGCCGAGGTCGACGTGATCCAGGTCGCGACGGCCGCCCAGCAGGCGCTCGAGGCGCGCAACATCCCGTTGCAGGTCGCAGTGATGGGCTGCGTGGTGAACGGCCCCGGTGAGGCGCGCGACGCCGACCTCGGCATCGCCGCGGGCCGGGGCAAGGGCCACCTGTTCGTGAAGGGTCACGTGGTGCGGGTGGTGCCCGAGGCCCAGATGGTCGAGGCGCTCCTCGAGGAGGCCGAGGCGATCGTGGCCGAGGGCATCGAGGCCCGCATCGCCGCGGCCGATGCCAACGCCGAGGCGATCGCCGCGGCCGAGCGCGAGCAGCTCATCGAGCTGCGGGGCGTCGACGTGAACCACTCGCTCGACAAGATCGCCAGGATCCGCGAGATCGCCGACGACTGACCCGCCTCGTGGGCCGTCAGAGTGGGAACGCGATCGGGATCACGATCAGCGACACCACGATCGTCGCGAGCGTGAGGGGCGCACCGAGGCGGGTGAAGTCGCGGAACTTGTAGTTGCCCATGCCGAACACCAGCAGGTTGGTCTGGTAGCCGATCGGCGTGAGGAACGAGCACGACGCCGCGATCAGGATCGCGATCGCGAACGGGCGGAAGTGGAGCCCCGCTTCGGATGCCGTTGCCAGCGCGATGGGGAACATGAGCACCGCGGCGGCGTTGTTCGACAGCAGCTCGGTGAGGATCATCGTCGCGAGCAGCACGCCGGCGAGCACTCCCACCGGGCCGATCCACTCGAAACCGTCGACGAGCAGCTGGCCGATCTCGGCGGCCAGCCCGCTCTCCTGCATCGCGGCGCCGAGCCCGAAGCTCGCCGCGATCATCAGGATGATCTCGAAGTTGATCGACCGCCGCGCCTCGGCGGGCGTGATGGCGCCGATGGCGAGCACGGCGAGCGCGGCCAGGAGCGACGCCTTCAGGAGGTCGAGCAGGCCGGTGCCGGCCACGACGATGAGCGCCAGCGTGATCAGCTCGACGGCCCGGGCCCGGTTGCGGCGCAGCGGCGTGCCGCCCTCGACCGCGGAGACGAGCAGGAAGTCGTGGCGGTCGCGCCAGCGGCGTCCGAAGTCGGGGTCGGCGAGCACCAGCAGCAGGTCGCCGGCGCGCAGACGCACGTCGCCGAGCTTGTCGGAGAGGCGCTCACCCGACCGGTGCACGGCCAGGACCGCGGCGTTGTACCGGGCGCGGAAGTCGACCTCCTTGAGCGTCGCGCCGACGAGCGGGGAGTTGTCACCCACCACGACCTCGAAGGTCTCGGGGGCTCGGGAGTCGGTCGCCTCGGTGATGTGGTGGTGCTCGGCGGGCAGCAGACCCGGCAGCTTCTGGAGGTCGAGCACCCGCTCGACGTTGCCGGCGAACGTGAGGAGGTCGCCGGCCACGAGCGGCTCCTCGGGGCGGACGGGCGCGATGAGCACGCCGGTGCGTTCGATCTCGACGAGGTACACGCCCGTGAGCGCGCGCAATCCCGCGCCGGCCACCGTCTGCCCGATCAACGCGCTGCCGGGCTGCACGACCATGTCGATCGTGTACTCGCGCACCGCGGCGTCGGCCTCGGCGGCCGACTCACGGCGGGGGAGGAGCAGCGGGGTGAGCGCGATGAGGAGGGCGGCACCGATCAGTGCGACGGGGAGTCCGACCGGGGTGATCTCGAACATGGACAGCGGCTCCTTGCCGGCGTCCTGGAGCAGCCCCGACACCGTGACGTTGGTCGAGGTGCCGATGACGGTGATGACGCCGCCGAAGACCGCCGCGTAGCTGAACGGCATCAAGAACCGCGATGCGTTGCGGCCCGTGCGGCGGGACCACGACACGATGCGCGGGGCGACCATGCTCACGAGGGGGGTGTTGGCGATGAACGCCGATCCCACCGCGCCCGGGACCACCACGCGGGTGAGGTCGCGTCGCTCCGATCTGCGCTCGTCCGCCGTTCGGCGGCCGCCGAGCACGCGGTCGGTCAGGCCCTGCAGCGCCCCGGTGGTCTCGGTGGCGCCCGCGAGCACGTACAGCGCGGCGACGGTGATGGGCGCGTCGTTGGAGAACCCGGCGAACGCCTGCTCCTGGTTGATCACGCCGGTCACGAACAGCACGACCGTCGCCGCGAGGATGGCGATCGACGGCGACACGCGCTCCGTGATGAGCACCGCGATCGTCACCACGACGACCGCGAGGGTGAACCAGGCCTCTGCGCTCAACGCCCCTCCGCTCCCATCAGCCGCGGTTCAGCATCCGCTGCTGCCACCACTTGGCCAACCCGGTCTTCGACCCGGCCGCGATGCGCTCGGCCCGGAGGCGCTCCTCCCACGTGGAGTCGAGCGGGCGGAGGTCGCCCACGACCCATTGCAGCAGGTGATCGGCGAGGGCCGGGTTGCGGGGGAGGACCGGCCCGTGGAGGTACGTGGCGACGAGCCGTTCACCCAGCGCGCCGTCGCCCCCGGAGCCGTCGCCGTTGCCGCCGCCCGCGAGCACCGTCCCGAGCGGGCGCACGCCCGGCCCGAGCGTGGTGCGACCGCCATGGTTCTCGAAGCCGGTGAGGGTGGGTAGCGGCGCGTCGGGTTGCACGAGCACCTCGCCGATGAGCCGGTCGGGGCCGGGATCGGTGACGGCGTCGACGAGGCCGATGCCGTCGAGCCGGGTGCCGTCGGCCGCGACGTAGGAGTGCCCGATCAGCTGGAAGCCGGCGCACACGGCGAACACCACTGCCCCTCCCTCCCAGGCGCGCACGATCGCGGCCCGGGAGTCGCGCATCCCGGCCGCGGCCATGTTCTGCGGGTCGTCCTCCCCGCCGCCGAACAGGTACACGTCGAGCGAGTCGGGGATCGGAGCACCGGCCGGGACCTCGACCACCTCGGCCGCGAGGTCGCGCCACCGGCACCGCTGCGCGAGCACGAGCGCGTTGCCCCGGTCGCCGTAGGTGCCCAGCAGCTCGGGGTAGATCAGACCCACCCGCACGGTCGACTCACGCACGGGGGTCCCCGTACTTCCGGTAGAGCGCCGAGAACTGCGTGTAGCTGCAGATCAGCACCGGCTCGTCGCCCGGGAGGCGGGGGGCGGCGCGCCGCGCGTCGGCCTCGACGATGTGCTCGACGTCGGCGTAGCGCAGTCGCACGGCGACGTCGAGGCAGCGCTCACCCGCGGCCGCGGTGGGGAGGCCCCGCAGGAGCTCGTACGGCACGTCCCACAGCCACGACGGGTCCTTGCCATCGGCCGCGCGGGCGTTGACCGCGATGACGACCGAGCGGCCGGTGTCGTGCACCCACTGGAGGACCTCCGACCAGCCGGCCGGGTTCTTGGCGAGCAGCACCCGCGCCCGCCGCCCGTCGGCGAGCGGGACCCGCATGTAGCGCCCCGCCACGGTGTCGACCGCGGCGGCGGCGTCGGCCGCGACCTGCGGATCGATGCCGTAGTGCGAGACCGCCGCGGTGATCGCGAGGGCCGCGTTGTCGCGGTTCCACCGACCGGGGAGCGCGAGGTCGAGCGTGACCCGGGTGCCGTCGAGCACCAGGGTGTCGCCGTCGAGTCGGTTCGGCGTCTCGGGCTGGGCGAAGCCGCAGCCGGGGCAGTGGAAGCGATCGGCGCCCCAGTCGAGGAGCCGGGCGCACACGGGGCAGGTGGCGGCGTCGGAGCGCCACGGCAGCCCGAGCGCCACCCAGGTGGTCCGGGCGGGATCGGCCGCGTGGACGACGTGCGGATCGCTCGCGTTGGCCACCACGTGGAGATCAGGGTGGGCCTCGGCGATCCGCCGCCAGGCGGCGCCGACCGCGTGGACCTCGCCGTAGCGGTCGAGCTGATCGCGGCTGAGGTTGCCGAGCACGAGCAGCTCGGGCGCCAGCGGCTCGACGACCTTCGCGAGCGCACGCTCGTCGGCCTCGATCACGGCGAGGCCGGGCTTCCGTGCGGCGGCGAGCACCGGCGCGATCCCCGAGGTGAGGTTGGCGCCCGTGTGGTTGGTGGCCACCGGCTCGCCGAGGGTGCGGACCGCGGCGGCGAGGAGCTTGGTGGTGGTGGTCTTGCCGTTGGTGGCCGACACGAGCGCGACCCGCAGGCCGATCGCGAGCTCGTCGAGCGCGTGGGGTGCGATCTCGTTGATCACCCGACCGCTGATCGTCGCGCCCGCGCCGCGGCCGGTGAGGCGCGACAGCGCGCCGGTGAGCGCGCCGGCCCTGACCGCGACCTTCGTCCGAGTGCTCACGGCGCCGTGCGGGCTCACGGGCGCACGCACCAGTACGCGTCGACGCGGTACGGGAGCGCGAGCAGGGTGCGCCCTTCCGTGTCGGGGTGGGACGCGAGGATCTGCCGCACCTCGTCGAGTACGGCCTCCTGCTCGGCGGGGGGCAGCACCGCGACGTGGCTCACGCCGCGGAAGCGCTCGACCACGAGCTCGGGTGGGAGGACGTGCTCGTGGTGGAACACCGCTTCGTGCAGCGGCCCGAACCACCGCTGCGACGCGAGGGCGGTGTCGGCCCACCGGTCGTGGTCGCGCCATGGCGCGTGCTTCTCGACCCGATCCATGACCGACCACGCGGCGTCGACCCACGGGACTGACCGGTCCCGGGCGTTCCACACGAGGGCGAGGCGCCCGCCGGAGCGGATCGCCCGGTGCAGCTCTGCGGCCGCGATCTCGGAGTCGAACCAGTGGAACGCCTGGAACACGGTCACGGCGTCGAGGGCGCCGTCGCGGAACGGCAGCGCTTCGGCGGTCCCGGCCGCGACCGGCACCTGCGGCACCGTGGTCCGGAGGACGGTCCGCATGCCGGGCACCGGCTCCACGGCCAGCACCGTGGCCCCGGTGGGGGTGAGGAGCCGGGTGGAGATGCCGGTGCCCGCCGCGAGGTCGCACACTGTGACCCCCGGCTCCAGGCACAGTGCATCGGCCACCCACGCAACGGCGTCGGCCGGGTACGACGGTCGAGTGCGCGCGTACGTGTCGGCCTGCGCGTCGAACCCTGAGGCGGCGACGTCGTGGATGCCACTCTGGCTTCGCCCGCTGCGCGGCGCCGATCGAGACACGGTCGCGGTCCTTCCTCCGGCAGCCGACCCTACGCGAGGGCGCCCCGCGGCCGCGGGCTCAGCGGCTCAGGCGTGGAGGCCGCACTCGGTCTTGTCGGTGCCCGCCCAGCGACCGGCGCGCGTGTCGTCGCCCTCGGTCACGGGACGGGTGCACGGCCAGCAGCCGATGGAGGCGTAGCCCCGACCGGCGAGCGGGTGCACCGGGAGGTCGTGGTCGCGCACGTAGCCGTCGACGTCGAGGTCCGACCACAGGGCGATCGGGTTGACCTTCACCAGGCCCCGGCCCACGTCGTAGGTCACGACCGGGGTGGTGGCCCGGACCGGGCCGTCGGCCCGCCGCAGGCCGCTCATCCACGCCTCGCGACCGGACAGGACCTTCGCCAACGGCGCCACCTTCCGGGCCGCGCAGCAGGCGTCGGTGTCGGTGAGCCAGAGGTCGTCGGCGGGGAGGTTGGGGCTGACCACGCGCAGGTTCAGGTCGTAGCGCCGGCGCACGTGCTCCACGTACCAGAGGGTCTCGGCGAAGTGGTATCCGGTGTCGAGGAACGCGATCTCGATGTCGGCCGACACCTTCGCGACGAGGTCGATCATCACGCAGTCCTGGAACGACGCGGCCAGCACCAGGTCGTCGCCGAAGCGGTCCCACGCCCACTCGATCGCCGCGGTCGCCGGTCGCGTCTCCAGCGCGCGCGAGACCCTGTGGAGCTCCTCGAGGTCGGGCACGCCGGAGACCGGCGCCATGGGATCGGTGGACGTCCGGGGGAGGGCCGTCATCGCGAGGTGCTCACGTCGCGCACTCGCTCTCGCCGATCTCCTTGATGTACGGACCGGTCTCGCCGAAGTCGATGTAGAAGTCGGGCGCGGTCGCAGGGTCGGGGAACTCGTCGAGGTCGACCAGGGTCGCGCCGACGGCCTCGGCGCCACCGCTGCGGGCGAGCCACGCCGAGAACGACTCGCCGGCCTGGCGGTCGGCGGCGAACTTGCCCACCACCCGGACCACGGCCTCCGACGCCGCCTTGGCCGGCAGCTTGGTGGCCTTCTGGCCGAACTCGATCTCCATGTCGCCCATGCGGCCGCCGAGCAGCATCTGGTAGCCCGGGGCCGCCTGCCCGTGGGCCCGCCGCTCCAGCCCGAAGAAGCCGATGTCGGAGATGTGGTGCTGGCCGCACGAGTTGGTGCAGCCGGAGATGTTGATGCGGACTCCGCCGACCTCGGCGAGGCCGGCGTCCTCCAGCGCCCGGTCGATGTCGGAGGCGAGGCCCCGCGACTGGGTCACGGCGAGGTTGCAGGTGTCGGCGCCGGGGCAGGCGACGACGTCGCGCACGAGCTCGGCGCCCGCGGCGGCCATGTCGATCGCCGACAGCGCCTCGAACACCCGCGGGAGCTGGTCGTCGGTGAGGCCGCGCAGCACGAAGTTCTGACGGTTCGTGATCCGCACCTCGCAGCCGATCTCCCGCTGGAGGTCGGCGAGCCCGCGGAACTGGGTCGGCGTGATGTCGCCGAGGCGGCAGTGGGCGTAGGCGCTGACCGTGCCGTTGGCCCGGCCCCGCACCACGTTGGCCAGCTCCCACTTCGCGTACGGCGACAGGCCGGAGAACTCGATCGGGGAGCCGAGGTCGGCGACCGACTCGGTGCCCATGCCCGCCGGCGCGTCGCCGTCGGCCGCGACCGCGGCGGGGATGCCGCCGGGGTAGGTGGCCGACCCGATGAGGAGCTTGCGCTCCTTCTCGATCCGGGTCCGCAGCTCGTCGATGCCCATCGTGTCGACGAGCCACTTCATGCGGGCCCGCAGCTTGTTGTCGCGGTTGCCGAAGTTGGCCCACACCCGCAGCGCGGCCTCGATCGTGGGCAGCAGGTCCTCGCGGGAGGTGAACTCCTCGATCGCGAGCGCGGGGTGGGGGTTGGCGCCGAGGCCGCCAGCCATGAACACGCGAAAGCCCGGTTCGGTGGTGCCGTTGGGGAGCGGGCGGCTGACCGCGACCACGCCGATGTCGTTGAACATCGCCTGGCCGCAGTCGGTGGCGCAGCCCGAGAGGTTGATCTTGAACTTCCGGGGCAGGCGCTGGGTCAGCGGGTTGCGCAGGAAGAGGTCCTTGACGGCCTCGGCCCACGGGCTGATGTCGACCACTTCGTAGGGGCACGCCCCGGCGAGGTGGCACCCGGCCACGTTGCGGACGGTGTCGCCGCACGCCTCGCGGCTGGTGAGGCCGACCGCGGCGAGGAGCCGCAGCACCTCACCGGCCTGCTCGAGCTGCACGAAGTGGTACTGCAGGTTCTGGCGGGTGGTGAGGTGGCCCCAGCCCCGCGAGTGCGTCTCGGCGATGTGGGCGAACATGTCGAGCTGGTCGGGATCGACCTTGCCGTAGGGGATCTTCACCCGGACCATCTGGTTGAAGCCGCCCTGGCGCTGGCCGTAGATGCCCTGGTTGAGGCGGAAGACGCGGAACGCGTCGTCGTCGATCTCACCCGCCATGTACCGGCGGGCGTTCTCCTCGAAGCGGTCGATCTCGTCGGCGACGACGGGGTCGAGCGTGGCGCTGCGGAGCTCGGCGATGTCGATCATGGGTGCACCTCGGGCGGGCGGGAGGGCGGAGCGGGAAGAGGAGCG
>Ga0194132_10007200_pt1 | contig 16740 bp, 15 predicted proteins | sample TA2KigOf80mmetaG_FD_148612 | JGI IMG/M metagenome (GOLD analysis project Ga0194132, IMG submission 148612) | Freshwater microbial communities from Lake Tanganyika, Tanzania - TA2015054 Kigoma Offshore 80m | ecosystem: Environmental > Aquatic > Freshwater > Lake | place: Tanzania: Lake...
CGAAAACGAATCCGAAAGCCAACGCCACGCGCCACAGTCCTATTTCTTTGCACAGTTCGTTTCGCGCCGTCTCCTTCTTTTCCACAGCGGTAACCGCCTGCCGGATGGCCGAACACATCACCCCACGTCCGCTCATGTCGGCCATGCCGCCAGGTGACAAAAGCAGACACCAGTTGATCGCAAATCCCATGTAGATCAGGTGGTTGACACCTGTTTCCCGACACAGCGCCATCAACTGATGTCCGTTTTCGGCAACACCCTCGTCGCCTGTCGGGCACGCCTGTAGAGCAAAATCCAGTCGCGCGAACCCCTTTTTTACGTCCTCCGCATTGTGCGACCCCACAAAAACCCGTTCGGACCGAAACCGGCGCAACCGTTCCAGCGTCGGGTCCGCCTCTACACGTTCCGGCGGGGCAGGTGACGGCCCTGCAAGCGTGACGGCCCGTCGGTAGCCGGGGTACGTCTTGTAGTAGTCGCCACTTCCGACTACGTGAAACAGGGGAAACGACGATCTGCGTATGTCGGCCAGCAAGGAAGGAAAGACATCACGGCAGATCGCATCTGCACGCGGGATATACTCGACCGCCCGATGCCATCCCGGAAATTCGGCACGGGTTCCGGCATCCCATGCATGCATGACCACAAATCCGGTGTGTCGCACACCCAGTTCTATCTCTTCCTTTTTCCAGCCGCCGTATCCTTCTCCCGGCACTTCTCTCGAAAAATCGGCATCGAACTGCTGATAAAAGCAAGCGGGAATGTTTACGATATTCATGTGTTACCTTCCACCGGGTTGTACCGGAAAATCCGTTTTGCCCGTTCGGAAAGAAGGTTTTTACACGCCCACGGAATAACGGGCAAATGGGTCAGATGGTCGGGTAAACCGTGAAGTTGACGAAAATACACAAGCGAAATCATGGTTCGCACGATATCCGTCCGGTTGGGCGTACCTCTGTGCCACACCCGCATATCACGCAACACGATAGCACCGGTAGGCACGTTGAGCCGCACGGACGGCATTTCGGCGGCACGGCGTTCCAGCGTCTCCAAAGGCGAAGAACCGATGCTGGCATCCACGATGAGATGGCTGCCCGGCCACACTTCCGTGCTTCCGTTTTCTTCGGTAAAATCGACCACCGGGATGTTGAGCACCATAAGACTCGGTGGCAACACTACGGGCACTTCAGGAAACAGATGTTTCGTGTCGCTGTGCCCATGCTGCATCCCAGCGCCCGGCCACGAAGTGTTGGTGTGGTAAGGCAGCATCGCCCAGAGATCTTCACCCATGACCGATTCCATGATCTGAAGCCCTATCGGATTTTCGACGATAAGCGGGTCGAAAAACGGCATACACAGCGGTGCATGACATCCACCCCGCCTGTCGGTGCTTGCGGCCCCATCCGGCTCGACACGCGCCAGTTCTTTGTCAAACGCCTCCCGTATACCCACCAGCCAGTCCAGCGATAGCACGTTTTCCAGCACCACGTACCCAGCCTGTCTCAACCTAAGCTGTGCAGCGGCGAGGCGGTCGGCGGACAGACGTCCCTCACGACGTTCTTCTACGGAAATGTCCATAAAGGCGTTCTCCGGTTTGTAGGTTGCATTTATGCCAACACCCCGTATATTCTTCGACAGATCGCTACGGCGACCGTTCACATCGATAACCCGTCAGGCCATGATGCGGCTTGCCATGAAAACTGCTGGAAACACAAAAAGTCTAATCTTGTCTCTCTTGGATGGCCGATCCGAAAGCCTATAAGGAGCGTGTATGCCCGATACGCTTACGATAATCGACAACAGAACCGGCAAACAGTACGAAGTCCCCATCCTATACGGTACGTATCCGCTTTACGGAGCCGCGATTCGTACGACCGATCTTCGCCAGATCGGTGTATCGGGCGAAGATTTCGGTCTGTTAGGTTATGATCCCGCCTTTACCAACACGGCCTCCTGCAAAAGCCGGATTACTTTTATAGACGGCGAACGGGGTATTCTGCGATACTGCGGTTACCCGATCGAAGAACTAGCCGAAAAAAGTTCGTTTCTGGAAGTGGCCTATCTGGTGCTTCACGGCGAACTACCTACGCAAAAGGAGTTGGACGGGTGGTCGTGGAACGTCATCCATCACTCTTTTGTCCATGAAAACATCAAAAAATTTATGGACGGGTTTCGGTATGACGCCCATCCGATGGGTATTCTCATCAGCACAGTGGCGGCGCTTTCCACGTTTTATCCCGAATCCAAGGATATCCGGAACCAGCAAGGGCGGCGCGAGCAAATATATCGACTCATCGCCAAAATGCCTACCATTGCGGCATTGGCTTTCCGTCATACCATGGGATATCCGTATACATATCCCGACAACGATCTGAGCTATTGCGGCAATTTTCTCAACATGATGTTCAAGATGACCGAATTGAGATACACCCCCGACCCGGTGCTGGAAAAGGCGCTCGACATCCTGTTTATTCTCCATGCCGACCACGAGCAGAATTGCAGCACGAGCGCGATGCGGGGGGTCGGCAGTTCTCTCCCCGATCCCTACGTTTCGGTAGCCGCGGCGACGGCCGGGCTGTACGGACCGCTTCACGGCGGGGCCAACGAGCAGGTGCTGCGCATGCTGCAGGAAATCGGCAGCGTAGACCGTATTCCCGGTTATATTCGGCAGGTCAAGGAAGGGGTGTTTCGATTGATGGGGTTTGGACACCGATTATACAAAAACTACGATCCCCGTGCCAGAATTCTCAGAGAAATGACCCACAAGGTGCTGGAACGAACCGGAAGCAGTCCATTGCTCGACATAGCCATGGAACTGGAACGGATCGCCTTGGAAGACGAGTATTTTATCACCAGACTCCTGTATCCGAACGTCGATTTTTATTCCGGCATCATCTATCAGGCCATGGGGTTTCCGGTAGATATGTTTCCGGTGCTTTTCGCCATTCCCCGCACCGCCGGATGGCTGGCCCAATGGTCCGAGATGCTCGACGACACGGAACAAAAGATCGCACGCCCCCGTCAGGTATACATCGGCCCGGATACGCGGCCCTATCTGCCCATAGACCGCAGGTAATCGGTTATAGCAAAGCGCAATCGTGGCAACCAGAGATCCCGCGTCATCGGCTTACCCATTTATAGGCCCCCCGGCTGTTGCCCGCCATGACTTTTTCCAGCGCTTCCGTGCCCTTTTGTTCGAAATAGGCCACTGCGATGCGCTGGATGCTGGCATATTCCGCAAAACGCCACGACACCGGCCAGTTGCTACCGTACACCAGGCGATCTGTACCAAATACCTTCCAGAGCACGTCTATGATAGGCGCGTAGTACGCTGGATCCGCACACGCAGGTTTTTGTCCGGTCAATTCCGCCATCCCCGAAACCTTGCAAAACACATTTGGATAACGCGCGATATCCCGTATGCCGTCCACCCACTCCGGGTCGGGCGCGCCGCCCGTGACGGGCACGAGCGCCACATGGTTCAGCACGATACGCAAGTCCGGAAACACCTGTGCCCAGCCGGCTGCGTCGTGAAGCGTTTTGCCGCCGATATGCAGATCCACCGATAGATCAAGCGCCGCAAGCTCCTCACAGGCGGATAGATAGCGCTCGTCCCCCCAATCCTGTACCCCGACCCGAATCCCCCGAAACAGCGGATGGGCGGCAAATCGGGCAAGATGAGTGGAAAAATTGGGATCGGGCGGCTCAAGGTGGCCGACCAATCCTACCAAAAACGGATCGTTTTCTGCAAGATCGAGCACCCATCGATTGTCTTCGACCCATGCGCTGGCTTCGACCACCACCGTTCCGGTTACGCCTTCGGGAACGGCGACCGCCTTATAGTGCTCCGGAAGTGTGGTTCGATACAGAAATGTATCGTCCGGCCTGGGCCACGGAACCCCTTCGGGACGTGTCGGGTCGTAAAAATGGGTATGCGTGTCGATGATCATAAAGTTTTGCCTTCCTCCTGATGATTGTGCATAACCTGTCGAACCATATCGACCATTTCCTTGATGCGATAGGGTTTGGCCATCCGGTCTACAAATCCGTGTTCAAGATAATTTACCATGAGCGGATCGTTGGCATAACCGCTCGAAACGATGACCTGGGCTGTCGGGTCTATCTTCCGGAGGACGGGCATGGTTTCTCTGCCGCCCATGCCCCCCGGAATCGTCAGGTCCATCACCACCACATCAAAACGGACATCGGTGTCAAATGCCTGTCCGTGCGCTTCTATCGCTTTCTCCCCGTCGGATACGCACGTCACCTCGTAGCCAAACTGAGAAAGCCCCTCTTGCGCCAGTCTCCGTATGATGACCTCGTAGTCCATAACCAGTACGCGGCCTTGTGTCGTCTTTGCATACGGCGGCGGGGGAACCGACACCGTCTGCAATTCCGTTTCGGGCCGTAAAACCGTATCGGGACGTGCCGGGAGGAAAAATCGAACGTAGCGCCGTGCCCCGGCAAGGACGACGCAATAATAGCGCCCTCATGTTACTGAATAATGGCAAAGGTCGAGGTAAGCCCCAACCCCGTTCCCGCCGCTTTAGTAGTAAAATAGGGATCGAAAATTTTGTCTCTTATTTCCGAAGAAAAACCGGTTCCCGTATCTCGCACCGAGATACGCCCGTAGGGGCCAGGCGGCAGATAAATGCCGAGCGGCTGTGATTCGGATTCGATTTTTTCGTTTACACCCGTTATGGTGATGGTTCCACCGTGTGGCATGGCCTGTTGGGCGTTGATGATGAGGTTTTGGAGCACTTGCGTAATCTGTCCGGCGTCTATGTCGGAAGGCCATAGATCGGGAGCAAGCTCCCATACGCGTTCTATAGCGGCATCTGCCGGGATGAGCGCGGCAGCGGCGTATAGAACGCTGGAGACCGACTGGACTTCCTTTACCAGCACGCCGCCTCGGGCAAAACCCATCAACTGCTGGGTAAGCGTCCGAGTGTGCAGCGCAGCCTCTTCGGCAAGCCCCAGTTGTTCATAACTCTGCGTGCCGGGTTGGGTTTCCATTTTGACCATGGAAAGATAGCCGAGCACACCGGCCAGCGTATTGTTGAAGTCATGCGCGATACCGGCCGCCATTACGCTGAGCGATTCCAGTTTGCTGATTTTGAGACGTTCTTCTTCTGCCTGGATCCGTTCGGTCGTATCGAGAATCAGCAACAGCGAACCGGAGCGGCGTCCGTTGCGGTCGCGTACCGGGGAAACATGAATTTCGTAATGTCGGGGCGTTTCGCCGGAGATTTCCATCTCTGCGGTCGTCTTGACGGATTCCGGCAAGGGGCCGGAAATCGCCTTACGCCACCCTCCCCACACTTCTGTGGCAAATTGACCAATGGCTTGATCCACAGTCTTGCCGATCATCTGCTGGGCCGCCACGTTGAGATCTACGATATGGCCTCTCGTATCCAGCACCACGACCCCGTCGCGCATACTGTCGATGACGGCCTCACGGGCTACGGGAACCAAGTCGAGCAGACGATATCGGAACAGTCCCCATGCCAGCGACGTATTGGCGATGCAAAGCCCCAGCGGTGTAAGCATGATATAGGGTAGTGGAAGCCGGTCGTAGGTCAGTTGGATCATATTGGCGATCCATGGCGCCAGCGCGGCAATAGCCAGGGTGGCCACTTGGCCCCGATACATGTGGGGATAGGAACGGATCAGTTCACGGATCATCAAAATAGAACCGATCGACATCATGGAATAGGTGACAGCGACGTGTAACCAGTATCCGATGCCAAAAGTAGAATGATGCACGGGGAAAGGCCACTCGTAGGTCAGCCAGTTTTCGGTTCGCATCAGTCCATGCCATGGGTCCGTCCACACCATGATCTGGTAGAGCACAGGTTCGATACATAGAAACGCCAGATTTCTACGGGTAAGCCAGCGGTCCCGACCGGTGTATCGCATGGAAAACACCATCAGCGCGGGCGCGATACCTGCATGACCGAGTCCCTGTATATTCGAAATCGCAATGATCGCGTCCATATCGGTCTGATACATGCTGGCAACGGTACACAGCGACCATACAAGACCGCACACATTCATCACGACAAATGGCGTTGCGCCTGTAACCGAGCGACGGCGGACGGCATAGATCGGTGTCAGGACAGCCACAAATGCGGCCACCAAAAGAGGAAGCGAATAAGGCAAGATGGGCAAGAAGGTCAACAGAATCTTTCCCGAAGAATACGAGCCGCGTGGGCTTCGTTGGACAGTTTTGCATACGCTTCGTCGATGGGGATGTCGGCGGCGTTACCCGGTGCGAAACCACAGTCGGGGTTGAGCGCGATACGCTCCGGCGGCAGATGGGCCAGCGCCTTTTCCACTCGTGCGACAATCTCTTCAGGGGTGTCTATATGTTCGCTACGGCAGTCCACGCAGCCAAGTCCTACCGACGCATGTTCGGGCAGTTCACGCAATACGGTCAGATCCCCTGCTACCGGAATGGTAAATTCCATGACATACTGGTGGAAGCGGAGACGTTTGAGCGCCGGCAGAATAGGACCGTACCCTCCTTCTCCCACCCACCCAGCACGACCTCGGTTGCGTCGGCACAGATGGATGGCCAGTGTAACCCCATCCACCCCGGAAACGATATCGTTCAAAAGCCCTACGCAATAGTCCGCTTCCCGGTCGGGATCGTCGTACTGACTCCGCACACGCTCATCCACAAACAGACAAAGATGGGGATCGTCAAACTGGACCACATCGACACCGGTGTCTTGGAGGGCAAGCAGTTCGCCGCGCAACACGGGTACAAGTGCTTCCATAAACGAGGTCCGGGTGGGGTAGGCCTTGCGCGAATGTTCGGGATGCCACATGCGCTGGCCAAGCAGATAGGGTGAAGGAAGCGCCGTTTTGGTTTTTCGCGTCGTGTGTGTTTTTAGAAAACGGGCTTCGCGTGCCACAAGCCCCGGCGCGCGTGGCGTCATCGGCGCAGTGACGGTATGCCAGTAACGTCCATCTACCAGCGTTTGCTCGAATCCATCCATAATCTCGGCGATAATGCCGATATACGAAAGTCGTCGCCATTCTCCATCGGAGATGATGTCGATGCCCGCCGCCTCTTGCATCGACACGATATAGGCTACCGCCGCGTCGAGTTGTCGCTGAAACTCCTCCTCCCGCATGACACGCCGCTGTTCCGGCGCAAGCAGGTCTCTTACAAACTGTGAACGCGGCATACTGCCTACCACACTGGTAAGAAAGGGCATATTCACATTCATCGGGTGCTGTCCGTTCTCCATGTTTGTTGCGCTAAATGATAGTCTTCGGTGGTGTCGATCTCCATATAGTCCCCCTCGGTCGGTACAATATCGATCAAAACTTCGTCTTCGAGCATTTCTTGAAAAAGTTCGATCAGATACGCCTTCTGAAACGAGACTGCGGAGCGAAAAGTCCCTTCCGCGTACGTTTCCTTTGCCCGGTGAAAATACGAACGAAACAGACGGGCGCCGGCAGGGGTAAACCGGGCTACACCGATGTACTCTCCGTGTGCCTCTTCGGAACGGATGTGCCGCCCGATCTCGAAAAGCCGACCACCGTCGGTCACGACCTTTTCAGCGTCGTGTTCGGGGTGCTGGGTACGAGTGGTATACCGTTCGCGCCATGCGGTATCCACCGCAAGTGCAATATCGGCAGGGCTGTCGAGCAATCGGCGAACGATAGAAGGCCGGTACAGTATGTCTGCATACGAACAGACAAACCCGTCTTCCATCGCCGGTTCGGCGTAAAAGAGAGACGCAAGGATGTTGTTTCGCTCCCATGCGTCGTTGTGAAAATACCGGAGATGCGGATATTCGGCTTGTACCCGGTCGATTCGATACCCGCCGACAAAGGCAAGACGTTCGATCCCACCGTGTCTAAAGGCCTCGAGCGCCCAGTCGAGGATGCGGCGTCCGCCGATCACTGCAAAACATTTGGGGTCGTCTTCGGTTAGCGGCATCAACCGCCGTCCCCGACCCGCTCCAATGATGATACCGTACATCCGACCTCCGGAAGAAGCGTAAAGGGTGCGGTGAGAAGAGAACGGTCCTTTTCGATGGTCGAAGATCGTTACACTGCCAGAAGAAAAAGAGTGAACTGGGCGGTGGTCAGCGTTCCGTTTCGGCGCGCAGCGCCTCTTCCTCGACCCGTATCCGGCGGCGCAACACCAGCGCGTTTGCCGAGGATGCCGCAACCGTCGTAAGGTAGGCGTCAAACATGAGCGGAAGCGCCAGAAGTTCGACGACCACTGCCACATAGTTAGGATGCGCTACAAAACGGTATGGACCGGTTTTTACGCGCCGCATCCCCGATACCACGAATATGCGTGTGTTCCAGTATTTTCCAAGCGAGACGATGGCCCAATATCGGACGATTTGCGCGATCAGATAAAGCCCCAACCAGAAAAAAAACTGAGGACTTGGACCCGATGAACGGAGATGGACCTCAACGGGCAGGGCTATAAAAAACCCGACATGAAGACAGACTACCCAGCGGTAATGATCTTTTCCTGCTTCGTACCCGCCTTCGGCCTGCACCATACGGGTATGACGCCGAGCCAACCACAGTTCCGACAGTCGCTGAAAAATCGCGGTCAGGTATACCAGCCAGAAAACGCTTTCCATCTGTTGAGTCTCTTCGCCCCCTGTCGGTAGACGCATCGCTATGCGTCCGCTTCACTGCGGCCATCGGAGCAGCAGCATTTCGGCGCTAAACCCCGGTCCCATCGCCGACGCCAGCCCGAATGCGTCACCCGCGTCCTTTAGTTGATCCATGAAACGTTTCATAATAAACAACACGGTAGGCGAGGACATGTTTCCGTACTCGCGCAACACCGTGCGGGTGTGTCCCACTTGTTCCTCGCTCAGACCAAGCGCCTCCCGATAGGCTTCGATAACCCTCGGCCCACCTGGGTGGGTGATATAATGTTCCACTGCCGTCCGATCGAGACCGTTGTTGTTGAGAAAATCGTCCGTCATACCGCGTATGTGGTTGCGGACAATGACCGGAATGGCTTTGGACAGGACGACTTTGAACCCTTTTTCGACAAATTCCCATCCCATGACATCAAGCGTGTCGGGCCACGTGATGCCGGTATGCGCTACAATGGACGGGCCCGGCAGTCCGGCTTGGTCACCGGCGACAAGCACAGCCGCGGCACCGTCGCCAAAGAGCGACATGGCGATCAAATTTTGGCGGGACTCATCTTCTGCCAAAAAGGTAAGCGTACAGGCTTCAAAAGCCACCACCACAATACGGCTTTTCGGTCTTGCCACGGCAAAATCGGCGGCGCGTGCCAACCCCCCGATGCCGCCGGCACATCCCAACCCCCAAATCGGAGTGCGCACCACATCTCTGCGAAGCGCAAGATCGTTGATCAAAAGCGCATCGAGACTGGGTGTCGCCACGCCGGTGGTGGTAACGACGACAAGATGATCGATATCCCGCGTTTCAAGCCCTGCCGACGATAAACACGCACGGATGGCATTTGCACACAATCGGCGTGCGGAGTCTCTAAAAAGCGCGTTTTTCTCCGAAAAGGGATGTGGCGCCGTAAACCAGGTGGGCGGTGCAGCGCTATAGCGGGTACGAACCTGTGCGTTATCGAAAATCTTTTCGATAAGGTCTTTGCGATCCGGCGTCGCGCCAAAAAGCCGTTCTGCCACCACGCGGGCTTCCACTTGTTCGATCCGGTGCTCAGGAACCGACGTTCCCACTGCCACGATACATGCCATGTGCTCTTGCTCCAAACACTACGCCGTGTTTTCTTTTGAGGCGTAATGTCTGGCCTCATAACCCGATTGTCAAACGGTTTCTGGCCAAAGCGTCCGTGCGGTAGCCTTGCCGAAAGCGTGGAGATGTGCTATGATTCGTAGATAGGGTTTTGTACAAAGGGGTCGAAAACGTGAGGAGGCTTTATTTATGAAAGACTGGCTGCTTCGGATCGGGCATCACGTTTCGGTACGGTTATACGACGGGCGAGCGTTTTCCGGGTTTCTGTTGGATATTTCCGGAGAAATACTGGAAGTGCGGGAAGCCGAACCCGGCGACTGGAACAGTCTGGGGGGCGAGCATATCCACTTTAGCTTCCCGGAGATACGCGCTGCCTTTGACAACTCGCTGGAAGAGCAGATTGTTTAGGGCCTATCGCGCCTTTTTATCAGGGTTTCCACAATTCGGTCCGCGTCGTATACACACCCGCCCCAGGTTCCGCCGCCAAGGCTTTGCAGCGCCGCCCAGAGCTTCGTATCGTCAGGTAGATCCGGATCCGGAGCCAGATCGGGACGAGCCGAACGCTCATGTAGTAGACGTGTTCCCTCTTCGACCCCCCATAGGTGGTCGCCGTGTCCCACCAAGTTTATACTTCCGAACAATCGGTTCCGGTCGATGACGATCTCGATTCGGTCGTCGTCTATAATTTTTCCGATGGGGCCGCCGGCAAGGGCTTCCGGGCCGATGTGACCGATACAGGCTCCGGTGGAGATACCGGAGAATCGGGCATCGGTCAGTACCGCGACATGTTTTCCGAAAGAGAGATGTTTGAGCGCCGAGGTGATCTGATAAGTTTCTTCCATTCCCGCACCCATCGGTCCTCGACAGATAAGCACGAGAATGTCGCCGGGTTGTATTTGCCGGTTTTTAATGGCCGCAATGGCGTCGCGTTCGCGGGTAAAGACACGCGCCGGTCCCGTTTTCCGGAAAACGCCATCCGTATCCACGACGCTCGGATCGATCGCCGTGCTTTTGATGACCGAGCCTTCGGGGGCCAGATTGCCGATCGGGAAGGTGACGGTGCTTGTCAGCCCGCGCTGCCGCGCCTGACCGGGGTTCATGATCACCTCGTCCGGGTCTATACCGTCGCGTTCCAGTAACCGGTTGCGAACGGCCTTCCGACGTTCGGAGCCTTCCCACCAGTCGAGATTCGTTTCTAAGGTTTCCCCGGTGATCGTCGGCGCGTCGAGATGCAAAAGCCCGAGTCGGCGCAGATGAAGCATCACCTCCGGAACACCGCCTGCTAGAAACACGCGGACCGTGGGGTAGTTGACGGGACCGTTTGGCAACACGTCCACGATACGCGGCACTGCGCGGTTGACGGCGATCCAGTCTTCGACGACAGGGCGTTTGAGACCGGCGGCATGCGCGATGGCCGGAATGTGAAGCAACAGATTGGTCGATCCGCCAAACGCGGCATGGACGACCATGGCGTTGTGGAGTGCTTCGAGGGTCAGGATGTCGCACATCGTACGACCCTGCATCTCCAACCGGAGCAACGCGCGCGCCGACCGTCGGGCCATGTCGATCCAAACGGGTTGACCGGACGGGGCAAGCGCGCTATGCGGAAGCGACATGCCAAGCGCTTCGCCGACGACCTGCGACGTAGCCGCAGTACCGAGAAACTGACACCCGCCACCCGGCGTGCCGCAGGCGCGGCAACCCATCTCCGCCGCATAGTCGAGCGTAATCTCGCCATGGGCAAACCGCGCCCCGATGCTCTGTATTTTGGCAGCGTCTTCCCCCTGTTCCGCCGGTAGGGTAACACCGCCCGGAACCAGCACGCACGGCAGGTCGTGCATGGCAGCAAGCGCGATCATCATGGCGGGAAGCCCTTTATCGCACGTCGCCACGCCCAACACGCCGCGGCGCGTGGGAAGCGAACGGATCAACCGGCGAAAAATCGTTGCCGCGTCGTTGCGATAGGGCAGGCTGTCCATCATTCCGGTCGTTCCCTGTGTACGTCCATCGCATGGGTCCGTACAGATACCGGCAAAAGGGATCGCGCCGAGACGGGTAAGTTCCTTTGCGGCCGCCTCCATAAGAAGCCCCACTTCCCAATGCCCGGTGTGGTATCCGAGCGCCACGGGCGTTCCACCCTCTGCGCGAATACCACCCTGCGTGCTCAAGATGAGAAACTCCTTGCGATCCAGTTCCGCCGGATTCCACCCCATCCCGGCGTTCTGGGTCAACCCGAACACATCACCGCTGGGGCGCTCGATGAGCATCTCCGGGGTAAGCGGCAGTTGACCCTGCGGACCCGGTGCGGTGGTATGAATGTCGTAGAGACCTGCCGCATCCTCGCCGACGATGGCGTCAAAGGAAAAAGACTGAGAAACAGACATGACGACTCCTGAAAAGTATGAATTATGAAAGATGAAGGATGAAAAAGATCAAGATCGTCTTATGGCTACCGGGCTGTATGTTATACGAGACGACGCCCTGCGTCAACGGGTCGATCTGATGTTGGATATGCCGTTGCAAGAAATGGCATAGAAGGTTATACCATGTCGCGTCACATCGTCTGCACAACCCTTGTCCGGAGAGGATTGCGTTCATGTCTCTGAAAAACGCCACGCTCCACAACGAATCCGGAGTAAACGGACTGTTGGCAAATCGGATGGCATGGGCGGGGACACGTCACAGGTTGGGTTGTCCGAAACGGTGCTTCTGAAATGCGACAACCCCGAACGGTTGGAGGCCATTTTGTACAGCAGACAACTCAATCCCTTTCTGGCTGGCAGTTTGGCCCATGAGATGTTTGATCGCATAATGAAGCCGGGATTTGGCCGTTCCAATGGGGATGTTGAGCATATCGGCGATATCTCGCATGCTCATATCGTCTTGATCGGCCATCAAAAACACGGCCCGTTTTTCCGGCGGCAGAGCGTTTTTGGCATTGCGCAGCAATCGGGTGCGTTCGGCCTGTTCGGTATCGAGACCCGGTTGCGCATTCGGGTCGATCAGCCAATGCGGGATGTATGTCTGGTCCTCCTCGCCGTATGGCGGAGCTTCCGCAATCCTAAGCGGCAGTTCGCGGCGGCGCTGTATCGTTTCTATATGGTTCAGCGCCAGATTGACAGCGATCTTGAGCAGATAGGCGCGCAAAGAACCTTTGCCCGACCACTGGCTCGCCCGCTCCCATAGCCGCACACAGGTTTCCTGCCACAAATCGTGCACGGTAGATTCGTCTCGGACCATCCGTAAAAGACGCATCCGTATCTCCTCACCATACCGTGCCGTTATCGTCTCGAACGCATCGGCGTCACGTCGTTTTACGGCTTCCATGAGATCCCAGTCGGACGACTGCATACGCCTCCTGAGACGGCGGCCACACCCTGCCGTGGTTTTGACTTGCCCGCTTTTCTTACCATGACCGATAAAAGGCACGCAAAGTTCATCGAGCATGCGACATATTTTGCTTTATTCGGTGGACGGGCATTCTTATTTTTGTACACAGGCTGGCCCCTATACAAGGCAGCCAATATCTTCGCACATTCCGATGTAGCTGAACCGGTAAACCTTCAAAATGTCCGAGGTCAGACATAAGCTCTATCAAATCCCTATAACCACGCGCTCCACCTGACCGCTATTCAGTGACGTTCCATAGCGGCAGGTGCCCTTGGTCGTTGGAGAGCCACGGACTAACCCGTTGTCCACATGAAAACACCATGCAGATGACCGAAACGCACGTTCGTCAGTATCGCGAGGAAGGATACTGTATGATCCGGGAATTGATTCCTCGCGATCATATCGAAGCGGTGCGCAGACGCACGCTTGAGATCGTAGAAAACAAACCCAAGTGGGATGCCGGATATTTTCAAGTTGTCGATCCCGCTCGGTATCGCTCGGCAAAAGGGGAGACGATCCCCTGGGGTATACAAGGGCCGGCAAAAGAGGAGGAGGTGTTTCGAAAAGTCGCCGACCACCCGCATCTTGTCGAAGCCATGAGCCGTCTACTTGGCGGCGCGGTAAAACGCTTTACCGACCAGGTCGGTGTCAAACACGGATACATGACCGAAGAGCAGGGCGGATGCAGCTATTTTCATCAGGACTCGTTCTACTGGCATATCGACCCCAATCTCGGTTGCAACTGCTGGATACCCATGTCGGATGTGGACCGGGACGGCATCGCGCTGGCGGTCATGCCGCGTAGTCACGCAGGATGGACGCTCATCCCGCACGAATCGTACTATGACGACCCACCCATGGGCACAGAACGCAACGGGGCGTTCGAACCGTTCAAACGCCACCGCATCCCCTTCGACCGGATCGACTTTTCCGGCGAAGCACTGGTTCCCATGGCCGCCGGCGACGGTTTGTTTTTTACCAACTATACTTGGCATCGGAGCGAACCAAACCGTTCCGGCGAAACCAGAGCTTTTTATGCTATTGCCTACGAATTGAAGCGGTAGCCCCTTTAGAAAGGAGTCTTGCATGTCTTCCCCCATTGCGCTTACTCCCGAACAACTCAAATTTTTCGATACCTTTGGCTATCTGGGCTTTCCGGGACTGCTGGCCGACCGGGCGGACGCCATCATTGAGGCGTTCGAGACAGTGTGGACCGGACGCGGCGGTGGGCATAACGGTCAGCCCCACGACGGCATCCGGCGTTCCTGTATCGTGCCGTTTATCGACCAGAGCGCGTATCTTTGTTCATTGCTCGACGATCCCCGGATCGAGGGCATCGCTACCAGCCTCATGGGTGACGATTTCAACTATATGGGCAGCGACGGCAACTACTATGCCGGGGATACGCCGTGGCATTCGGACGGCTGGCACAAAGAACTGCGGCATGTCAAAATCGCTTTTTATCTGGATCCGCTCACGCGGGATACGGGTGCGTTGCGGGTCATTCCAGGGAGTCATCAGATACAGGATGCTTACGCCAACGCACTTCAGGAAAAAGTCCGCAAAAGCGAAGACCTGTGGGGCGTGACCGGAAGCCAGATTCCGGCGGTGGCGCACGAAACAAATCCGGGGGACGTCGTATGTTTTAACCATAACACCAAACACGCGGCCTTTGGTGGTGGCGCTCGCCGCCGGATGTTTACCATTAACCTGTGTCAGCGGTATCCGGAAGAACGGTTACCCGACTTGCGTCGTTATTTAGAGGGGTTCTCGCGGTTCTGGGTGGACCGGGCCTATAGCGACATCATGATCGGCACAGCCGGACCGAGCCGGATGCGGCATTTGGAGCAGGTCATGGCCAACGACGACCATATCGCGGCATTGAGCGCCAAAGCGCAGGAGACCATGCCGGAGCCGTCCCGGGGATAAGGTCACAGGCTCCTATCGAAAGCTCGTAAAATATGTCTTGGGGATTTCGAGCTATACAGACGTTTCACCCCGATAGGGTCGATACAGGGGAATCATACATGCCAGACACTACGGATTTGCTTCTCACCCGTCGCTCGCTACTTGGTCTTATTCCGGCGGTATACGCGGCGGGCGTCCCCTCGCAGGTCGCGGCGCAGGGCGGGACGGCCTTGTCCAACTCTGTGGAAGCAAAGATAAAAGCGATGGGGCTCGTACTCCCTTCCGGACCGCCGATAGCGCCGTCGGGCGCTCGGTTTCCGTTTGTCTTCGTCCGGGTGCGAGGCAACAGGGCCTATGTCGCCGGACACGGCCCCGCCAATCCCGACGGTACGATCGGGGGGCCGTTCGGCAAGGTGGGCGGCACGGTAACGGTGGAACAGGCGTATCAGGCGGCGCGATCCACCGGACTCAACATCCTTGCCAGTCTGCAACGCGAAATCGGCGACCTCAATCGTATTGCCGCGTGGTTGCGTGTGTTCGGCAGGGTCAACAGTGCCCCCGGATTTAACCGCCAGCCGTGGGTCATCAACGGCTTTTCCGATCTGATCCTCGAACTCTACGGTCCCGAACGCGGCGCGCATGCCCGCTCTGCCGTCGGCATGGCCGAACTTCCATTCGATATTCCGGTGGAAATAGAGGCCGAAGTAGAACTGGTATCGTAAATGTCCACGCTAATCGACTGCGACATCCACAGCACGATTGCCTCGCTCAAGACGCTATACCCTTATCTGCCCGACCATTGGCAGGACTATCTGAGCGAGTCGGCGTTTACCGGGCCGGACATGGCCGACTATGCAACCGGCTCGCGCCTCAGCGCCGCACCGGACACCCGACCTGAAAACGGCCCGCCCGGATCGTCGTTCGAACACGTCCGTACCCATACGCTCGACGCACATGGACTGACATTCGGCATCCTTACCTGCAACTACTGGGTGCAGAGCGTTCATCACGAAGACCTCGCCGCCGCGCTGGCACAGGCCATCAACGATTGGCAGGTCGAACACTGGCTGGAGCCGGAACCCCGATTCCGGGCGTCCCTCGTAGCACCGACGCAAAACCCCGAACTGGCCGAATGCGAAATCGAACGTATCGGTCGTCATCCGGGGTTTGTACAGATCATCGTCCCGGTCCGATCCGATATGCCCTATGGCAAACGACATTTCGACCCGGTGTACCGGGCCGCCGTCAAACACGATCTCTCCATAGGCATCCACTACGGCGGCTCGGCAGGTCATCCTTCGACACCCGCAGGATGGCCGATCACCTTTCTCGAAGAATACGCAGGGATGAGCCAACTTTTTCAGTCTCAGGTCATGAGCCTGATAACCGACGGCGCGTTCGACCGTTTTCCCGATCTTCGCGTCACGCTGATCGAAAGCGGGTTTTCGTGGCTGCCTTCGCTCATGTGGCGAATCGACAAGGAATGGAAAGGGTTGCGTCATGAAATTCCGTGGGTCAAACGTCCGCCGTCGGACTATATGCGACGACACATTCGCCTGACGACCGCCCCGGCGGACCTGCCCGACCGCCCCGAACATATAACGCAACTCTTTGAACAGATGGGGTCGGAAGAACTTCTTCTTCATGCCTCTGATTATCCGCACTGGCACGGTAATGAGCGGTCCGATGCGTGGATCGAAAAGTTGCCCAAGACGC
>Ga0194132_10007203_pt1 | contig 16737 bp, 15 predicted proteins | sample TA2KigOf80mmetaG_FD_148612 | JGI IMG/M metagenome (GOLD analysis project Ga0194132, IMG submission 148612) | Freshwater microbial communities from Lake Tanganyika, Tanzania - TA2015054 Kigoma Offshore 80m | ecosystem: Environmental > Aquatic > Freshwater > Lake | place: Tanzania: Lake...
CGATAACGTTGCTGAACTACGATGGCGCAACCAGCCCGCCATCATGACCAAGCCGGAAAAATCTAACCTCCGGCGCTCCAAAGTTGGGTCTCGGAGCAATTGCGACGGACTCGACACAATCAAACGGAGGAAGTTACGGGGCTCAGGTCAAACGCTCGAATCGGCCCACCAAATTCCAAAATCCTCACAGTTCTCTTGCGCGGATCGCTCCGGTCAAGCCTCTTACGGGCGATGGGTAACCGACAACCCCCTGACCGGCCTTGGGTTTTATCCGATTTCACATAGCGATGCCGCGATCAGAAATCCCGCCGGTAACCGACGCTTCCTGCTGCCGACACTTCTAAATATGGTACCATCGCAACTTACGGACGTCTTTGGGTGAGGGAGCCGCCATGATTACGCTGAAGGTCAACGGTCAGGAGCGCAGCGTTAACGCTGATCCGGATACGCCAATTCTATGGGTGCTGCGCGACGAACTCGGCTTGGTCGGCACCAAGTTCGGCTGCGGCCTCGCGCAATGCGGCTCGTGCACCGTGCACATGAACGGCAAGACGATCCGCTCGTGCTCGACACCGATCGCCTCCGCCGCCGGCGCCGAGATCACGACGATCGAGGGTTTGGCGAACGCCGATGGAACGCTGCACCCGGTGCAGCAGGCTTGGATCGATCTCGATGTTGCCCAGTGCGGCTACTGCCAGGCCGGCCAGATGATGAGCGCGGCCGCCCTGCTCAGAGACAATCCGAAGCCGACCGATGCTGACATCGACCAGGCCATGTTCGGCAATCTCTGTCGGTGCGGTACCTACACACGCATTCGCGCGGCGATCCACGCCGCCGCGAGCAAGTTGGCCTAAGGGGAGGGCGCGACATGAACAAGATCGTCACCGCTGCCGCACAGGCCGATGCCTATTTTGCCGAGTTGATCCGCGAGTTCGAAACGGCGCCCCTGTCGCGCCGCTCGCTCGATCGGCGCTCGCTGTTCAAGCTCGGCGGCGGAGCCGCGGGGTTGGTGCTGGCGTTCTCGCTGGTTCGCGGCCGCGAGGCCGAGGCGGCGGTTCCCGCGGCCGGCGATCCTGCGCTCAACGCCTACATTCGCATTGCGCCCGACGGCAAGATTCAGATTCTCGCCAAGAACCCTGAAGTTGGTCAGGGGGTAAAAACCTCGCTGCCGATGATCGTTGCCGACGAGCTGGATGCCGCTTGGAGCGATGTCCACATCGAGATGGCGCCGGTCAATTCGGCGCTCTACGGCCGGCAGATCGCCGGCGGTTCGACCTCGATTCCGATGAGCTGGGACATCTTGCGCCAGGCCGGCGCGGCCGGGCGTGCCATGCTGATCAAAGCCGCCGCGAAGGAGTGGAAGGTTCCGGAAAGCGAGCTGACCACCGCCGATAGCCATGTCATCCATGCCGCTTCCAATCGCGAGATTGGCTACGGCGCCTTGGCGTCGAAAGCGGCCCAGGTTCCGGTACCCGATCCGGCGACGTTGAAGCTCAAGACCCCCGATCAATGGAAGATCATCGGCACCAGCGTCACCGGTGTCGACAATCATGCGCTGGTCACCGGCAAACCGTTGTTCGGCATCGATCAGAAAATTGACGGCATGCTGTACGCGACCTACGAAAAGTGCCCGGCAGTCGGCGGCAAGGTGGTCTCGGCCAATCTGGATGAAATCAAGAAGATGCCGGGCGTGACAGATGCCTTCGTGCTCGAAGGCAATGGCGTCGTCACCGACCTGATGCCGGGTGTCGCCATTGTTGCCAACAGCACCTGGGCCGCGCTGCGCGCGAAGTCGGCGCTGCAAGTCACCTGGGATGAAACCAGTGCTTCGAAGGACAGCTGGAGCGCGCTGACCAAGCAGGCTCTCGACCTGTCGGGCAAGCCCGGCAAAGACGTCGTGCACAAAGCGGGCGACGTCGATGCTGCCCTTGCCGGTGCCGCCAAGACAGTCGAGGCGTTCTACAGCTATCCGTTCGTCTCGCATGCCAACATGGAGCCGCAGAACTGTACGGCCTGGGTGCAGGGCGATAAGGCCGAAGTGTGGGCGCCGACCCAGACCCCCGAGCGCGGCCAGCAAGCCGTCGCGAAAGTGCTGGGCCTGCCGAACGAGGCGGTGACGTTGCATATGGTGCGCGGCGGCGGCGGTTTCGGCCGGCGTCTCACCAATGACTTCGCCTGCGAAGCCGCGGCGATCTCGCAGCGCACCGGCACACCGATCAAGCTGACCTGGACCCGCGAAGACGACATGCGGCACGACTTCTACCGTGCCGGAGGTTTCCATTGGCTGAAGGCGGGTCTCGACGCCAATGGCAAGTTGGTGGCCTGGCGTCATCACAACATCGGTTTCAGCGCCGATGGCAAGGCGCCGGTCATCGGCAGCGGCATTCCGCCGAGCGAGTTCCCGTTGCCGATGGTGGCCAATGGCGAATTGAGCCAGACGCTGCTGCCGCTGATGACGCCCTGCGGCGCCTGGCGCGCGCCCAAGTCGAACGTGGTCGCCTTCGTTGTGCAAGGCTTCATCCACGAGCTCGCCACGGCCGCTGGCCGGGATCATCTTGAGTTTCTGCTCGAAGTGATGGGCGAGCCCAAGCATTTGCCGCCCGGCAACATGCAGGCGATGCACACCGGCCGCGCTGCCGGCGTGATCAAGCTCGCGGCCGAAAAAGCCGGCTGGGGCCGTCAGCTGCCGAAGGGCCATGGCCTTGGGATCGCGTTCTACTTCAGCCATGCCGGCCACTTCGCCGAGGTGGCGGAAGTGAGTGTCGAGGCCGACAAGACGGTCAACATCCACAAGGTGTGGGTGGCGGCTGATATCGGCCCGATCATCAACCCGTCCAGCACCATCAACCAGATCGAAGGCTCGATCATCGACGGCATCTCGACCATGCACCTCGAACTCGGCATCGAAGACGGCCGCATTCGCGAAGGCAACTTCCACGAATATCCGCTGCTTCGGATCGGACAGTCGCCCAAGATCGAAGTTCACTTCGCCAAGACCGATTACCCGCCGACCGGCGCTGGCGAGCCGGCGTTCCCGCCCTTGGCGCCCGCAGTCGCCAATGCCGTGTTCGCCGCGTCGGGCCGCCGGATCCGTTCGCTGCCCATGATGAAAGACGGCGCGTTCGTCTGACCCCTGCGGATATTTACCGGACCCTCACCCCAGCCCTCTCCCCTTCGGGGAGAGGGTGCCGGGCAGAGCGCGGCAACGGGGGGTTAGGTCGTTTATCCGCAGGCATGCATGTTCCGTCCGCTTCTTTTCATTGCCAGTCTTTTCATTGCCAGCCTTTGCGCATTCGCCGCCGACGCCGTCACCTTGCGTGTTGCGCGGAATGAATTGCCTGCGACGCTGGGCAACCCTTACGCGGCGGCCGGTCAGCCGGGGTTTGGCGTCTGGTCGGCGATCTTCGACGGCCTGACCCAAATCGACATCCAGGGCAACGTTGTGCCGTCGCTGGCGCAATCATGGTCTCTGGTTAACCCGACGACCTGGCGCTTTCAGCTCCGCCCCGGGGTGCTTTTTCACAACGGACGCCCGCTCGCGGCTCGCGACGTGGTTGCCATGATCGAATATCTCCAGTCGCCGCGCGGGAAGCGCTGGTATCTGGCGACCGAAGCGGCCGGAATCGCCTCGGCGCGCGCGGTGTCGGACGGTGAAGTTGAGATTGTCACGGCAAAGCCCGATGCGATTCTCTTGAAACGGCTGGCTGCGCTGATGATCGTCGACTCCGATCTTTGGGCGGCCGACGAAGACAAGTTCGCGCTGATGCCGGTCGGCACCGGCGCGTGGCGCGTGATCGACTGGGGCCGCGCCCGCGGTCGCGCCGAGTTCGCGGCTTTCGGGCAGGGTTGGCGCAAGGCGAGCCAGATCACCCGTCTCGAAATCGTGCCGCTGCCGGAAACCACGACGCGCCTTGCGGCCTTGAAGTCGGGTCAGGTCGACATCGCCGAAGGAATGTCGCCCGAGGACATGGACGACCTCGAAGGATTGCCGCTAATTCGCGCCACCGTACGCAGCACGCAAGTGATGGCGATTGCCCTTCCCAACGTCGACCGGCCCAATTCCGTCCTTCAGGACAAGCGTGTCCGCCAGGCCCTCAACTACGGCGTCAACCGCGCCGCGATCGCCCGCGAGATTCTGCGCGATCGTTCGCGCATCGCCGCGGTTGGCTGCAGCGATGTGAGCTTTGGATGCGACCCCAACCTCGCGCCTTATCCATACGATCCCGAGCGCGCCAAGGCGTTGCTGGCCGAGGCTGGATATCCAAACGGTTTTGCGATCACGGCCGACGTAGTGACGGGGTTCGGCGAGTCCGATCAGCTGATCTATCAACAGGTCGCCGCAGATTTGACCAAGATCGGGGTCAGGCTGACGGTTCGCGCGGTGCCGTATCCGACATGGCTGCAGCGCTATCTCCAGAATCAATGGGGCGATGCGGACGCCTTCTCGCTGGCGTGGGACTCTAGCGCATACGCCGACGCCATTCGCGCGCTCAAGTATTACTCATGCGAGAAGAGCAATCCGTTTTTTTGCGCGCCCGAGCTGATGCCGGCGCTTGAGGCCAGCGATCAGATCATGGATGTGGAGCAGCGCCGGCAGGCGCTCTACAACATCAATCTCACGGTCAAAGACCTGGCGCCGTCGCTGTGGCTGGTGGAACAGCCGTTTCATTATGCGTATACCGATGCGATCGAAACGTTCAAAACCAGGCCCTACGGCGTGCTCTATGAGCAAATCACATTCATGCCGGGCGCGCGCTAGCGGGATGCCATGAGTTCAACGAACCAAACCTGGGATGCGATCATTGTCGGCGGCGGAACCTGCGGTTTGACGGCGGCGACATTTGCCGCGCGCCGCGGCGCCAAGGTGCTCGTGCTTGAGGCGGCCGACGAGCTCGGAGGCACGTTGTTGGTCGGCCACGGCCAAGTCAGTGCCGCTGGAACCAAGCTCCAGGCTCAGAAGGGGATCCACGACACGCCCGAGATGCACTGGGAGGAAGTGCTCCGCATCAGCAAGGGCACGGTCGATCATGACCTCGCTCGGATGGCGGTGTTCAATGCCGCCGCGACCTTCGACTGGCTGGTCGACCATGGCTACGATGTGCTGCCGTTTTGTCCGGTCGCGTCCTACTACCACGAGCCTTATCGCGCGCCGCGCTACTACTGGGGCAAGGATTGGGGCCGATCGATCGCCAAGGTGCTGGTGGCGGAAGTTGATAAGGAACAAGCTGCCGGCCGGATAGCAGTGAAGACATCGATGCCGGTGACCGGGTTACTCCAGCAACCCGATGGCGCCGTGACCGGTGTCACCGCTGGAACCGATCGCCGATTTGTTGGCAAGTCGGTATTGTTGTCGGCCGGCGGTTATGCCGGCAGCCCCGATATGTTTCGCGAAGTTACAGGCATCCCGCTGTTCGCCAAGATGGCTTACCGTCACAACGTCGGCGTCGGCTACCGCCTCGGCGTCGCCGCGGGCGGATACCTGCGCGGCCGCGAGAAATATCTCTGCAATTTCGGGTTCATCCTCGAGAGCGATGCGTTTCCGAGCCCCTTCACAGGCCGCTGCAATACCTACCCAGAGGATCGGCCGATCGCCGAGATTTACGTCAACAGCCGCGGACAGCGTTTTATTCGCGAAGACGAGCCAAGCGTCGATATGCGAGAGCATGCATTGATGAAGCAGCCGGACCTTCGCTACTGGATCGTGTTCGATCAGGCGATGTTTGACCAGTTTCCGCCCATGGTGGTCGATTGGACCAAGGAGCAGATGATCGCGGCTTTCGCCAATCACAAGATGTTCTATCGCGCCAACTCGGTCGAAGAGCTTGCGGCAAGGACCGGTATCGATGCGAAGGGCTTGGCGGCGACGATCTCCGCCTACAATCGGTCCCAGGCCGGCGGCTGCGATGTCCTTGGGCGCACGCACATGCCGCGCCCGATTGCCAGCGCGCCGTACTATGCGATTCGTAACCAGGGCTGCTCGGTGACGTCGACGGTGGGGCTTGCGGTCGATGCCAATCTTCGCGTCGTTCGCCGCGATGGACGGCCGATCCCAGGGCTCTACGCCGCGGGCGAAATTCTCGGCGCCGGACAGTTGCAGGGCGATTCGTTTGTCGGGGGGATGATGGCCATGCCGGCGCTGACCTTCGGCAAGCTCCTGGGTGAACGGTTGTTGGCTTTTTAGGACGCAGCAATCCGCTGTGGAGCACCCAGCGATGGCATGCTAAACGGCCGTGATCGAAAGCAATTCTCGAACTGCCGCCGTGCAGAATCGTTCATGACCGCTGACGACCCAAAGAAAATCATGGAATTCGTGGAGCAGGCGCTACGGTCGCGTTCGCCCGCCATGAGCGAGGATGCGGTGCGACGTACCGCCGGCGCGGTGTTGTCGTTACTCGAGAAAGAGATCGAGTTCGGCGACCGGTTGGCCAATCTCGCCAAGCTGATCGATCAGGCCCGCGCCGATATTGCCGCGCTCAAGCCGGAACAAGTCAAAGCCGAGTTTTTGCCCAAAGCCACCGATGAACTCGATGCCGTCGTCCAGACCACGGCCAAGGCCACCAACCAGATCATGGACGCGGCCGAAGTGATCTCCAATGTCGCGGGTCAATTGACGGGCGATCTTGAAGAGAAATTGATGGCCGCCGTCACGAATATCTACGAGGCCTGTTCGTTCCAGGACATCACCGGGCAGCGCATCGCCAAGGCGGTGACGACGCTGAAAGTGATCGAGAATCGGATCGACGAAATGGTGGCCTCGCTCAATGGCGAGGTGGTCGAGGCGATCGATGACGAACTGCCGGTCGGCTGGGTCACCGGCCAATCGGCTCAGAACGACATCGATGCCATGTTTGCTTCGCCGGCGGCAAACGACACTATGCTGCATGGCCCCGCGACGCCGGGGCAAGGCGGGCAGACACAGGCCGACATCGACGCTCTGTTCGGCAAGCCGTAACGACGTCAGGAATATCCGCGCAGCCAATACCAGACGGCACCGACCATCTCGTGCAGCGCCACATACGAGTCTCTCAACGCTGCGGCGTTCGGGTAGATGATTGAGGGGCGCCACAGAATTGCGGCGCGACTCATCGTCGGTGCGGGAACGACGGCAAGACCTTGGGCCTCGAAGACACCGACTGATCTTGCCATGTGATAGGCTTCGGTAACGAGAATGATCTTGCTGATGCCCTCGGCCTTCAACATGGATACGCTGAACGAGGCATTTTCGGCCGTGGTCTCCGATCGATCCTCGATCCATCGAACCGGTACGGCGAAATCGGCCTCCAGCGTTTTCTTCATCGCCGTGGCGATGGCGCCGATCGTCCACGGCGTTCGACCGCCGGTGACAAGAAGTGGCAGGCCGGTGTCGCGATGCAGCTTGGCGGCATAGCGGACGCGAACCAACGAAGCGGCGTCAACGGATTCGCCGCCGTATTCGACCGCGCCCGGCTCGGCGCCAGCGGACAGCACGACAATTGCCCCAGAGCCGGCGGGGTCGATCGGCCCGTCCAGGAGTGGTACTTCGACCAACCGCATCAACAACGAACTGACGAGCCCGGTTGACAGCAGATACATTAAGCAGACGCCGGCCCAGGACAATTTCCTACCGGCGCCGGGCCGGCGGATGCTCCAGAGCAGCCCCGCCACGATGACCAGCATGGGCAGTGCCGGCGGCATGATAAGCGTGCGCACAAGGTCATACATTGATTACGCTCGGATTACGCTCGGGTCCCGCGCCGGGAACTGGGCTAGACTTCAGACGGTGTGACGAGGATTGTCCGACTATTCACGGACGGGTCAACAGGCAGCGCATGTTCGACGCGATTCCCCTGCCACTGTTCCTGCTGCTCGACCTTCTGGTCGTGGTGCCGGCTTTCGCCCATGTGCTTCTGACCAAGGATAACGAGGGGCCGGCTTTCGCCTGGATTGCGCTGATTTTGCTGTCGCCCTTTGTCGGCGTCGGGCTCTACGTCGTCTTCGGCATCAATCGGGTCGAGCGCCGGGCCCGGAAACTGCGGCGCCCGGGGCCGCGCTTCACGCCAGTCCTGGCGGCGCGGCCATCGGATACCGCGCTCGATGACGCCGACCGTCCGCTCGCGACCGCGACGAGTTCGGTGCAGAACTTGCCTCTATTGCCCGGTCACCAAATCGACCCGCTGCTCGACGGGGACGAAGCCTACCCCGCCATGCTGGCGGCCATCGCCGGAGCGACCCAGAGCATCGCGATGTCGGTTTACATTTTCGACCATGACAAAGCGGGCGTGATGTTTACCGACGCCTTGGCGGCCGCGCGCGATCGCGGCGTGGCCGTGCATGTCTTGATCGACGACATGGGGCTTCGTTACAGCCCAGCGGCAATCGACACGCTGCTCAGGCAACGCGGGCTCAAGACTGCGCGTTTTCTGCCGACCCGGATGCGGCTGATCCGGTTCGTCAATCTGCGCAATCACCGCAAAATGCTCATTGTCGACGGCAGCGAGGCGTTCATCGGTGGCATGAATATCCGCCATGGTCACATGATCAAGGACGCGCCGCGTTACCCCGTGAAAGACATCCATTTCAGGGTGCGGGGACCGATCATCGACCAGATGAACGATTTGTTCGCCGAGGATTGGGGATTTGCAGCCGGAGAGGACATCGATCTGCCATCGTGGAAAAGTCACGAGACCAAGCCCGGGACGGCGAATGCGCGACTGGTTCCCGATGGACCTGACCACGATTTCGAACGCCTGCATTGGGTGATCCTTTGCGCACTCGGTGCGGCACGGTCCAAGGTCAGGGTGATGACGCCCTATTTTCTGCCAAACCAGATTCTGGCCGCGGCTTTAATGTCGGCGGCGCTTCGCGGCGTCGACGTCGAGGTGATGGTTCCGTCGCAAACCAATATACCCTTCATTGGCTGGGCAATGGCCGCCGGCTTCCAGAATCTGCTCGAGCATCGGGTCAAGATTTTCCTCACGCCGCCGCCATTCGATCACGGCAAACTCATGACGGTCGATGATCGCTGGGGGCTGATCGGATCAACCAATTGGGACCCGCGCAGTCTTCGGCTCAACTTTGAAGCCAATCTTGAGTGTTTCGATCCTGCCTTTGTCGGAAAGCTGGATGCAATTTTCGAGCATCGCAAGGCGATCGCCCGCATGGTCGACCTCGCGGCGGTCCGGCGTGCACCGCTCGGGGTCAGACTCAGAAATAATTTCATGCGCCTATTTAGTCCGTACCTATGATCCGCCGACTTGCCCTGACCCGCCCCATCGCCGAGGTCGATGCCGTCAAAACACTTGGCAAACCGAGCATGACGGCTTTGAGCGCGCGAATCAGGCTTGTGACATGGAATATGTCCAAGGCACGGCGGTCGAGTTTTCTTGCCGATGTCGCCCAATTGGCCGGTGGAACCGATCTCATATTGCTCCAGGAAGCGGTGTTGCATGGCGATCGCGCGCATGACTTCCACGACACAAGCGGTTTCGAGTGGATGATGGGTCAAAGTTTCCGCCATCGTTCCAAGGCTATTACGACGGGCGTCAAGACCGGCTCCCGCGCGCCCAGTTCATGGTATGCGCTGGTGCGCTCCGAAGATCGCGAACCGGTCGTGCGCGCTCATAAGTCGGTGCTGGCAACGCGTTATCAGGTGGGCAGGGGCGGTGCGTCGCTCCTTGTCCTCAACGTTCACGCCATTAATTTCGTCGGCGCCCGCAAGTATGGGCGGCAAGTCGCGCAAGCGGTCGAACTGATTCGGACCCATCCCGGGCCGCTGATCCTGGCCGGCGATTTCAACACCTGGAGCCCCCAGCGGCGTCGCATCCTGACGCAAGCCGTCGATCGGATGGGCCTGACGCGCGTTCCGGTCGCCGCCCGCAAGCTGGTTCACTTCAATCAAGTGCTCGATCACGTCTTCTACCGTGGTCTCGAACTCGTTGCGGCCAGGCCCCTGCTTGACATCAAGGGCTCAGACCACGTGCCATTGTGGGCGGAGTTCAAGGTCGTTTGACGGTGCGCATGATCGCGGCATCGCCCTGGACCGCGGTCACGGCGAAGCCCATATCTCTCGCGAGATTCAACATTCGGGCATTTGCGGTGAGGACATCGCCCCAGACTTCGGCGATACCGCGGCGGCGAGCTTCGTCGAGCGCGAGAGTCAAGAGCGCGGTGCCGAGGCCGAGCCCTTTTCTGTCCGAGCGTACGGTGATCGCGTATTCGGCCCGCATCCCGTCGGGACCGGCATGAAGGCGTACGACGCCCCAGATGTCGCCGGACACGGTCGACGGCGCGGCAACGAACGCCATGTCGCGATCGTAATCGATCTGGGTCAGCCGCGCCGCGAGCGGGTGGTCAAGTTGTCGTAATGGAAGGAAGAAGCGAAAGCGCACGTCCTCGGGAGCCAAACCCGCAATAAATTGGCGAAGCGCAGGTTCGTCTTCAGGTCGGATCGGGCGGGCGGTTAAGTGTTCGCCGGTTGGCAGGTTCAGGGGGCGCGTAAGGTGTGCCGGATAGGGCGCGATGACGAGTAGCGTGGGACGGGCGCGCGAAACGTGGATCCGCGCATCGACCGCGATGATCCCAGTGTCATCCGCGAACAGCGGATTTATATCGACGTCGGTAATTCCGGGGTGGTCGATCGCCAACGCCGAAAGGGTGACGATAGCCGCTGCGATGGGGGCAATGTCGGCCGCCGGTCGATCTCGATAGCCTTTGAGCAGGCGCCAAAATTTGGTTGATTCGATCATGCTGCGCGCCAGGTTGAGGTTGAGCGGCGGCAGCCCGAGCGCTTTGTCGCCAATGACCTCGACCGCCGTTCCGCCATGGCCAAAGGCGATGACCGGACCGAAGGTCGGATCGATCGTCATGCCAAGGAAAAGTTCGAGCGCTTTCGGTCGCGCCACCATTTCCTCCACCAAGAAGCCGGTGACGCTGACATCGGGCCGCACCTTGGCGATTCGGCCGAGCATAGCTTCCGCACTGATCTCAACCGCGGCTGGCGTATCGAGATTGAGTACGACGCCGCCGACCTCGCTCTTATGTACGATGCCCGGCGAAACAATCTTGAGGGCGACCCGGCCCCCGATGGCTGCGGCGGCCTGTGCTGCGGCCGCAGGAGAAGGTGCGAGCTGGCTGCGGTTGATCGGAATTCCGTACGCGGCCGCGATACTTTTCGCCTGAAGGCCATTGAGCCATCCGCTGTGGGCGGCGACGACTTCGGCGACGCGCTCACGCTCCAACTGATGGGGCCCGTCGGCCAGCGGTGGAGTCTCCAGGAGTTCAAGGCGCCGTCGCCGAAACAGTTCAAGCCGGCCAAGGGCGCGCACGGCTTCCTCGGGGGTCGTAAAGCTTGCGAGTTTCGCTTTGGCGAACTTGGCGCGAGCCGCCTTGACGGAAGTCTCCCCGACCCATGCGGCGACCACCGGCTTCCCGGCCCTGTCAGATGCCTCGATGGTGGCCTGCGCCGCAGTCGAAGGCTCTCTTGATCTGCTCACGGGGCTCGATGGGGTCGACATCATTCAAGCCGGCGACATCAAGTCCGGGAACGCCTCGTCACAGGCGTTGTCAAAGTATCTCGGTTGGCACGGGATCCCCTCGCGGATCAAGACCATCGCCGACAAAGGCGCCCCGACGGCGAAGCTCTTGCTCACCGAGGCCAAGGCGGCGGGCGCATCGTTTCTGGTGATGGGGGCTTACACCCACAGTCCGTTGCGCGAGCTCATTCTCGGCGGTGTGACACAACACATGATCGGGCACGCCGATCTGCCGATTATCATGGCCCACTAAACGACAGCAGGATCTCCAGCTTAGGCATCGAGGAAGTTTCGCAACAATTGCGACACTTCGGCGGTCTTGGCATCCAGGAAACCGTGCGTCCATCCGGGCAGGTCGTGAACCCGGCCATGACGCAGCCAATCCTTCGCCCGAGGTGTGTACTGCCAGAGGTCGTCCTCCGGATTGAGAATGAGTATGGGGTGTTCGGTCTTCCTGAGCGCGAATGAGATGTCGTAATTGAAGGCGGCGCGGTGGCCCCATGGTGACCAGTCGGGATTAAAACGACCTTGGAGATAAATGTTCATGGCGCGATGATCGCTTGGTTCCATGCGCCAGAAATTCCTGCGGAAGTTTTCCCAGCCCGGCGAGATCTGTGCCACCCGCTCCGCGATCGGCTTCGGTGTGTACTGGCGCTTGAACTGCTCGGTTTCGTCTTTGGTGAATGCGGTTGCCGAAATCATTACGATCTTCCGCACCACGCTCGGTGCCTGGCTCGCCATTTCAACCGAAGTCAGCGAGCCGGTGTGGTAACCCATGACGTCGACAATGCCGAGGCCAAGCCGGGCAATAAATTCAAGCATGGTGGTGGCATAATCCTGAATTTCAGGCGGCGAGTCGGGCGGATCGGACATGCCGAAACCCGGCGTGTCCGGCGCGACGACGTACCGGTCGCGGGCCATGTCCTCAATCAGGTTCTCGAAAACATAGCTCGACAATGGACTCGGATGGAGCAGCAAGAGCGGGCTCCTTACGCCGTGGCTGCCTGCGACTCGGTAATGAATCTGGCCATAACGACCTTCAGCGTAAGCGCGCTTGATTTTGGATGTGGGCATCCCTGAACTCCTCGTTTGAGTTCGAGTTTAACCCGCTTCGCGTGCCGCCGCCGTCACAAAAAGCAGGCCTCGTGTTTCCCGAGAATTTGCGCAATCATCCGACAGAAAGAGCGGGAGTTGTCCGATGAGCGACACCAAGCGGCCGAATGGCGAGGGCTATATGGCAGGTCCTGCCGACGTTGACCGCGCTTTTGTGCGAATCAAGGAAGGCCTGGTCCACTACCGGCATGCGGGCAGCGGCGGAAGCATGCTGCCGCTCTATATGGTCCATGCCGGTCCGGGCTCGTCCGCGGGCCTGGCGCCGATGATTCTCGAACTCGGCAAGACGCGTCGCGTGATCGCCCCCGATACGCTCGGCAATGGGGATTCGGCTGCGCCCGCCATCGCCAATCCCAATCTCGACTATTATGCCGAGAGCGTCGTCCGAGTGATGGATGCCCTCAAACTCGATAAAGTCGATTACTTCGGCACCCATACCGGCGCGCACATCGGTGTCGAACTCCTGCTGACGCGCCCAGACCGTGTCCGCCGCGTCATTTTCGACGGCGTGGGCATGTTCCCGGACGATCTCAAGAAACAGATGCTTGAGAACTACGCTCCCGAAATCAAACCGCAGGCTTTCGGCGAGCACCTGGTGTGGGCATGGAACTTCGTGCGCGACCAGTCACTGCACTTTCCGTACTTCCTGCGCACGCCGCAGTACAAGCTGAACAATCCTGTTCCGCTGCCAGAATTGACCCATCGTTCGGTGGTCGAGGTGATCAAGGCGCTGACCACCTACCACAACGGCTATCGCGCCGTGTTTCGCCATGACACACGCGGACGGCTCAAGCAGGTCAAGAACGTCGATCTGATGTTCATGGCGTCCGAGCCCGATCCGCTCTCCGTCTATCTGGACGAAGCGGCATCATTGGTGCCGGGCACCAAGAAGCGGCTGATCAGCCGCGCCGGCGGACTCTCGGAGCGCATTAAGGCGATGCGCGAGTATTACGAGGCGTGAATCTTAGGCGGCGCGTTTCAGGCGTGTCGCCCTAACTGGCTTTTGCTTCCGCGCTCGTGCGAGAGCGCGCGCCAGCGTGTCGTTGATCTGCTTTTGCCAGCCGGGGCCCATGGCCTTGAAACCGGCAAGGACCATGGGATCGAGCCTGAGCGACACATGCTGTTTCGGCGACGCCAGTCGCGGCCGTCCACGCGCGCGCTTCGCGGCTTCAATCAACTCCGGCATCGCCTGTTTGACCGGACGGGCGAGACGAAAATCCTCGGTGGTCCATTCGGGATTCTCTTCATCCGGAATGCCAAACTTCGGTTCACGACGTTGCTTGCCCATATCTCCGACCCTCTCTTTTGTTGGCCTTTCGAAGGCTAATGATTCGAATTGCATTCGCACGAATGGCAATCGTGACGGCACATAGTCGACCGTTCAAACTGGCAAACACTCGGTAACGACTCTCGCCATAGTCCTGTCTGGCGTCTTCAACAACGGTAGCGCGCTCCCAATCGAGAGCGACCACATCAGCAAAATCCATGTCATGTTTGGCGAGATTGCGGAGCCGCATCGCCTCGTGCCATTCGAACTTCATTGGTATTTATTGTAGCACGAAAACTCGGACCGTCCAGCCGCGCTCAGCCGGCTTCGGCCTTGCGGCGGAGGAACGCGTCAACCCTCAAAATCGCGTTGTCGCGGATATTCTTGAAGAACAGATCGAAGTCGTGGAAGTGCAGCACGCCACCCGGCAGCATGAACAGCTTGAACGCGTCGTCAGTCGGCAGATCAACATAAAGCATGCCGCCGTCGCAGGTCGCGCCAAGCAAGCCTGGCTTCAATGCCGGAAGAGGGCCCGGTCCTGACGTGCCCGGCAACGCGCCGGCATTCCCGGATCGCGGCGCATCAGGCTCCGCGCGGTCGAAGGTGAGCGGGTTGACGCACAGTGTCTCTGACCCCTCGCGGGTCTTGAAGCGCTGTTCGTAACGATCGGCGTTCCGGGTGGCTGTCGCAGCGCCATCGCCGCCGCGTGCAAACGTGTTCCAAGATACCAGGCAGCCGGTATCGTCGGGCTTGGCGCATGGCGGGATGGTCTTGTACTGGCGGGTGAATGCGCCTTCTTGAAATCCGACTCCAACCGCATAAATCGCGACCAACTGCGGCCGGATCGCCGAGGCATCGATCACCTCTTCCATCAGGCGTTGGATATAGAACGACCCTTGGCTATGGCCGGCGATGATAAATGGCCGGCCATCGTTGAAGTGATCGATGTAGTAGCGAAACGCCGCTTTGACATCGGCGTAGCCGACCTCACGGGCCTTGTCGCCGCTGTCGTCCTTGGCGTAGATCGCGGCGCTTGCCGCCTGGCGATAGCGCGGCGCGTAGACCCGACAGCAGCCGTTGAAGATGGCGGCCTGACGATTGATGACACTCCGGTCCGTGAAGTCGTTCCATTCCTTGAGCGCCAGATCCTGGTTCCAGTTTTCCCGACCGCGATAGGTGGTCGGGTGGATGTAGAAAACGTCGGCCGCCGCCTCATGCTGACGATCGCCGACCGGCTCGCCCGCGGGCACCAGGTCCGCCGCGTCGACATGATCGGGTCCCGGCAGGGCCGCCCAGTTCGCTGGATCGGCGTAATTCGGGACGGGCGGGCGCGGATAGGCGTCGAAGGGCTTTTCGAGCGGGCGCATCTGCGCCATCAACGCGATCTTCGGGTACAGCCAATAAGCTGCAGCCAGAATCACGATAACGCCGGTGGCGATGGAAAGAACGACCCGATTCATGGCCGCGATTATGGACCGGGCCGGCGCCACTTCCCAGCAGGCAATCGGCTATGGTGGTTCGTCGGCGCGTGTTAGTTTCCACCAATGAAACGCGCGCTCCTATCGATCGTCGGCGTCTTCGGGCTCTTGGTCGCCCTCTATGGCGCCTATGACTGGCGCTATTGGGTCAGGCATTTCCAAAGCCCGGGCGACGACCGCATCATTTTCGATTTCGATTGGTACGAGCCACGAGCGCGCATCGGCGACGGCCCGGGGCGCGACGTTTCGATCGCTGCGCCCGGCGCGCTCACCGTCGATCAGGCTGCCCTGGATCAGGTTATCGCTTATGCCCGGCAACTCGATTCGTACGCCTTTATTGTCGCGCACAAGGGCGTCGTTCAGGCCGAAGTCTACAAAGACGGATTTGGTCCCGAGTCCATGTTCGACACCCAGTCGATGCATAAGGGATTGCTCAACATCGCTTTTGGACTCGCGTTGGACCACGGCCATATTCCCTCAATCGATGTTCCCGCCGCAACTTACATCACGGAATGGAAGAGCGATGCGCGGAGCCAAATCCTGATCCGCGATCTCCTCGCCGGGACCTCGGGTCTCGCTGATCCGGGCTTTGCGGAAGTGCCGTGGTCACCGGGATATCGTCTGTTCATCGGCACCGGCATCGACGACATGGTGATCGGCGTGCCGGCCGAAAAACCGCCCCGCACTGAGTATTATTTCAACCATGTTAACAGCCAGCTCTTGCACGCGATCCTGGTTCGCGCGACCGGCATGGCCTATGTCGACTTTCTGAAGAAATATCTGTGGCAACCCGTCGGTAACGGCGCGGCCCAGGTGCGGCTCGACGAACCGGACGGTTCGGCGCGCACCGTGTGCTGCTTCCAAACGACGGCGCGGTCGTGGCTGCGGCTCGCCAATCTGATGCTGGCTGACGGCAAAGTTGGCGATCTCGAGGTGCTGTCCTCGGGCTGGATCAACGAGGTCACGACGGGAACAGCACTCAATCCGAAATTCGGGTTTCACACCCACCTCGGGCGGCCCGATGCGCTGAGGCGTGTGTCGGGAAGTCCTCGCGCCCAGCCAACCAAGGCATCCGAGCCTTTTGCGGTGGACGATGTCCGCTATCTGGAAGGGCGCGGCGGCCAGCGTACCTTGTGGATTCCGTCCAAGAACCTCGCCGTCATTCGCATCGGTCGGATCAATTTTGCCTGGGACGATGCCCAGGTGATCAATCCCCTGGTGGCCGGGATCAAGGAATAATCGATGACCATCGCGGTTTACTGGCAGCCCGGTTGCACCAGCTGCCTCCGCGTCCGGCAGTTTCTGAACGACCACGGCGTTGCGTTTGACTCGTTTAACGTCCTCGCCGATCCGGAGGCGCGGGGTCGGC
>Ga0194132_10007205_pt1 | contig 16733 bp, 10 predicted proteins | sample TA2KigOf80mmetaG_FD_148612 | JGI IMG/M metagenome (GOLD analysis project Ga0194132, IMG submission 148612) | Freshwater microbial communities from Lake Tanganyika, Tanzania - TA2015054 Kigoma Offshore 80m | ecosystem: Environmental > Aquatic > Freshwater > Lake | place: Tanzania: Lake...
CGCCCCTGAACGCCGCCCACTCGGGCCGCCGCGCCGATTCGAGCTGATTGCCGATCACCGCGCGAATCAGGTACACGTCACCGAGCCATCCCGACCGCGCCGCTTCGAGCGCGAGATTGATGCCCGGATGATACCGCCACATGTAGCCGACCTGCACCAACCGCCGCTTGCTCCTCGCCAGTTCCACGATCCGCGCGAAGTCCCTTTTGTTGTCCGCCGGGATTTTCTCCAGATGCAAATGCTTGCCCGCCTCGAGCGCCGCAATCCCGTCCCGGCCATGATCCTTGTTCTGCGACTCGACCGCGATGACCTGGATATCGGCGTGCCGCAGCAGCGCGTCGCGCGGCATCTCATCGGTAGTGCCGATCAGCCTGTAATCGCCGTTGGCCCGTACTGTTTCGACTTTCGCTTTACCGTGCGAATGAGACGTGCCGATGAATCCGATGCCGATCGGCGCGCGGGCCAGCGCCGACAGAAGGAGAGTTCGCCGAGTGATCATTTCCTAACATGATCGCGCGCTTCAAGCCCTTCGTGGGAGGGCGCCGGCCGTTGGGCTCTATTCTCTAACCGCCGATCGAATACATCGGCCGCGGTGGCGCCACGAACTTCTGCGAGTTGATCTCGTGCCCAAGCCACTTCTTGCGAATGGTCCGGCGGATCGCGTCCGCGATCGCTTCTTCGCTTCCTCCGCCGCGGAGCAGTCCCTTTACATCGGTCTCTTCGATCGCGAACAGACAGTAACGAATCTTTCCATCGCTCGTCAGCCGGATGCGGTTGCAGTTCAGGCAGAACGGATGGCTCACCGAACTGATGAATCCCACCCGGCCGATGCCGTCGCGGAATCTGTACTCCGATGCCGGCGCACGCGGGTCGCGATCGGGGATTTCATCGAGCGGACCAATCTCGTGTTGCAGCATCGCCAGCATATCGTCCTGCAGCAGCACTTTGGCCTTGTCCCACAAGCCTTGCGCGTCGAGCGGCATGAATTCGATGTAGCGGATCTCGATTCCCCGCTCGCGGCCGAATCGCGCCAGCGGCACGACATCGGGCTCGCACAAGTTCTTCAGCGCCACGGCGTTGATCTTCAACCGCAGGCCCGCCGCTTGGGCCGCGTCGATGCCCGCCATCACGCGCGCGAAGTCGTCGCGCCGCGTAATCTGGTGAAAGCGCGCCGCGTCGAGCGTATCGAGATGCACGTTCATCCGGCGCAGGCCCGCGTCATAAAGCGCCTTCGCGTGCGCCGCCAGCAGCACGCCGTTTGTGGTTAGGCCGATATCTTCTACACCTGGCAGGCGCGCCAGTTTCTCGACCAGGACAGGAAGATCTTTTCGCACCAGCGGTTCGCCGCCGGTAATACGAAGTTTGCGTACGCCAAGCGAGACGGCGACACGAGCGAATCGTTCGATCTCTTCGAACGATAGAATCTCCTCGCGCGCCATGAACGGCACGTTGTCCTCGGGCATGCAGTAGAAGCAGCGGATGTTGCAGCGGTCGGTGACGCTGATGCGGAGGTTGTCGTGAAGACGGTCGAAGCTGTCGATGAGCGGCATTACTTCACGGCCAGCATGCGCTCGATAGGGAGGCGGGCGCGGTCCATCATGGCCGCGTCCATCTCCACGCGCGGCCGTAGCGTGTCGAGGCAGTCGCGCAGCTTCTCAAGCGAATTGCGTTTCATGTATGGACACTCCGAGCAGTTACAGTTCTCGTTCGACACAAACCAGAATTCTTTCTCCGGCGCGAGCTTGCGCAGCGAGTGCTGAACGCCGCTTTCCGTCATGACAATGAACTGCTTGTGTTCGGACTTGACGCAGTAGTCGATTAGCGCCGATGTCGAGCCGATATAGCCCGCTTGTTGTAGCACTTCGGCCGGGCATTCGGGATGCGCCACGACGAAAGCCCCCGGATGCGCATTCCGCGCTTCGGTCAGTTTGCGGGCGGCGAAAGTCGCATGTACGATACAGGCGCCCTGCCAGATGCGCATGTTCTGCCGGCCGCTCATCTTCTTGACGTAATTGCCGAGGTTGATGTCGGGCAGGAAAAGAATCGGCTGGCCGGCGGGAATCGAGTTGACCACCGCGACGGCGTTACGCGAAGTACAGATGATGTCGCTCTCGGCCTTCACGTCGGCCGAAGTATTGATGTAGCTCACGACGGCGTGATCGGGATACTTGCGCTTAAACGCGCGCACCATTTCAACCGGGCAGGAGTCGACCAGCGAACAGCCGGCATCCTGATCCGGCACGACAACAGTACGCGCGGGGTTCAAAATCTTCGCGGTCTCGGCCATGAACCAGACGCCGCAAAAGGCGATCACTTCGCAGTCGAGCTCCTTTGCCTTGCGTGCGAGTTCGAGGCTGTCGCCGATCGAGTCGGCGATCTCTTGGATTTCGGTTTCCTGGTAGTGATGCGCAAGGATGACCGCGTTGCGTTCCTTCTTCAGTTCGAGTATTTCTTCGACCAGTGAGGCCGGGGCTGCGGTGGTCATGGGTGGGACTGCTCCCGCCTTCATTGTATCGTGGAGGGGAGGCTAGACTCGTGCGACCCATTGCAATTCTGATGGCGGCGTTTGGCATGACTGGAGAGGCGCAGACGTTTTCCGCGCTCAATTGCGCGGCCACGGCGGTGCCGGCGTTGGTCCGGCTCGAAGGAGTGACCGAGCAGGTGGGCGACATCGTCCTGAACTGCACCGGCGGCACGCCGAACGGTCTCGTCCGCGGCGATCTTCGCGTGATCTCGTTCGGCGGCAATATCACGAACAAGCTCAACCCCAACACGAACGCGATTGACGCCGTGCTGACCGTGAACACGGGATCGGGCGAAATGTCGACCGGTGCGACTCCCGTGCTGCGTGCGCAAAACCAGTTCGACTTCAGCGCGATGAACTTCAACCTTGGCCCGAGCGGTACGGCCGTTTTCCGCCTGACCAACATCCGCGTTGTTCCTCCGCAGACCGCCGAGCTTCCGTTTCAACTCGCACTCGCCACCAACGGGCCTTCGGCGATCCGCATCGACAATAGCCCGCTGACCGTGGGTATCGCGACGCGCGCATTGCTGGCGACCTACTCCTCGTCGTTTTTCTGCACGGTCTCTCCCGCGGGCGCCGAGCAGACCTTCGACAGTTTTCTGCGCGCCTTCACACGCTTCGCTTCGATCCGGTTCACCGAAGGATTCTCGGAATCGTTCCGCAGGCGAGAGCCTCTGAACGATCACGGCACGCGGCTGATGATGCGGTATTCGGGCTTTCCGGCGGGCTCGCGGTTGTTCGTGCCGGACGTATTAGTTGGCTCGACCGGAACGACGCCGACCGCGGTCGGCGATCTCGGTCTCGCGCCAAACGGCGGACGTTTTCAACCGGGAACGCCGCAGGGGCAATTGCTCCTGGCGCGCGTCCGAAACGCCGATGCCTCCGGTGCGGGTGGCACGTTGGCCTATCAACCGTCCAGTGCCGGGCCCGCGGTCGATTTCGGCGCGCTCGGCGAAATCGTTCTGTCGAATGGCAGCGGCATTGCGGTGTTTGAAGTTGTGGAGTCGGATCGCACGGCGCGCGAATCGGTGCAGTTGCCGACCTTCCTCGTATTGGAGCAGCGGCCCGCGGGCGGTTCGGTTACGGCCAGCGTCGCGGCGAGTTTCGGCCCGATCACAACCGACGGCACGGCCTCGACCGGCCCGGTCCCGCGCTTTCAGGCCTTGAATCCGCCGGCGGACTGCACGGCGCTCGGCGACTGCAACGCGCCTTTCTTCCCCCGGCTTTCGGTGGACTCGGAAGCGCTCACCTACAACGTCATTCAAGGCTCGTCCCCCCAAACTCGGTTCATTCGCGTGAACAACACCGGCGGCGGGTTGCTGAACTGGGCGGCGAACATCCAATATCGCTCGGGCGCCGGGTGGCTGACGATCGACCCCGCTTCGGGATTCGGTAACGCAACGATCCGCATGGACGCGTCGGCGGGAACGCTGGCCGCCGGGACTTACGAAGCTGTGTTGACGATCGACGCCGGACCGGTCGCGGGGCGCGTTTCGGGGAATGTGTCGATGATCGTGCGGCCGTTTGCACCGCCGCCGATTCCGATTCCGGAGGTGTCGAGCGTTGTGCACGCCGCGACGTTCGAGGCAGTGCCTCTGGCGCCGGGAACGATCGCGACAATCTTCGGCGCCCGGTTGCGAGGCGGAACCGTGACCGTCAATGGCGTCAACGCGCGCGTGTTCTTCACCAACGACACGCAGATCAACTTCGACATTCCGCCGTCGCTGCCCGTGTCGGGGACTGTTAATCTTGTCGTGCGTGTGGATGACCGCCCCTCGCTCGCCCGAGCGATCACTCTCGCCGCGGCTTCGCCGGGGATTTTTCCGGGAGCGGTGTTGAATCAGGATTTTTCGCCGAACTCGGCGGCGAATCCGGCGTTGTCGGGAAGCGTCGTGCAGATCTTTCTTACCGGACTGCCATCGGGAAACACGAAGGTACGCATTCACGACTACACCGTTGATCCCCTGTATGCGGCCGGGGCGCCTGGATTTATCGGCTTGCAACAGGTCAACGCAATGGTGCCGGAGGCGCTGCAATCGATTACGTCGGATATTTCGGTTTGCGCCGGTTCGGCGTGCAGTCCCAACCGGCCGATTACCGTTCGGCGGCCGTAGCGGCTCCCGGCGGCGTACCCCCCGGCAAATCGTTTATCATTGGCCTACGATGAATTCGCGCGCGGGGCTACTCGCGATGTTGTTGTCGTGCTGCTGGGCCGGCAATCCGAAGACGGTGTTGACCGTCAGTTCATATCGAGTCAGCTATGAATGGAGCGCCGATGTCGTGCGCGGCATCCATGAAGTGTTTCGCGAGAGCGACATCCAAATCGAGACCTACGACGATTTCCTCGACTCGCGGCGCGATCCGGCGTGGGAGCGCAATTTTGTTGCGCGCTATCAGGCGGCGTACGGCAAGCGCGAATACGATCTGGCCATCCTGATTGACGATGAAGCCGTGTCGCTTGCCTGCACGCACGCTTCCAGCTTTTGGCGCGTTCCTATCGTCGCGGGTGGAATCACGGCGATGCCGCCTTGCGCGAAGTCGAACAACCTTCGCATGACCGGGTTGCTGGAGCACTTTAACAGTCGCGGCCTGATCGATATCGGATTGAGAGGCCTGCCGGAAACGCGGTCGGTCGTGCTGATGACTGACACGACGCCGTTATCGGGTTTTCTTGCGGGCGAAGTGCGGCAGGCGTTGGCGGAGAAGCCTTCGATACAGGTGGAGGAGTGGAAGAGCAGCGAGTATTCCCTTCCGCAATTGCTCGTCCGAGTTGGAAAACTACCCGCGAACACTCTGGTGTACATCGCAAGTTTTCTGAACGACAAGTCTGGCGAATTTCTGCCGCCGAACGCAACGTACCGGAGCATCGTGGCGGCCGCCAACGTCCCGGTGATCGCGCTCTCGCATCATTCGTTTCCCGGCCTCTTAGCGGGATCGCAAAACAGCGGCATATCGTATGGCCGCGAGATGGGAGCGATTGCGCTGCGTGTTCTGAACGGCGCCGACCCTCGGTCGATACCCGCTGCCCTAGGAAAAGAAGTGATTCCCGAAGTCGAGGAACAGGCGCTCCAGCGCTGGCGCATCGCCGAATCGCAACTACCGGCGGGCGTTCTGGTGATCCGGCGGCATCAGACGCTGTATCAACAATACAAGCTGTGGATTATCGGAGGCGCGGTCTTCTTATTCGCGCAGTCGTTGTTGATCGCGGCGCTAGCGGTGAACATCGCCCGCCGCAAAAGGGTCGAACGCCAATTAGTTGAGCGCAACGAGGAACTGATAGCCGCCGCCGAAACGAAGAACCGGTTCGTGGCGAATATCAGCCACGAGTTGCGTACGCCTCTGAACGGCGTGATGGGAATGAGCGACGCGCTGTTGGACGCGCCGATGGCAGCCGAGGAGCGAGAGTGTGTCGAGACGATCCGGTCTTCGGCCGGCCATCTGTTGCATATCCTGAACGACATCCTCGACCTCACTCGCCTGGATTCCTCGCGGCTGGACCTCGTAGAACTGCCCTACTCGCCCCGCGCGCTGCTGCAGGAAGCTGTGAATCTGTTCGCCGGAGAAGCGCAAGCGGGTGTGGAGATAGCCTGCACCGCCTCGGCGGACATCCCCGAGCATCTGCTGGGCGATCCGGTCCGTCTGCGGCAGGTGCTGTTTAACCTCACCGGTAACGCCGTGAAATTTACGGCTGACGGCTCGATCGAGCTTCGGGCAGACCGGGACGGCGAATGGCTCCGGCTTGAGGTTGTCGACACCGGGACCGGGATCGCGCCGGAAAAAGTGGACCGCGTTTTCGACAGGTTCGTGCAAGGCGACGACACAAACACGCGCAAACACGGCGGCCTGGGACTCGGGCTCGCGATCACGAAGGAGATCGTCGCCGCGATGGGTGGCCGGATTGGGCTGAAAAGTGAGCTCGGCCGCGGCAGCAGATTTACGGTTCACCTGCCCGTGAAGCTTGCCCCCGCTCCGCCTCCTGTCGAGGCAACCGCTCCTGGCGTATTCGCGGGGAAGCGGGTGCTGATCGCCGAGGACAATAAGGTGAACATCGCCGTCGCGATGCGTCTGCTGCGAAAGTGTGGCTGCGAGTGCGAAACGGCGACGAACGGAATCGCGGCCGTCGAGGCCGCAACGTCGAACACGTTCGACCTGATAATGATGGATTTGCACATGCCGGAGGCCGATGGTTTCGCCGCCACGAAGTCGATTCGCCAACACGGCATCATCGTTCCGATTATCGCGGTGACGGCGAGCGCGGTTGACGGCGAGCGCGAGCGGTGTCTGGCGGCGGGGATGAACGACTATCTAGCCAAGCCCATCGACCGGAGGCGGCTGGAAGCCGTGTTGGCCAAGTGGCTGACTAAGGTTGAGGCGGGCCGCTGAACCAAACGCAGTTCGGCGCGTCGGAGCGCGCGGCGGCAATGTCGGGCCAACCGTCGCCGTCGAGGTCGCCGATGGCGAGGCCGTAAACGCTGCCCTTCCCGTCGCCCCATTTTGTTTCCTGAAATTTCGCCGGCTCGTTGTAGAAGACCCCGCCGGGTGCTCGCTGATTGCCCACGACAATGTCGGGTCTGCCGTCGCGATTCATGTCGGCGATTGCGATCGAGTACGGCGCGATTCCCTTCGCGCCGAGCGCGATCGGATCGGCAAACTTGCGGGCGCCGAGGTTGCGGTAGTAAAAGAGACCCGCCTCCTCGTCGCCAACAACGATATCGATCTTTCCATCGCTGTCGATGTCGCCGGCGGCCGCCGCGCGGATTGACGCCGCCTTCGCGCCGAAGGGAGCGGGCTGATCGGCGCTCCAGAAAATCAGGCTTTGGCCGCCGTCGCGGTGCGGGATAAGAAGATCAACCGCGCCATCGCCATCGAAATCGGCGGCGACAATAATGGTGGCGGATTGGATCAGAAGCGGCGTGCATTTCGGAAACGCGCCTTTGGCGTCGTTGAGACACACCTGACTGTGGCGCGGATTCGGAGAATTGCCGTTGCGATTGGCGACCAGGACATCGGGGCGCTTATCGCCATTAACGTCGGCAAGTGTGACATAGCGCGTCGCCCACGCCGGGTCGCCAAATTCACCGGAGACTTTGTAGCTGCCCTTGCCGTCGTTTTTGTAGACGAGTTTCTTGTCGGGCTTGTCGTTGCTGGAGACGATGTCGAGGTCGCCATCGCCGTCGAGATCGGCGAGAGCGAGCGAGTAGGTGCGGTCCGGCTCGACGCTGAGTGTTTCGGCTTGGAAGACGCCTTTGCCGTTGTTGCGGAGAATAAGATCGTGCAACGGCCAGTGCCGGCCTTTGGCGAGAACAATGTCGAGGTCGCCGTCACCGTCGATATCCCCGAGGCTGACGCTGGCGGAAGTTTCGCCTTTCGATTCGAGCGGCAGAACCCGATGGAACGTTCTCTGTTCGGCTGCCTCCGCGGCGCACACCAGTAATAAAGCGATCAAGCACTTGGAGTGCGGCATTCCTGTATACTACAGCCAATTCATGGTTCTTACACGGCGTGCGATTTGCGGGGCGGTTCCGAGTGTACTGGCGGCGGACTGGCCGGCCTTTCGAGGAGGCGGGCGCGCGGGAGTGGCCGGCGGAGACACGCTTCCAGCGATTTGGAACGCAGATCCCGAAGCGGGTAAGCTGGCGCGCGTGAAGTGGAAGAGTCCGGTGCCGGGTTTGGGGCATTCGAGCCCGATCGCCGCGGAAGGCCGGATTTACGTATGTTCGGCGGTGAGGAAGGCTTCCGGGAAGGCGCCGCTGGATCTAAAGGTTGGCGGCGCGAGAACGGCCGCCGAAGACAACGACGAACAAAGCTGGATGGTACTGTGTTACGACCCGGCCAGCGGCAAAGAGCTGTGGCGCAACACCGCGAAGAGCGCCAAACCGCGGGCGACGCGGCACGCCATCGCCACTCACGCCAACACTACGCTGGCGTCGAACGGCCGACAGTTGGTGGCGTTCTTCGGATCCGAAGGGCTGTACTGTTACGATCTGAACGGAAAGCTGCTGTGGAGCCGCGATCTTGGCGTGGTGAACGTGAGCAAGTATGGGGTTGGCTGGGGTTATGGGAGCTCGCCGGCGATCTACCAGGACCGGATTGTGCTTCTGTGCGACGCACCGGATGATCCGTATTTGACGGTGCTCCGGTTGCGCGACGGCAAAGAGTTGTGGCGCGTTTCGCGCAAGGGCATCTGCGAACGGAGTTGGGGAACGCCATTCGTTCATGCTTCGGCGACGGCAGTGCAAATCGTCGCCAACGGATGGCCCTGGACGGTGTCCTACGACTTGGAGACTGGCAAGGAGCGCTGGCGGATCGGCGACGGCGGAGACAACCCGATTCCGACGCCGTTCGCGGCCAACGGCTGGATCTACATCACGAACGCCCACGGCGGCAAAGCCCCTGTTTATGCGGTCAACCCCGATGCAAAGGGCGATCTGACGCCTACGCCGGATGGTGAGAAAAAGCCCGGCCTCGTATTCGCGGCGGCCGGCGTCGGATCTTACATCTCTACGCCCGTGGTTTACGGTGACTACATCTATCTCGGCAACACCAACGGTTTGTTGCGCTGCCTCGACGCAAAGACGGGCGCGAAGGCCTATGAGAAGCGATTGTCACCCGACGCGCAAGTCTACTCGTCGATCGTCGCCGCCGACGGCAAGATATTCGTTCCCTCGGTCGATGGGTCGGTGTATGTAGTGAAGGCCGGGCCCACTTTCGAACTGCTCTCCCAAAACAAGATGGGCGCACCCTGTTTCGCCACGCCCGCGATTCTGCGCGACACGATCTACATCCGGACAACTGAGCATCTTGTAGCGATTGGGTGATCCAAGATGCTGCCGCTGGCAAAGGCCAGAATTACATTCGCCTATGAACAAAGTATCTACAGCGAAAGTTGGGCCGGTTAAAGTCGACGGGCGGCGGACATTACTCGTTGACCAGTCGTTCAATCGTCTCTGCCGCCATCCACTCGCCTCCCAGGTCGAGTGTCGCCAGGAACGCCGCGATGGCGGCGCGCTGGGCCGGATTGAAAAGATCGCGCCGGAATTCAGTCATCATGAGAAGCCCGGTTTTGTCGCCGCGATGCATCATGCGGGCGATGGCGGGGAAGAAGTAGAGGAAGGCTTCGTCCGTCAGAAACGCGATCGGTACGACTTCCGATTCGAATTCGAGCGCGCCAAGCGATTCGATTGAGTGAGCGCGGAAGTACTCGTCGTCCTTTCCATCGGTAGTGAATCTCTCCGGCCTCGCGATCGAAACGAAAGCGGCGTCGATCGTTTCAAACATCTACGGTTCGATTCGGGTCAACATCACGATGTTCGGTCCGCCGCCGTTGTAGGCCGGTTGAAAGGCGTTCACGGTCGGGAACGTTGACGACTGGCTATTGCCGACGATATGAAAAGCTCCTTCGGGGCTCACCGCGACCGCCCGCGGCTGATCGCCGGAGTTGCCACCCAGGTAGGTCGAGAACTGCAACTGCTGGCCGTCGGCGCGAAACCTGGCCAGGAGCCAATCGGCCGTGCAAGGCGTTGCCCGGCAAGGGCTACCGACCGCTGTTTGCAGCGGCTGCGCCAGCGGGTAATTCAACGACTGCGTGTAGCCGGCGACATACACGTTCTTCTCCGCATCGATGCCGATTCCGAAACACTGTTCCGTCGAACTGCCGCCGAGGAATGTCGCCCAGAGCGCATCGTTGCCTTCCGGGTGCATCTTGAGCACGAAGCACTCGGTGCCGCCGCCGGAGGCCCGGAGCCGGTTGCGCGTCGGAAACGTCGTGCTGGTCGTGTAGCCGGTCAAATAGGCGCTGCCAAGTTCGTCGACCACGATGCCGCGCGCGAAGTCGTCGCCGGTACCGCCCCATAGTGTCGAGTACACAAGTGCGGCGTTAAAAGGATCGATCTTGGTGATGATCAAGTCGCGCGTCCCGCCGCCGTAGTTGGTCTGCGCTTGGCCCTTCAGCGGAAACGTACCGTTTGTCGTAGTGCCGGAGATGTAAACGTTGTTGGCGGGATCGATGGCGATACCGTTGCCTTCGTCGGTGCCGGCGCCGCCGAGGTACGTCGAGAAGAGAAGCTGCGATCCATCCGCGGAGAGGTGAGAAACGAAGATGTCGCGCGGTCCGCCGCGTTCGTCCTGCAATTCACGGACCAGCGGAAAATTGAGAGACGTCGTCGAACCGGTTACGATCACGCTGCCGTCGGTCGCGACGACAAGGCTTCGCGCATATTCATCGGCCAGGCCGCCGAGGAACGTCGACCAGACCAGCCGCGCGCCGTCGGGGGAAATCTTCGCAACAAAGGCATCGCCGCCGTTGAGCATCGAGCCGCCGCCGTAGTTGGTCTGGTAGGCGCCGGGCGTGACTGGAAATTCGGGCGATGCGGTGAAGCCGGTGATGTAGACGGAACCAGCGCCGTCGACGGCGATATCGAGCCCGCGGTCGTCGGCGAAACTGCCGAAGTACGTCGACCAGAGTAGTTCGCCGCTGGCGTTGAACTTAGATATGAAAACGTCGTTCGATCCAAGGAAGAACTCTTGCAACGCATTCCTGACCGGAAAGAAGTTCGTGTTCATCACGCCGGTGATGTAGATGTTGTTTTCGGCATCGAGCGTCACGCCCTCGCCCGTTCCGCCGCCCACCCCGCCCATATAGGTGCCGAATGTCATCACGGGATCGATAACCAGCGGCTTCGACCGATCGTAAGGGCCGAGTGCAAATCCGTAATTCGAGCCGCTTCGAGTGAAGCGCACATCGACGGCTCCGCCGTTCTGCGCCGCAACAGGCGGGCGCAAGCGCAAGTCGCCGCGCAGTCTCCATGCAACGCGCGACACGTCGGCAAACGGCGCCACAAGCAGATCGTACTCAAACTCGCCGCTCGCGTTTTCGTAGAAGACCGCGTCGATGCCGGGTGCGGTGTCCACGCAGCGAATACGTTCGAACTGTTCGACGGTCACCGATTTCGCCGCCCGGATGTAGCTGGCTTTCGATCTCGCCGGTGTCTCGCCGCGCCAGCCGCCGGCGCATTCGAATTCGAGTTTCGCCGCACCGACGAAAAGCCCGTTCCGTGTAGCCGCGAACATATTGCTCGCGCTCCGCCCGATGAAGATCGCTTCGTCCGACGCTTGTCCGCGGTTGGGCTCGAAGCGCAGCGGCATCGTGGCGGCGAGAGCCGTGGAAGCGCCGAGAATGAACAGTGTGCGGAGCATCAGAAGTAGAATTTGAGCGCGAGTTGAATGATGCGGCCCGGACCGTTGCGATCGCGCCAGAGCTTTCCGAAATTCTGGTTGTAATTGTTGGCGATGATGGCTTCGCGCGTTCCTGCCGCCGGCGGGGTTGTGCGATTCCAAAGGTAGGGCATGGGCCCGGCCAGCGAGACACAACCAATGCGGCAAACTGGCGGCGCACTGGAGAACATGCTGTAGCTAATGCCGGAGTCGAGCGTGAAAACGGGCGTGTTGGTCAGGTTGTAGGCTTCGCCGCGCAGTTCGAAGTAGCGCCGGCGCTCGGCCCACGGGTAGATGGACTTGATTAACGTCGCGTTGGCAGTGAAACGCCACGGATTCCGCGCCCAATCGAGCGTACGCGCGGCATCGCCGATGTTGCCGAACTCTGGGCGTGCGAATGCTTCCGGGTTAAAGTAGGGCACGTCGTTGGCAACGTTCCTCGACCATCGGGGATTGCGAATCGGAGCGCCCGGGACGACATCGGGCCGGATGCGCTCGGTGCCCGTCGCGCCGCCGGGAATGCCGTTGGCGTCGTTCAAGAAAGGTGAGAAAGGAAAGCCGCTCTGCGTGGTAACGACGCTCGACGCCGTCCAGTTTCCGAGGATCATCGAAGCTTTGCGGCTCGCGGTCTTAAAGAACTTGCGGTTGCGGCCAAAGGGCAAGTCATACGAAACAACAACATTGACGCGATGCCGAATGTCGAAGTTCGACACCGAACGATTGGCCTTCAAGTTGTGCGCGTCCTGAATGCGCGTGCTGCCCCAAAGAAAAAGGTTCGGCCCGTTCAGCGTGGCGTCGGAGCTGGTGTCGATCGATTTGCCCCACGTGTAATTCGTGCGGGCGAGAACACCGCGCTGATTCCGGCGATCCAGCGAAATCGAACCGGCGTGATAAATCGAATTGGCGTTGGTGAGGCCGGCAACATTGACATCGCCGACAAGCGGATTGGCGCGCAGATAATCGACACGCGGACGCTGAAGGGGATTGCCCGCCTGGTCGACTCGGCCAAACGGATCGTCGATCAACTCATTGGGATCGATACCCTCGGCGAGCATCTGTTCGAACTCTTCCCGATCCGGAAAATTAACGCCAAGCAGCGGCGAGTAGAGATGCGTTCCCTTCTGTCCCATGTAACTGGTGCGGACGACGAAATGCCCGGGGATGAGAAATTCCGTCGTAAGGTTCCACGTTTGCACGTAGGGCGAATGAGCGTCGCGCGTGAAGACAACGCGCGCGCCGCCGGGCACGCGATCGTCCTGCACCGTGCCGCAGCCGACGCAAATCGTGCCATCTTCAGGGATATTCAAGACGTTCGGATTGGCGCGCAGCACGGGTGGATTGCGGCCGATCGAGATGGTGTAGGCGGGATCGACGCCTTGCGTGCGCGCGGGCACGGCGGTCGCCGATTGCCAGCGAAGGAAGCCCCAGGAACCGGAGGAGCCGACGCCGAAATCCGGAATCGGATCGCGGCCGCGCGACGTTGTCGGCGGATGGGAAATGCCGTAGCCGCCGCGGATGACAAAGCTGCGGCTGCGCAACGGGCTCCACGCCGGTTGCCAGGCGAAGCCGAAGCGCGGTTCGAAGTTCTTGTAGTGCGCGGGCTCCAGGAATCGCGACCGGCCTTTGTAGCCGGAGTACAGATAGTTGAACGCGAAGGCGCGTGTGTTGCCGTTTACATCCTCGACGGGGATCGGATTATCGTAATCGAACGTCGCTTGACGATTGAATTTCTCGATGCGCGGCGAGTTAAACTGCCAGCGAACGCCCATGTTCAAAGTGAGATCGCGGCGGACGCGAAAGTCGTCTTGAAAGTAAGCGGCTGCCACCGTCCAGCGGTAGTAATAAGGGATCAGTATGCTGCGCAGGGCGACGCCGTTCGGCGTCCCGAGAAGGAAACTTGCGGCCGACCAGCCGCCGGTGCCGCCGGGAGTATTCGCATTCCCCGAGTTGGTTTGTGCAGGGTTGAAGGTATAGGTTCCGCAGCAGAGATCGCGCAAGCCGTTGGACTTGGCGTTCAGCATCATCTTGCGGTAGTCGCCGCCGATCGCGATGTTGTGACGGCCCTTGATCAGAGTGAGGTCGTCGGAAACCTGGTACTGATGTTCGATGTAATCGCCGAGCGCGCCATTCAAGCCGATGGAGCTGAGCGCGTTGCCGAATTGCGAGTTGAAGTTGAAGAGCGGGTAGCCCCAATCGGTGACGTTGGGGAGGCCGAATTTTTCTTTCGTGAAGTTGGTGGCGCCGACTTCGCCGGGCGGCGTGCGAGAGTAATCCGAGAACGTATAACTCGCGCGCAATTCGTTGACCGCGCGCGGTGAGAGCGTCATCGACAACGACAGCAGAGGCTGGCGGGTGACGCTCTTGTCGCCGGGGAATGTAAAGAAGAGTTCGTCCTTACGGATGCGGAAGCGGTCGGAAAAATTGGGGATTTCCCGGTAGTTGACCGAGAGGCGATTCTTCGGCGTGATGTTGTGATCGACCTTGAACAACATGCGTTTCGATCCGCCGGTAACGCCGCGCACGCCGAAGTAGTTGCGGCCCTGCGCGTCGAAGGGCTGATTCGGCAGCGGAAGCTCTCCGAGTATGCGCAAAGTGAGAGGATCGTGGTACTGCTTGGGAATCACGTAACCGCGTTTGGTCGGATCGGGATCGTTGGCGGACCAGAACGGATACTGGGCCGTAGTCGATGGCCGGTGCATGGGTACGAACTGTTTGCAGTCCGGTTGCGCGCAGCGCACGGTTTGAAAAATACGCGGCCGGACCTGGCCGGGCGGCACCCAAGAATTGCGGAAATCGCCGTTGCGTTCTTCGACGGTGGGGAAGCGGTCGTAAATGTCGATTTGATCGAAGTACTGCTTAGGCTCAATCGCGGCGAAGAACCAGGTCTTGCCCTTGCCGTTGTAGATTTTCGGAATCACCAGCGGGCCGGAGTAAGTAATTCCTTCTTCGTTGCGGCGCGATGCGGGTTCGATGGGGCGGTTAAACGTCCGCGCGGCCAGAAACGGGTTGCGATGAAAGTAGTAGGCGGTGCCGCGATATCGATCGGTCCCGGCGCGGGTGACGGTCTGGACAACGCCGCCGCCGGAGTTACCGTACTTTGCGGAGAACGTCGAAGTAATGATCTGAACCTCTTGCACCGTATCGGGTGAAAAGGTGACCGTCGCGCGGCCAATGCCGATCGACGTGGCGTTGGCGCCGTCGGCGAGGATGGCGGAAGATCCCGCGCGTCCGCCGCTGATCGACATACCGGAGCCGGCCGAGGGTACATCCATAAAGACTCCGGCTTCGTCGGAACCGGGATCGCCGACGACGCCGGGCATGGTCATCGCGAGATCGAGCACGTTGCGCCCGCCAATCGGCAGCGCATTGAGCTCGCGTTCCGAGACGGAACTCGACAGCATCGAGTTCTGCGTTTCGAGCGTCGGTGGATCCGCCGAGACGTCGATAACCTGTTTGCTGTCGGCGGCGACGAGCGTGAGATCGACGCGGTTGTTGCTGCCGGAATCGGCGCGGAAACTGCGAGAGGTCGCCTTCTTGAATCCGTTCAACTCCACGCTGACGATGTAATTGCCCGGCGGCAGCGCGGGCTGTGTATAGGAGCCGGTTTCGTTGGTAATCGTCTCGATCGTCGTATTGGTTGAGACCGCGAGGATCGACACTTTCACCCCCGCTACCGCCGCGCCGGTCTGGTCCGCGACCAGACCCGTAATCGTCGCGTTGCTTTGCGCTAAGAGCGCGAGCGCGGCGAATGCGAATGTAATAGCCCTGATACCGATGATCCCCTCGCTACGTTCTTGGCACTGTAGCAAAATTTGAAGCCGATGGGAAGGACTAGAACCGATGAAGTCCCCTTCACTTATAACCGAGGAATCCGCGCGTAAAGGGGCTGCGCGTGTGCGTCTTTGAGGACCACTCCGTTGAAAGTCAGCATTTGGGGTTGGGGAAGGTCCGCTTCCTTGCGGTCGCGGCTTCTGTAGGGTTGTCGGCGTAAATGGGATGGTTCGGGTTGGGGAGGAGGTGGCGACTTTCATCGTTTTGCGCGGCCCGCGGCGGGCCATTGGGGCTCCCTGTCAGCGCTTGTTGTAGGCCGTTGCTGCATCCATGGTCGATGTGATTCCTTTCCTGATTGAGAGACATGTCGAGGTCGGCTTCGATGTCTTCGCGTGTTTAGGGATGTGCGTTCCGGGATAGGGTTGGGTTGGAACTGGATTTCTGGGCACACCTCGAGTTCGTCGATGGTTGGGGCTTGTAAGTTCGGCGGTTTTTTGCGACCCTTGGTTAACGGCGTTGGGCACGTTTGGTCATCGTTTCTGCGGTGTGTCGACATCGGCGACGGGTACGTATTGATACTGGGGTAATTCCCAGCGGTTAATGGGATTGTTTTCCGCACCAATTTGCGCGATTCTGTCCTTCATGGCGGCGCATTCCTGGGACTCTTCCCGCGATACGGTGAAGGCGCGTAAGTCTTTGAGTTGTTTGAGGACTCGGGCGGCGTTGTAGGTGCAGCGGGCGGCCTGCTTTTCGAGATTCTGGACGTACTGCGTCTCGGTGATAGTACGGACGAAGGCCTGGTCCCAGTCGAGGGTGTCCTGGCTCTGGAGGCGGAAGCCGGCGGAGCGGTTGAGGGCTTCGTCGTTGGCGGCGCCGAGAAGACGGTCGGCGCGCCATGTCCGGTCGACGTATTGGGTAACTAGATTTAGTTCTAAAGTGTTACGCGGATTGAGCTGATCGACGGCGGCCTGCCACATGGAGGCGTACATTTCCTGGTCCTCGAAGGGGAGGGTGGAGATGCGGGCAGCGTAGGCGCCATGGGTGATGTTGGCTTTCGCGCATTTCTCTTTGCCTTGTTCGGTCTTGGGGCCTTTAGATTTGGCGCCGTTGACGCGGGCTTGCTCGGAACGTGACAGTTTCATGGGTGACTCCTTGTGGAAATGGAAAAGGCCCTGTCGGCGACTGTGCCGTAGGGCCTTTTCCTGATTCTATAATAGCATACCGT
>Ga0194132_10007206_pt1 | contig 16731 bp, 13 predicted proteins | sample TA2KigOf80mmetaG_FD_148612 | JGI IMG/M metagenome (GOLD analysis project Ga0194132, IMG submission 148612) | Freshwater microbial communities from Lake Tanganyika, Tanzania - TA2015054 Kigoma Offshore 80m | ecosystem: Environmental > Aquatic > Freshwater > Lake | place: Tanzania: Lake...
CGAGACTATAACGAGGCTCGCCCCCACAGCTCAATGGGCTACCTGACACCAGCTGAATACGGAGCACGGCATCGCTCACGGCGCGATGCCGTGCAAACCCAGGAGATAAATTAACATTCCAAACAGGACTTTACAAAGCAACGACTGGCACTACAAAAGGGAGCAGGTCAGTTAAACACCACATTCAACCTGGTACAGATAAAGCCGGTCAGTTCACTTGCACCTCGCCACCAATTTTTGCTCCAAATGATCTGAAACCAGCGATCTCGCGGTAGCGCAGTTCCGGTGCATGATGATTGCAGCCGCCCGGCACTTCCGCGACGGCGGCGCGGCGATCGGCACGGCTGAGCCGCGCGTGCCTCACGTCGAGCTCGCATCGTTCGAGGGCGTCGTGCCGAAGTCGACCGACTGGCGCACGCTCGATGTGCAGGCACAGCAGACCAGCGCGGCGGCCTGAGCTCGGAGTGGTGGTAGCGTTCGCGACCGCGCTTGGTGGGACAATATTAAGTGGCTTAGAACGTGGGTTGGGGTGCGTATTAGGAGAATGGCGGGTGGACGAGTCCGGCCACCGTCCGAGCCGGCTGCAGCTGGTGCCGAAGATCCGTGCGGCGGTGGATGACTGGCGCGCGGGCGGCTAGCGGCCGGGAATCTCGAGGTCTACGAGCTGCGCGTACTGCTGGCCGGCGAAGACGTCGGTCTCGTCGGGGTCGCCGGACACCGTGTAGCGCGGCACGCTCGCCTTGATGGCATAGGCCGGGTCGTAGTGGAAGAGCTTCACCTTCTCGGGTGCGATCTGGAACATGCCGGCGATGAGCTCCCGGCTCAGCTTGCCGCTCTCCTTGACCCACTCGTAGGTAGGCTGGTCGGCGAAGAGAATGTCGATGGTCAGCTCGAACGGCCCGGCGTTCTTGCTGCGGATCATGCGGGCGAGGCTGCGCAGTTTGGCCATCACAGGGTCCTGTAGTCGACGCGGAAGGGCTCCATCGGCGTGGCCGGCTCGACGACGTGGTTCAGCATGAAGCGGTACACCGGCCCGCGGTCGATGACGTGGGGCGCGTAGGGAAAGGCGACCCCGGAGATGAGGCCATGCCACTCGGGGATCGGGTGGTGCAGCGCGATGTGCCCGCCGCTCGCCGCCATGGTGTGCGCGGTCTCCTGATCCTCGGCGAGGAAGTCTAGCAGCAGGCAGATCTCGTGCGCCAACCTGCCGTGCTCGGGCTCGCGCGGCCCCATGACGCCATCGCGCCCGTAGACACGTAGGTTCATGTGGTACTTGCCCCGCATATCCTCGCCGAAGATGCTGTCGATGCGGTCGGTGATACGCTTTTTCATGCCGGCAAGCCATTCGTCGAGTTGCCCGAGGATCACCGGGTCGCGCACGCCCCCTATCACGATCGACTGGTAGCCCGCCTGCTTCGCGCCCTCGAGTTTCAGCGTGTAGGGCAGCTTGCGGAAGCCGCTGCCGCGCACGCGCACGCGCCGCTCGTCCACCGCCTCGTAGGTGGCGTTGTGCGTCTCGAGCGCCCCGCTCGGCTCGTACAGCAGGTACGGATCGGCGTTCTCGTAGAGCGTATGCGCTGCCACGCTGACGGGCGTGCACTTCATCTGCGGGTTCGCGGGCTCTAGGATGAACTCGTCCTTGCGGAGGGTGCACAGCATGCCGTCGGGCGTGAAGCGGTTGGTGACGGCCGCCGCGCCGCACTCGAGCACCTTGGCCGCATGCCAGGCGAGTCCCGGATCGAAGCCGTGCTTCACCGGCAGCGCGGCAAAAATCGACGTGTCGCTCGAGCGGCCGGCGAGCACCACCTGCGCGCCGTTGTCGAGCGCCTCCTGGAAGGGCTCCACGCCCATCATGCAGACAACGTGGTCAGCGCCAGCGAGCGCCTTCTCGTCGAGCGGCGGCGCCGGATCGAGCGGGCGGATCTTCCCTTCGCGGAATTTCTTCAGCAGGTACTCGCGCGGCGGCTCGGAGTCGATCACCGCCGCCCTGAAGTGGAAGCCCTGCTCGTGCGCGATCTCCTTCACGATCCCCCAGGTCCACTCCAGGTTGATGCGGCCGCCCGCGCCGCCGCAGCTTCCCACCAGCAGCGGAATCTTCTTCTCCAGCGCCGCGCCGATCAGGATGCGCAGGTCGCGCTTGCAGGCCTGGCGCGCGAACATCGGCTTGCCGGCACCGAGCTGGTAGGGCCCGTCGTCGGTCGAGCCGCCGTCGCAGCCGATGAAGTGCGGATCGGCGGCGAGGGCACGCCGGAGGGAGGCTTCCTGGAACCCCGAGCCGATCATGCCGGTCGGGGAGATGTATCTCATCTCGTTCATGCGGGCGTCAGAACCAGGTTGGAGTTGGAATCGGTCGCCGCCGAGAAGCCCGGCGGCACCAGTACGGTGGTATCGAACTCGTGGATCACCGCGGGACCGTCGAGCTTGTCGACCGAGTCCCGCGTCAGGATACGGGCGTCGTGCCAGCGCCCGTCGAAGTACGCTTTGCGCTGCGCCGGCTTGCGGCTCAGGCGGCCGCGGTACTCGAGCGCTTGCGGCACGCGCGGCTGATCCCTGCTGCCGCTCGCCACGAGGTGCAGGTTGACGAGCTCCACTACCCCGTCGTGGCCGCGATGCCCGTAGGTGCGCTCATGCTCCTCCTCGAAGCGCTCGGCGAGCGCCTCGAGCGTCGGTTGCCACGGGACGGACAGCTCGTGCGACTGGCTGAGATAGCGAAGCTCCGAAAAGCGCTGCAGCTTCGCGCGCTCCCGGCCGTAGCCCTCGCGCTCCAGGGCGCACAGCGCCTCGGCCTCCAGCCGCCGCCACAGCGCCTCGGCGTGCGCCGGGTCGGTCTGGTCCAGCCGCCCGAGCAGTGTCTGCGTGAAGTGGTGCTCGAGGTCCGAGTACAGAAGCCCGAACGCCGAGAAGATCCCGGCCGCCGGCGGGATGATCACGCGCGGCAGCTCCAGCTCCCGCGCCACGGCTGCGGCGAAGAGCGGCCCGTTGCCGCCGAAGGCAATCAGGTCGAAGTCACGCGGGTCCTTGCCGCGCTCGGTCGAGATGGCGCGGATCGCGCGGCACATGTTCGACACCGCGATGCGATAGACGCCGTGCGCGAGGTCGTCGATTTTCATTACTAATCGATCTGCAACTGGCTGAAGCGCTTTTTGTGCTTTTTCGAGATCCAGAGCAACTTCGCCGCCCGCAAGTCCTTGAGGATCGAGATAGCCGAGTACCGCGCAGGCGTCGGTGAGGGTCGGCTCGGTGCCGTCGAGGCCGTAGCAGGCTGGGCCGGGGCTCGCGCCGGCGCTCTTCGGGCCCACCCGCAGCGCCCCACCGCCGTCGACCCAGACGAGGCTGCCGCCGCCGGCGCCGATCTCGGCGATGTCGATGGTCGGCGCGCGCAGCACGTAGCCTCCGCCGCGCGACATGCGGCCCGTGCGGGTGAACCCCGCGCCGACCTCGTATTCCTTGGCATAGGTGACCTGCCCATCCTCGATCAGGCTCGCCTTGGCGGTGGTGCCACCGATGTCCAGCGCCACGGCGTTGCGAATCCGCGCCCTAGCCGCGAGGTGGTGCGCGGCGATGACGCCCGCCGCGGGCCCCGACTCGACCACGTGGATCGGCGTCTCGCAGGCGAGCTCGGCCGACATGGTGCCGCCGTTCGACTGCATTAGCAGCAGCGGCACCTTGAAGCCCGCGCCACGCAGGCCGCCTTCCAGCGAGGCGACGTAGCGCTTCACCACCGGCATCACGTAGGCGTTGATCACGGTGGTGCTGGTGCGCTCGTACTCGCGCATCTCCGGCAGCACCTCGGAGGAGAGCGTGACGTGCAACTCCGGCGCCGCCTGCTTCAGTATGTCGCGCACCGCCTCCTCGTGCGCCGGGTTGGCGTACGAGTTGATCAGGCTCACGGCGACCGACTCGACGCCATGCGACCTGAGCGCCTTCAGGGCTTCACGCACGGAATCCTTCTCCAAGGGAGAAAAAACTTCCCCCTTGTGCGTCATCCGCTCGCCCACCTCGACGCGCAGAAAGCGCGGTACGAGCGGCTCGGGCTTTTCCCACTCTAGGTCGTAAAGCTTCGGGATGCGGATGCGGCGCAACTCCAGCACGTCGCGAAAGCCGCGCGTGGTGATCAGGCCGGTGCGCGCCCCCTTGCGCTCGATGATGGCGTTGGTCGCGACCGTCGTGCCGTGGACCACCGCGCCGCAGTCCGCCGCCTCGAGCCCGATCTTCCCGAGCAGCCGCCTGACCATTGCGAAGATGCCCTGCTCGTAGGCTCTTACGGTGGAGATGCCCTTTGCCACATGCACCCGGCCGCTGCCCTCGATCAGCACCACGTCGGTGAACGTGCCGCCAATGTCTACGCCGATGGAATAACTCATGAGCGCAGCCGAGCCGTTTCTGCCTTCTGCAGAACACCGTTGCCGGAAACGGCCACCCGGTACACCTCGCGGGCGCGCTTGACCGAGATCTTGCCGTCGAGGACATCGCGCGCGACGAGCTCGGGCTCGCGCTCGTGCGGCGGGCCGTAGCCGCCGGCACCGGGCGTGACGTGGAGGTACACGGTGTCGCCCGGCACGTGCAGGGTCTCCAGGCCGCGTAGCGCCTTCTCCTGCAGGGTGCCGGGGTTGAGGACGTTGCGGCAGCTCGTGCCTTGCTCGCCGCCGGCGAATCCCCACGGGCGCTGCTTCGAGCGCCCGGAGCGCAGCTGCAGCACGCCGCCCTGCGGCGCGAGAAGCCTCACCTTGCGGCGTACGCCGAGCCCGCCGCGGCGGCGGCCGGCGCCCTCGGAATCGGGCTCGTAGGCGTACTCCTCCACCATCACCGGGTAGGTGCTCTCCACCATCTCGACCGGCGAGTTGGCCATGTTGGCGGCGATGTTAGCGACCCCGTCGATGCCGTCGTGGCGCTCATGCCCGCCCCAGGCACCGACCAGCGCCTCGGAGAGGATGCTTGGCTTGCCGTCTACTGTGGTGCCGAAGGTATAGCGCGTGGTGCCACCCTCGCTCGCCGCGCGCACCTTGTGTGGCGCTGCCTTAGCGAGCGCGCCGTAGATGCAGTCGGCGAGCCGGTAGCCGGTGACCCCCATCGCGCCGACCGCACCGGGAAACGCCGGGTTGATGAGCGTACCCTCGGGCGCGACCATCTTCAGCGGCCGGAAGAAGCCCGCGGTGTTCGGGATCTCCTGCGACATGATGGAGCGCACGGTGAGATAGAACGCGGAACGCGAGTAGGCCAGCGGCGAGTTGATCGCGGTGGGCACCTGCAGCGCGGTGCCGGTAAAGTCGGCCGTGAGCTCCTCGCCGCGGATCCTCAGGTTGACGAACAGGCGCTGCGGCGGGCCGTCCATGCCGTCGTTGTCGAGGAACTCCTCGAAGCTGTAGTCGCCGTCGGGCAGGGAGGCGATTTCAGCGCGCGCCATGCGCTCGCTGCGCTCGAGCAGGCCTTGCATCGCCGCCAGGATTGTCGCGTTGCCGTAGCGCGCGGCGATCGCCGTGAGGCGCTTCTCGGCCGTCCGGCAGGCGCTCACCTGCGACTCAAGGTCGCCGAAGAAGTCGCGCGGCAGGCGGGTGTTCGTCTCGATGAGCGAAAGCAGCGTGCGGTCGCGCTCGCCGCCGTGCTCTAGGCGCATCGGCGCGATGCGCAGGCCCTCGCCGAAGACGTCTCGGCTGTTGACCGGTACGCTGCCCGGCACATGGCCGCCGACGTCGGTGTGGTGGCACATGGTCACCGCGTAGCCGAGGAGATCGCCCGAAGCGTAGCAGGGGGCGAGCAGGATCACGTTTGGCAGGTGCATGCCGCCCGCATAGGCGTCGTTCATGATGTACACGTCGCCCGGCTGCATGCACGCGCCGGGGAACTTACGCAGGATCGATTCGACGGCGCTGGGCAGCGCGCCGAGGTGGATCGCCATGCCCACGCCCTGCACCACCATTTCGCCGCGCGGGTTGCACAGCGCCACGGTGAAGTCGTAGAGGTCGCGCACCAGCGGCGAATACGCCGTGGCGACCACCACGGTGGCCATCTCGTCGGTCACGCTCAGCAGGCCGTGCTCGACGACCGAGGCCGTGACGGGATCTAGGCCTTGGCCCATTGCGCTTTTCTCGAAGGAGCACTCTTCACTTTCAAACCCAGGACGATCCGACCGTGCACATCCACCGCGGCGCTCATCGAGGGCGGAACCACAACCGTCGAATCCGCCTGCTCGATGAGCGCAGGGCCGGCGACGCGATTGCCGGCGCGCAGCCGGTTGCGCTCGTAGACGGGGCAGTCGACGAAGCTGCCGGCCTCCTGGAAATGCACCTTGCGCCGGCCCTTGAGCGCGGGCTGCGCCGATGCGCCGCCCCTGTCAAGGAGGCGAGGCCTGGGTCGGTCGGTGCGGCCGACTGCGGCGACGCGCACATTCACGAGCTGTACCTGCTCCTCGCGGTCGCAGTAGCTGTAGAGGCGCTGGTGCACCGCGTGGAAGGCTTTGCAGGCGCGCGCGATCCAGGCGGCGTTGACCCTGCCGGCGGGCAGTGGCACGTTGATCTCGTAGTTCTGCAGCGGGTAGCGCATCTCGGCGCTGCGCGCGAGCGCCCTGCGCTTCGCGGGCACCTTCTCGCGCTCGAGCCACGCCTGCGCCTCGGCCTCGACGCGGCCGAGCGCGCCCTGGATGTGCTCGGCGTGGTCGCGGGTGACGTTGCGGCGCACGGTGCTGCTGAAGTCGGCGCGCAGGTCGGCCCACAGCAGGCCGAGCGCCGAGAAGACGCCCGGCGCCTCGGGCACGATGACGCGCGGGATCCCCAGGTCGGCCGCAAGATCGGCGGCATGCAGCGGACCGGCGCCGCCGAACGCGATCAGCGCGAAGTCGCGCGGGTCGAGCCCGCGCGCCACGGACACGACGCGCAGGATGCGCGCCATGTGGGCGTTAACGATGTCGATGATGCCCGCCGCGGCCTCCATCACCGTCATGCCGAGCGGGCGGGCGATGCGCGACTCGATAGCGGCACGGGCGAGCCTGCGGTCGAGCCTCGCCTCGCCGCCGACGAAGTAATCCGGGTTGATGCGCCCGAGAACGACGTTGGCGTCGGTGACGGTCGGCTCGGTGCCGCCGCGGCCGTAGCACGCCGGGCCGGGGTCCGCCCCCGCGCTGCGCGGGCCGACCTTGAGCACGCCAACGTCGTCGACCGAGGCGATCGAGCCGCCGCCCGCGCTGCACTCGGTCAGGTCGATCATCGGCGCCTTGATCGGGTAGCCTGTGAAGCGCACGGCGAGCGACTGGTGCACGCCGCCGCCGATCTCGTACTCGGTCGTGGTACGGTAGGCGCCACTCTCGATCAGGCTCGCCTTGGCGGTCGTCCCGCCCATGTCGAACGAGATGACGTTCTTCTCGCCGAGCTGCTCAGCGAGGGTGGCCGCCGCGATCACGCCTGCCGCCGGCCCCGACTCCACGATGGCGTGCGGCCTGTCGCGCGCCGCGTCAGGGGACATGACACCGCCTGCGGAGTTCATGATCAACAACTTGCCCGCCGCATGGCCTCGCGAGACGAGCTCATTCGATAGATTCTTGGTATAGGCGGCGAAGATGGGCTTTAGATACCCGACAAGCACAGCGGTGCTAGTGCGCTCGAACTCGCGAAACTCGGGGATCACGTCGGAGGACGCGATGACGAGCTTCTGCGGGAAGCTCTTCGACAGGTAGTCGCGCAGCTTCTGCTCGTGGGATGCGTTGAGGTAAGAGAAAAGAAGCGCGATCACCACCGACTCGGCGCGCGTTCCCTCGACGCAGGCCGCGATCCGCTGCAGCTCGGAGTCTTGCAGCGGCGTGACGACGGACCCGTCCGACCCCAACCGTTCACGCACCTCGATGCACAGGCGCCGCGGCACGAGAGGCCTCGCCCTCTCCGCTTTCAGGTCGTAGAGCGACGGCCGGCGCTGCCGCGCGATCTCGAGGATGTCGCGGAAGCCCTCTGTGACGACGAGCGCGGTGCGTGCGCCCTTGCCTTCGAGCACCGAGTTGGTCGCCACCGTCGTGGCGTGCAGGATGCGGTGGATGTCCTCGGGCCGGCATTTCTCGCTGGCGCGGCTCAGAGCTTCGACGAAACAGGCCTCCAGCGCAGCTGGCGTGGTGTCCACCTTGTGCTCGGCGACGATCGCCCCGCGGGCGTCCATCAGGACGACGTCGGTGAAGGTGCCGCCGATGTCGACGCCTACGCTGTACTTCATAGCTTCGCGGCGAGCGCGAGCGCCTGGTCCACCAGCTGCGGCGGATAGTCGCGCCGCGCGGCCTGCTCGGTCACCTTGCCGTCGGCGAGGTCGACGGCGAGCCGCTCGGGACTTCGCCTGGCCGGGTCGCCGAAGCCGCCGGCGCCGGCGGTCTGACAGCGCAGCACCTCGCCCGTATTGAATTCGTGCGGCCCGCCCTTGCTTGGCAGTTTTTCAGAAGAGTTCTTGCAGTGAAGACCGAGCGCGCCGGGCTTGCCGCCGCTGAGCGGCCAGGGCCGGAAGAGATGCCGGTCAGCGTGCGCGATGAAGCCCGTGTCGGCGAGCATGCGAAAGTCCTTGCGCGTCGCCGAGCCGCCGCGGAACTCGCCGGCGCCGCCCGAGTCGGGAACCAGCTCGTAGCGCTCGATGCGGATCGGGTACTCGCTCTCCAGCACCTCGGTCGGCAGGTTGGGAATGTTGTTGGTGTTGATCTGCACCGCATCCATGCCGTCGTGGCCGGCGCGCCCGCCCATGCCACCGCCCAGGCCGTCGATGCAGATGTAGCTGCGCCCGCGGATCGGGTCGTGACCGTGCAGGTTGACGGTAGTGGTGCCGTGGCCGCAAGCCGTGACCCGGTCCTCGACCACCTTGGACATCGCCCCGAGCAGCAGGTCGGCGAGGCGCTGGCAGGTGGTGCCGCGCCCCCCTACCGGGGCCGGCGGTCGCGGATTGACAATCGAGCCCTCCGGTGCCTTGATCTTCACCACACGTTCGAACGCCGCGTTCGACCACAGCTCCGGGTCGAGCGTCGCCTTGAGCGCATAGGCGACAGTAGCGAAGAGCGCCTCGTAGACGCAGTTCACGCCACCGGTGCGCTGTGGGCTCGAGCCTTCGAAGTCGAACACCATGTGAGGCTGCGGCTTGTGCCGGATGGTCAGCTGAACCTTGAGCGGCACCGGCTCGGGCGTGTGCGCGTCGTCGTCAAGCTGGTCCTCGAAGCTCCAGCTTCCCTCAGGCAGCTCCCGGATCCGGCGGCGGATCCAGCGCTCGTTGTAGTCGAGTGTGCCCTGGATTAGCTCGCGGAAGCGCTTCAGGCCGTACTTGCGGCAGAGCTCCTGCATGCGGCGGATGCCGACCTCGTTGGTCGCCACCTGCGCGCGAAGGTCGGCAGGCCGGTCCTCGGCAAACCGCATGTTGAGCAGAATGAAGGAGAAGAGGTCCTCCTGCAGTTTCCCCGCGCTCATGATCTTCATCGGCGGGATGCGCAGCCCCTCCTGGTAGATCTCGGTGCAGCCCTCGGTCATCGCCGCGCCCGGCTTGATGCCGCCGACATCGGGCCAGTGCCCCATGTTGGCGACGAAGCCGATCAGCTCCTTTCCGGCGAACACCGGCGAGGCGACCGTGACGTCGGCGAGGTGCGTGCCGCCGCCGTTGTAGGCGTCGTTGGCGAGGAAGGCGTCGCCCGGCCGCAGGCTCGCCTTAGGGTAGCGTTTCAGTAGGTGGGTGATCGCAGAAAGAAGCGCCCCGAGGTGCATGGGGATGTGCTCGGCCTGGGCGATCATGCGCCCCTGGGCGTCGAAAATCGCGGTGGAGGCGTCGTGTCGCTCCTTGATGTTCGTTGAGTAGGCGGTGCGGATGAGAAGCGCGCCCATTTCCTCGGAAATCGACAACAGCGCGTTGGAGAAGACCTCCAGCGCCACCGCGTCCGTTTTTTGCTGCGCTGCAGAAGTTTTTTTGTCCATGGCGTTCTTTGCCTGCGGCAGGTATTTTAGATTATCTTTCAGAAACCCGTAGCACTTTTCAATATCGTGAAATTAAAGAGCGCTTGACCATTCGCCTCCTGCGCGCCTCCGGCGTCACGCCGGCCGAGTTCGCGATCCTCAGCTCGGTGACGCTGCTGGTGCTGTGGCTCGTCTTCTATCCGACGCTGTGGCTCGGCTGGGCGGCGTTCCACAAGGGTGCGCCGGGCGACACCGGGCCCTGGACGCTCGACAACTTCGCGCTGCTCTTCGAAGGAAGCTACTGGCGCCTGGTCGGCCGCTCGCTCTACGTCGGGGTCGGCATCACGCTGGTGGCGACGCTGATCGGCGTGCCGCTCGCTTGGCTCACCGTCAAGACCGACATGCCGTGCAAGCGCCTGGTCGAGCTCTCGGCGATCCTGCCATTCTTCACCAGCACCTTCATCGGCGGACTCGCCTGGATCTTCCTCGGCAACCCGACCAACGGCCTGCTCAAGCTGTGGCTCGGCCTGCCCGTGAACGTGTACTCGATGAGCGGCATCATCTGGGTCACGGGCATCTACATGGCGCCGTACATGTTTCTCTTCACCGCGGCGGCGCTGAAGAACATGGACACCACGTACGAAGAGGCGTCGTTCATGTGCGGCGCTGGCCTTTGGCGTACGCTCACCCGCGTCACGCTCCCGCTGATCCTTCCGGCGCTGCTCTCCGGCATGAGCCTGGTGCTGGTGATCTCGATGGGGATCTTCGGCGTGGCCGCGATCCTCGGCTTTCCGGCGAAGATCGTGCTCCTCGCGACGGAGATCTACGCGAAGTCGGTCCTGACGCCGCCGAACTACGGCGCCGCCACGGTATGCGGCCTGACGCTGATGGGCATCACCGCCGGTCTGATCGTCTTGCAGCGCTGGATCCTGCGCTCGGGTTCCTACGCCCTGGTCGGCGGGCGCGGCTTTCGCCTGAAGCTTTACCCGCTCGGCAAGTGGACGCCGGTGGCGCTAGCGGCCTGCTCGGTCTACGCCCTGCTCGCCGTGATACTGCCAGGGCTGGTGCTCATCAAGACCAGCTTCCAGTCCTACCCCACGCCGCGCTTCAGCCAGTGGACCCTCGACAACTGGACCGCCTTCTTCGAGAAGGCCGACCTGCTGCAGACGCTGCTGCGCTCGCTTTACCTGTCCACCTTCGGCGCTACCTTCTGCGTCGTGCTCACTGCGGTCATCGCCTACATCGTCCACCGCAGCAACGTGCCCGGACGGCGGTTCCTCGAGCAGGTGAGCGTGATGCCGATCGGCATCCCCGGCATCGTCATGGGCCTCGCCATGATCTGGGCCTATATCGTCTGGCCGATCTGGGGCTCGATCTGGGTGCTGGTCATCGCGTACATGACGCTTTTCATGCCGTACGGCGTGCGGGCGCTAGGCGCGACCATCGTGCAGATCCATCCAGAGCTCGAGGAGTCGAGCCGCGTCCACGGCGCCTCCTGGCTGCGTACCTTCTGGCGCGTGGTGATGCCACTCCTCAGGCCCGGTATCTACTCCACCTGGATCCTGCTGTTCATCATCTTTATCCGCGAGATCAGCGCCGCGGTCCTGCTCACGTCGATCAACACTCGGCTCTTCCCGGTGCTCATCTTCGAGCAGTGGACCGAGGGGTATCTCAACGTGATGAGCGCGGGCGCCCTGCTCCTCTCCCTCATCATGCTGGCCGTGATCGCCCTGTTTAAGTGGGGCTTCAAGATCGACCTCTCGCCGGCCTACCGATGATCGGCATCGAGAACCTCAGCAAGGTCTTCGGCGAGACGCACGCGCTGGACAACGTCTCCTTGCAGGCGGCGAAGGGCGAGATGCTGGTACTCGTCGGCCCCTCCGGCTGCGGCAAGACGACCTGCCTGCGCTGCATCGCCGGCCTGGAGCGCCCCACCTCCGGCCGCATCCGCGTCGGCGAGCGCATGATCACCGCGATCGAGGAAGGCGTCTTCTTGCCGCCCGAGAAGCGCGAGATCGGTATGGTATTCCAGTCCTACGCCGTCTGGCCGCACATGACGGTGTTCGAGAACGTCGCCTATCCGCTGCGCTGCCAGGGCGCGCGCGGCGACGCTCTCAAGGCCCGGGTCATGGAGGCGCTGAAGCTGGTGCAGCTCGAGGCGCTCGCCGAGCGCTATTCATCGCAGATCAGCGGCGGCCAGCAGCAGCGCGTGGCGCTGGCGCGCAGCCTCGTGTCGGCGCCGAAGCTCCTGCTCTTCGACGAGCCGCTCTCCAACCTCGACGCCAACCTGCGCCTACAGATGAGGATCGAGATCAAGGAGCTGCAGCGCAAGCTCGGCTTCACCGCTGTCTACGTGACCCACGACCAGACCGAGGCGATGGCGATCGCCGACCGCATCGCCATCATGGAGAAAGGCGTGCTGCGGCAGGTCGGCACCCCGCGCGACATCTACGAGCGACCGGCCAACGCATTCGTCGCCAGCTTCATGGGCACCACCAACCTGCTCGAGGGAATGCTCGCCGCGAAGGACACGGCCGGCGCGGTCGTGACCACCGCCTCCGGCCTCGAGGTGCGCGTGGCCGTCGCGGTGGGCGCCGCCGCGGGCGACGCGGTGCGCGTCTCCATCCGCCCGGAGGCGCTGCAGATCTGCGCCGCCCCGGGCGGCGTCAACGCCTGGCCGGCGACCCTGCGGCTCGCCACCTACCTCGGCGAGTCGATCCTGTACCGCGCCGACATGCTCGGCCACGGCGTCGAGTTGCACGCGCGGCCGAGCGAGACCTACCCGGCGGGCAGCGCCGTGACGCTGAACGCCGATCCGGCCGATTGCATCCTGCTTCGCGAATGAAACCACCCAGGAGTAAGCCCATGAGATGTATTGCAGCAGTGCTGGCAATGCTGGCCGCCGGGAGCGCCGCGGCCCAGGACCCGAAACTGATCAAGGAGGCGGCGTCGGCGAAGGGCGGCGAGATCATCGTGCAGAGCGCGCTGTTCGACTCGCTCGCGCAGCAGATCATGCGCGCCTTCAACGAGCGCTACGCCAGGGACAAGCTGAGCGTGAAGGTGACGCGCATCCAGACCGGGCAGCAGGCCAACCTCTACGACCAGGAGCTGCGCGCCGGTCGTGTCAGCGGCGACGTGATGTTCATGGTGGACCCGGGCCTGTTCCTCAAGCTCGCGCGTGAGGGCAAGCTCACGCCCTACTGCAGCCCGCACGAGAAGGACTACCGCCCCGAGGCGCTGCAGAAGGATTGCACCCACATCCATGTCACGGCGTACTACCAGTACATCTCCTACAACCCCGAGCTGGTGAAGGAGCCGCCGCAGAGCTGGCGCGACCTCCTCGACCCGAAGTGGAAGGGCAAGATCAGCATCCCCGACCCGAAGGTCGGCGGCGGCCACTACTACTTCGTCTTCACCATGTACAAGCTCTTCGGCAAGGAGTGGTTCGAGAAGGTGCGCGCCAACGACCCGCTGCTTACCCAGAGCCACGGCGTGACCCACAACCAGATCATGTCGGGCGAGCGGCACTTGGGCGTCAACATCTCGGTGCTGGCGCGGCGCGACGGACCCTTCCCCGGCGGCAAGGGCGCGCCGGTCAGGGAGGCTTTCCCGAAGGAAGGCGGCGCGCTCCTCGCCGGCAGCATGGCGGTAACCAAGGGCGGCCCCAATCCCGCTGGCGCCAGGGCGTTCATCGACTGGGCCACCAGCCTCGAGGGGCAGAAGGCGATCAACCGCCTCGGCCACTTCTCGCTGCGCAAGGACTTCACCAGCATCGAGGGCGACGACCTATCGAAGATCCGCTACCACTGGTGGGACGCCGCCGAGATGGACAAGTTCCGCGACCAGTGGACTGCCGAGTCGCAGAAGATTCTCACCGGGAACTGAGCGTGCGGCTCCTCGTCGTCCTGCTGATCTTTGTTTCAGGAACCGCAAAGGCTGCGGACATCGTCGTCCACAGCGTCCTCTTCGAGCCCATCGGCAACGCGATCATGCGCGCCTTCAACGACGCGCACCGCCCGAGAAACCTGCAGCTGAAGATCGTGCGCGGCCAGACCGGCGCGATGACGGCGCTGTACGACCAGGAGCTGCGCGCCGGGCGGGTCAGCACCGACATCATGTTCCTCGGCGATCCGGGTATGTTCCTCAGGCTTGCGCGCGAGGACAAGCTCACGCCCTACTGCAGCCCGAACTTCAGGGACTACCGGCCCGAGGCGCTATCGAAGGACTGCACCCACGTGTTCTTCACCTCGTATTACCAGTACATCGGCTACAACCCGGACCTAGTGAAGCCGCACGAGGTGCCAACGAGCTGGCGCGACCTGCTCGACCCGAAGTGGAAGGGAAGAGTGAGCCTGCCCGACCCGAAGGTGGGCGGCGGCCACTACTACTTCGTGTTCAGCATGTACAAGCTCTTCGGCCGCGAGTTCTTCGAGAAGGCGCACGCCAACAACCCGATGATGACGCAGAGCCACGGCACGACGCACAACCAGCTCATGTCGGGCGAACGCGCGGTCGGGGTGAACATCTCGGCGCTGGTGCGGCGCGACGGGCCTTACCCCGGCGGCAAGGGCGCACCGGTGAAGGAAGCCTTCCCAAAGGAAGGCGGCTCGCTTCTGCCGATCGGCATGGCGATCACGAAGAACGGGCCTAACCCGGCCGGCGCGAAGGTGTTCGTCGACTGGATCACCAGCCTCGAAGGCCAGAAATCAGTGAACCGCCTCGGCCACTTCTCGCTGCGCAGGGACTTCACCAGCGTAGAGGGCGACGACCTGTCGAAGATCAAGTACCACTGGTGGAACGCAGAGGAGCTGGACCGGCACCGCGAGCAGTGGACCCAGGAAGCCCTGAGACTGCTCAATGGCGGAAACTGAATGAAAAAGACTACGGCATTGCGCAGGCTGCTGAAGAAGAAGGACCTCATCTATATGCCGGTGGCATACGACGCGCTCGGCGGGCGCCTGCTGCAGAGCATCGGTTTCGATTGCGTGTACACCGGCGGCTTCGTCACTGGCGGCTCGCGCTGCACCTCCGAGCCGATGCTCACGCTCGACGAGCAGGTAGAAACGGCGGGCGACGTCGCCGCGGCGATCGACATTCCGCTGGTGGCCGACGGCGGCGCCGGGTTCGGCGAGCCGCTGCACACCATGCGTTCGGTGCGCGAGTTCATCCGCGCCGGCATCGCCGGGACGCACATCGAGGACCAGCTCTACCCAAAGCGCGCGCACTACCACAAGTACGTGGCGCACGCGGTCGGGCGGCGCGAGTTCGTCGACAAGATCCGCTTCGCCTGCCGGCAGCGGGACAAGTCCGACCCCGACTTCGTCATCATCGCACGTACCGACACGTGCCGCTTCAAGGGCCTCAAGGAGGCGTCCTGGCGCATCAACGCCGCCGCCGACGTCGGCGCCGACATGGGACTCGTCTTCCCGAGGAACCTTGAGGAAATGAAGAAGGCGCCGAGAGCCTGCAAGATCCCGCTGGTCTACGTCATCAGCCGCGGCAACCGCGACGGCCGCCCGCTACCGACCGGGCCGCAGCTCGCCGACATGGGCTACAAGGCGGCGATCGACGCCCTGACCTATCTCCTGGTCGGCTTCCATCATGCGAAGCGCGCCTACCAGGAGATAAAGAAGACCGGCGGCTTCACCGGCCTGACGCACGAGCAGTGCACAGCGGCCCGCCACGAGATCGAGACGCTGGTCGGCCTAGACGAGTTCTACGAGATCGAGGAGCAGACCGTGGAACAGAAGAAATGGGGAAAACGCTAAGCGGCAGGGGAAAACACTAGGCTGAGGCGGCGGCGCGCTCCATCGCCGCCGCGGTTTCGCTCACCGCCCTGCCGACTGCCTCGAGCTTTCCCTTCACGCGCTCGAGCGGGCCCGCGATGCCCACCGCAAAGGCCTCGTCCTGCACGGCGAAGGCCCGCGCCACGCCCATCCCGGCCGTGTCGTACTCCCCGCGCGTGACGAAGTAGCCGCGCCGCCGGGACCTGCGCAGGTCGGCAAGCAAGCCTTCCGCCTCGAGGGTAGCCGCCGTGAACCGCCTGAACTTCAGGCGGCGCAGCTCCTCCACCAGCCGCTCGTCGGGCAGCACGCCGAGAAGCGCCTTGCCCACGGCGCTCGCGTGCAGCGGACGGCGCGTGCCGGCATGCAGACTGTAGCGGATCGTCTGGGCGCTCTCGATGGTGACCACGTAGAGCGTCTCGTCGCCTTCGCGCTTGCCGATGAGGACGGTCTCCCCGGTGCGCTTCCTGAGCGCTTCGAGGTACGGCAGCAGACGCTCCATGACCGGGTCGTGCGGCGAGATGCGGCCGCCGAGGTCGAGAAGCTTCCGCGTCGGGTAGTAGCGGCGCTTGTCGAGTAGGTAGACGTAGCCTTGCGCCTTCAGCGTCCGGATCACGCCGTGGCAGCTGCTGACCGGTGAGCCGATGCGACGGGCAAGCTCGCTCAAGGTGAGAGGCTCCTGCGCTGTAGCGAAGGCCTCGAAGATCTCCAAGGTGCGCTTCGCCGTCTTGACTGCGTCCATCTAGGCGCAAAGACTTTTCAAGATGGCGTAAAGTATAGCCTCCTTCGGAAGAGGAACTGACCTGACCGATTTTTTGTACCAGGGCCATTGTTACTTTACTGCACCATCGTTGGCTGCGCGAGCATGAGGGGCCGAGGGCTACAGGCCGCCGGCGCCGGCGGCCTGTAGCCAAGCGAACTGTGGGGCCGCACCTCGTTATATTCCTTTCGCCAGCGCTCGATCACGATCCTTGCCTCCTTCAGGCTGTAGAAGATCTCGCCGTTGAGCAGCTCGTCCCTGAGCGTGCCGTTGAAGCTCTCGCAGTAGCCGTTCTCCC
>Ga0194132_10007210_pt1 | contig 16722 bp, 15 predicted proteins | sample TA2KigOf80mmetaG_FD_148612 | JGI IMG/M metagenome (GOLD analysis project Ga0194132, IMG submission 148612) | Freshwater microbial communities from Lake Tanganyika, Tanzania - TA2015054 Kigoma Offshore 80m | ecosystem: Environmental > Aquatic > Freshwater > Lake | place: Tanzania: Lake...
TGCACGCGCTGAGCGCAGGTAGGGTCCGTCGCATTTAGCGTTCTGTTAACCGAATCTCAACTTGCGGCTCACGAAGCGTCTCTACTCTCCCATCCCCAATGGAAGGACCGACGTCGTACGGGCAGGTTTACTCGCGCCGCCGCCTGCTCTTCCTCTTCTCCGCGATGGCGCTGGTTGGGTGCGCCGTGCCCCAGCCCACACCCACGGCGATCCCGCTCGCCACCACGGCGCCCGCGAATGCCGCACCGCCCACACCCGCCGCCGTGCCGCAGACCCCAGTGCCGCCCACCGTGGCCGTCGTACCGCCATCACCGACCCCACCGCCGCCCGTCGCGCCCCCTCCCTCACCTGCTGTACCGCCTACCGCGGTGGCGCCGCGCGCCACCCTTCCGCCGCTCCTGCCCACGCCGGCGCAGACTGAAGGCCCCTACTTCAAGTCAGGCTCGCCGGAGCGGAAGTCGGTCATGGAGTCGGGAGTCGTCGGCGATCCCCTAGGGTTGACCGGTCGCGTGCTCACGACCGATCGCATCCCCATGGCCAACGTCAAGCTCGACTTCTGGCAGGCGGATGGCAATGGCGTGTACGACAACACGGGGTACCGCCTCCGCGGCCACCTTTTCAGCGATTCTGAGGGCGGGTACGCGCTGGAAACCGTGCTGCCTGGCCTGTACCCGGGCCGCACGCGTCACATTCACCTCAGGGTGACGGCGCCCGGTCTCTCGGCGCTCACCACACAGATCTATTTCCCCGATGAGCAGCGTAATAGCAGTGATGGCATCTTCAGCGCCCGCCTCCTGGCGAGCGTTCAGAAGTCTGCGCAGATGACAAACGCCCAATTCGACATCATTCTGGAGGGTACAAAGTGATCCGGTCGCTCACTCTGCCGCTAGCGACGGCTGCGCTTCTTCTCACCCTGGCCTGTGCCGCGGCGCCCACACCCCAGCCTCCCGCGCCGACTCCGCCTCCCCCGGCCGCTCCAACGGCGACGACCGCTGCCCCCGCACCGGCGGCACCGCCAGTCGCGACCAACACTCCTGCCGCCGCACCGGCACTGAAGCCGGCCGCGACGAACACCTCCGCCGCAGCTGGCGCGGCGACAAAGTTCACGATCGGTGCCGGCAGTGCCGCCCGCTTCGTCGCGACAGAGCAGTTGGTCGGGCGCAACCTGCCCAATAAAGCGATCGGGACCACCGACAGAGTCACCGGAGCGATCGTTCTCGGCGGGAACGGCGCGCCGATCGCCGATCAGTCGAAGGTGACCGTCGATCTCAGCGCGATCGCGACCGACGATCGGATGCGGGACAACCGCGTCCGCAACGGCACGCTCGAGGTGTCGCGCTTCCCGAACGCGGTGCTCGCCGTCACAAGCGTCCAGGGCTTGCCGTCGCCCCTTCCCAACGATGGCGAGGTCACGTTTACGATCGTCGGCGACCTCACCCTCAAGGGGGTGACGAAGCCCACGACCTGGCGGGTGAAGGCGACCGCCGGATCCACCGCGGTCTCAGGAACCGCGAGCACGAGCATCAAGCTCGAGGACTACGGGATGGAACGCCCGATCGTCGGCCCCGTCCTCAGCATCGACGAGATAATCGTCCTCGAGATCGACTTTCAGGCCTCACGCGCGGCGGCCTGAGCCGAACGTTCCCAACCGGCCCGGCGGGCGGGCGTCCGCCGGGCCGACGGAACGCGCTCGCCCATCAGCCCAGAGCTCGCTCTACCGCCTGTCGGAGATCCTCGTACGCCGGTAAACCCTGGATCCTCTGGCTGCCGATTTGCAGCGTCGGTGTCCGATCGATCCCCAGTTTGCGCGCGGCCTCCGTCTCCGCCGCGACGTACGCACGATGAGTGCGCGCGTCGACGCAGGCGTAAAACCGGGTCCGATCCATCCCGACCTCATCGGCGAATCGCTTCAGGTTCGGGACCGACAGGTTCCCTGCGTTACGCTGTGGGACCTGCCGCTCGAACAGGGTGTGTCGGTATTCCCAGAACTTCCCCTGATCCGCCGCGCACTCCGCTGCCTCGGCGCCGCGAATCGACTCGTCGCCGAGGAAGGCGAGATTGCGCCAGATGAGGCGCGCCTTGCCCGTGGCGACGTACTCCGCCTCCAGCTGTCGCCCTGGACCCAGGGCGTAATTCCTACAGGCCGGTCACTGAAAGTCGCCCCACTCAACGAGCACCAGGGCCGCGTCCGCGTTCCCGAGGCTGATCTCGCGGGGCGGTGTTGTCGGTGGAGAGGCGCACGCCACGCTGGCGAGCAGGAGCACGGCTCCGAAGAGTCCGAGTCGTACGGCGGATGCGTTCACCGCGTGCGACCATAGCTTCGCCGGAAGCACCATGGTTCGGGGAAAACCCCGGAGACCGCGGCGCCACGCCTCCGCCCAGGCTGCGAGAATCCCGCTGTCGGAGGTGGTTTCGATGGTGACAGGACGGGCCGCCGTCTCGCGCGGCTCCGGAATTCCGATGGAGATCCGCGAATACCCGGTGGTCGACCCGGCGCCGGATCAACTGGTCGCCCGAATCACCATGGCGTCGATCTGTGGCAGCGACCTCCATATGTGGCGCGGCGAGATGCCCAATCTGGGTTCCGGAGCGATCGTGCCCGGCCACGAGATGGCCGGTGTGGTGCATGCCCGGGGCCGCGACTGGCAGACCGATTCGCTGGGCCGTCCTTTGAAGGAGGGCGACCGGGTCACCTTTTCGTTCTTCAACCCATGTGGTAAGTGCTGGGCCTGCCTCAGCGGCACGGCGCGGTGCCCCCAGCGGTACGCGCTGCGCGCCCTGGCCGATGATCCGCCCCACTTCCACGGGGCCTATGCGGAGTACCACGTCGTCAAACCCGGGCAGTGGGTCTTCAAGGTGCCCGACGGTCTGCCCGATGAACTCGTCGCGCCGGTGAACTGCGCGCTCGCGCAGGTCCTGTATTCCCTGCACCGGATCCGCATCTGGCTGGGGGACACGATCGTCATCCAGGGCGCGGGTGGGCTGGGTCTCTATGGCGTTGCGGTCGCGCGCGAGATGGGCGCCGGGCAGATCATCGTCGTCGATCGCATCCCGGAACGGCTCGCGTTGGCAAGGGAGTTCGGCGCCGATGCGACGATCGACCTGAACGAACTGCCGCAGCGTGCCGATCGCGTCGCCTTTGTGAGGGAGCGAACCGAGGGGCGCGGCGCCGACGTCGCCCTCGAGGTAGCAGGTGTGCCGGCCGTCGTACAGGAAGGCCTGGACATGCTCCGCTTCGGAGGGCGGTACTGCCTGGTCGGCAACATCGTCCCCGGCGCCGTGGCGGAGGTGGTGCCGCACGACATCATCCGCACCTCGCGCGAAGTGCTCGGTGTGGTCGGCTATGAAGCCTGGGCGATCCCACGCGCCCTCGAGTTCCTCGCCCGCACACGCATGAAGTACCCGTTCGATCGGCTGGTCTCGCACCGGTATCCGCTCGCGGAGATCAATCGCGCCTTTCAGGAGGCGGATTGGGCGCTCTCCGCCGGGAAGGTGACGCGCGCGGTCCTCGTGCCCTAGCCAGGCGCGTCCGACCCTCAGGAACCGGCCTGGCGCCGCGCGCGGAGGAGCAAGGGAAGCGCCGGTAGAAGCGTGCCGCCCACCGCGACCATCGCGACGCGAAGTGAGGTCAACTCGGCGATCGTGCCGATCAGCGGGCCCCCGGTCACCTGTCCCACCGCGTTGACCTGACCTGCGAGCGAGAGCACCGTCGCTCGCACCCGGGACTCGACGTGGCGATTCACGAACCCCGTGAAGAGCGGACCGTTAACCCCGCGGAACACCATGTGCGCGAGATATCCGGCGACCGCCCAACCGAAGTCGGTAGCGAGCCCGAACGTGACGATGCCCGCGATCTGCAGGACCGTCGCGACCATCATTGCCCGCGCGACCGCCACGTCGTCGGTGACGGTGACGACGTGGCGGACTATCTGATTCGCGGCGACGCCGAGCACCATGAAGGTGATGTTGATGGCGCCGAACCAGACGATCGGGTCGAGCCCGCCGAGGTCGGGAATCGTGAAATGCCGTAAGAGGTGCGCCTCCCAGAGCCGGTCGAGTCCCTCTGTCGCCAGGGCCAGGATCAGGGTGAGCCCGATGAGCGTGGCGAGGATCGCCCGTCCGCGGATCGCGCTGAGGCCCGCCGAGAGTGTGGTTATCGCGCCGCGGACTGGACTCAGCGCGGCACGGTGGCCGCGGCGGAAGCCGCGCTCCGGCATCAGCGCGATCATGAGAAACCCCAGCCCGATCATCAGCGCCCCGCCCGTGACGATGGGGATCCACAGGTCGATGCTCGCCAGACCGACGCCGATGGCCGTGCCCAGGATCGCGCCGATCTGCCGCACCTGCGCGTAGCGGATATAGGCCGCCGCGGCCTCTCGCTCGCCGATCTCGTCAGCGATCCACGCCTCCAGCGCGCCGGAGGAGAAGGTGCGGCCCAGGCCGCGGAGGACTTCCGCAAAGGCGATCGCAAGGAGGATCGGCGCCATGCCCTGGATGACGAAGCTTGCGCCCGCAAGGAAGATGCCGACGAGTACAGACAGCCGGCGCGAATAGAGGTCCGCCACCACACCTGTGGGGATCTCGAACACGATGGTCACCAGTTCGACGATCGTGCCCAACAGCACGAGCTCCAGGGGGCCGAGACCGACGACCCGCACGTAGTAGATCGCGATCATCGTGTCGGGGATGCCCACGAACAGGGCGGAAGCGAACCCCAGGAAGAGGAAGGCACGCTGAGCCGGAAGCAGAGTCTGCATTCTGGCAGGCCCCCACGCTGCCGTGCCGCGCGGCACCGCCGGTCCCAGATGGCAGGTAACCCGCCTCGCCAGAGGGCGCGCGTACCGCGCCCCGGCACCGCGCATCCGGGCACACTCGGGCGACCGGAGCGCATATGGGGGCGGGCTGGAGCCCGCGGTTCGAGGATCAGCCGGAACCGACACCGGAACGTTCCGCGACCGACCGCGAAGCGCCGCTCTACAGTTCCGAGCCCCCTTGCCGCACGTAGCAGACCCATCGCCCCACGACAGCCTGGCCGCGCTCCGTCGGCCCTTCGTGCGCGCGTTCATGGTCGGTCGGATGGGCGCCGGGTTCGCCCAGCAGTTCGTGGCGATGGCGATCGGCTGGGAGCTGTACGAGAAGACCGGCGACGCTTTCGCGCTCGGACTTGTTGGCGCCGTACAGATCGCGCCCGCGTTCGCGCTGACCATCCCCGCCGGGGTCGCGGCCGATCGGTTCCGGCGCCGCGACATCGGAGTCGCGGCGCATCTGCTGCTCGCCCTCGCGACGGCGGGTCTGGCGATCGTCTCGCAGGCGAACTGGCCCGTCGCATGGGCCTATGCCCTCCTCGCGGTCATGGGCGTGGGCCGCGCCTTCGCGATGCCCGCGACGGGCACACTTCTGGCCCAGATACTCACGGCCCGTGAGTTCGCGAACGCGTATTCGTGGCTCGTCTCGACGATACAGATCGCCAGCATTGCCGGTCCCGCCGTGGGCGGCGCGCTGATCGCCGGGACGAACAGCGCGGCCCCCGCCTACGCCATCGCGGCGCTCGGGCAACTGATCTTCGTCGCCGCGCTGCTGACGGTCCCCTCGGTGCCGCCAGGCGGGCAGAGTCAGCGCGGACTATCCCAGATGGTCGCCGGACTGACCTTCATCCAGCGCACGCCGGTCTTCCTCGCCGCGATCACGCTCGACCTCTTCGCGGTCCTGCTTGGCGGCGCGATTGCCCTGCTGCCTGTCTACGCCAAGGACGTGCTTCTCCTGGGGCCGGATGGGCTCGGCTGGCTGCGCACCGCGCCCGCCGTCGGCGCGGCGGTCGCCGCGTTGCTCACCATACGGCTGCCGCCCTGGCAGCGGCCGGGCGTCGTCCTACTCATCGCCGTCGGCGGGTTCGGCGTGGCGACGGTCGGGTTCGGCCTCTCGCGTGAACTCTGGCTTTCGCTGCTCTGTCTGTTCCTGACCGGGGCGTGCGACTCCTTCAGCATGGTCATCCGCGGCACGCTCCAGCAGGTCATCACGCCCGATCATCTGCGCGGTCGCACCGCGGCCGTCAATTCACTCTTCATCGGCCTCTCGAACGAGATGGGTGCGTTCCGCGCGGGATCGGTCGCCGCCCTGTTTGGCTCGGCGTTCGCCGTCGTCAGCGGCGGAATCGGCACCATCCTCGTCGTGGTGGCCGCGGCGTTTCTCTGGCCGCAATTGCTCCGGATCGGAGCCCTTCATACTCTGCGTCCGGCTGAGGAGCCTTCATCCGAGAGCGCCGAGGCGCGCCCAGCGGCCCGACCGGCGGCAGGCTAGGACAGGCGAACAGGCAGGGGCTGGATGGGGTTGCGGACACCTGCCACCTCACCCAGCGCTTCGCTCCACCGCGCGGGTGCAGGCTATGAGCGCCGCCGCTCACGCGTGGCACCGTAACCGTCGTGCAGGTCCGCGTGGTCGACCCGCCACCGGGGATCCGCCGCGGCGACGTTGCGCTCCACCTCTTCCGCCGTGCGCATCCCCACGAGAGCGACGTCGATCTGGGGGTGCGAGAGCGCGAACGAAAGCAGCGCGCGGTGCCAGTCGAAGGTCTCATCCGCGCCAATCACGGCCAACCAGCGCCGGAAGAGTCCGGAGGTGAGCGTGCGCATCGCGATCGTGCCGAGGCCGGTGGCGCGCGCCAGGCTGAGCGCCGTCGCCTCGGGCAGGTTCCGATTCCGGTACGCGCGGGTCATCTGGTGGGTGAGGCTATACGGCAGCATCACGGTCGCGAAGGCGGCGGACGCGATTACCCGTTCGGCTGCTCCGGTCGGCCCTTCGGCGGTGAAGCCCAGGAAGCGGATCTTCGCCTCGTCGCGGAGTCGGGCGCAGAGCGCCAGCGTGTCCGCATCGAGCAGGCGGTCGGCGTCGGCATCCGTCAGCCAGCCGCCGTGATACTGGACGAGATCGAGATAATCTGTCCGCAGCCGGCGGAGGCTGCTCTCCACAGAGGCGCCTAGCGCCGCCCGATGCCAGTCCCGCGCGGTCACCTTGGTCGCCAGAAAGACGCGCGAACGGTCGCCACCCAGGCCACGCCCGAAGATCTCCTCGGAGCGCCCCTCGCCGTACCCGGGCGCGGTATCGAAGTAGGTGATGCCCAGATCGAGCGCGCGTCGGATCGCGCCCACCGCTGCCGCCTCACTGGAGTCGGCGCCGGCATCCCAGAGTCCCAGGTAGTCGGTGAGGCCGGCCGGTGCGCCACCGAACCCGAGCACGGAGACCCGAGCGCCGGTCATGCCGAGTTGCCGTTGTTCCAGCAGACCCTCCCGCGCCATGACCGCCGCCACGTGGCGCTCCCGTGATAATGCCACGCGCCGGCCGGGGGCGGGCGAGGAGGGACCGTGGCGCGCGAGATCACATTCGGCTGGCGGATGCCCATGTGGGATCCGTCCGGCGCGAAGTTGCCGACCTGGCTTCCGGCGGTGCACGAGCACATGGAGCGTTTGCCGGTCGAGACGTTTCAGACGGTCTGGATGTCGGACCACCTAGTGCCGGGTACGACATGGGCGCCGCCGGAGTGGGACACCATCGAGTGCATCACCGGTCTGATCCACTTCGCGAGCCGGTACCCGCGGTACCGCTATGGGCAGATCGTCCTCGGCAACTCGTTCCGGCCGCCGGCGCTGCTCGGGAAGATGTTCGCCACCGCGCAGGCGCTCACCGGCGCCCGCCTCATCCTTGGCATCGGCGCGGGCTGGATGGAGAGCGAGTACCGGATGTACGGCTATCCCTATCCCGATCCGAAGGTGCGCATCGGCGAACTGGCCGACGCCGTGCGGTTGATCCGCGCGATGTGGACCGACTCACCAGCCTCATTCGCGGGCAAGTACTTCCACATCGATCGTGCCCATGCCGAGCCACGACCGGACCCCCAGCCCGTCATCATGATTGGCGCGTCCGGCGAGCAACTGGCGCTCCGCGTCGTCGCCCGATATGCCGACTGGTGGAACTGCACGACGCCGACCCCCGAGGCGCTCATCGCGAAGCGCGCCATCCTGAAGGAGCACTGCGAGCGCGCGCAGCGGAACGTCGATGACATCCTGGTCAATTGGCAGAGCCAGTGCGTGGCGATCGCAGACTCCGAGACCGAGGCCCGGCGTCTGGCCGATGCTTCCGTGCTCCATCAGCGCGGCCCGGCCGGGTCGGTGGTCGGCACGCCGGAGCAGGTTCGGGCGCGTCTTCAGGGGATGATCGACGCCGGGGTCCGGGACTTCATCCTGCGCTTTGCCGACTTCCCACGGCTGGATGGCGCGCTCCGCTTCGCGCGGGAGATCGCGCCGCTCCTGAAGTAGCGTCAGTCCCCGGCCGCCGGCTTTCGGCGGACGCGCCGCGGCGGCGCCGCAAGCGCGGTCGTCTCCGGCGGCGCGGGTGCCAGGGCCGCCTCGGCTGGCCCCAACGTGTGAGGGTGCGCCTCGGGTCCGCCCGTCGGCGTGGCGCTCTCCGGCGCGGCGATCGGCAGCGGTGGCTGTACGACGCCGGCGGTGCGCGCGGCTCGCGAGCGCTTGGGAGCCGTCGGCGCCGCCGCGACGACCACGCTTGGTTCGGCATCTGCCGCACCGTCCCCGCCCGGTGCGTCTGGCGTCCGTGACTCCGAGATGGCGGCGTTCGCCCCGTTTACCGAGTTCTCGGTGGGCAACGGGTCGAGCGTTCGACCGGGGGCGCTGCGCACCCGTCTGGGCCGACTTGGCGGCCGAGCGTTGCCCGAAGCGAAGTCCGGGCTCGCCGATGCGGGTGCATCTACCGCGGGCCCGACCGCTTCGCACGGAGCGACGTCGGCCGCCGGGAGCGAGCCCGGCTCTGTCTCAACGGGGGCTCGAGGCGCCGTGAGAGCGATCGTCTCCCCGGGTACGGCCGCCGGTGCATCCTCTCGCGCGGCCTCGGGCGCCGATCCCGAGTCGGTGGGTTCCGCGCCGGGTGCAGGCTCCGTACCTAACGTGCCATCGGTCTCGCTGCCCGATGTCCCGTTAGCGCGCGACGCCAGAGCGGCCAGAATCTCCGCAGGAGTGCGCCGCTGCCGCGAGGAGCGGCGTACCTCACCCCCCTCGTTCTGGCGCGCGATCTCGGCCGCCACCTCCGCTTCCAGGTCGACCGTCTCGATCGTCGCCGCGCTCGCCGCTGGGGCCGCGACCGCCTCCACCGGGCGGCGGCGGCGTGGCTGCCGCTCCGCGCGCTCCTCACGCACCGGTGCGCCCCGCAACTGGGCGATGACCCGTGGTCCCGGCGTGATCGTGCCCCGTTCGCGCAGGTAGCGCAGGATGCGATCGAAATAGCTGCCGCGCAGGGTCGCCGTATCGCCCACCACGATGAGGAGCCGCCGTGCGCGCGAGAGCGCCACGTTGATGCGCTGCATCAGTTGCAGGAAGCCGATCTCTCGCCGTCGATTCGACCGCACCAGCGAGACGATCACCACATCCTTCTCGCGCCCTTCGAAGGCGTCGACCGTGTCGATTTCCATTCCCCGGCTGTTCGCCCGCGCCTCCTGGCGCAGCATGCGCCGGAGGAGTGCCGCCTGCTCGGCGTAGGCGGCGATCACGCCCAGATCCATGCCCTCAGGCGCGTCGCGCAGGATGTGGCGCGCGATGGTGGTGACGAGCCGCGCCTCCGGCACGTTGAATAGCGAGGGACCGCGGCCGCGAGACTCGCGCACCCCCTTGAGTCCGCGCGTATCGACCCACACCGCGGGATGCGGGAAGTGCGGCACCCCCGTGTCGCGCCGCGGCGCAGCCGCGCCATTGCGGAGCCGGTCCTCGTAGAAGGCCCGTGCGATCAGTCCGCCGATCGTCGGGTGCATGCGATTCTGCTCGTCCAGAAACACGATCGCCCGATCGGGGAAATGACGCTCGGTCATCCAGACGAAGAGGCTCTTCCCGATCACGCCGGCTCGGGCCATCGCTGGTTCGAGACGCAGTTGCTCCTCCGCCTCGGAGAGAACCGGCTGCAACTGGAGCCGATCCCCCACAAGAATGAACCGCCGGCCCCGCGCGAGCGCGACAAGGGAGTCCAGCACCGTCGCGCGGTTCGCCTCATCCAGCACGACGTAGTCGTAGATCGCCCCGCCCGCGGCGTCGCTCAGGGCCAGCGCGTCGATCGTCGTGAACACGACATTCCGATCGCTGAGATCCTCCTCCGGGCCCACGAAGAAGCGGCGCAGATCCGGCGGTACCCGCTCGAACATACCCACACGGGCGATCTCGAGTCCTGGGACTTTCGGCCGATCGTGGCTGGTCCCTTCCACGTACGGGACCACCTTCATGAGCATGTTGTCGGTGCCGTGATTCGAGTGCGAGCACACCAGGATCCGCAGTTGGGGATCGCGCCGAATCAACTGGGCGACGATCTCGCCCGTCGTCGTGCTCTTCCCCGTGCCGGGAGGACCTTCCACCAGCATCGCCTCGCCCTCGGCCATACCCAGCGCGATGCCCACCGCGCGGGACTGGCTGCGGCTCCGACCGACCGCGGCGTTGAGGTACTGATCCGGAAAGGCGATCCTCGGGATCGGCATGGCCGCGGGCGAAGCCATCAGGCGGGCCAGTAGGGGCATCTTCCCCTGCGGCGACTCGAGTTCCTCGAGGATGGAGCGCTTCTGGGCCAGGATGCGCGAGCGCGGCCGCGGGCGCACCGAGCCCCGTGGGGGCGGATCCGCCCCACGCGCGTCGATGTCCATCGTGCCGTGCCCGACATCGACGTTCATCAGGCGCGCCGTGGCCACGCCGATGTCCCTTTCGTTCAGCACATCCAGCCATTCGCCCGGTTCGAACGCGGCGACCGCCGAGGCGCTCAACCCCAGGAGGCGGAAGGGGTTGTCCTGTCCGCGGCTCCCGATGCGCGGCTCGGCGCGTTCGTACGCTGCCTTCAGCCGTTGTGCCCTCTCTGTATCCTCGCGGCCCTCGGCCTCCAGCGCCTCGCGCAGCGGCGCAACGAAACCACGCCACCGGTTACCTGTGAGCCGATCGAAGATCCCCTCGATCTCCTGGGCGAGGGGGTCGCCGTTCTCGCTGCGCGCGGGGAGTTCGATTCGCTCCACCCGCATCGCCACGCCCACCGAGCCCCGTTCGCGCATCGGCTCGATTGCGTCGGGTGGCACCGGCACCATCTTCTCGACGGAGATGTTCCCGTGATCGAAGCGGCACTCGAGGTCGATGCGCAGCGCCGAGATGCGGATGCGCGGACCACCGCCAGCGGCGCGGCGTTCTGGCGTGGTCCAAGTGATCATCTCGTCAGCGCCGACGTGATCGCGCAGCCGGTTGAAACGGCTATCGATTGGCCCGGTCGTCAGTCCCGGCAGGCCGTTCGCCTCGCCATACGCCCTCAGCCAGGCCGTGAGCGTACCGCGCACATCATCGGCCAGGAGCAGGCGAAGGACCGGGAGACTCCGCTCCTGCCATCGATCAGTGCGGATGAACCCGATGCCGCGGCGACCGATGCGGCGGGGGCGAGGGCGGACGGACGCTATTGGACGACCTCTTTCAGGACGACCCCATCGAAACGCACTCGCCCGGACGCCCGGAACCGACTCGGGAGTTGAGCGGCCGTTTTGAGAATTTGTTCCCGGCGAGGGCGGGCCTCAGAAGCAGCAGAGCCGCCACGCCCGCACGGCGAACGTGCCTACTATACGGCCCTTCCGCCAGACGTGCCAGCAGGAGGCGTCAGATCATCATCAGATCGAGGATGGGCCCGAGGTCGGGCCATTCATCATCCTCGACGATGTCGTCGTCCGGCAGGCCGAGGGGGTCAGCGAGCGTGAGCCAGCCATTGGCATCGCTCGGAACATTCGGTCGCCAGATGCTGTCGACGATCGCCAGGGAATCGGAAGCGAAGATCGTGTTCTTGTCCATCGCCCCGAGTGTCGGCGCGCGCTCGTGAGCGCTTCATCCCCCGTCTTTCCTAAGGGAGTCCCCCCATTCGGTTCGCTTCGCGCCGGCGCGCGCCGATCGGTCCCGTCGCGGCGCTTTCGGTGAGAGCGCGCCTCGACGCGCTGCGCGCGAACCGGGCGCTGCAATGGGCCTGCATCGTAATCGCGGTGAACCAACTGGGGTTCGGCATCGTCGTGCCTGTGACTCCGATCTACGCCCGCAGCTTCGGCGTGACCGAAACGGCGGTGGGCTTCGTCGTCGCGATCTACGGGTTGGGACGTCTTCTTTTCAACGTCCCGGCCGGCAACGCGGCGGATCGCTATGGGCGGCGCCCGACGATCCTGGTGGGAACGATCGTGACGAGCGCGGGGAGCCTTCTCTGCGGTCTGGCCGAGGGCTTCACCCAGTTGCTGTTCTTCCGGCTCATCGGCGGCATCGGCGCCGCGATCGTGATCACCGGGGTGCAGACCGTGGTGGCCGACATCGCGACGCGCGAGAACCGCAGCAGGATGATGGCCACCTACCAGGCGTTCTTCACCTTCGCGGTGGGTGTCGGCCCCAGCGTAGGCGGAGTCGTCGCGCTCTGGGCGGGCTATCGCGCGCCGTTCTTCGCGTTCGCGGGGCTCGCGCTCGCCGCAGGAGTCCTTGCGATCGCGCAGTTGCCTGAGTCGCGCCCGGTGGCGAGAGCTTCCGGCCCCGCCGGCCCGCTTGCCCCATCCGGCGCCACGCGTGCACTCCTGGTGAACGTTGGCTTCCTCACCCTCTCCGCAATCACGTTCGTGCAGTTCTTCAACCGCACCGGCGGCATTTTCGCCGTCGTCCCCCTCGCCGGTGTAGAGCGCATCGGCATCGACCCGGCCACGATGGGACTGGCGCTTACGGCCGCGAGCGTCTGCAACATTGCCTTCGTCGGTGTCGCCGGTTCGCTGGCGGATCGCCACGGGCGCAAGGCGGCGATCGTGCCCGGATGCGTCGTCGGCGCGGCATCGTTCTGGGGATTCTCGTTCGCCACGGACTACCCGTTGTTCGTTCTCAGCGCGATCCTCTGGGGCCTGAGCGGAGCTTTCCTGGCGGCCTCGGCGGCCTACACGGCGGACCTCGCCCCGGCCGGCGCGGTGGGCCTGACGATGGGCGTGTACCGGACGCTGGCCGACCTCGGCTATGTCATCGGTCCCATCACGCTGGGGTATCTGGCCGAGACGATGGGCTCAGCAGCCTCGCTCTCGAGCGCGGCGTGGCTCTCCCTGCTCACGATGGTGCCGTTCCTCCTGTTCGCGCCCGAAACCGGAGGCACGCACGGACGGGCGCGTCGCGCGTGAGTCGGTGATTGGTCGAGTCATAACGAACGCCTCGGCTGGAGCCCTCCGTTCGGACTGGCGATTGCCTCGGTACCTTCGAACGACTGAAGGCATTGGGGTCGAGTTCACTCAGGCGGCGACCGACCACAGGTACGGCGGCGATTACGGTCTTCGCGATCTGTTTGTCAATCGGATACCCATCCTGCAGCCGAACGTGTGGCGGTAGCGACCTGCTTACCGTCCGCTCAACGGCCGACTCCGATCCTCCACTCCGTCGTGCACAATCCCGAGGAGCGGATCAGGAGAGAGACGACGATGGTCCCACGCGGGCGACATCTGTTCGGCGAGGCAGCGCGGGCGCTCGACGCGGTCGGCGGTCAGGCCCGCCTCATTGGCGCGCTGATCGAGGACGACGCAGACCGGGTCGCCTGGGACGACTGGACGTTCGCCGACGTCTTCAGTCACATCGACGCCTCGCATGAGGCCCTGCTCGTCGCCGCCCGCGGCGAGGCCGCGCCGCTGCCGGGGGCGCAACTGGCCGCGATCAACGAGGAGCGGCGCCAGACGCGCAGGGGACGATCGTTCGCGGCCACCCTCCGTGCGCTCGACGAGGCCCGCGCCCGCGCCGCGGAGCACCTGCGCGCGCGCGCCGACAGCGACTGGCTCGTCGTCGTCCGTACCGCGAGCGGTCGCGAGTGGACCCTCGGCCAGCTCGCCTGGATGCTCTCGCAGCACGAGCGCGGCCACCTCGATGAACTTGCCGCGCTGCTCGGGCGCCCTCCGGCGCCGGCGCGAGTGGCGGCACTGAATCTCTCGGCCGGCGGCGTGCCGAAGTGGCCGGTCTTCAGCGGCTTCCTCTCGTTCGCCGGCCTCGCTGGTGACGAGCATGCCAATCCCCTGCACGGGAGTGCGACTGCGGCGCTCTGCCTGTTCAGCGGCGAGGTGATCGATCGGCTCCGCGCTGAGGGGCACCCCATCGGTCCAGGCACCATCGGCGAGAACGTCACCGTCCGGGGGCTGGACTGGGCACGCATCCGGCCGGGTGACGCGCTTTCCATTGGTCCGGCGCGCGTTGAGGTCACCCGATTCACCACCCCCTGCGTGACGATCAAGGGCTCTTTCGCGGACGGACAGTTCGCCCGGGTCCACGCCGACCAGCATCCCGGCGAGGCGCGGGTCTACGCCCGAGTGCTCGCAGAGGGAACCATCGCCGTCGGCGATCCCGTCGAGCACATCTCCGCCGTATCAGGTCCGTAACGACGTGCTTTTTCTCTGGACGTTTGACCGGAACCGGGGTAATCTTCGAGCAGAAACGTCGAGAGAACGCCCCGTCGACCTGTCCGGAAGGACAGGTACGCGACAGGCAGATGGTACGGCGGCATCACCCGAACGTGCGCGTATATTCGGGTGCCCCGGCGGACCGCCGACGGGATGCGTTGGGAGGGCTAATCAGTGGTTTGGAGCACGCTCGCGCCCGGCCGAGAGCAAAGTGCGGTGGGCGCGTTGATCGGCGATGTCGATGACGCCTTCGAGGAACTCGAGCGCACGACCGATGACGAGACGCTCGCCATCCACGAGGACGACGCCGAGTCACCGACCGCGGCAGCGGACGAACTCGTCGATGGCGATGCAGACGCGGATACGGACGTCGTCCCTGGAGTGGAGGCCGAGGCGGGGGCGGAGGCCGAGATCGACTACCGGAACGACATTCCCGGCGCGCCCGACGCGCTGACCGCGTACTTCGCCGATGTCGGCAACGGCCGGCTACTCACCTTCGACGAGGAGTTGTCGCTCGGTCGGCAGGTGCAGGCTGCCTTCAAGGCCGAGGAGGACCTGAAGAGCGGGCAGCAGATGTCGGCGATCAAGCGGCGCAACCTCGAGGCGGTGGTCGGCGACGGCAAGATGGCACGCCATCGGCTCATCGAGATGAATCTGCGCCTGGTGATCTCCGTGGCGCGACGCTACGTCGGCCGCGGCCTGCCGCTGGAGGACCTGATTCAGGAAGGAAACGTCGGCCTGTTCCGCGCCGTCGATAAGTACGACCCGGAGCGTGGCTGGCGCTTCTCGACCTACGCGTACTGGTGGATCCGTCAGGGCGTCACCCGGGCGATCGCCGATCAGGCGCGCACGATCCGCATGCCGGTGCACACCGGCCAGCTCGTAACGCGGCTGGGCGAGATCCGCCGCCGCCTCGAGCAGCGGTTAGGCCGCGCGCCGAACCCGGCCGAAATCGCCGTCGAGGCGGGGCTGACCGAGGAGCGGGTGCGCGAGGCGCTGATGGCCGCGCGCGAGCCGCTCTCGCTCGAGTCGACGCTCATCGGCACTGAGGACTCGACTCTCGCCGATCTGGTTCCCGACATCACCGCGCCGGACGCGCAGGAGATCGTCGAGATGGCGGATCAGCGCGCCAAGATCGAGGAGATCCTCGAGGGGTTGACCCCGCGGGAGCGCGCCGTCATCCGCCTGCGGTTCGGCATGGAGGATGGCACGCCGCTGACGCTGGCCGAGGTCGGCACCCGGCTCGGGGTCAGTCGCGAGCGGGTCCGCCAACTGGAGGCTGATGGCCTCCGCAAGCTGCGCGGCGGCATCCTTCGAGAGAAGCTGGCCCGCGTCGCCGCGTAAGGTCGAGCGCCGGGCGCGAGGTTCCCTCGTGCCCGGCCGGGTCTCCCGCGAAAGGTAGACTGGCGCCGTGACCCACGACGCCCCCACCACCGTACGGCCGGCCGGCCGCGCCAGTTCTCTCGGCGCCCTGGCGTTCCGCGACTATCAGTTGCTTTTCGCCGGGACCTTCACGACTCAAACCGGCAACTGGATGCAGAGCGTCGCCATCGGGTGGCTCATCCTCGAGATGACTGGCTCTGGGTTCTTCCTGGGCCTCGCCGGTTTCCTGCGGTCGATCCCCCAGCTGCTCTTCTCGATTCCTGGCGGCATCCTGGCTGACCGGGTCGATCGGACGCGCCTTCTGGCGATCGCGCAGGGACTGGCCGCCCTCCTCACGATCGCGCTGGCGCTGGTCGTGTGGCTGCGCTGGGGTGACGTTTGGACGATCCTGCTCCTGACCTTTCTGATTGGCACGTCGCTCTCGATGGTGTTTCCGGTGCGCCAGACTCTAGTGTCCACCTCGGTTCCGCCGGCCTACCTGGCCAGCGCGGTCGGCATCAACTCGGCGAACAACAACCTGACGCGGACGCTCGGCCCGGCACTGGCGGGCATCCTCCTCACGCAGGTCGGCGCGGCGTTCTGCTTCTTCCTCCAGGCGGGGGGTCTCCTCTTCTCGTTCGCCACCTCACTGCTGATGCGCGTCCCGCGCACCACGCGCGTGACACGCGGCACGCCTCTGAGCGATCTCATCGACGGCTGGACTTACATCCGATCGACACCGCCCGTGCGGGGATTGCTCCTCTCCGCGCTGGTGCCGACCGCGCTGGGGATGCCTTACATGGCGCTGCTGCCCATGTTCGCGCGGGATCTCGGCATCGGCGCCTCTGGCCTCGGCTTCCTGATGACGATCCTGGGCGTCGGCTCCATCGCCGGCTCCGTCGCGTTCTCACTCG
>Ga0194132_10007214_pt1 | contig 16717 bp, 17 predicted proteins | sample TA2KigOf80mmetaG_FD_148612 | JGI IMG/M metagenome (GOLD analysis project Ga0194132, IMG submission 148612) | Freshwater microbial communities from Lake Tanganyika, Tanzania - TA2015054 Kigoma Offshore 80m | ecosystem: Environmental > Aquatic > Freshwater > Lake | place: Tanzania: Lake...
GCCGGCGCCGCTCAACGCCCGTATCAACCGTTACCGTCGTCATGTGCCCTCATTGATTCGCAAATCAATGGGCACACCATCTCACGCGTAACGGCGCACCGTAAGGCGGCCTCTACCGGACGCGTACAAACGAACCGAAAATTGCTCTCCAGATGCCGCATGCCCGGGGCTGAGGAAGGCTCCTAGGCTTCCCACGTAATCAGGCGACCGCCCGCGTTGTCTGGCCGGGGGCGTGGTGCGCAGGGGTCTCCGACGTCCCATCGTCCCGCTGCGCGCCGCCGGCAAAGGCGAACGATGCCCATGCCGTCGGTTGAACCCGATCATCGGTTTTCACGGGAGGGAGGGCAGCGGCATGGCCGCTTTGGTCATCGACAGTCACGGGACGATCGCTGACGACCTCGGCAAGATCGCGCCGGTCGATCCGAAGCTGTTTCTCGATCCAGCGGAGTTCCTGCTGGCCGACCACAACCGACAACGCAATCTGTGGCGCCTGCTCGAAACGGTGGCCGTCGAGCCGCATTCGACCGACCGGCGGACGCGCGCGGAAGTCGTGCTGAATTATCTGGTCCACGATCTGATTTGGCACGTCGAGGACGAGGAGCTCCAGGTCTTCCCGCGCCTGCGCGAGCGAATGCCGCCGGGCGACGGGACCGCCGACATGCTGACACTGCTCGAGCGGGATCATCGCGGCGACCGGCGGCTTGCCGAGGAGCTGCTGGAGCCGCTCGATCGCCTGATCGCCGGCGTGACGCCGCACGAGCCGGTCGAATTCGCGGCGCGGGCGCGGGTCATCGTCGAGCTGCAGCGCCGACACCTGGCGTGGGAGAATGCCCTGGTCATCCCGCAAGCGTGGCGCCTGCTCAATTCCGCCGACAAGGTCGAACTGGGCCGAAAGATGGCGCGACGGCGCGCCATGGCCTTTCCACGCTGAGGCACAGCCAGTTGCGGGTCTACGCGTAGGCGATACAGCGCTCGCATGGCGTACCGCCGACGTCGCGGTCCAGGTGGGCCCGGCGCAGCGCCATGAAGCGCTCCGAATGCCAAGCCGCCATGAATCCGTCGCTCGTGAGGTCGCCCATGGCGAACCGGCCATCGTGGTCGAAACAGCAGGCGCTGAGCTTGCCGTCGTAGGTCACGTGCCCCTCGGTGAACAGGGACCAGCACGGCAAGGGCTCGCGCATGGCGCCGACCCGGCCAACATTGCCGGCAACCGGCCGCGTCCCGCGCGCGCCGGCGGTCAGGCCGGCCTGGCCATAGAGCGGAAGGAAATAGTGCTCGTCGACATAGGGCAGGATGCGCGCGATGGCCTCGGACATGCGCTCTCCCTGCTCGCCGTCGTAGAGGATGCTGGAGGCGTAGAGCGCGCAGCGATGGCCCGTCTCACGCGCGACGTCGTCGCGCACCTGGCGCGCGCACTTGATGTTGGCCATCACCTTGTCGAAGCCATCGACGGCGGTGACCGATAGGTACTGCTCGCGATTGGCGGCGTTGACGCTGAATTTCAGGCTGTCGAGGCCGGCCGCAAAACAGGCGCGCAGCCGCTCCGGTCTGGCCATGCGTCCATTGGTGGTGAGAAAGACGTAGGGATATCCGCAGATTCGCTTGGCGAAGTCGATCGCTTCCGCCAGCCGAGGATAGAGCAGTGACTCGCCGAGATAGAAGAGACCAAGCTCGCGTACGCCGGCCGCCCGCATTTCCGGCAGCAACCGGGTCAGCAATGTCCAGGCCATGTCGCCCCGGCGGCGCAACCGTTGCCCGGTCGCACAGAAGAAGCAGCGCAGATCGCAGCGCGAGGTCAGCTCGATCTTGACGCTCGGCGGGCAAGGCGGGTCCACGACACGGTAGTCGTCCGGAATCCCGGTGATCGCATCGACTCGTTCGGTAATCGACGGCATGGCCTGGATCTCCAGCTCCTTGATTGTGCGTTGCAGCGAGGCGGAGAATGCGGCGCGGCCGTTCCGTGTGGAATTGATCCAGATCAACGAGCCGGCCGGGAGATCGGCGCATGGTTCTCGATGCGCTGACGAGGAGAGGACCTGCAATGATTGCCGTAGCTGCAAGCGGGGTTCGCCCAGCTGTCCCCGTCCCTGTCATCGATCCCATCGACCCCAAGCAGTTCCTCGAACCGATCGACTTCCTCCTGGCCGACCACTATCGCCAGCGCACGCTGTGCCAGCTTCTCGATCGGCTGACGCAGGAGCCTTCCGGGGCCGAGGCGCGGGCGCTCGCGGAACCGGTCCGCATCTACTTGCGTCGTGACATGGTCTGGCACATCGCCGACGAGGAAATTCAGCTCTTTCCGAGAATGCGCGAACGCGCCGTGCCGGGTGACGGGACGGCGGACATGCTGTACCTGCTGGAGCGCGAGCACACGGGTGACCAATCCCTTGCCCATACCCTGCTGGAGGCCCTCGATTGCCTCGCGCTCGGCCTGGCGCCGGTCGAGCCGGCGGTGTTCGCCGTCCGCGTCGCCACCTTCACCGAAACGCAGCGGCGCCATCTCGCATGGGAGAATGCGATGGTCATTCCGCTTGCCCGCCGCCTGCTCACCCAGGCGGACAAGGTCGACCTCGGCCGCAAGATGGCGCTGCGTCGGGCCCTCGCCTATCCCGGCTGAACCGATGCGCTCGACCCTCCTGGCCGCGACCGAGCCGTCGCCACGCCGCTCGAGAAGCAAGCGCCGACGTACGGCAGTGCTGGACTACGGCTTTCGTCCCTTCTTCCTGCTTGCCGCCATCTACGGCGCCGCCGGCGTAGTGGCGTGGCTCGGCCAACTCGCCGGGTTGCTGCAGCTTGCGGGCGGCACCCTGTGGCACGGCCACGAGATGCTGTTCGGCTTCGCCACAGCGGCGCTCGCCGGCTTTCTGCTCACCGCCGTGCCGAATTGGACCGGAACCGCTCCGCTGCGCAATGGCTGGCTGCTGCTGTTGTGCGGAGCCTGGGCGATCGGACGCACGGCCATGTGGATGGCGGCGCTGCCCGCGTCCCTCGTCGCCGTGATGGACCTGGTCTTCCTCCCGCTGCTCGCCGGTTTCCTTGCCGTGCCGCTGCTGCGCAGCGGCAACCGCCGCAACCTGATTTTCCTCGCCATCCTCGCGGCGCTGTTCGCCAGCAACCTCGCTTTCCACCTCGAGGCCACGAGCGTCGTGGCCGGCGCTGCATTCCGCAGCCTGCACGTGACCCTCGATCTGTTTGCGCTGATGATCGCCATCGTCGGCGGCCGGATCGTGCCGGCCTTCACACGCAATGCACTCAGGGCCGGGGGCAGTACCGCGGTGGTCAGCTCTCGACCGTTCCTCGACGCCGTCGCGGTCCTGACGGTCGCCGGCGTGACGGTTCTCGACACCATCGGCTTCGAAGGCTCGCTCAGCGCCTGGCTTGCCGTCGTCGCGGCCGGCGCCAACGCCCTCCGAATGGCGGGCTGGAGCACGGCCGAGACGCTCGACAAGCCGATCCTGGGCGTGCTTCACCTCGGCTATGCATGGCTGGTGATCGGGTTGATCGCGAAATCGGCGGCCCATTGGGACTTGCTGGCACCCGCCACGGCGCTTCACGCCTGGTCGATCGGTGCGGTCGGCACCATGACCATGGCCGTCATGTCGCGCGCCGCGCTGGGCCACACGGGCCGTGCATTGCGCGCTCCTCCGTTGACGGTCGCCGCCTATCTGCTCGTCTCTGCCGCCGCGCTGGTGCGCCTGGCCGTGCCGCCGTCGGCGCCCGAATTTCTCGGACCGTCCATCATGCTGTCCGGCGCGCTATGGACGGCCGCCTGGCTCGCTTTCCTGGTCGACTATGCGCCCATCCTGATCAGGCCGCGGCCGGACGGGCAGCCCGGGTAGCCGCGCCCGCAGCGCGCACCAGCCGGTGCGGTCACGACGTCAGCCGGGCACGCAGCTCGTGTCTGAGCACCTTGCCCATGACGTTGCGCGGCAGGCGCTCGATGAAAACGACGTCGCGCGGATGCTTGAACCGCGCCAGACCCGGTCACCGTCGCGTGGATCGCCGGCGTCGTATAAGGCCCGCGTCGCGCCGGACAACGACCGCAATCGGCACTTCGCCCCAGCGCGCGTCCGGCCGGGCCACGACGGCCGCTTCAGCGATCTCGTCGCAGCCGGCCAGCAAGCTCTCGAGTTCGCCCGGATAGATGTTCTCGCCGCCGGAGATGATGACGTCCTTCTTGCGATCGTTGATCCAAATATAGCCGTCGGCCGCGACATAGCCGATGTCGCCCGTGCGAAACCAGCCGTCGCGCATCGCGTCCTGCGTCGCGGCCGGATCGCGCCAATAGCCGCACATGAGATTGGGCCCCTTGACCAGCAATTCGCCGCTGCGGCCCTGCGGCACGTCACGGTTCTCGTCATCGACGATGCGTATGCGACAGTGCACCGCCGGCTTGCCGGCGGATCCGACCTGGGCGAATGCGTCCTCGCGCCTGAGATAAGCGGCAATCGGTCCCGTTTCGGTCGAACCATAGATCTGGCCGACCGGCACGCCCTTCCGGTGAAAGGCCTCGATCAGCGCCGGAGGTATCACCGATGAACCGGCGTTGATCAGGCGCAGCGAGGATAGATCGGCTTTCGCAAAGCGCTCGTGGCCGATCAACGCCTGCATGACGGCCGGCACCATCAGCGTCAATGACGGCCTCCCACCTTCAATGGCCGCGAAGACGGCGTCGGGCTCGAAGCGGCGGTGCAGGATCACCGTGGCGCCGGCATGCAATGCCGGCACGGTCTGAATGTTGAGTCCGCCGACGTGAAACATCGGCAGGAAGGTCAGCACGCGATCGGCGGACACGAGGTCGTGGGCATGTGTCGAATTCACCGCGTTCCACAGCAGCGCACTCTGCGTCAGCACCGCGCCCTTGGGCTGGCCGGTCGTGCCGGACGTGTAGACGATCAGCACGGGATCAGCATAGCGGCCGGTGCGGCGACCCGCGTCGGGCGGCGATGCCTCGAGCGCCGTGGCGAGCTCCGTCCAACCCGAGCGCTGCCCGCCGAGCACCAGACGCGCTGCGCCGCCGAAGGCACCGGCGACCTGATCGAGCGCTTCGACGAATTCAGTCTCGGCGACGACGACCCTTGGCTCGGCGTGGCGCAGGATCACGGCGTGCTCGGGTGGCGCCAGCCGCCAGTTGAGCGGGCAGAGCACGGCGCCGAGCCGAGCGGCAGCGAACAGAAGGACCAGCAGTTCCGGATGGTTGAGGCCAAGAAAGGCGATCCGATCGCCCGCGCTCACGCCAAGGCTGTCAAGCAGGCCGGCCATGCGTCCGACGCGCCGGGCGATATCCGCGTAGGAGACGTCCTTGCCGGCGAAATGCAGCGCCGGCTTGGCGAGCTGGAAACGCGCCCAGCCGTCGAGCCAATCGGACATATTGGGCGAGGAATCAGTCATCGACCTCGCCCGGCTTGTAGAGGATTTCGCGGCCGAGCCGATCGAGGCATAGCTCGGCGGTCCACGGCAGCATGAGCGCGCCGCACCGGCTGTCTCGGTAGAGCCGCTCGAGCGGCAGATCCTTGAGCATGGACTGGCCGCCGCACGTACGGATGGCGAGCCGGCACAACTCGTTGGCGTTCTCCATGATGGTGAACTGCGCGGCGTAGGCGCGCATGCGCTCGTCGCGCGAGGGATCGACCCGCGCGTCGCGGATCGCGCGCAGGAACAGCGCCTCGGTCTGTTCAAGCTTGATGCGCATGTCGGCGACTGCGAGCTGCTTGGTCGGATACATGCGCCGCTTGATGGGCGGCATGCCCGCGACCTCGCCGCGGAGATAGCTGACCGTGAAATCATAGGCGGCGCGCGCAATGCCCATATAGGTCGGCGACAGTGTCAGGAACATATGCGGCCAGCGGCTCGCGGCCTGGAAATAGATGCCGCGCGGCATGAGCTGGGCGCCGTCCGGCACGAAGACGTCGTCGAAGACCAAGGTGCGCGACACGGTCGCCCGCATGCCCAGAGGATCCCAGTCGCCGACAATGCCGAGGCCAGGCGTGCCTGCCGGCACCGCGAGATAGAGCGTGTCGCGCAGCGAGGGCTCCGCCTTCGCCTCGGTGCACAGCACGCCATAGTAGTGCGCGGCACCCGACAGCGACGCGAAGATCTTCTTGCCGGTGATGCGCCAGCCGCCATCGGCCTTGACGGCAGTCGTGCCGAAGGGTGCGCGGCCGGCTGCGGCTGCCGAGCCTTCGGAGAAAGGCTGCGCGTAGATCGCGCCGTCCGACACGATTCTGCGGAAGTGCACACTCCGGTGCCGTTCGTGCTCCGCGCGTTCGGCCTCGGTCATGTCGAGGTCGTCGGCAAGACGGCCGGTCCACAGTGTCGAGCATGCATGCATGTTGAACGTCAGCGCGGTCGATCCGCACCAGCGGCCGATCTCGGCCGACACCAGGCAGTAGGTCGCGAAGTCGGCGCCGAGTCCGCCGTGGGCCTCAGGCACGCACAGTCCGAGCAACCCACTGCGCCGGAGGTCGTCATAGTTTTCGAATGGAAAGCTTGCCTCGCGATCGTAGCGCGGCGCGCGTTCGGCAAAAGCCGGACCGAGCTCGCGCGCCAGGCCGATCAGTCGGCGCTGGGCAATGGTCGTGTCGGCTGGTGTTCCCGTTTCGTCTGGCATCGACTGGCGACTCGCTCGAAGACCTGGAATATTCTAGCGCACGGTGCGCGAACACGCGCGCCTGTGTCGCGGTCAGATCAGGAGCCGACGACTTCCAGCATGTGGTCGATTCGGCGTGGCCAACTCCATTCCGCCATGCGCGTGGCAGCGGCGGCGGCATCGCGGCGCGCAGCGGCCCGGTCACGCCAGATCGTCTCCAGGGCCTCGACGAGTTCCTCGGTATCACTTTCGCCCCAGCCATCCGTGCCGCCGTCAGCGAGATGGGAGATGGCGACCGGCGCTTGGCGTTCGAGGCCGCGCAGGCCTGCGAGCCGGATCAAATCCAGATGTCCCGTATTGGCCGATACGAGGGTCGGAACGCCGGAGGCGACGGCCTGCATGGCGAACAGGTTGGTGCCGCCTTCGACCCGGCTGGCAAATACAGCCGCATCGCATTCCCCCAGCAGGTTGGGCAGATGGGGATAGGGCACGTATCCGCATTCAAACACCGCATGGGCGGGAATGCCCTGACCGGCCAACCATGCCGCGACGTTGGGCGTGCCGTCGGCACGGATCGCGGGCACGCCAGCAGCATGACGGCCCAGTCCGATGGTCGCCGCGCGCTCGGCGGACGGCGTGTGCCAGCAGGTGACGAGCAGCGCCTCGGGGTGACGGGCTTGAAAGGCGCGGAAGGCGGCGGCGATGATGTCCTGGCCCTTGCGGAATTCCAGCGCCCCGCCGGAAAACACGACGAAACGTTCGCCTGACACGCCGCTGGGCGGGCGGGGGTGGAAGAGCGAGAGATCGACGCCCTGGAAGACGGCGATGGCCTGGTCGAGCCCGTGGCCGCGCATGACCTGCTCGTTCCAGGACGAGCCGGCGAGCAGGCGATGATAGCGCTGGGCACGCGACACGGCCTCGGGCTTGATACGCGAGCCCTCCAGGAAAACGACGCCGATGCGCCGATGCTCGGGCGCGTCGCCTTCGACGAGCAGTCGGACGAAATTGTTGCCCAGTGCATAGAGAATGGCCTCGGGGACGGATCCCCGCGACGCCGCCGCTTGCTCGCGCCAGAAGCGCAGGCCGGGCACCGGGTTGCGGATGCGTCGACCTTCCAGTTCGCCCACCACGCGCCGATGCCATGGCGGCATCGCTTCGAGGTGCGCCATCGGGCTCGGGCAAATCAGGCGCAGTTCCGGACTGCGGCGCCGCGCCATGTCGAGCGCAATGTTAAGACCGAAAACGCCCCAACCGGTGTTGAGATTGATTTGCCACGCCAGCCCGAGCGTGCGCGGTTCGGACACGCTCCTATCCGCCCTGCGGAGCTATTTCAGCAGGCTGTCGAACGGCACGGAATAGACGATGGCCAGGAGTTCCGTGCCCGGATTCTTGTCGCCGAGGCTGGCATTGGAAATGTGATGGAACGCAATGCCGAGGCGCGAGCGATTGTCGAACCGATAGGCCAGCTCGAAACCGGTGCGGAACTCGACGACGTGGCCGAGTTTCTTGCCGCTGCCCTCGTGGTAGAGGCCGACGGCCGCGTTCGGCGTCAGAACCCAGCGGGGTCCGAAGTAGATGTCGACCAGCAGCCCGCCATAGCCGTAGGCGGCCGCGTCGGTGGTACCGGACGCGCCGAAGAACGGCTTGAAGATCCAGAAATTCCTGGCGAAGCGGTACTCCATCCGCATTTCGGCCGCCCGCTTATCGTCGTTGATGTCGTAGATGCCGACGCCGACCGATAGAAAAGCCGGATCGTCATCGGCACGCGATTGACCGGCTGCCAAAGCGCACCAGACCAGAAGCGACAGCAGCCCCAACGCGATCTTGTGCACGATTCGACCTCCCGCCGGCGATGACGGCCGCATCTTACAGGCTCACTTCATGCGCTTGAAGTCGTTCGAGGCGTCGACCAGCGCCCGGCGGATGCCCGGCTCGAGCGCTGAGTGACCGGCATCCTCGATGATCCGATAGGCCGCTTCCGGCCACGCCTGGTGAAGGCGGTCGGCGGTCACGATCGGGCACACCATGTCGTAGCGCCCTTGAATGATCGTGGCCGGGATATGGCGGATTGCCGGCAGTCCCTGAAGCAGCTTGCCTTCGCTCATGAACAGACTGTTGATGAAGAAATGTGCCTCGATGCGCGCGATGCCAAGCGCGCGCACGTCATCGAGAAAGCTCTGCACCAGCTCCGGATTGGGCAGCAGCGTCGAGCACGATCCTTCGTATCGACCCCAGGCCCGCGCCGCGGGCATGTGGGCCTGCGGATCCGGATCGATCAGGCGGCGATGATAGTGGCGCAGGATGTCGTTGCGCTCGTCCTCCGGCAGGTACTCGGCGAACGCCCGCCAGTTCTCCGGAAACACCGTTCGGTTGCCGTAGAGGAACCAGTCGATCTCGCTCCTGTGGCCGAGAAAGATGCCGCGCAGAATGAGCCCGGTGCAGCGCTGCGGATGCGCCTCGGCATAAGCCAGCGCCAGAGTCGAGCCCCAGGAGCCGCCGAACACCAGCCAGCGCTCGATGCCGAGGTGACGGCGCAGCATCTCGATGTCGGCGACCAGGTGATGAGTGGTATTGTCGACGAGCTCGCCGAGCGGCGTGGAACGCCCTGCACCGCGCTGATCGTAGACCACGATGCGATAGTGGGTGGGGTCGAAGAACCGCCGATGGGTCGGCGAAGCGCCCGAACCAGGACCGCCGTGCAGGAAAACCACCGGCACGCCATCGCGCCGGCCGCACTGTTCCCAATACATGACATGACGCGAATCGAGCGGGAGCTTGCCGGTCTCATACGGCTCGATCTCGGGAAACAGTTCCGGGTATTCGGCCATTTCGTGCGAATCCGTCTGCGGCGGGCCCGCGATCATAGACAGCTCGAACGAAGCCGCAAGATGGAAGAAAGAGGAAAAGGCAGGACCTGCTCGTCGCCGCTGAATCGAGCTATCATTGCGTTCTGCGATTGCACGCCAGAGGTGAGACGTAGAGGGGACTGGCGAATATGGCGATGTTGACGGTCGGTGATCCCGTGCCATGGTTCGTGATTCCGTCGAGCGTAGGCGAGGACCTTCGCATCGACCTGCTCGGCGGCGCCCGGCTCGTCGTGGTGTTTCTCGGCTCGCTCGGCGGCGAACGCGCCGCATCGCTGTGGGCCGGCCTGTCCGCGCGAGACGCCGAGCTGCGGGCGCGCGACATCGAGCTCATCGGCGTCAGCACGGATGACGCCGACTGCGAGCGTCATGCGCGACGGTATCCATCCGGCAAGCCGATCATGCTGTGGGATCGTTCGCGCCGAGCGTCGATGGCGTTCGGCATCCCGTCGGTGGTTTCGGCCGGCGGTGCAGGTGAGCCGCCCGTGCTTCCCGTCTTCCTGCTCGAGCGCGGCTTGCGCGTCGTCGACGTCATCGACCTGGGCAGGAATGACCGCGACGGCCTGCGCGTCGTCCAGCGCATCGATGCGCTTTGGCCGTCGGGAGAGGAAACTCCGCCGGGTCTTGCCCCTGTTCTAGTCATGCCGGATGTGCTGGATGCCGCCATGTGCCGGCGGCTGATCGGGCTATGGCATGAAGAAAATGACGAGAGCGGCTACTCGCGGCAGCTCGCAGACGGTCGGCAAGTGACGATTCTCGACGACAGAAAGAAGCGGCGACGCGATCGCTTTCTCGCGCAGGATCATCCGCTGCGTCGCGAGCTCCTGGTGCTGATCAGTCGCCGCGTCGTGCCGACGGTGCGCCGCGTGTTCCAATACGAGATCACCAGGGTGGAGCGTTATTGCATCGCCTGCTATGACGCTGCAGATGGCGGCTTCTTCGGCCCGCATCGCGACTTCAGCGGGCCGGGGTCGCACCGCGCCTTCGCCATGACCCTGAACCTCAACACCAACGAGTACGAGGGCGGCGACCTGCGCTTTCCCGAATATGGCAGCCGTCTTTACCGGCCCGACAGCGGCTCGGCCATCGTGTTCTCGGGCAGCCTGCTGCACGAGGCGAGACCAGTGACATTCGGACGGCGTTTCGCTTTGTTGTCGTTTTTCTTCGGCGACCGCGAAGCGCAGCTGCTCAGCGCCTACCATCGCCGGCACGGCACAGGCTATGAGATGGTCGATCTGCGGCCGGGGGCGCGCGACAAGGCGGCTGATCCTCCCGTCCCCTGACGCATATCCTCGAGGCGGTCGCGTCGCCTGAGTCCGCGGATTGCGCGGGGGCTCACGGCGCCTATACTTGTCCGACCTTGCGCAACCGATCGGGGACACTGGCCGACCATGAGGCTCTGCCGTTTCGACAATGATCGTCTCGGTCTCGTGGAAGGCAGCGACGTCATCGACGTCAGCGCCGCGCTCGATGGCCTGCCTGCGCAGCGCTGGCCCGTTCCGCTCGGCGACGCGCTGATCGCGGCGCTCGAGCAATTGCGGCCGGCGATCGCCGCGGCCGCCCGGTCGGGCCGGCGACGGCCGGTCAGCTCCGTCGCGCTCCATAGTCCTGTCGCCAATCCGAGCAAGATCATCGGCGCCCCGATCAACTACAAGGACCACCTCGAGGAGTCGAAGAAGGACCCGGGCATCGCCCACGGTCGCAACATCCCTACGATCGGCGCCTGGGGCCTGTTCCTCAAGGCGAACTCGGCCCTGGTTGGTCCGTCGCAGGGTGTCGCCCTGCGCTTTCCCGACCGGCGCAACGATCACGAAGTCGAACTCGCCGTGGTCATCGGCCGGCCCGGCACCAACATCGCGCGCGCCCGAGCGCTCGACCATGTCGCCGGCTACGCCATCGGCCTCGACATGACCGTCCGCGGCACCGAGCTGCCCAGCTTCCGCAAGTCGATCGACAGCTACGCCGTGCTCGGACCGTGGCTCGTGACAGCGGAGGAGATCGCCAACCCCAACGCTCTGGACTTCTCGATCCAGGTCAACGGCACCGTCCGGCAGAAGTCCAATACGCGCTACCTGGACTTCGACGTCGAGCGGCTGATCGAGTTCGCATCGAGCTTCTACACGCTGCTGCCAGGCGACATCATCATGACGGGCACGCCGGCGGGCGTGGGCCCCGTGGCGCCGGGCGACATCATGAGCGCAGAGATTGCGGGGATCGGCGCCATGGAGGTCAAGGTCCGCGCGGCGTGAACGCATCCGAGATGTCGGATTCCACGGCCGTGTCGTTGCACGTCCTGCGCGGCGGGGCCCTGGCGGTGCTGTTGGCGCTGGTTCTGGGCATGGCTCGGGCGGCGGCCGACGGCGCCATGCCGTCACCGACGCCGATGGCGGCGGGTGGCCATCTCAACGTAGCCAGGGTCATCGACGGAGACACGGTGGCGCTCGACGACGGCCGCGTGCTGCGGCTGGCGGGGATCATGGCGCCCAAAGCGGCCGAAGCGCCCGCCCTGCACGCCCTGGCCGAAGCGGCGCGCGATGCGGTTGCTGCGCTCGCCCAAGGTGGGTTGCATCAGGTCACCTTCTTCGGGCGCGACCGGCACGACCGCCTGCTCGCGCATGCCCAGGCCGATGACGGCCGCTGGCTGCAAGGCGAATTGCTGGCCGCGGGGCTGGCGCGCGTGGCAACGGCGCCGGAGCAGAGGGCGCATGCCGCCGACATGCTGCGAATCGAAGCGGCGGCGCGCGCCGCCGGCCGCGGCCTCTGGCGACACCAGCGCTTTCGCGTGCTCGACGTGGACGAAGCCGGACAGTTCATCGGCGGCTTCCAGCTCGTCGAGGGTACAGTCCTCGCGGTCGGGCGGGCGCGCGGCCGGATTTACCTCAATTTCGGATCGGATTGGCGCACGGACTTCACGGTCGTCGTCGATCAGCGTAGCCTCGACCAGCTTGCTGGACGGGCGGACGGCGAGCGCCGCGCCGTTGGCGAGCGTCTGGTCGGTCAGCGCGTCCGCGTGCGCGGCTGGATCAAATCGTTTAACGGACCATTGATCGAAGCCAATCATCCGGAGCAGATCGAGCTGATCGACCGATGACTCTTTACCGTCTTGCCATCGGAATCGCGTTGACCGGCACCCTGGCCGCAGCGATTGCCGGTCTGCAGGGGTGCACCGTCAACCCGGCAACTGGCGGTCAGAGCTTTACCGGCTTCATGTCGCCGCAGGACGAGTTGCGGGTCGGGCGCGAACAGCACCCCGAAGTGCTTCAGCAGTTCGGCGGCGTCTACAACGATCCGGCCCTGGCGGCCTACGTCCAGCAGATCGGCACGGCCCTGGCACGCCACTCGGAGATGCCGGACCTCGTCTTCACCTTCACGGTGCTCAATTCTCCGGTGGTCAACGCCTTCGCCCTGCCGGGCGGCTACGTCTATGTGACGCGCGGCCTGATGGCGCTGGCCAGCGACGAAGCCGAGCTCGCCGGCGTACTCGCCCACGAGATCGGACACGTGACGGCGCGCCACACGGCGCAACGCTACAGTCAAAGCGTGCTAGCGGCGATCGGCACCACCGTCCTCGGTGCCGTCATCGGCGACTTCGCCGAACTCGCCCAGCTCGGCGCCACTGCCTACCTGCAATCCTATTCGCGCGATCAGGAATTCCAGGCCGACGAATTGGGCGTCCGCTATCTGACGCGCGCCGGCTACCAGCCGCGCGCCATGGCGAGCTTCCTGACCAAGCTGCAGGAGGATTCGCGCATCGCGGCCGAAGCCGCCGGTCGCGCGTCGGAAGCCGACAAATTCGATCTGTTCGCCACGCATCCGCGCACCCTCGATCGCGTCGAGCGCGCGTTGTCCGAGACGCCGGAGCGTCCCTTGGCCAATGCACGGCGCGGACGAGACGAATACCTCGCGCGCATCGACGGCATGCTCTATGGCGACGATCCCGAGCACGGTTTCGTCCGCGGACGCGCCTTTGTGCATCCGGCGCTGCGTTTCCGCTTCGAAGTTCCGCCCGGCTTTCGTCTGGTCAATGGCGAACGCCACGTGACCGCCGTCGGCCCAAGTGGAGCCCAGATCAAGTTCCACCAGGTCAAGCGCGACGACGCCAGTGCCATGGATCACCTGATCGGCACCTTGGCGCGCGGTCTGCGGCTCGATCACGTCGAAGGGTTCGAGGTCAATGGCATGGAGGGAGCGACCGGCGTGACGCAGATGCGCGCCAAGGACGGACCACAAGATGTCCGTCTCGTGGCAATGCGCGTCGATCCGGCGACATTCCACCGCTTCCTGTTCTACACTCCGCCGAGCCTGACGCGATCACTGACGCCCGACCTGCAGGCCACGATCTACAGCCTGCAGCGCCTGACCGAGGCGGAAGCGGCGCGGGTCCGTGCTCAGCGGATCTGGATCCGCACCGTGCAGCCAGGCGATACCGCCGAGCAGTTCTCGGCCGGCATGGCCGATGATCCGTTTCGGCTGCGTCGCTTCGCCAATCTCAACGATCTGCCGCCGCGGGCTCTACCGAGGCCGGGCGAGAAGGTGAAGGTCGTTACCGAGTAGCAGGAGCTCAGGCCGATGCGAAGAGGTCGGCCGTCTGCTCGATGCGAGCTCCGATCACCCGTCGCAGCTTATCGAGGGCGCGGCTTTCAAGCTGGCGTACCCGCTCCTTGCTGACGCCAAGACGACGACCCAGCGTATCGAGGGTGTCACCCACGCCGTTCAGCCAGCGCGCGATGATGATCAGCCGCTCGCGCGGGCTGAGCTCATTGAGCGCGGCAGCCAGCCATTGGCGGCGACGACGCCCGTCGCGCGCCTTGAGCGTCACCAGTTCGGGATCATCGCGCTCGTCGGCGATCCTGTCCTGCAGCGATGTACCGCCGCCGGTGACATCAACCGGTGTGCTGAGCGACATGTCCGGCGCCGTCAGACGCTGATGCATGGCCGCCACTTCGGCCAGCGGCACGGCCAGCTTTGCCGCGACGGTTTCCTGCCAACCCGGTGCGCCGTCGTCTTGCGCCGCGGATCGGCCGGATGCGGCATGCCCCTTCATCTCGATGCGCGCGCGCAGGCTGCGCAAGCCGAAGAACAGCGACTTCTGCGCCCGGGTCGTGCCGGTGCGGACGACCGACCAGTTGCGCAACACGTCGTCCTGGATCGCGGCGCGAATCCACCAGCAGGCATAGGTAGCGAAGCGCACATCGCGGCCGGGGTCGAATCGGCGCGCCGCCTGCATCAAACCGACATTTCCCTCCTGAATGAGATCGCCGAGCGGCAAGCCGTAGCCGCGAAAGCGCCGGGCGACGCCGATCACCAGCTTCCGTGCGCCTCGATCAATGCATGCAGAGAGCGCACACAGCCGTGCTCGCGCCACTTCGTCGCGAGCTCCTGCTCCTCGCCGGGCGCCAGCAGCTCCCGCGACATAGCGAGGCGCACATAGGCGCGGTTGGCCGCACGGGTGGCGCGGTCGTCGTCGTGGCGCATGGCCGACTCGCCGGGGGCGTGGAACGGGCAGCCGTTCGTCTGTTTCGGCCAGAGTTACGCGCCATCGCGCGGCGCGGATCACTGGCAGCGGCTTCGCCTCAAGCCTCGATGCGATCGACGATGCGCCCCTCGGGATCGAAGCAGAGCGCGACCAGCTTGCCGCCGAAACCGCAGCCAGCGTCGAGGCTGACGGTATGGGCGGTCTCGACGACGCCGGCGCGCGCCGGGTCGAAACCGCGCACGATGCGGCGAAAGCCGCCATAGGGCTGGTCGATCTTCAGGAATCCCGAACTCGCCCACCAGAAGCTGTCGCTCTGCGCCGTCAACGGCCGCTCGGTGTCGATTCCGGCATGGACGAACAACAGATTGCCATCGACCGTGAACGCCGCGCGCTTGAGCGCGCTCATCAGCTGGGTATGGCCCGGCGCGGCGTGCATGCCGGCGCGCAGTTCGTTGGTCCAGCGCGTGATCGACAGCGCGCCGTCGCGCGCGGCGATCATGCCCTGGTCGATGCGGCCGCCATAGGCGCTGAGCGTGGCGCCCAGGCCCTGCCGCACCATCCAATCGAGCACCTGGCGCGGGTTGGGCGCGAACTGGAGCTGGAGCAATTTCTGCCACATCTCCTCCTGGGCGCCGCGCAGATACGCTATGTCGCAGACGTGGACGCGCGGCGCCGCGAGCACCAGGAGTCGAAAGCGCAGGAGCTCGTCGACGGTCTGGCGGACGGCGGAGCCGCGGCCGAGATAGTTTCCCAGGTAGACGAGCCGGTCGCCGGCTTCAAAGCGCCGCGCGAGCTCGGCGTGCACGGCGGACAGCTGCGCGGCCTCGCCATGCACGGACGCCACCGCCCACACCCGCCGCGCGCCGCGCAGGGTGGCGAATTTCTCGCGGTCCGGCATCTCCAGCGGCGAGCCTGCCGTACCGCGATCGATTGATTCCCGGGACAGCCGGCGAAAGGCGGCCCTCTAGGCCGCCTGTGCCATCAACTTTTCCAGGCGCTGCGCAGCGGTTTCCTCGTCGATCTTCTCGATCGCCGCGAACTCGCGCGCCAACCGGTCGAGCGCAGCCTGATAGATCTGGCGCTCGCTGTACGACTGGTCGGGCTGGCCCGAATTGCGATGCAGGTCGCGCACGACCTCAGCGATCGAGGCGGGGTCGCCCGAGTTGATCTTCGCTTCGTATTCCTGGGCGCGGCGGCTCCACATGGTGCGACGGACGCGGCTGCGGCCTTTGAGCCGTCCCAGCGCCTCGTGCATCTCCTTGCGCGAGCTCAGTCGGCGCAAGCCCGAGGTCTTCGCCTTCGCGATCGGCACCCGCAGCGTCATGCGGTCCTTCTCGAAATCGATGACGAAAACCTGCAACTCGTAGCCGGCGATCTGCTGGTTTTCCAGCCCGACGATCTTGCCGACGCCGTGCGTCGGGTAGACGACGAAATCGCCCGCGGCGAAATCGACTTGGCTCTTGGCCACCTTGTGCTTGCTGACGTTGCGCATTCTGAACACCCGTGCCTTTTTTTCGCTCCGACCGCCCCGCGCGCGGAGCACAAAACACCCTCGGTCGCCCTTTTGGGCTAAACCGCTATGAAATTCTTCGCATTTTTGCGGATTGAGAGCTTACGGCCCGCCGGCCGCCATCGCTCGACCCTTAACGGCTTCACGCTGGAATTTTCTATAGCACAGTCCATCGAATTTTAACAGCGAATCGTCACCGCACAGCAGGGCAATCGGGTGAAGGAAGTGCGTGACAAAGTTCTGGAGTGCTGAATCTATGACGATCCTCTGGTTTGTTC
>Ga0194132_10007218_pt1 | contig 16703 bp, 16 predicted proteins | sample TA2KigOf80mmetaG_FD_148612 | JGI IMG/M metagenome (GOLD analysis project Ga0194132, IMG submission 148612) | Freshwater microbial communities from Lake Tanganyika, Tanzania - TA2015054 Kigoma Offshore 80m | ecosystem: Environmental > Aquatic > Freshwater > Lake | place: Tanzania: Lake...
ACCGCCGCCGCGTAGACGCAGGCCGCCGGCGCGAGAAGCCGCGCCTTCATGCCGTCGCGATCCCAGAACTCAGGCGCGCGCAAGGCTGGTGCCTTCGCGGCACGAGGCGAGGCGGTCGAGGAACGGGGCGAGCCGGGCGAGGACCGCGTCGAGGACGTCGTCCTTGCCGAGGGCGATGCGGCGGGCCGCTTCCGCCTGGCGCGTACGGAGCGCGTCGTCGGCGAGAAGCCGAAGGACCGCATCCGCGAGGGCGTCGGCATCGCCGACCGGCACGGCCGCGCCGGCCGCGGCGAGCTCGGCCACGATTGCTGCGAAATTGGTCATGTGCGGACCGTGTATGATCGCCGCGCCGAGCCGCGCCGGTTCCAGAACGTTCTGTCCGCCGTGCGGGACGAGCGAGCCGCCGACGAAGGCGACCGGCGCCAGGCGGTAGAAGAGGCCGAGCTCGCCCATCGAGTCGGCGACATAGACCGCAGTCGCCGCCGCGGGCAGCGCCCCGCTCGATCGTTGCGCGACCGCGAGGCCGGCGGCGCGCGCGATCGCGGCGATCTTGTCGCCGCGCGCGGGATGCCGCGGGACGATGATGGTGAGCGCGTCCGCGCGCGTTGCCGCGATGCGCCGATGCGCGGCGCAGACGAGCGCTTCCTCGCCGGAATGCGTGCTCGCCGCGAGCCACAGCGGCCGCGCGCCGGCGGCTTCGCGGAGAAGCGCGAGCGGTGCTTCCGCGACGGGAAGATCGCCGGCGGCGAATTTCAGGTTCCCCGGCACCAGGATGTCGCGGGCGCCGAGTGCGGCCAGACGCGCGCCGTCGGCCTCGCTCTGCGCGAGGCATAGCGCGAAGGTGCCGAGGATGCGCCGGCTGAACCAGCGCGCACGACGCCAGGCGGTATAGGAGCGCGGCGACATGCGGGCATTGACCAGGATCGCCGGAATGCCGCGATCGCCGATTGCCGCGAGCGCGTTCGGCCACAGATCCGATTCGACCCAGAGCACGAGATCGGGGCGCCAGTGGTCGAGGAAGCGGCGTACCCACGGTGCGCGATCGACCGGTGCGAACTGGTGGATCACCTCGGACGGCAGCCGCGTCTCGAGGAGGCGCGCCGAGGCGACGGTGCCGGTCGTGATCATGATCGCGAGGCCCGGTCGCTCGGCGACGAGCCGCCCGATCAGGCTCAGCATCGAGAGCGATTCGCCGACGCTCGCGGCATGACACCAGACGAGCGGACCCGGCGGCCGCGGCCGCGACGGCGCGCCGAGCCGTTCGCCGAAGCGCTCGGGATGCTCCTTGCCGGCGCGTCGGCGGCGGTCGAGGAGCGAGCGGATCAGCGGGCCGCCCGCCGCGGTCATCGCGCGGTAGAGGACGAGGCTCATCGCGACGCGGACGTGCCCACGGCGCGCGCGTCGACGCCCGAGCTCTCGTCGGGTCGCGGCGCGGGCTCGATCGGCCTTGCGCCGACGCGCTCGTCGAGCGCGCGGGCCTCGGCGTTGAGGTGGTCTTCGAGCGCCTGGCGTATCGCCTCGACGGTGGCCGCATCGGCCTCTGCCGGCACCTCGATCGGCTCGCTCCAGCGGATGATGCCGCGGGCGAAGGGTAGCGCGACCACGAACCGGTCCCAGCTCGTCATGACCTTCCGCCGCGACGCCGCATAGGTGACCGGCAGGATCGGCACGCCGGCGAGACGCGCTGCCTGAACGACGCCCGCGCTCACCCGCATGCGCGGGCCGCGCGGTCCGTCCGGCGTCACCCCGACATAGGCCCCCTCCTTGAGCGCGCGAAGGATGTTTCGCAGCACCTGTGTTCCGCCCTTCGATGTCGATCCGGCGATCGTCGCGAGACCGAACGAGCGTATCGTCCGCGCGATGAGAAGGCCGTCGCGATGGCGCGAGATCACCATGTGCATCGGTTGCGCGAAGGGCCAGGCGCTCGGAAGCATGAGGAGCCGGCCGTGCCAGAACGCAACGATGAAGGGGCGGCCGGCCGCGACGAGGCGCTCGGGCGTCTCCGCGCCCTCGATCGTCCATCGCCCGGTGACGCGGACCAGCCTGATATAGGCCGCCGCCGCCTCGGCGACCACGGCCCGCACGCGCCGATCCGACAATGCGCGCTTGAGGATGGACATCGGATCACGCCGGGCTGCGTGAGGCTTCGGCCTCGCGCTCGCCGGCGAACTGCATCTGATAGAGCCGCGCGTAGAGACCGCCGCGGCGCACGAGCTCGGCATGATCGCCCGACTCCACGATCCGCCCATCGTCGATGACATGGATCAGATCAGCCTCGACGATGGTCGAGAGCCGATGCGCGACCACGACGGTCGTCCGCCCGCGTTTCAAGGTTGCGAGCGCGGCCTGGACATGGCGCTCGCTCTCGCTGTCGAGCGCCGACGTCGCCTCGTCGAGGAGCAAGATAGGCGCGTCCTTGAGCATGGCGCGGGCGATCGACAGCCGCTGCTGCTGGCCGCCGGAGAGCTTGACCCCGCGCGAGCCGACGCGCGTGTCATAGCCTTCCGGGAGCTCGATGATGAAGTCATGCGCGCCGGCCGCGCGCGCAGCGGCGACGATCTCGGCCTCGCTCGCGCCCGGTCGGCCATAGGCGATGTTCGCGCGCACCGTGTCGTCGAACAGGCTGACCTCCTGCGAGACGAGCGCGATGTTGGCGCGGAGCGAGGCGAGCGTGACGTCGCGCACGTCGACGCCGCCGACGAGGATGCGGCCGCCGGCGACATCGTAAAAGCGCGGGATCAGGTTGAGGATCGTGGACTTGCCGGCGCCGGACGGGCCGACCAGCGCGACCGTGTGTCCGGCCGCGATATCGAAGCTGATCCCGTCGAGCGCGGCGACACCCGGGACATAGGCGAAGCGCACCGAATCGAAGCGGATGTCACGCGTGCCCGGCGGCAGGCTCGCCGCGTCCGGCCGGTCACGGATCTCCGGCTCGAGATCGAGGAGGGCGAAGATGCGCTGCGCGGCGGCGAGACCTTCCTGCAGGTTGACGTTGAGCGAGGCGAGGCTCTTCACCGGCTGATAAGCGAGGATGAGCGCCGTCATGAACGAGAAGAACGTGCCGGGCGTGGTCGTGCCGGCAATGACCTGGCTCCCGCCATAAAGGACCACCGCGGCGACCGCGAGACCGCCCAGGATCTCCATGATCGGCCGCGTCGCGGCGCGGGTGCGGGCGGCCTTGTAGACCAGCCGGAAGATCGTCTCGACCAGCACCGAGGCGCGCGCGATCTCGGCCTTCTCCATGCCATAGGCCTTGACGTGGCGCATGCCCTGGAAGGTCTCGTTGAGGAGGGTCGAGAACTCGGCGGTCTGCACCTGGGTGTTGGCCGAGACCTTCCGCATCCGACGGCCGAGCCGGATGATCGGCAGCACACCGGCGGGGAAGGCGAAGAACGCGATGAGGGCGAGCAGCCAGTCCTGGTAGAACATCAGGGCGACCAGGAAGACGAGCGTCAGCGTCTCCTTGACGAAACCGGTCAATGCGGTGGAAACCGCCGATTGTAGGAGCCGGGCGTCGTTGACCACCCGCGAGATCAGCCGGCCCGGCGCCGTATTGTGGAAATAGGCGAGGTCGGCTCGCATCAGGTGGGCAAACATGCCGATCTGGACATCGGCGATCACGCGGAGCCCGACGCGGTGCATCAGCACCTCCTGGGCATAGGAGGCGATGCCCTTGATCACCGACATGGCCACGAGCGCGGCCGGGACGAGATAGAGCAAGGTGTTGTCGCGCTTGAGAAAAACGTCGTCGAGGACGGGTTGCATCAGCCACGCGTTGCCGGCGGTGGCACCGGCCGCGACGGCCATAAGGATCGCTGCGGCGGCGAGCGGCCAGAGATGGCTTCGGACGTGCTCGCGGAACAGCCGCGCGACGATCGCGCGCGTCGTGCCGTCGGCGGGCGGAGGGCGCTGGGGCTCCGGCACGGGCTAGCGCTCTGGATAGGCCTCGAACATGGGCGCCGGACGATAGCACGGCCGGGAGGCGCGACCAAAGCTGGCGCGGTCCCCGAGCCGCTTGGACGCGCACCCTTGCCGCTCAATTGTCACTGGGTCGACACATCGCCGCGCCACTACCGTTCCAACCGACCGTGGCGAAGTCCAGGGCCGCAGGGCGGTGTAAGAGGCGTGACGATCAGCAGTGGCGCGTGCGCCGATTTTCCTTTTCTCGGTAAGCACTTATAATCGAGAGTGTCGAACGGGGCCCCAGGGATTGACAAATGGGGATACGCCGATCAGGAGGCGGTTGGATCAACAACGAGAATGGCGAATGTCCGCCATTCGCCGACATGATGGGATATCAGGAGACCAATCGATGATGCGTTACCTCACGACCTCGACCGCCGCCGCGTTGTTCCTGTTCGCGGGCACGGCCGTCGCAACTGCGCAGCAGCCGGCGATGGACGACAAGCTCTTGCCGCCGAACGCCAAGGCCGGCGAGTGCTGCGCCCGCGTGTTCGTTCCGCCCACCTATACCACCCAGACCGAGACCCTCCTCAAGCGCGCGGCAGGCGAGGAGATCAAGGTCATGCCTGCCCGACACGAGTGGGTCGAGGAGCGCGTCCAGGTTGAGGCCGCCTCGGAGCGGCTCGAGGTCGTCCCGGCGCGTTACGAGACGCGCGAGGAGCGCGTCCTCGTGAAGGAAGCGTCCGAGCGTCTCGTTACCCGTCCCGCCGTCTATGAGAACGCCGAGGAGCGGGTTTTGGTGAAGGCGGCCTATACGACCTGGCAGAAGGGTCGCGGGCTGATCGAGCGCGTCGACAACGCGACCGGCGAGATCATGTGCCTCGTCGAGGTGCCGGCCGAGTACAGGACCGTCCAGAAGCGCGTCGTCAAGACCCCGGCGTCGGTCGAGAAGGTCGTCATCCCGGCCGAGTACAGGACCGTCCGTAAGCGCGTGATGGTCGAGCCGCCGCGCACCGAGAAGGTCGCGATCCCGGCCAAGTTCGACACGGTCCGCGTGCTCAAGCTCGTCGACCAGGCCAAGGAAGTGCGTACGCCGATCCCGGCCGAGTACCAGACGGTCTCGCGTCAGGTGAGAGCGTCCGAGGGCCGGCTCGAGTGGCGCCAGGTCCTGTGCGAGACCAATGCGCGGCCGAACCTGATCCAGGACATCCAGCGCGCCTTGCAGGCTCGCGGGCACAACCCGGGCCCGATCGACGGTCGTCTCGGCAAGCAGACGATGTCGGCGGTCGCTTCGTTCCAGTCGGCGCAGCGCCTGCCGAGCGGTCAGCTCACGATGGACACGATCCGGGCACTGGGCGTCCGCATCTGATCCGGACCTGACGCCCCGACCAAACGGGCCGGGCCACCTCGGGTGGCCCGGCCCGAACCTTGTCGGGCTCGTCCAGGGAGGGGCGTAGGACAGTCGCTGTAAAGCCTGCTTTACAACCAATAGGGTGACGGTCCCGCCGATGGATTGGTATTTGTAACAAGTTCAATACATTGTGGTTGCGGCACGAAACTTGCATAAAGGTTTTCGTAACGAACCGGCTCGGGTTAGTTTGCGCGTCGCTGGCGTCGTCGATCGTCGCGACGACCTCGACCGCCGGCGCCATCACCTTCGATCAGATCACCAACAACAGCGGCCAGAACTACGCCGCCGACTTCTCGCTCGAGGTCACCGACCTCGGCAGTAACCAGGCGTTGTTCAAGTTCTCGAATGCCGCCGGCGCGACGGGGATCATCACCCTGATCGTCTTCGACGATGTCGACGCCGACCTGAACATCGGAACGATCGCCATCAACGCCGCCAATACGAGCGCCGGCGTGAACTTCGTCATCGATGGCAGTCCGGCCAATTTGCCGGCCGGCAACAATGCCGTGCCGCCATTCGACGACGACCGCAGCGTGTCACGCGCGGCGGCGGGCGGGGTATCCAATGGCATCGATGGCGGCGAGATGCTCGGGCTCACGATCACGCTGTCGGGCATGTCGAGCTTCGCCGAGCTGATCGGTGATCTCGAGGCCGGCACATTCCGGGTCGGCTTCCACGGCCAGAGCCTCGGCGCGCAAGAACAGAGCGAGAGCTACATCAACACCGTGCCACCGCCGGGCGGCGGTGAGCCGCCGCGCGTGCCGGCGCCCGGTGGTCTCGCGCTGTTCGCGCTCGGCGCCGCCGCACTCCTGTTCCGCCGCTTCCGCCGCTAGCATCGCAACGCCCGCGTGTTTCCCCGACCCGGCCACGCCGGGCGGGGCCGCCGCGTGTGTGTAAGGCCCGCCTTACAGCCGCAGAACCCGTTAGCCATCCGCGCCTATATTTCCGCATCGAATCAGGTCGGGGCCGTTCTGGCCCGTCTCTTGCATCGTGAAGCGGCAGGAGCGCAGTCGTTAACACTTGCCGTCTAGACTGCGCCGCAACGTGCGTAGCGTGGTTGTGTCATGCGTTCAGTCCGGCTCGGGTTCGTTTGCGCGTCGCTGGCGTCGTCGATCGTCGCGACGACCTCGACCGCCGGCGCCATCACCTTCGATCAGATCACCAACAACAGCGGCCAGAACTACGCCGACGATTTCAGCGCGTCGATCACCGATGCCGGCTCCGGCAAGGTTTGGATCCGCTTCATGAACGCGCCGGGCGCGAGCGGCTTAATCGGCACCGTCTATATCGACGACGACGACAGCAACCTCGTGAGCATCGAGTTCAGCGCGGCGCAGTCGAGCCCGGGCGTGCTGTTCGAGGTCGGCAGCGGCCCGCCCAACCTCCCCGCGGGCAACCTCGCGAACCCCGCCTTCGACGCCCATTTCCGCGCCGGAAAGAAGGGTGCGGCCTCGAACGGCGTCGATGCCGGCGAGACGCTCGCCTTGCTCGCGACGCTCCAGGCCGGCTCGTCGGTGGCCGAGATCCTCGCCGACCTCGCCCAGTCGCGCTTCCGCCTCGCGCTGCATGGCCAGAGCCTCGGGCCCGGCGAGGACAGCGAATCCTTCGTCGATCCGCCGCCGCTCGACCCTCCCTTGTCGGCGCCGGCGACCGCGTTCCTGTTCGCGCTCGGCGCCTGGGCCGCGTTGCGCGGTCGTCCGCGCTGACCGCCGCGACGGCGATCAGGTGCCGGCGACCGTCATGCCGTCGACCCGGATCGTCGGCGCATCGACACCGTAGCGGAAGACGAGGTCGTCGGCGGGCGCGAGATTGCGGAATATGTCCTTGAGATTGCCTGCGACCGTGAGCTCGCTCACCGGGAAGGCGATCGCGCCGTTCTCGATCCAGAAGCCCGAGGCGCCGCGGCTGTAGTCGCCGGTGATGCCGTTGACGCCCATGCCGATCAGCTCGGTGACGTAGAAGCCTGCCCGGATGTCGGCCATCAGCGCCGCCGGGTTCTGCGGGCCCGGCGCCATGTAGAGATTGGTCGTCGCGGGTGAGGGCGGGCCCGAGGTTCCGCGCGCGGCGTGGCCCGTCGTCCCGAGGCCGAGCTTCCGCGCCGAGGCGAGATCGAGAACCCAGGTCGTGAGCCGGCCGCGGTCGATCAGGCTGCGACGGACGGCCGCGATGCCCTCGCCGTCGAACGGCTTCGAGCGGAGGCCGCGACGCCGCAGCGGATCGTCGACGATGGTGATGCCGTCGGCGAAGACGGTGTTGCCCATCCGGTCCTTGAGGAACGAGGTGCCGCGCGCGATCGCCGCGCCGTTGATGGCGCCGGCGAAATGGCGGACGAGGCCGGAGGACACGCGCGGGTCGTAGACGACCGGCACCTGCGCCGTCTTCATCTTGCGCGCGCCGAGCCGGCGCACCGCGCGCTCGCCCGCGTTTCGGCCGATCATGGCCGCCGCCGCGAGATCACCACCGTGCACGGCGGTCGCGAAATCGTAGTCGCGCTCCATCGCGGTGCCGGTCCCGGCGAGAACCGCGGCGCTGATGCTGTGGCTCGACACCGCGTAGCCGGAGGCGAAGCCGTTGGTGGCGGCGAGCGCGATACGGGCATGGCTCCAGCCGGCTTCCGCCCCTTCGGAATTGGTGACACCGGTGACCGCGCGCGCAGCGTCCTCGGCCTCGCGGGCGAGCGCGATCAGGCGGTCGGACGAGGGCTCGGTCGGATCGAAGATGTCGAGCTCGGGAAAGGCGGTCGCGATCTCGCCGGCATCGGCGATGCCGCAATAGGGGTCCTCGGGCGCGACGCGCGCCATCGCGACCGCGCGCTCGACCAGCGCCGCGCGTGCCGCCGCGGAGACATCGGTCGAGGAGACGACGGCTTGGCGCCTGCCGATGAAGACGCGAAGCCCGAGATCGCGGCTCTCCGAGCGCTCGAGCTTCTCGAGCTTGCCGAGCCGCATGCCGACGGCGATCGAGGCGGCGTCGAACATCAGCGCATCGGCGCTGTCGGCGCCGGCCCGCCTCGCGGCAGCGAGGAGATCGGCGAGGAGGTCGAGCGAATCCATGGGCGTCCTCATCGGGAGAATGTCAGCGCGGCGGCCAGATCGGACGGCCGTTGCCGGGTAGCGCATACTCCGCCCAGCGCCGCGTCACCTCGGCGATCACGTCATCGCTCATGCGGATCTTGCGACCCCATTCTCGCGTCGTCTCGGGCGCGATCTTGGTGGTCGCGTCGATGCCGAGCTTGCCGCCGAGTCCGGGTTCGGGCGAGGCGAAATCGAGATAGTCGATCGGCGTGTCGCCGATCACGGTAAGGTCGCGTCCGGGATCGACATTGGTCGCGATTGCCCACACGACGTCCTGCCACCGGCGCGCGTCAATGTCGTGGTCCACGACGATTACGAACTTCGTGTACATGAACTGACGCAGATAGGACCATACCGCCATCATGATGCGCTTGGCGTGGCCTGGATAGGCCTTGCGGATCGAGACGACCGCGACCCGGTAGGAGCACGCTTCGGGCGGCAGCCAGAAGTCGATCACCTCCGGGAATTGGCGCGTGAACAGCGGCACGAACACCTCGTTGAGCGCGGTGCCGAGGACCGATGGCTCGTCGGGCGGGCGGCTAGTGAAGGTCGAGAGATAGATCGGCGACCGCCGCATGGTGATCGCCTGCGCGGTGAATACCGGGAACCGCTCGACGGCGTTGAAATAGCCGGTGTGGTCGCCATAGGGCCCCTCGTCGCCGTAGTCGGTGAGCGAGACCGTGCCCTCGATCACGATCTCGGCCGCCGCCGGGACCTTGAGCGGGACCGTGCGACAGGGGACGACCTCGACGCGGGCACCGCGGAGAAGGCCCGCGAACTGGTACTCGGAGAGGGTCTCGGGCACCGGCGCGACGGCGGCGATCAGGGTTCCGGGATCGGCACCGATCACGACGGCGGCGGGGATCGAACTTGCGCCCTCCCGCCCGCCGGCGCGGGCATGATGCTGCGCGCCGCCGCGATGGCGGAGCCAACGCATCAGCGCCGTTTTGCGGCCGGTCACCTGCATCCGGTAGATGCCGAGATTGACCGCCTCGGCGTCGTCGGGATCGGCGGTCACCACCATCGGCCAGGTGATCAGCGGCGCCGGCTCGCCCGGCCAGCAGGTCTGCACCGGAAGCGCGCCGAGATCGATGTCGGCGCCGGTCAGCACTACCTCCTGGCACGCGGCGCGCGAGACGGTCCTCGGCTTCATCGCCATGACGGCGCGGAGCAAGGGGAGACGGTCGAGCGCCTCGCGGAAGCCGCCGGGCGGCTCGGGCTGGCGCAGGAAGGCGAGGTCCTCGCCGAGCGTGCGCAAGGTCTCCGGCGTCCGACCCATGCCCCAGGCGACGCGCTCGACGGTGCCGAACAGATTGACCAGGACCGGCATCCGCGCCGGCCGCCCGTCGGCCGCGACCGCCGCCTCGAACAGGACGGCGGGTCCCTTCTCGGCGAGGAGCCGCGTCTGGATCTCGGTCATCTCGAGCACGGTCGAGACCGGGACGCGCACGCGCGCCAGCCGGCCGTCGCGTTCGAGCCGGTCGAGGAAGGCGCCGAGGTCGGGATAGGCCATTGCCGCATCAGGCCCAAAGCGGCGCGCGCGGTCAAGGAAAGGAATGGTCGGTTAACGATCGCCCCGCTTGAATCGGACCGTCGTCCACCCTTATCTCAACACGCGCGCGCGAGGAGTGGAGTTTCCCATGACGAGGAAGCGGTACTGGGTCGTCGGCGGTCGCTATGCATCGACCGATTTCGCGACAGTCGTCGCGGGAACGACGGAGGAGCGTTACGGTCCGTTCGAGACCTACGCGGATGCGCGCCGCGAATGGCAGGCCCATGCCTGGCGCACCGTCGACACCTGCATCGCCTGCTATCGCATCGTCGAGGAGCCCGCGCCCGGGCAGAACGCGGCATGATCGACCGCATCGCGCACGCGAAATCCTATCCGTTCCCGATCCCCTCGCACGGCTATCTGTTCGCACAAGGGACGTGGCGCCCGCTCGACGGCGCGCACATCGATCGCACCGGCTGCACGCCGGTGCTCGCCGCCGGCTCCAACCAGTCGCCCGAGCAGCTCGCCCGCAAGTACCAGGGCCACGACGGGGTCGAGATCGCGGCCGAGCGCGGCGTGCTGCGCGACTTCGATGTCGTCTATGCCGCCCATCTCTCGGGCTATTCCTCGGTGCCGGCGACGTTCCAGGCCTCGCCCGGCACCGCCGTCACCGTGTTCGTCCTCTGGCTCGACGACCGCGCGCTCAGGCGGATGCACGAGACCGAGGGCAACTACACCTATGATGCGCTGGCGCCGATCAGGGTCGAGCTCGAGGGCGCGGGCGGCACGCTCGCGTCCGCCTTCGCCTATTCCTCGCGCGTCGGCTGCCTCAATATCGGCGGCGCCTGCGCCGCGCTCGCCGCGATCCCGGCGACCGGGCGGCGCTTCGCCGCGCTGTCGGAGGAGACGGCCCTGACGCACGCCCGCGACCGTCTCGCGCTCGGCATGGCGCTCGACGACTTCATCGCCGGCAACCTCGCCGACAATACGCTGCGGCTCGCGCGCTCGAAGGCGCTCGGCGCCGACGCGCTGCCGCTGGCGTTTCCGCGGACGACCATCGCCGCGTTCTGAGCCGATCAGCCGGTGACTCGCCAGACCGTTGTGCGGCGGACCTCGCGGTCCTCGATCTCGCGTGTCGTCGCGACGTCGTAGCTGGCGACCGCAGCGATGCCCACACCGAGAAGATAGGTGCGGCCCGGATCGCCCATCAGCACCGTCCGCCCCGTGCGGGCCAGCGCATCGAGCCATAAAGCGACGCGGCCGGCCATCGGCTGCTCGTAGCAGACATCGCCGGCGAGGATGACCTCGGCCTCGAGCTCGGTTCGCCCGATCAGATCGGCGAGGATGATATCGACCGTGAGCCCATTCGCGGCCGCGTTGAGCGCGATCGCCGCGGCGGCGAAGCGGTCGATCTCGTTGGCGGCGACGACCGCCGCACCGGCGCGCGCCGCGGCGAGCGCGACGATGCCTGAGCCGGATGCGAAGTCGAGGACGCGACGGCCGGCGATGATCCCGGGATGGTCGAGGATATGGCGCGCGAGCGCCTGGCCGCCGGCCCAGGCGAAGGCCCAGAACGGCGGCGGCAGGCCGGTTCTCGCGAGCTCGGCCTCGGTCGCCTCCCAGATCGGCGTGATCTCGCTCGCGAGATGGAGGCGGAGCTCGGGAACGAGCGCCGTCGCGGCGAGGACGGTGTTGGAGCGCACGAATTGCGCCTCGGTTGTCACGGCGTGGTCCATGGCGGCGAGTGTAGAATGACGACCGGGCGCGATGCACGGGGGCCGACGATGAAGCTCAAGACCGCGATGCTGGGCGTGCCGTTCGCGCTGACGGTCGTGGTCTGGGTCGCGTTCTATCTCCGGTTTCCGGCCGATCCGCTCGGGGTCGGCGAAACACTGGTCGTGTTCGTGCTGGCGAGCGGGCTGGTCGCGCTGTGGCGCTGGTGGCGGTCCCGTCGCGTGCGCTCGGCGTCGGCGGGGGGCGCGCCGTGACGGCGTCGCGACGGGTCGGCCTCGCGATCCTAGCGGCCCTCGCGCTCGCGGTCGCGCTCGCGGTGCTCCTGCCGGTCTGGATCACCGGCCGGGCGCCCGAGCCTCCGGCGACCGCCGAGGCGCCGCCCGGGACCTTACCGCCGCCCTCGTCGCGTCCGCGCGCTTCGGCCAATGGCGGCGGGGTGGCGCCGATCATCCGCGCGACCGGGCGTGCCTATCTCCTCCGCGATGCGCGCGAGGAGCCCGGCTTCGGTCTCTACAGCTATCTCCTGTTCCCGGCCGAGGACGCGCGTCACGGCGAGCGCTTTCTCGAAGCGACTACGGCCTGGCTGCAAAGCCACGCGCCGATCGAGACGCTCGAGCGCGCGCTCCCCGACCGCGCGACGCTCAACGTCTTCTACTACCCGGTCGAGCGTGCGGTCGCGAGCCCGGAGGCGCCCGATCCGGCGGCGCTGGTCGGGCTCTACGACTATGGCCGGGCGCGGGCGGCGCTCGCGCTGATGGCGCCCGTCCGTGGCGCCGGGCCGGTGATCGCCTCGGTCCTCGTGCCGATCGGATCGGCGGGTGGTGTGGCGGTGCTGGTCCAGGATCTCTCCTGGGTGCCGACGCCGCTCGTCCGGTTGTGGATCGCCGAGTTCCAGAACGAGGTGCGCGCGGGGCGGAGCTGGTCGCGCGCGACGCTCGATGCGCTCGCGCTCCGGCTTCGCACGTCGGTCAGTGTCGTCGCCATGGGCTTCGACGTCGCCGCGCGCGCGATCGAGGATTGGATCGACATCTCCGCGGTCGCCGCGCCGCCCTGACCCTCAGCGCGCGAGTTGGCCGAGCACGATCGCGGCCAGCACGATGAACCCGAAATCGCGATTGGCCTTGAACTTGACGAGACAGTCCTTGGGATCGTCGAGATCGACCGCGCGCGCCTGCCAGGCGAGGTGGAGCGCGCCGACCGCGGCGCCCGCGGCGAAGACCCAGCCGAGCCCCGCCGCGATCCCGGCGGCGACGAGGAGCACGATCGCGCCGGCATAGAACGCGTAGAGCCAGGGCCGCGTCCCCTCGCCGAGCGCGCGCGCCGACGAGCGCACGCCGACCAACGCGTCGTCGACCTTGTCCTGGTGGGCATAGATCGTGTCGTAGCCGAGCGTCCACAGGATGCCGCCGACATAGAGGAGGGCGGCCGCAACCGAGAGCTCGCCCGTGACCGCCGCCCAGCCAAGAAACGCGCCCCAGTTGAAGGTGAGCCCGAGGAAGAATTGCGGCCAGTAGGTGAACCGTTTCATCAAGGGATAGCTGAACACGAGGATGAGCGAGGCGAGCCCGACCCAGACCGCGAACGCGTTGAAGCTGAGGAGGATCGCGAGCCCGATCGCGAGCAGCGCCACCATGAACACGACCGCCTGGCGCACCGTCAGCTGTCCGCTCGGCAGCGGCCGGTCGCGGGTGCGGGCGACGGCCTTGTCGAAATCGCGGTCGACGATGTCATTATAGGTGCAGCCGGCGCCGCGCATTACCAGTGCGCCCAGCCCGAACAGCGCGAACAACACGATCACGCCGGGTTCGATCGAGGCGAGCGCGATCGACCACCAGCACGGGAAAAGGAGAAGCCAGGTGCCGATCGGCCGGTCGAGGCGGGCGAGGCGGGCATAGGGACGGACACGCCGCGGCACCAGGCGGTCGACCCAGCCGCCCTTTGGGATGTCGCTCGCCGCGCTGTCGAATGTATCGGGCATCGGGAACGATTCTCTAGACCCTCGGCGCGCGCCGCTCAACAATTCACGCCATGCCGGACACCGCCATCCGCCTCCACGTCGCCGACGATCTCGCCACTGGCCGTCACATCGCGCTCGATGGCGGGCCGGCCCATTATCTCGCGACCGTCATGCGCCGGCGGGTCGGCGATGCGGCGCTTCTGTTCAACGGCCGCGACGGCGAATGGCGGGCGCGTATCGAGGCGATGGCGCGCGGAAGCTGCGCGCTCGTGGTCGAGGCGCGCACCCGGCCGCAGGCCGATGGCCCCGACGTGTGGCTCGTCTTCGCGCCCGTCAAGCGGGGACGGATCGACGATCTCGTCGGCCGTGCGACCGAGCTCGGCGTCGCCGCGCTGTGGCCGGTCCGGACCGAGCGCACGAATGTCGCCCGCGTCAACGCGGCACGGCTCCGCGCCAACGCGATCGAGGCCGCCGAGCAGTCGGAGCGCCTCACCGTGCCGATGGTGCACGATTACCTCGCGCTACCGGCATTGCTGGAACGCTGGCCGCGCGAGCGTCGCATGCTCTGGTGTGACGAGAGCGGCACCGCGCCGTCGATCGCCGACGCGCTCGCGCGCGCATCGCAACCGCTGCGCGCACCCTGGGCAGTGCTGGTCGGACCCGAGGGCGGCTTCGCGCGATCCGAGCTTGACGCCCTCCGGAAACTCCCGTTTGTTACCGCGGTCAGCCTGGGGCCCCGGGCGCTACGCGCCGAAACGGCGGCCCTCGCGGCCCTCGCCTGCTGGCAGGCGCTGATCGGCGATTGGCAGGAGGCGCACCGCCATGGGTCCTGAGACCCGTTCAACACATCGGCACTGATGGCAGCCCCCCCGGCACCCGGCGGAGCGCCGATCACCGATCGGCGCCAGTTGATCGACCATGTCGCCTCCGGCGCCAAGGCGCCCGGCGCCTGGCGCATCGGCACCGAGCACGAGAAATTCGTCTTCGACCGCAACACCTTGGCCCAGGTCCCCTACGACGGACCGACCGGCATTCGGACGCTCCTCGAGGGCCTCGTCCGCTATGGCTGGGAGCCGGTCCTCGAGAAGGGCAACCCGATCGCGCTGACCAAGGGCCGGGCCAATATCACGCTCGAGCCGGGCGGCCAGTTCGAGCTCTCCGGCGCACCGCTCGAGACGCTCCATGAGACCGACGCCGAGACCCGCACCCATATCGATGAGGTGAAGACCGTCGCGCGCGGCATGGGGGTCGGTCTCGTCGGCCTCGGCTTCCAGCCGAAGTGGCGGCGCGAGGACATCACCTGGATGCCCAAGGGGCGCTACGCGATCATGCGCCGCTATATGCCGACCAAGGGAAAGCTCGGCCTCGACATGATGATCCGCACCTGCACGGTGCAGGTGAACCTCGACTACGAGTCCGAGGCCGACATGGTGCGGAAGTTCCGGGTCGCGCTCGCGCTGCAGCCGGTCGCGACGGCGATGTTCGCCAACTCGCCGTTCCTCGAAGGCAAGCCGACGGGCTATCTCTCCTATCGCAGCCATGTGTGGGAGGACACCGACCCGGACCGCTCCGGCATGCTGCCCTTCGTGTTCGAGCCGGGCATGGGCTACGAGCGCTATGTCGAGTACATGCTCGACGTGCCGATGTATTTCGTCTACCGCGACGGCGTCTATATCGACGCGAGCGGCCAGTCGTTCCGCGATTTTTTGAACCGCCGCCTGCCCGCGCTGCTGGGCGAGATGCCGACGATCACCGACTGGGTCGACCACATGACGACCGCTTTTCCCGAGGTGCGGCTGAAGCGCTATCTCGAGATGCGGGGCGCCGATTCGGGTCCGGTCGACCGCCTCGCGGCGCTTCCGGCGCTGTGGGTTGGCCTCCTCTATGACCGGACCGCGCTCGATGCGGCGGCGGCGCTCGTCGCCGACTGGACCGACGCCGAGCGCGCCATGCTCCGGCGCGAGGCACCGCGCCTCGCGCTCGCGACCCCGTTCCGCCATGCGACGGTCCGCGCCGTCGCCGAACAGGTGCTCGCGATCGCCCGCGACGGCCTCGTCCGCCGCGCCCGGCGCGACGCGGCCGGCCAGGACGAATCGAAATATCTCGCCCCCCTGTTCGCGATCGTCGCCCGCGGCCTCTCCCCGGCCGAGGTCGCGCTCGAACAATTCCGGAAGGAATGGGGCGGTAGCGTAGATCCCGTGTTCGAGGCCTACGCCTACTGACCTGGACCGGCCGACGAGGCCGCTGGGCGGGGGGCCGACCACCGGGCCCCGATGCCCGACGGCGGCATCCCGACTGTGCTATACTCGCCATGCCTCAGGTCAATCCGGGGAGCTTCGCATGCGTCTCGTTCCGGTCCCGTTCGCCGTTCTCGCCCTGTTCGCCGCCCTGCCGGCGAGCGCCCAAGGCATCCTGCCGCTCGACCCGCGTTTCCATAGCGCCCCCGGCGTGGTCGCGCCGGGTCAGCTGCCGGGCAGCCTGCGCGGCCCCGCGCTCGACGGGCCGCTCGCGCCGCTGCCGCAACCGGGGCTCGACTTCAGGCGCGATAGCGGGGCGTCGAACGAGCCGTTGTCGGGAAGCCCGCGCGGCCGCGCGCTCAGCTCGGGCGAGATGATCCAGGAGCCGAAGCCGACGCTGCCGCAGGTTACGCAGCCGCAGCCGCTGCCGGCGCTCTCCGGCCCGACGCTGCCGGTCGATTCGATCCTCCGACAGCGCCAGGCGGAACGGCGCAAGGCGCTCGAGGAGGATCCGATGCGCCGCGTCGGGCTGCCGGCGAACCAGCAGCGCCGCGCGCTCGCCGCGAGCCGGCCGACGCCGCAAGCCTCCGAGGACCTGATGCAGCGGCTCGGTCTGCCACCGATCCGGAGCAATGCCGATCTGATGCCGGCCGCGCCGCCCGCCGCGCCGCCGGGCTGGGAAGGTTTCGGCCGTTTCGACCGTAACGGCGACGGCTATCTCAGCTATCAGGAATACTTTTCGGGCCGGCAACGGCCGCCTTCGGTCGGCCTCGGCGAGCGCGATCGACTGCGACAGGAGCGACAGGATCTCGATGTTGTTCTGAAGGACCGCCCGCGCCTCGGGGCGCGTGTCGTCGAGGATCTTCTGGCAGCGCCGAACCATGTCGTTCTGGAC
>Ga0194132_10007220_pt1 | contig 16697 bp, 15 predicted proteins | sample TA2KigOf80mmetaG_FD_148612 | JGI IMG/M metagenome (GOLD analysis project Ga0194132, IMG submission 148612) | Freshwater microbial communities from Lake Tanganyika, Tanzania - TA2015054 Kigoma Offshore 80m | ecosystem: Environmental > Aquatic > Freshwater > Lake | place: Tanzania: Lake...
GAACGCGTCGTGCCGCCTGTGACCGTATCGATGCGCATCTTCAGGCCCTTGACGTAGGTCGTCGACGGGGCGTTGGTGGACATCCCGAGCCCCTTGCCAGTCGTCTGGCTCCTGATGGTGACGTCAGCCGACAGCGTGGCCGCCACGCACAGCGGCAGAACAGCCGTGACGATCCCTGTGCGAGTCATGTCGATCCTCCATGGGTTGACGCGTGTCGTCCGCCTGGGTACGGCACCAACTTCGGCCCGCGGCACGTCGGACAGCGTACCGCGCTTCACGGTGGCCCGGTCCCAGGCGGGCGACAGACCCGAACGATGGCCGCCCGTCAGCCTACCGGGCGGCGAACGCCAGCAGCACGTTGCCGGGCACCCCCCCGCGGGTCGTGGCGTAGCCGGAGTGGAAGTAGACGGTTCCGTTGACGACGACCGGCCCGGGGCCGTCGATCCGCCCGCCTCTGGCCTTGAGACCGTTCACCGTTTCGTACTCGCGCACGGTGTCGTGCTCCCAGATGATGCTGCCATCAGCGGCCGCGTAGGCGCGCATCACGCCGTTCTGGGACGCGGAGAACACGACGCCGGGAATCGCCGTGAGCGCCGCGGCCTGAGCCTGAATGCACGGCTCTCCCTCGCACTGTCGAGGCGGGGGCCGTCTGTACCACATGCGCCTGCCGGTGCCCATGTCGAGGGCCGCAATCCCGCCGGCCACTTCTGCCCCCTTCTTGGGATCCGCCGACGCGACGTAGACGACGCGCTCGTCGGCCGCCGATCCGAACTGCGCGCCGTAGACGTCGCCCACGCCGAGCTCGTGCTGCCAGAGCACCTCGCCCCGATTCGACGGATCGAGGCCCCACACGACGCCGGACTTCTGAAAGATCGCGATCACGTCCTTCCCGCTGGCCAGGCGCCGGAACACGGCTGACTGCGAGAAGTCGAAGTCCGGGCCCAGGGGATCGGGGCAGTTGGGCGACGGATTGTCAGGCCTCATGTCGGCGCAGCCTGTGATCCAGGCGTCGCCGCCGAGCAGCTGCTTGACCCAGACCTTCCGGCCGGTCTTCAGATCGAGCGCGACGATCGCATCCGACTCGACCGCCGCCGGCGCGGTGTACGCGTCGCCCGTCGCGACGTAGAGCAGCCCCCGTTCGACGTCCACCGTCGGCGCGTTCCAGACGCCCGCGCCGGCCGGCCCCCACATCTGCGTGCCCGCAGAGTTCTTCCGCGTCGGCTTCGGCGTCTCGTCGATCATGTACGTCCGCCAGATCTCCTGGCCTGTGGCCACGTCGTAGGCCACCACGTGGCCACGGCCCGTGCAGCACTCGTACGCCGGAGATGCGGCGACGGCTTCCTCGAGGTGCGTGACGGGGACATACAGCCGCCCGGCGTGGAGTGTCGGAGACCCGGTGATCCGCGCCTGGGAGTGGGTGTCGGCGCGTCGGGTCCACAGATGGCTGCCGGTTTCGGCGTCAATGGCGTAGACGTTGGACTGCAGGTCGCCGAAGTACGCCGCGTAGCGTGCCGGCTCGGACCCGGGAATCCGGCCGATGGAAATCGACGTCCGCACGATGTGGTGCGTCTGGAAGACCCAGTACGTGCAGCCCCTGTCGGCGTCGATCGAGTACACCGCGCCTGGCCCCGCCCCCAGAAACAGCCGTCCTCCGGCAACGGTGACCTGGCTTGACGCGAAGTGCCCGTTCGGGAAGCCGTAGGCCCACTTCACCGCAAGCCGGGGCACGTCGGCCGCCGACAGGCCGGCAGAAGCGGCGGACTGGAAACGCGTGTTAGCCACATCCGCGCCCCAGCCGTTCCAGAGCGGCCCGGAGAACGGCTCGCTGAACGGCCTCGGGTCGTCGCACCGGTCCTCGGGAACGATCTGAGTCTGCGCCTCCGCCATTGCGGCCGGGGCGATCGCCCAGGCCAGGACGAGCGTGGCGATCGCCGCAGACGCCCCGCCCGCGAACGCGGGCCGGGCAACGCTCAAAGCAGACGTCGGCATGTTGTCTCTCCAGGCCGCACACTTCCCCGCATCCCCGCCATCCCCCTGCCGGCGCCGGGCGCCCGCCCGGCTCAGTCCAGCGGCTCGATGCGAATCAGCTGCGACGTGTTCTTGTCGGGCAGCCAGATCGTTGCCCGCTCGCTCGAGGGGTCGGTGACCACCTTTCGCGCGTCATAGTACACCGGCATCAGGTACCCGGTGAACTGCCCGGTGGCGGGATCCAGCCGCGGCACCCGGTCCGACCCGTGGCTGGACGTCCAGGTGTGTCCGTTGCGGTCCGCCCGCGCGTCCCAAGGGCCCTGGCCGGAATAAGGTTGCCATCTCGGCCGACGCTGCATCCCGCCTCGCGGCGTTGCTCGTCGGTCACAGGCACCCGGCCTGCTCCCTCCTCGCGCCTGGCGATCCGGGCGCCTCGCCGCCCGAGAGTCGGCAAGCTTGTTCCGGCCAGGGCCCTAAAGCTGCGCCTTGATCGCCGCCAGCGAGAAGAGGTAGTCGTCGTCCTTCTTCGGCAGATGGCACTGCAGGCACGGCGTCATGTCGCGGTTCTCGGAACGCGCGAGAGTGGGCAGGAACGACGCGTACTCCCATTCGCCGTTGCGCAGGTCAGCGGGATAGTTCATGCCCCAGCCCGTGCGCTTCTCCATCAGGTTGACCGCGGCCAGCGCATCCTTGATGTAGCGGCCGTTGGCGTCCTTCACCGGATCGCCGTTGGCGTCGAGCCGCGCGCGATAGGCCTCGAGCACGATCACCGTGCCGCTCGGCGCGGGACGCCCGGCCTTGATCGCCGCCAGGGCCTCCGGGTTGACGTACAGGTCGCGGACCTGCTTGTTGTCCGCGCGGTCGACGGTGGTATAGCGCACGAACCTGGTCTTGTAGTCGGCCGGGACGTTCACGTCCTCGGTCGCGGCCCAGCCGGGCAGCGACCAGGCGGCGCCCATGGCGGCTACGGCGCCGACAAGAACGGCTATGCGCGAACAACGGTTCATGAGGGTCCTCCCAGTGGGCGCGATCGCGCCCGGATCGGCTAGTGGTACGCCTATCCTAGACCAAACCAGGCTCCTGCTTCGCGATGAGCCCGGTCTCGTGAGCGTGAGGAGGACCATGCCGCCCAGACAGGGACGCGATGCGGACAACTCCGTCGTCCGAGCGGGGGTAGACCAGAGTTCGCCGGAGCCAAGGTGCTGGCGAGACGGGTGTGGCGTGTCGAGCGCGCGCCTACTCGAGGATCAGTCGCTCGAGCGTCACAGAGAACGTCGACGCGGTATCGTCGCCGTCGCTGCTCAGCCAGATGGCGGGGACCCGAGTGGGCCGGTCGAGTTGGTGGTCGACGACGAAGCGCGCGTCCTCTCCGAACGCGCTGACCACGTGCTCGAACAGGATGTCGTTCAGGGGATGTGATCGCACAGCACCGATGTGGCTGGTGTGCTGGGCCACGTTGAGGAAATGCACGCGCGAGATGCCTTCGCCTGGGGGAGCCAGCGAGAAGAGGCGCTTCACCCAAGCCGCCGCTCCAAGCCGCTGCAAGCGGCCAAGGCGACGATCGCCCGACTCCACGAGGCCCACCCGCAGCACGTAGTCATCGGCTCCGCTCTTTCCCTGGGTAGCGCCGTCGGGAAGCGCGAGCGTGCCGTTGACGCGTCCGCTGGCGCGCACGCGTGTGACGACGACAGGCGAGGGGAGCGCGTAGACGACGGGGCTCGCAGACCGACGCACGTGGATCTCCAGACCGTCGTCGCCAAAGCGCACTTCGTTCGGGGGGATTCGCGTGTACGACAGAATCTCCCAGCCATCTGGCGTGCTCAGCGGCACGGCGAGAGCGCCCAACATGGCCACGCTTCTCGCGTGCGATCGGATGCTCCTCATGACGTCACGTTCATGATACCCCGCCTCGCCCGCGCCGCGTGCGGCGCGCCGGCACCGGATTCGCCGGCGATCCACAAGATCGGCGCGGATCTCGCGTCGGTGCTGGACGCCGCGAAGCCGAACGCGGCTGGGATGTTCTCGTCGAACGTGACGGCCAACGATCAGTACCGGATCGGCGTGATCAGACGCCAGAAGGCGGCCGGCGCTCTGGCGCACGCTGGCAACACCGAGCTGCTGCATATCCTCGAAGGCGAAGGCACCCGGCGGGCACGGAGCATCCGGCAGAACTCATGGCGTTCGCCCTTCGCGTCTCACGGCGTCTGCCGTGAGCGTGAGCGATAACAGCCGCCCGAGCGCCTCGACCGACAGCACCACCGGGTACAGCGCTTCGTGGTACCACAGCTTCGCGAAGTACAAGCCGATGGGTGCGGCCGGAAACACCGTCCCGCGCGCGGTGGCGCCGACGAGCCACGCTCCTCCGCGCATCGCGGCCGCGCGCGTGGCCTCGTCCGGAGCGCAGCGCGCGAGCGCGGCGACGGCGAGCGCGGTCTCCTCGATCGTCGACGGCGTGTCGTGCACGCCTCCCCACCCGCCGTCACCGTTCTGCGCCGCGCGCAGCCAGGCGACGGCGCGATCGAGACCGTCATCCTCCCCACCCAGACCTGCCTCGCGCAGCGCCTGCAGCGCGAGCAGCACGCGGCCGGTGCCGTAGGTGAGGTTCTCTTCGTCACCCGGCGCGTGCTGGTTGCCGAACCAGAGCGGCGCGAACGCGCCGTCCCGCCGTTGAACGCGGCGGAGGTACCGCACGGCCGCGGACACCGCGCGGTCGATGCGCGCGCGAAGCACCGGATCGACATCGGGCCGCCACGCCAGCCACGCGCGGATGGCGTGAGCCGTCAGGTCGGCGCCGCTCCGATCGAACGGCAGCGCCCCCCAGCCCCGGCAGAACGTCGGCATGCCGCCATCGCGGTTCTGCAGGTCCAGCAGCCAGCCGACACCCGCCGCCGCGGCCCGGCGCGTCTCGGCGTCGACGCCGAGCGCCCGGAGCGCCAGCAGCGAGCCCGGGGTGTCGTCGGCGTCCGGCACGCCCCCGGCCAGATCCGTCCACGCCCAGCCGCCCGGCGCGGCGCCCGTGTACGGGTGGATGCCGCGGGTCTGCTGCCCGAGCAGCCAGCCTCTAACCGCCGTCCGACGGCCCTCGTCGAGAAAGTCCTGAACCGGGCCGGATGCCTCGAGCGCCTGCACGGCCAGCGTGGACACCCAGGTGGTCAGGTTCGTATCGATCGGCCAGCTGCCGTCTTCGCGGACGCCCCCGCGAAGAAACGCGAGAGCCCGGCGCACAACCGGCTCCCGGCCACGGCCGGCCGCGACCAGGCTCATCGCCACGAAGCCGGTCAGCGGCGCCGCTTCGAGGAAGCCGCCGTTGGCCGGCTGCAGCGATTCGAGCACCCTGAGGGCGCGTCCGGTGGCCAGCCGGCGGACCAGGTGCGTCACGGGGTTCCTGGACGGCTGCTGCACGTGGTGCGCCAGGCCCATCGCGATCAGCGCCGGCAGCGCGTAGCTGACGACCGGCAGCCGCATGGCCGCGAAGAAGCGGCGCGGTACGACCGCGATCTCGAAGGGCAGGTGTGGCACGAGCCGCCAGGCCACGGCTGGCGTTCCCAGGCGTCCCGCCAGGGCGCACATGGTGAGAATCGGGACCGAGAACGTCCGGTCCTTCCCGTAGCGCGCCACGATGGCGGCGGCCAGGACGCCGGGCGCGAGGCTACCGGCCCGTTCCACCAGCCACCCCTCGGCACGGCGCGCCGCGGCGTCGATGTCTGCGCGGGGATCGCCAAGCGCGAGCGCTGCCCAGACGAGCGCCGTCGTGCTGATATTGCTGAGGCTGCGATCGGTGTCACCCCATCCGCCGTCGGCGTTCTGGTGGGCCAGCAGCCAGGCGACGCCGCGCCGGACGAGCGCCGCGTCACGTGCGTCCGCCACGCCCGCGCGGGCGGCCAGCGCGAACGCGGCGACACTGGTAGCCGTGGAGAGCGCACTGCTCGACAGCCGCCCTTCCCAGTGGCCGTCGGACGTCGCGAGGCGAAACAACGCCTCCCTCGCCGCGCGCAGCGTCTCGGAGAGCGGTGGACTGTCACTGGCCGCTCCTGTCACGCGATCGTGCCCTCGAGACATCGTCCCTTCACGGAATCGGCCAGCTGACCACCTGCGCCAAGGCTACGGCGGTCCGCCGAAGCGTCAGCGAAGGCGGAAGCTGGCTGCTACGAGTGTCTGCCCGCCGGCTGAAACTGGCCGCCACGAGCGGTGTCGCGCAGCGCACTGCACGCGCGTGTCTTCGTAGGGGCCAGCTTCAGCTGGCCCCACCTCGGCTGCCCTCACACCGCCAGGTGCCCCAGCGCGAGCAGGCCGTAGAACGTGTACTCGCAGTCGGGGGCATCGTCCAGCCAGGTGCCGTGGAAGCCACCCTGGCTGGTCCACAGCGAATCGACGAAATCGAGGCATGGCTCGCGGATCGCATCGAACGGCGCGCGAAGGGAGGCGAGGGCGTGGAGTGCCGTCGCCGTCGAGAGCAGATCGGGAATCGGCGCGTCCGGGCTGGCGAAGAACCCGCCCTCGTGACAGCGCGCGAGGAGCCAGGCATCGAGCCCGGCGGGGATCGGCATCTCGAGATGGCGCATCAGCGTCACGGCGGCGGCGGTCGCCGTCGTCGATCCCACCCGCTGCCCGGGTCCATTGGCGAAGCCGCCATCGTCCGCTCGCAGCGCCGGAATGGTCTCGATCAGGCGCTCCGGCTCCGGCGGGACCCGTCCCAGGTCCTGCCACGCGCCCAGCGCAAGGAACGCGTGATACGCACTCCCGTGCGGCGACCCGATCGCCGCGTGATAGCCGCCGTCGGCCGCACGGTGCCGCTCGACGCGGCCCAGCATCCTATCGCGCTCCGCGGCGTCCGGCCCGGAGTCCCGCAACGTCGCCCAGCTCCCCGCGAGGCACGCCAGATGGACGAGGTCGAGATCGTCACCGCCGCCGAAGGTCCGGAGGTAGCGGGCGGCCTCGGCCGCGGGCACGTCGGCGCGAAGCGCGACCAGCGCCTGCAGACCGAACAGGGTGTAGTAGAGATCGGTGTCGCGGCCCCGGTTGGCGAACCCCCCCTCGGGGGTCAGCAGGCCGCGAATGTAGCTGACGACGAGGTCGGCGGAGTCACCGAGCAGCTTCGGCGCCAGCCGCGCGATCTGCAGCGTCTCCCGCCTGACGCTCACTGCACCAGCCTTTGACTTCGAGCTCGTTGAAGATCTTGGCCACCACGCGGCGCAGCAGCCCTTTCAGGCTGGGGTTGTCCACGGCGGCGAGTGCGCGCACGGCTTCTTCCTTGTAGGCCTCGAGCAGGTTGCGGCACCGTTCACCGGCGTCCGTCGTCTCGATCGCACGCGCCACCTCGGCGGCATCGGCCCCGGAGCCCTCCGTCCACGCCCGCCGCAGGCGCTCGCGCGTCTCCTTCGATGCGTGCGACCGCTCGAAAGCCACGGCAAGCGGCAGGGTCGGCCGCGCACCGCCCGCGGCGGCGCCGTCGGCGGCGAGGTCATCGAGATCGTCGCGAATCTGGTACGCGATCCCGACCGCCTCACTGTAGCGCGTGAAGACGGGATCGAGATGCTCGTCGGCGCCCGCGAAGTACGCGCCGACCTGCAGCGCCACCTGGAAGGCAGGCGCCGTCTTCCGGCGGAAGACATCGATGACCTCGAGCGTCGTGAGCGGCTTGCGCGCGCGGGTCCAGCAGAGCTCGGCGCCCTGCCCCAGCGTCAGCGTCCGGTGCCCCTCCGCCGCCGCGCGCAGCATGCGGGCGCGCGCCTCGGGCGGTGCCCCGCAGGTGGCGAGCAGGCGGTACCCCTCTCCGAGCAGGTAGTCGCCGACGTTCAGCGCCACGGGGACGCCGTGTTCGGTGTGCAGCGTGTCCAGGGCGTACCGCTCGGCGTCCTCGTCCTCGATGTCGTCGTGAATCAGGGACGCCTTGTGGAAGCACTCCACCGCGATTGCGATCTTCTGCAGGGCCTCGGGGAACGGCGCGTCCGGATCCTCGCGCAGCGCGCGGTACACACACGCGGTCAGGAACGGCCGCCAGCGCTTGCCGGCGCGGGCCAGCCACGCACGGCCGATGCGTTCGGTCTCGCCGGACGCCTCGCCGAACGCGGCATCGAGCGCCGCGGGCGTGAACCACCCGTCCACATCGCGGCGGATGCCGTCCAGGTTCATGCGGAACGTGCGATCGTCGCTCGTCAGGTGAATGACGTCCCACACCCACTCGATGTCGACGTTGGTGTCGATGCAGTCGTCCTGCAGCAGCGGGATCGCGATGCCCGGCACCGCCGCGGCTTCCATGTACGGGAAAGCGCGCTCGAGCACCGACAGGCAGCTCACGCCGACGATCGCGTCGATCTTGCCCGTCTGGATGATGGAGGTGACCAGCGCCGAGCCTTCGGCCACCAGCACGGCGTAGCCCAGGCGCTCGGCCTCGATCTGCAGGTCCTGGATGGAACACAGGCCGCACTGCTTGCACAGCAGGCCGAACTCGTCGAAGGGCGCCGGGCACTTCTCCTCGATCCGGAGGCACTTGGGCAACAGCAGAAGCCGGCGGTCGTAGGGAATGCCGGCGACGGTGTCGCGCCAGGCCTGGTTGTTCACCAGGACGCCGACGTAATCGCGGTACTTCGCATCGATGCCCGTTCCCGCCACGATCCGGTCCGCGTGCTCGCGCAGCTCGTCGACCGGCATGGGCGGCACGGGCTTCGTGTCGGCGACGTAGGACTCGACGACGGCGCGGAGGCGGTTCCGCTCGTACCGCGTCTGCGGAATCGTCTCCTGCGGCGGACGCTCCGCCGTCATCGGCAGCAGGCGAGGAAGAGCCAGAGGGGGCTGGGACATGTTCAGCTGTACGCTCCGAACCCGAAGAACCAGTGCCGCTTCGCGAACCGGTACGCCCAGTGCTCCTCCGGGACCTCGTTCCCGGGGTTGTGCTGGCTGTGGCGGCTCCGCATGGCCGCCAGCTCCCGGAGGCCGGCGCCGTCCGTCCGGTGTGTCGTGTCGCGCGCGCCGTGCTTCACGACCAGCGCCTGCACCAGATCCGGACGCTCCAGCACGATGCACCCACGCGTGGTCTGCGCCGCCGTTTCGCGGAAGTCCCGGATGAACGCCGAGCTGCCCATCACCTCCGCCAGGCCGCGCGGGCCATGAATGCTGTCGGTGGCGAACTGGATGATCGGGCACGGCTCGATGTCGCCCCAGGGGTTGATGTGGTGGCTGATGCCCGTCGCCATCGGGCAGAGCGCCCGTCCCTGGTCGTCCCAGTACGCGTCCACCAGCGCCAGCGGCAGCGTCCGGCGCATCCGCACCACGAAGCGGCGCACGCGCAGCACCTGCTCCGGGGTCAGCGCCAGCTCCGGCGTCGCGTGCTCGCCGACCGGCCGGTAGGTATGGTACCAGACGTAGTGCACGCCGCGGTCGATCAGCCGCCGCAGCCACGCCTCGTTCACCAGGTCGTCGATGTTCGTCCGGCACACGCTCGTGGCCACGCCGACGATCAGCCGGTTGCGGATGCAGTGGTCCAGCCCGACCAGCGTGCGATCGAGCACCCGGAGCTGTCCGCGCCGCTCGTCGCTCACCGCCTCGGTGCCCTCGATGCTGATGAGCGGGGTGGCGTTGCCCAGGCGCCGCAGCTCGCGGGCGATCTCGTCGGTGATCAGCTGCCCGTTGGTGAAGATCTGGAAGTAGCAGTCCGGATGTTCGCCGAGGATCTGCAGCAGCTCCGGGTGCATGAACGGTTCGCCGCCCAGCAGCCCGAAGAAGCTGTTGCCCTGCGCGCGCGCGTCGGCGATCACGCGGCGGAGCGTGGCGGCGTCGATGGTGTGCCGCGGCCCGTCCACCTTCACCCAGCAGCCCTGACAGCGGAGGTTGCAGCTGTTGATGATCGAGATGTAGAGGAACGGCGGGAAGTACTCGCCGCGCTTCAGCCGCGACTTGAAGCGCTGCACCGAGCGCATGCCCTTGTAGCCGAAGTTGTACGCGAACTTCCAGAGCAGGCGGGGATCCGTTTCGCGGACCATGCGCATCGCCAGAGCGGGGATCATCCTTCACCCCCGTCCGCCGCACCGGCGCGGGCCATGAGCCGCTCCGTCTTGGCCCGGATCTCGTCCTGGGTCGGCAGCGCCAGCAGCACTTCCGGCGGGATGTCGAGCTGCTCCTGCAGCTTCGCGAGGCAGCGGCGCCGCTCGTCGAGCGCCCGCTTCTCGTCGCGCTCGCGGCTGAAGCGCTCCTTCGCCTCGACGCTGCGCGTCCGGAGTGCGGCGTAGATATCGCCGCCGAGCAGCGCCGAGATGTCCACCTTCATCTTCTCGCGGTGGACATCCTCGGCACGCACGACGTCGCCGTTGATCGGTCCCATCTTGTACTTCGGAAACAGGATGGCGACCTCGGGACACACCCGCGAGCACGCCGGGCAGTCGGTCTTGCAGTTGGTCGGGTTCTGAACCTGGATCTGCTTGTCTTCGGCCACGCCGTAGACGTCGAACAGGCAGAAGGTCAGGCACTGCATGCAGTTCGTGCAGCGGCTGAAGTCGATGACCGGGAACCACGGCTTCCACCCGCCGGGGCGCGCCGTGCCGGCCTCGGCGTGCACCGACTCCACCAGGCCGGACACCTCGTCCGCCGCCACGCCGTCGAGATCGCGGAAGTAGACGGCCGTGCCGCCGGTGATCGATTCAGCGGCCCGCGGCAGCGACCGCTCGAAGCGCCCGAGCACCAGCAGCGGGTGCGTACGCCGTTCGGGCACGGCCGCGGCGCGACCGCGAACGCTGGTCACCGGGTAGCCGCCCTTGAGCAGCAGCGCGAGGATCGTGAAGCGATCCGAGGGGTCGATGGGGCGGCTGCCCTCGCCCTCGTAGAGCACGACCCGGAGGCGGGACGCCGGTGTGACAGCGGCGGCGGTCACGGCCGGTCCTCCGGCTGCGGCAGATCGAGCGCGTCGAGGATGTCGCGTGCTGGCGCCGTGCGCATGTTCAGCACCGACACCCCTTCGGGCAGCGGCGTGCCCGCCGCCGAGAAGAGCCACTGCACCGCCCTCGGGTAGCAGGCCACGATGCGCGAGCCCTCCGAGGCGACGTCGTGCAGATCCGGATCGCGCCGCGCCGACATCTCGCACAGATCCGCCACCGCGTCGAACGAGGCGCCCGACGCCGACAGCTCGCGGAGCACGTCCTGCTTGACGTCCTCGGGAACCACCTTCGCGTACGCGCAGTGGCAGTAGACAATCCGCCCCGGCCGGGGATCCCTCATGCCATCACCAGCCGGTGCGTCGGCACCGGCCGCCCGGGCCGGAAGTGCTCGATGTGCTCGATGGAGGCCGTCAGCCCGTGCGCCGCGGCAGCCCGATCGAGCGCCGCGCGGGTCTCCGCGCGCAGCACGTCGGGATCACCCTCGGCGCGGAGGTTGACGACCAGTTCGCCGGCCTCGAGCGGATCGCCCAGCCGGAACGCGACGCCCGGCTCGGCATCGGTGCCCGTCGCGTTGGCGACGCAGAGGTCGCGGTCACCCCCCAGCGGGGCCAGCGTCATCTTGAGGTGCGCGATCTCCAGGTCGCGGGCGCGCAGCCGCTGCTGCATCGCGCCGATGAGCCCAGACACCCAGGCGTTGCCGTCGAACGCAGCGCCCGTCACGCGCGCGGTCAGGTTCAGCCAGCCCAACCGGGCTTCCCCCGTCGCGTAGTCGTCGTAGTCGATCGGCAGGTCGCGGTCGCCCGCGTCCTCCGACTCCAGGACGCGCGCGAACCACGCGTCCAGCCCCGCGCCCGTCCGGGCGGACACGTCGAGGATCGTCCCGGACGGATACCGCTCCGCCAGCGCGGCACGCAGGATCGCCAGCCGCTCCGCCTCGACGGCGTCGATCTTGTTGATCACGAGCAGGTCCGCTTCCTCGAGCTGCTTCTCGTAGACGTACCGCACCTTGTCCGTGAAACGGCGGCCGGGCTCCAGGTCCAGCACGCGCAGCGCACGCAGGGGATCCACCAGCACGCTGAAAGGCGCCACCACGAAGTTCTCGCCGTACATCCGCCTCAGCGGGTAGGACACGGTGGCCTTCAGATCGGTGCAGCTCCCCACCGGCTCGGCCAGGAACACGTCGGGACGCATGCTGGCGGTCAGCCGATCCGCCGCGTCCATGAGCGATCCGAACCGGCAGCAGAAGCAGCCGCCGGTAATCTCTTCGACCGGAAACCCGGACGAGGCCAGGAGTGTCGTGTCCGCCAGGCCCGAGCTCTGGTCGTTGGTGACCAGCCCGACGCGTACGCCGCGGGCGGAGAGGTGTTCCGCCAGGCGCAGCATCGCGGTCGTCTTGCCGGCGCCCAGGAATCCGCCCACCATGACGTAGCGCGGTTTCATCTCATCTCCGTCCGGATCCCCGCATCCGGTCGATCACCTCGTCGAGGAGCGCCACGTACCCCTGTGCATCGCGCGCCTCGGGATCCACCCGGCCTTCGACCGCGTAGAGCCAGCCGCGACCGTAGCGGTCGCGATCGATCACGTCGACGTCGGTGTCCAGCTCCTGGTTCGCCCCGGCATAGCGCCCCGCGACCACCGCGTACAGGTCGCTGCGCGCCTTGAACCCTTCGAACGAACCGACCACGTCGCCGAGACCCACCTCCGCGCCCGGCGCCAGGTCGAAGGAGACGTCCACGACGTCTCCCAGCATCCGCGCCGCGAACTTGGTCAACCCGACCAGCCACAACCCCGGCGACTCCTCCCTGACCCAGAAGTGCGACGGCGTATACAGCCGGTCGGTGAGGAGCCGCGTCGAGAAACGGCTGCGCCTGTAGTAGAGGCCGCCTTCTCTCACGTGCGTCTCCGGCAAGCATATACTGCCGCACGCGCGCACGATACCGCCCGGGCCCGGGCGTGACTCGGCCCGCACCGGGTCTGAGCCCAGTCGAGGGCTTCGGCTATGATGGCCGGTGGCTTCCGCCGGAAGCCCGCCCTGCGAGCATCAGGCGGAACAGGTCGCGGCGTTGAACGCGTTCATCGGCCTCGCCGGAGGTGGGTTCGTGACGAGATTCGTGAGGTTCCACAGCGTACTCGGCGTGCTGCTCGCGTGTCTCGCGGCGGGCTGCGGCGGCGCGGGGGGGGACGGCCCCGCCCGGCAGTTCCTGAGCCTGGGCACGGCGCCTCCGGGAGGCGCGTTCTTCGTGGTCGGCAGCGCGCTGGCCGAGGTGATGAACGAACACGGCAGCGCCTACGGGTGGAACGTGACCGCCGAGGCCACGAGCGGCTCTCAGGAGAACATCCGCCGGCTCGACTCCGGCGAGATCGACCTCGCGGTGTCGAACGCCGCGATCACGTACTTCGCCGTGCGGGGCGCCGAAGGCTGGGACAAGGCGTATCCCGTGCGGTCGGTCATGACGCTGGCCCCGAACGTCGCGCTCTTCATCACGGACGCCGGCTCGCGCGTGAAGTCGATCGCCGACCTGCGGGGGCAGCGGGTGGGCGTCGGCCCGGCCGGCGCGGGTTTCGAGTTCTTCGTCCAGCCGCTCCTCGCGGCGCACGGCCTGACCTACGACGACTTCACGCCGCTCAACGCCACGCAGACCGGCGCGGTGGACATGCTGGCGGACGGCTCCGCCGCCGCCGTGTTCATCGGCGGCGCCGTGCCCACCGCCTCCATCACGCAGGCGGCGGCGTCCCAGGACATCTACTTCGTGCCCTTTGACCCCGAAGTCCGCGAGAAGCTCATCGCGGACTACCCGTTCTTCCGGCCCGCGACGATCCCCGCGAACACCTACCGCGGGCAGACCGAGCCGTTCGAAGGGATGGACGTCGGATCGATGCACCTGATCACCTCGGCCGGCGCTGACGAGGAGCTCATCTACAACGTCACACGGACGCTCTGGGAGAACCGCGCGGCCGTCGTCGAGAAGCACGCGGCCGGGCGGGCCATCAACGAGTCGAACGTCGTCCGGGAGACCGGAACCGAGTTCCATCCAGGCGCCATCCGCTTCTATCGCGAAATCGGCATCTGGCAGGAATGACGCCGCCGTCCGCCGCCCCGGGGGTGCGCCAGGCGATCAGCCGCATCATCGCCGTGGCGCTGTGCGTGTTCACGCTGGTTGAAGTCAACTACCCTCAACTGGCGCCCCAGTCCCAGCTCGCCGTGTTCGCGCTGCTCGGGCTCGTCCTCTGCTTCCTGAACGTGCCGCTGTCGCACGCGCTGAAGGATCACGCCGCGGCCCGGGCGCTCGATCTCGTGCTGGCCGGAGCCGCGTTCGCCTGCTGTGCCTGGGTGATCGTCCAGACCGAGCCCGCTTTCCAGGCGTACTGGCAGAGCGGCATGACGCTGGGCAACCGCGCCGGCTTCGAGACCCCCACGGACATCATCGTCGGCATCATCGGGCTCATCGTGGTGATCGAGGCCGCACGGCGGGCGCTCGGGTGGGCGCTGCCCCTGCTGGGCATCATCTTCCTGGTCTACGCGTACGTGGGGCCGTCACTGCCGGACTGGCTGTTCCCCCACCGGGGCTACCCCGTCGACCGGATCGTGGCGCAGGCGTTCCTGCAGGCCCAGGGCGTGTTCGGCGTCGCCCTGAGCGTGATGTTCACCTACGTGTTCCTGTTCGTCATCTTCGGGGCGTTCCTCGAGGCGACCGGGGCCACGAAGTTCATCATCGACTTCGCGCAGTCGGTGTTCGGGACCAGCCCCGGGGGCCCGGCCAAGGTGGCCGTGCTGTCGAGCGGGCTTATGGGGTCGCTGTCCGGGAGCGCCGTCGCCAACACGGCGACGACCGGCACCTTCACCATCCCCATGATGCGCAGCGCGGGCTTCGCGCCGACGACCGCGGCCGGCATCCAGGCGGCGGCCAGTTCCGGCGGGGCACTGATGCCGCCGGTGATGGGGGCCGGCGCGTACATGATGCTGGAGATCGTCGATCCGCCGGTGACGTACCTCCAGGTCATCCGGGCCGCGCTGATCCCGGCCATCCTCTACTACCTCTCGCTCTTCCTCATCGTGCACTTCCACGCGCGCCAGTCGGCGACCAGCGTGACGGACCGCGAGGCCCGTGCGCGTGACGGCGCCGCGGCGGCCGCGAACCTGAAGAAGACGCGGATGGAAGGGGGCGTCTTCTTCACGGCGCTCACGACGCTGATCGCGCTGCTGGTCGTCGGGTACACGCCGTTCCGTGCCGTCACCCTGTCGCTGGCCGCCATCATCCTGGTCGCTGCGTTCAACGCGCGGACACGGCTCAGCCCGTCGGCGATCGTGCAGGCGTTCGTGCGGTCGTCCCGGGACGTCGTGTCGCTCATCGCCGCGTCCGCCTCGGTCGGCATCGTCATCGGCATCGTGACGCTGACGGGCATCGGCACGCGCCTGCCGGCGACGATCGTGCCGCTGGCCGAGCAGAGCCTGATGCTGGCGCTGATCCTGATCATGCTGTCGTCGCTCGTGCTCGGCATGGGGCTGCCGTCGGCCGTCTGCTACCTGCTGCTCGCGACGCTGATCGGGCCCGTGCTCGGCAACCTCGGCGTGGTGCCGCTGGCCGCGCACTTCTTCATCTTCTACTTCGGCATGATGTCGATGGTCACCCCGCCCGTGGCGCTGGCCGGGTACGCCGCCGCGTCGATAGCCGGCACGAACATCATGGACACGAGCGTCGCCGCGTTCCGCTTCGCGCTCGTGGGCTTCACGCTGCCGTTCATCTTCGTCTACCGGCCCGAGCTGCTCATGCTGTCAGCCGACGGTTCCACCGCGACCTGGGGGGAGATGGTCGTGCCCGTCGTCATCGGCACGCTGGGCGTCACGGCGTTCGCGGCCGGGATGGCGGGGTACCTGCGCAACCGGCTGTCGATCGGCCTGCGCAGCGGCTGCTTCCTCGCCGCCGCGCTGCTGCTGGCACCGGGACCCTCGGTCGCCTTCGCCGGGATCTCGCTGCCGCTGCTCGACACCGCCGGGCTCCTCGTCTTCGCGATCGTCGTCATCCTGAACGGCGCCCGCTCTGCCAATCGGTGATTGGTGATTGGTGATTGACGATTGCATTGGCGATTGGCGATTGCCAATTGCATTGGCGATTGCCGGTTGGCGGTTGGCGGTTGAACAGCCGGTTGCCCGTGAGGCGTGCCGTCCGCGTTGGGTCCTGGATCCTGGGGTTCGGCTTGGGATTCGGGATTCGAGTCCGCCCGCTCTAGTGGCTGAGGGCGTACACGATCACGTTCATCGCCATCGCGTAACCCGAGGGTGAGAACTGGTAGAAGAACTCCGGGTCTTCGCCTTCCCGCTCCCAGGAGTCGGCGATGTCGGTGTTGTGCGACATCAGCACCATGATGCGGCCGTGGCGGTCGCGGATCGCGCGGAGGTGCGGCTCCGCGCTCTCCATCCCGCGCTCCGAGGTGGACATGCCGCCGACCTGCCGCCAGAACTGGATGTTGGTGATCTGCGGGACGCCGGGGACGTCGAACATCGAGTTGTAGAGCGTGTGACCCGGCTCGACGTCGGTGATCGGGTACTCCGACGGCGGCAGGGCCTTGCCGATTTCGCGCGACCAGTGGTTCCAGGCCGCGTCGCCCCAGAAGTCATCCACCCACAGGAACCCGCCCTTGCGCAGGTACTCGCCAAGCCGCTCGGCCTGCGCCGGCGAGAGGCCGATCGTGCCCACGTCCGAGGCCACGATGAAGGGGCACTCGAAGAGCGCGTCGTCCGTCGTGCGCACCACGTAGTGCGTGGGGCTCTGCGGCGCGTCGAAATGGATGCGGGTCTTGGTCAGCTCCGAGACGCGAATCATGAGGTTCGTCTCCGCACCCGGGTAGTCGGTCCGCCAGCCG
>Ga0194132_10007221_pt1 | contig 16696 bp, 18 predicted proteins | sample TA2KigOf80mmetaG_FD_148612 | JGI IMG/M metagenome (GOLD analysis project Ga0194132, IMG submission 148612) | Freshwater microbial communities from Lake Tanganyika, Tanzania - TA2015054 Kigoma Offshore 80m | ecosystem: Environmental > Aquatic > Freshwater > Lake | place: Tanzania: Lake...
TGGGGGCCTAAAACCCAGACAGGTCTCTCCGACCCACCAACTCCCAGATCGCCCGCACCGCGTGATCGGGCTCCACCAGCCGCTCCACTTCGACCGGATGCAAACGCATCTGCCGACGGTCAATCGCTTTCAAGCGCGGCTTTGCCGGCTCGACGACTCCACTCGCTGGGGCGCCCGGCGCCGAGGGGCTAGCGTTGTCCATGCGCCCCTCCCGGTTTCGACTTCGCCGCGCGGGCCGTCAGCCGTTTCACCGTCAGGGTCCACTTATCTTCGACGATCCACTCGATGGTCTCGCCCTTTTCCATCTCCAAGGCTTGAGCCAACGGGGCCGGACAAATCAAGTAGAACTGGCGCTGGATGCCTCCGCGTTCGATCACCTGCACTTTGGACTGGTGGCCCATGACGGTCTCCTCCGGTAGGAATTCCAGGAGGGAGACAGTATATCATAGCGATATCGCTAGTCAAGACTTTTTTCAATAATTTTTTCACAGCTTCCGGCCCACCGGGACCCGACGCAGCGCAGGGTAATCCAGAACAGCCGGTCGAACGGATTCAACCACGGACGCGGCCGTTTCCGCTTGAGAACGACGATCTGCTGCCGGAGGGCGAGGACTTCCAGAGCGGTGTCGCTCCGAGTGCGGATGAAGACGCGTACTGCGGCCAGGAGAGAAAGGATGAGTTCGAGCACGAGCGCAGGATTCTAACATGACGTAACGCGGTTTGGTCGGGGAAGGCACGGCGTCTTCGTAAGCCACTGATTTCAGGCCACAGGACGTAGTTCCAAGAGGAAGGAACTGATCTCGGCTTCGTCATCGATGAGGAATCGATGGGCGGCGAGTTTCAAGTCGTTGAGATCCGTTCCGAGTGCAGCCGAGAGAGCATAGCCCTGTTCAAGGACGTCGATCGCAGGAGCTATTCCTTTACAGCGTTGCCGCGATTTCCTGATAGGGTTCTCCGGGGCGGGGCGGTCGAATCTTGATTGTCACCTTCTGGTCCAGCCGCTTGAGAAACTCCAGAAGCTTGTCCATTGTGAACCGGCTGTAGTGGCCATTCATCAGATGCGACACCTCCGGCTGCTTGATTTCCAGAATTGCCCCAATCTCGCGCTGTTTCAGTTTTCTGGCTTCCAGGAGTTTATGAATGTGAAACCCAAGCTGTGCTCTGGCAAACAACTCGTCCGCTTTGGGCAATCCCAGATCGGCAAAAACATTGCCGCTGCTTATTTCGAATTCAATTCGGGTCTTCTTCATGCTTCGCAAGCTCCTTTGCTTCCTTGTAGCGTCTTTCAATCAGCACCAATTCGGGCAGCCACGCGATGCATCGGAGGTGCTGTAGAAGAGTCGAGTTGCCTGCCCGAATCCCGCAAGTCATTCTGAGCGCCGGTTAACCGTTTGTCAACCAACCCGCAACGCCGCCCAGCACTCGCCGAAATCCGATAGCTCTCCGCAATCTGGTGGACCCGTACTTGCCTGCAGGCTACCGATTTGCCCTCCTGACTCTTCTGCGGCGAGACCCGCAACGAGGCTGGCCTCTTGATGAAGAGCCGGTCCAGAGCTGCTTTCACATTGATTTTGAATTTTTCGCCTGCTATACATGAGCGGTGGGTTCTGCATCGGATGCGATTCTTGAGCCTCTAGTGCCCCAGGTTGCTTTAACGAAGCGTCATCGGCCGTTGGTCTAATGGGTACACGATCATGCCCAAACGAGCCTCCGCCCACGTCGCCTTTCAGGGCGAGCGAGGAGCTTACAGTGAAATCGCTGCGCGCCGGTTTTTTGGCGAGGCTATCGATTTGCTGCCCTGCGAATCGTTCGATTTGGTTTTCAGAAGTGTCGAAACCCGGAAAGTGGATGCCGGCATCGTTCCCATCGAGAATTCTCAGGCGGGTTGCATCCACCAGAACTACGATCTGCTGCTGAAGCACCGTTTGCGAATTGTCGGCGAGTTGAATCTCCGAGTCGAGCACAACCTCATCGCACACCCGGGAGCCACACTGCGATCGATCCGCACGGTCTTCTCGCATCCACAAGCGCTGATGCAATGCCAGAGTAATACTGCAAAACTAAAAGATGTGAAGATCGTCGCAGCCTACGACACAGCAGGCAGCGTCAAGAAGATTAAAGAAGAGAACCTCCAGGATGCAGCAGCCATCGCGAGCGAGTTGGCAGCCAGAACCTATGGCATGAAGATCCTGAGAAAGGGCATGCAGGATAGCCCTGAGAATTTCACCCGGTTTCTCATATTGCGCAAGACGCGTCTGGAGCCGCCGGAAGCAAACAAGACCTCTCTCGTCTTCTCTTTGAAGAATGAGCCTGGCGCGCTGTTTCGCTCCTTGAGCGTGTTTGCCCTTCGCGATATCGACCTTTACAAGATCGAATCGCGTCCTTTGCACGGCAAACCATGGGAGTATTTTTTCTACATCGACTTCGCCGGCAGCCCAAAGGAAGCCAACTGCCGCAACGCCCTGGCACACCTTGGCGAGATGGCTACATTCTTGAAGGTCCTTGGATCGTATCCGCGCGACCCCCGGAAATTCTAGCCAGCCCTGAGTGGCGAAAAGAGGTCCGGTCGCCAAGAGAGCCGGCAGGGCGCAGCTCAGAAGAAAGATGACTCAACTTGCCGAACTTCAAACGCGCCGCCGGTTCTTCTCAAGCGCCGTGGGCATGACCTGGACTGCCAGCAACCTGGGATGTTTCGAACTGCGCGCGTTTGCCGTCCCGTTTGCCGATGCCGGTTGCCTGACGGATGTGGAAGGCCTGAAGGTGGGCCACTACACGGAGAGCCGGCGACCGACCGGCTGCACCGTCGTGCTGGCTGAGGCCGGCGCCGTAGCCGGTGTGGATGTGCGTGGATCGGCGCCTGGGACGCACGAAACGGATCTGCTCTCTCCTCTCAATACCGTCGAAAAGGTTCATGCCGTTGTCCTTTCCGGTGGGAGTGCGTTCGGCCTGGAAACTGCCTCTGGCGTTATGCAGTATCTGGAAGAGCAGCGGATCGGTTATCAAACTCGCGTTGCCCGAGTCCCGATCGTACCGGCTGCGGTGCTCTTCGACTTGGGCTTGGGAGACGCGCGCGTTCGGCCCGATAAGCGGTCAGGGTATCTCGCCTGCAAGGCGGCCCGATCCAGTGCGTGCGAGGAAGGCAACGTCGGCGCAGGCGCCGGCGCAACCGTAGGAAAGATGTTCGGCCTGGATCGCGCCATGAAAGGTGGACTGGGAACGGCATCTGTTCAAGCAGGTTCGGCCACGGTCGCGGCGCTGGTGGCGGTGAACGCCTTTGGCGATGTTCTGGATCCCGCCACTGGAGCGATTCTGGCAGGAGCCCGAACTCCCGACGGCAAGCGGCTGGTCAATTCCATGGAGCAAATGCGCCAAGGACGTTACCCGCCGCCGAAAGCCTCAGGCGAGAACACCACCATCGGAGTCGTTGCCACCAACGCGGCCTTGAGCAAGGCCCAGGCCAGCAAGATTGCCCAGATGGCGCACGACGGTCTGGCCCGAAGCATCAATCCCGTACACACTCCTCAAGACGGCGACACGTTGTTTGCGATTGCCACGGGCACTGCGAACAGCGCCATTGACCTCACCTTGCTGGGCTCGCTGGCCGCTGATGTTGTGGCACGGGCCGTCGGCCGTGCCATTCTGCGCGCCAAAGGCTTGCCCGGCCTGCCTAGCCACCTCGACCTGGCGTCATCTCAGAAGCGAGGCTAGGCCGTTGAATTTCTACCTTTGGGTTCTGGTTCTGTATTCGGCAGGATTGTTGGGGCTTGGGCTTCTGGCCTCGCGGCAGGTCCAGCAGGCCAGCGACTACTTCGTGGCCTCGAGGCGGCTTGGCAGTGGCTTGCTATTCTCGACGCTTCTGGCCGCGAACATCGGAGCTGGTTCGACCATCGGCGCAGTTGGGCTGGGTTATCAGCACGGCCTGTCGGCGGTTTGGTGGGTTGGTTCCGCTGGCATCGGCTCAATCCTCCTGGCGTTCTCCCTGGCTCCCCGGTTGTGGTCGATTGCTGCGGCACACAACTTCCTGACCATTGGCGACTATCTCGAGTATCGATACGATGGCAGCGTTCGCCGACTCATCGCGGCTGTGTTGTGGCTGGGTGCCTTGGCGATCCTGGCCGGCCAACTGATCGCGATGGCCTGGATCCTTGAGGTCGTTGCACAAGCCCCAAAATGGTTGGGCTGCGTCCTTGGTGGCTTCGTGGTGACCGGCTATTTCTCGATGGGGGGATTGGTTTCGACGGCTTGGGTCAACGTTGCGCAACTGCTCGTCAAGCTGGCAGGTTTTTTCCTCGCGGTTCCATTCGCGCTGCACAGCGCCGGCGGTTGGGAGGCGATCACAGGCCGGTTAGCGGTTCAGGTTTCGGCCCCAGAGAGGCTGACGCGATACTTGAGCCTGACCGGCAGCGGCGTCGAACCCTTCAACTATCTGATCTTGCTAGTTCCCTCCTTCCTGGTTTCGCCGGGCATCTTGCAGAAGGTCTACGGGGCCAAGAACGCATCGGCGGCCCGTAACGGCGTCTTGTTCAATGCTGTGGGATTGCTCCTGTTTGCGCTGCTGCCACCGCTATTAGGAGTTGTGGCCCGCAGCTTCCATTCAGATCTGCCAAGCCAGGAGCTGGCGCTGCCGACCCTCATGACCCATCACCTGCCTTTCTGGCTGGGGGGATTGTCGTTGGCAGCCGTGTTCTCAGCTGAACTGAGCGCTGCGGACGCGGTGTTAGCCATGTTGTCGACCTCACTTGCCAGAGATTGGTTCCAAGCCTGTTGGCGCCCCGGGCTGACGCCTGCTCAACTGTTGAGCGTTGTTCGCAAAGCATCGATTGGAGCAGGGCTGCTGGGCGTGCTCTTGGCCGTGTGGCTGCCGAACGTCGTTTCTGCGCTGCAGATTTTCTACAGCCTCTTAACGGCAGCTCTGTTCGTGCCGTTGGTCCTCGGTCTCTATTGGAAACGCCCCGGACCTCAGGCTGCGTGGGCGGCGATCGTGTCAGGAATTGTCACGACTGCCGCCGTGCAGCTGATGCGAAGCGGACCAAGCTTGGTCTTCCCTTCTCCCGTAGCGTGCGGCGTTTTGGCGGCGATGGCCGCAATGACCTTGCTTGCGTTTCGCCAGAAATGGGAGACAGCGGGAAGGCACCGGCAAGGGCAGGAATAAAGGGAGTGGCGGAACCCTGGCGTATGGGGCTCGCCGAGTCGCGCGAGCCTCCATGCTCAGACCTTTGGGAATTCCATGCGGGCAGGTTGGCGCCGATGAAGAAGGTTGCGGGACTCATTCTAGCAGCCGGGAAATCCGAACGAATGGGCCGCCCGAAGGCGTTACTCCCTTTCCAGGGAAAGTGTTTCTTGAGCCATGTTCTGACAGAGGCGGTTGAATCGAATCTGGACAGTGTCGTGGTGGTCTTGGGGCACGGGGCCGAAGCGGTATTGCAGGCTTTGCCGGAGGTCCGCCCTAGGTCGGTCATCAACCCTGGCTATGACCACGGTCAGTTGTCTTCGCTGCAGTGCGGCCTGAAACACTTAAGGGCCACCCGGCTGGACGGCATCATGGTATTCTTGATTGACCATCCCCTGATTCACCGTGGTCTTGTCAACCAACTGATCGATGCGTTCGGTTCCAACGATCGTTCGATCGTCGTTCCTTCATTCGGACATCGTCGCGGGCATCCCATGATCTTTGGATCTGAACTGTTTGATGAGCTTCTCGCAACGCCACTGGATCGTGGCGCGATCAGCGTTGTCAGAAAACACGCGCATGAAATCCTGCATCTGGAAGTGAATGAGCCTGGTGTGCTTGTCGATATCGATACTCCCGAGGCCTATGAGGAACACATTGTCCGGCTGGGCAAGGCATAGTCTGCGGTTCCGCAAGCGTCATTCGGTTGAGCAGGCTAGATTTCTTCAACATTCCCAATCCCGTCAGTTAAGAACCAGCGGTCTTTCAGCCCCGAGGCGGTTCGCGCTAGCGAGTGGGTTAGCCACGCTGTCGCTCCTGCTGGGAGTTCGCGCGGTTAGTTTCGAAGAGATTTCCAGCGGCTATCACACCATCCAAAGCCGACGCATTCAGTCAACACTCCATTTTCTGGCTTCCAAGCACTTCAACGGGCGTGCCACCGGAACGCCCGAAGCCGAGTTGGCTGCTGCCTACATTGCTAGCGTTTTTCAAAGGCAGGGTTTGCAGGCGCCCACAAGCAATGGAGCACGCTATCTGCAGAGCTTCGACTTGGTGCAAGCGATCCCTACCGAAGACAGCCGGGTTTCGATCGAAATCGACGCCCGTGCAGATTCAACGCTCAAGATGGGAGTCGACTTCTTGCCGGCGCCGTGGGGGCCCGACTCGGGAGTCGTGCGAGGACAACTGTCGTTTGCAGGTTATGGCGTTACCGCGCCCGAGTTGGGCTATAACGACTTTGCTGGAGTGGAGCTGAAAGGAAAGATTGCGGTGGTCTTAAGCAAGCTGCCTGGAGGAAGTGGCCAGCCTTCTTGGGACTTCTATTCGCAGAAGGACTACGACGAGCCACTCGAGAAAACTCTAAATGCGCAGAAAGCCGGCGCCGCCGGTGTTATCGTCGTGTTGCCCTCGAACGAAAGCATTCCTGCGCTGAGCTCTCTGACCTTCAAGAACGCAAAAACTTCCCTGGCCAGCGACCTTGAAAGTGTTCGCGTTCCAGTTGTGTTTGCTTCCTACCAGACCGGGGAGAGGCTGCTGCGATACAAAGAAGGGTCTGAGCCGACGCTCCAGACTCTGCAAGACAGGATCGATAAAACTTCGCGGCCGGCCCCGCTGTCGATCTCAACGACCGTCTCGCTTCAAACCCAGTATGAGCGCAAGCGGATGCAGGCCCACAATGTGATTGGCATCATCCCTGGCTCGGATGAACGGCTGCGGGAAGAGTGCATCCTGATTGGTGCTCACTACGACCATATTGGCACGGGCGAAAACCAGGAGATCTACTATGGAGCCGACGACAATGCATCCGGAACAGCGGGCCTTCTGAAGCTTGCCGAAGCGTTTCAGGCAGGACCTCTGCGGCCCAGGCGCACAATCGTTCTGGCAGCCTGGGATGCAGAAGAGCTCGGTCTGCTAGGTTCCAGGCACTACTTGCTGAAGCCGGTGTTTCCGCTCGGCAAGACAGCCGCCATGATCCAGTTGGATATGATTGGCCGCAACGAACAACGACCAGCAGACACCGCCAAGGGCGAGCCAGAAGAGAAAGACGAGAACAACACCAATACCTTGAGCATTGCTGGGGCGGCTTACAGTCCAGATCTAAAACAGTGGTTTGAGACGTGTAACCGCCGAACCGGACTCACGCTGCGCTACCGCTATGATTCGGGGCAAGAGAACTTACTGAAGCGGAGCGACCACTGGGGTTTCCTGAAGGCAGGCATTCCGTCGATGTTTCTCTTTACCGGCTTCCATCCTGACTATCACCGTCCCACCGACACGCCTGATAAGATCAACTACGAGAAGATGGAGCGAGTCCTTCGCCTGCTCTACCTCAGCGCCTGGGAGCTGAGTGATCAAGCTAACCGGCCGCGTTTCGTGGTTCCCAAAACAAAGGTCGAAGGCAGCGGGACTTGAAGGGGCGCACTCTGAAGGCGTGAGAAAATCAAAACTCAGTGAAAGCGCCAGCTTCGCTACCGGGACCCCCTGCCGCAGAAAGCGCGGCGTCCCCCTTCGTTTCGTTAGGAGGACAAAGGCTTTTCTCCCACTCGCGGGCGCGAGGAGAAGCGAAGCCTTACTTTTTTCAGACTTCCCCTGCTTGCTGATGCGCGCGATCGCTACTTCTTCCCTTCGACCAGGGGCTGTGTCACCACATTGATGTTTTCGATGCCAGACAGGCGGGCGCGATCCATCACTTTGGCAATCGATCCGAAGGGGACCTCTTCGTCGGCCCGCAGATAGATCTGAGCCTTCTCTGGATCCTTGCCCCGAGCCTTGAGCCTCTCTTCCAGCTCGTTGATATTCACCCGCGTATCGCCCACAAAGAGTTCCTGCGCCCGATTGATCGAAACGACGAGCCGCTCCTGCGTGAGTTCTTTGACCTTGCGGGTCTTCGGAACGTTGATCTCGATGCCCGACTGGATGATTGGAGCGGTCAGCATGAAGATAATGAGCAGCACCAAGACCACGTCGACCAGCGGCACGATGTTGATTTCCGCCAGTGATGTTTGGGTTCGTCCCTGGGCGTTGGTGAAGGCCATCAGGAGAAGGTCCTTTCCATCAGGTTCAAGAACTCCAGAGAGAAATCATCCATCGCGGAACCGAACTCCTTCACCTGGTGCACGAAGTAGTTGTAGGCGATGACTGCCGGGATCGCTGCAAACAAGCCTGCGGCTGTGGCAATGAGCGCCTCTGCGATTCCTGGTGCCACCGCCCGAATCGTCGCAGTCCCTTCGACCCCCAGACCTGTAAACGCCGTGATGATGCCCAGGACGGTTCCAAAGAGGCCGATGAACGGCGTTACCGAAGCAGTCGTCGCAAGCCAGCCCATGTTCCTTTCCAGTTTGGTCAGCTCGACCGACGAGGCACGAGAGAGGGCCCGTTGAATGACATTGATGGTCTTCAACGTTGGGGAACCTGAGGCCGCAGCGCTCGGGCTCTTGCCGTCACGTAACAGCTGGGTCTCCAGCTCTTCGTGGCCAGCCAAAAACACTTCGACCAGGGGCGTGTTGCGGAGCGACTCGCAGGCGGTGCCGATCTCAGAAAACCGCTTGCTCTTGCGAAACATGCGAATGAAAGTCTCCGAGTCGCGTCGGAGCTTGCGCATCGCTGTAAATTTCTTGAAGATAATCGCCCAAGAAAACACAGAGAAGATAAGCAGGATGATGAGAACCGCTTTAGAAAGGATGCTGGAGGCGAGAATCAGTTTGAACAGGTCCAACTCGGATCCTTGGGCCAAGAGCGCCAGCGAAAAGGGAATTCCCGAAATCAACAGGACCTCCAGTCGTTTAGAAGCCAGCGGGCGGACGCGATGAAAAACGAGCCGGAAGCTATCACAGAAGCATGGATGGGTCAACTGAAGCTGGAGCGCTCGGCGCGCGGTATTGCCCGCCTGATGGCGGTTTCCAGTCACCGGCAATTGCCGCGTGCTCGCCGCTGTGCTAGACTTCCGTCCACTTGCTTTGCGCTCGATTGCGGCCTTTGCATCGACAGGGGCGGCTGTGTCGAACGCTCGCCCGCTCTTAGCGGACCTTCATGTTGCGCTGCCTTGAAGTTCAACAATTCGCACTCGTCGAACAGCTCCAGTTGGAGTTTGACGAAGGTCTCAACCTGTTGACCGGAGAAACCGGCTCAGGCAAATCCATTCTGGTGGATGCGCTGAGCCTCTTGCTGGGCGAGAAGGCACACGCCACCATGATTCGGACCGGCTCGGAAAAAGCCGTCGTCACGGGTCTTTTTCAGCTTTCGGAACCGGCTGGGCTGCGCTCTCGCCTCGACGCTGCCGGGTTGAACCAGGCCGGAGACGAACTCGTCATCAAGCGTGAGATCGCCCTCTCCGGCAAGGGCCGTGCCTTCGTCAACGACCAGTTGGTTTCCGTCGGATTCTTGAAGGAGATTGCTCGCTATCTGGCCGACATTCACGGGCAAAATGAACAACAAACTCTGGCCCAAAGCGATTCACAACTGGCCTTTGTCGACACGCTGGCGGATGTCGATCCGCTCGCCGCAGAGGTGCGGGTGCGCCATGAAGCATGGCAAGCCGTGCTGCAGCAGATGGCATTCCTCCGGAACAGCGCACAGGAACGATTGCGCAATATCGATTGGCTTCGGTTTCAACTGGACGAAATCGACAAGGTCCGGCTCAAAGATCCGGAAGAGGACCTATCTCTGGCAGCCGAGCAAGCGCTCCTGGCGAACGCGGACCGCTTGTTCCAGGTGTCGAACCAGGCCTATGCGGCGTTGTACGAGGACGAGAACTCCGCCGCCGCTACCCTGAAACAGGCACAACGCCAGATCGAGGAATTGCGCCGCATGGATCCCCGTTGTGCGGCCTTGTTCGATCAGTTGCAGTCGGCTCGCATCGCGGTTGATGACGTTGCACTGTCCATGCGCGAATACGCTTCGCACGTCGAGGCGAACCCCAAGCGGCTGGAGTGGATCGAGGGACGGCTGGCCGAGTTCCAACGTCTGAAGCGCAAGTACGGGAATACGGTCAAAGAGATTCTGGCGTTCCGCGAACGCGCAGCTCGAGATCTCACGAGCCTTTTGGCGTCCAATGAGAATCTCGCTCAACTCGAAAAAGACCGCTTGACGGCAGCTGGACGCTATCGAGAGGCGGCGCAGCGACTCAGTGAAAAAAGAAAGCTCGCAGCTCGCGTGTTGGAGAAAACGGTCGCTAAAGAGCTGGCCCAGCTGGCGATGCAACGTTGCCGCTTCCAGGTTGCCTTTGCCGAAGCCGGGCCAGAATCCCAGGCAGATCAAGGGCAGCCGGCGCCTTGGGAAACCGCATCGGGCCTCGATCAGGTTGAGTTCTTGTTGAGCCCCAACGCAGGCGAAGATCTCAAGCCCCTGGTGAAGATTGCCTCCGGTGGCGAAGTTTCCAGGATTATGTTAGCGTTGAAGTCCGTCAGAACCCTCGATGGATGCGGCAAGTGCCTGGTTTTCGATGAGGTAGACGCCGGCATCGGCGGGCAGACGGCTGACGTCGTCGGCCAGAAGCTCAAGCGTCTGTCACAGAAAGACCAGGTGATTTGCGTCACCCATCTTCCGCAGATCGCCTCGTACGCCGACCGCCATTACTTGATTGAAAAGCGGGTGGAAAGAGGCAGAACGTTGACGCGGGTTGCGCTGCTGCAACACGAGGCGCGCGTCCAGGAAATTGCCCGAATGATCAGCGGTGAGCGCAAAACCGAGAGCGTGGTCAAACATGCGGCGGAGATGCTAAAGGCCAGCAGCCGTTAGCGGCGCCGCGATGAGTTCCAGGCCTTAGCGCGTCTCCCGATGGCGCTGCTGAAGTCGGATCCATGCCGGCGCCACACTCTGGCGACACGAAGATCCAATCAGACCCATATCGTGGAACCGAAGAAATTCTTCATCGAAACGTTTGGCTGCCAGATGAATCTTCACGATTCCGAAAAGGTGGCTGGCACGCTGACGCAGATGGGTTACGTCCCCACGGACGATCCGTCTGAAGCGGATCTCGTTCTGCTGAATACCTGCAACATCCGCGAGAAGGCGAATCAGAAAGTGTTCTCCCGGCTTGGCTCGCTGCAAAAAAGCTACGGTACCAAGCCAGGCGCCAAAGTAGGGTTATTAGGCTGCATGGCTCAGATGGAAGGGGTGAAGATCTTTGAACGTGCGCCGAACGTCGACCTGGTTGTGGGATCGAGCAGCTACTCGTTTATTCCCGAGCTTGTCGAGAAGCTCGAACAGGGTTCGCGGCATGTGATCGACGTGACACAGGATTCTGACAGATTGTTCGAGACCTATGCCGACAGCCGAGGGAATCCGTACAAAGCGTTCGTCACCATCATGGAGGGGTGCAATCGCTTTTGCTCCTTCTGCGTTGTTCCCTACACGCGGGGTCGTGAGCGAAGCCGCCCGGGGGACCGGGTGCTTTCGGAGATTCGTCGATTGGCTTCCGAAGGCTATCCCGAGGTGATGTTGCTGGGCCAGACCGTAAACTCCTGGCGTGACCCGGCCGGCATCATTCCCTCTTTTGCCGGCCTGCTGCGGCAAACAGCTGCCGTGCCCGGGATCCGCAGAGTTCGATTCACCTCGCCGCATCCCAGCGATTTTCATCCCGAAATCGTCGAGGTTATGGAGACGACGCCCCAAGTGTGCAACCAGGTTCATCTGCCGGTGCAGTCGGGCTCCACGGAGGTGCTGCGGCGCATGAAGCGAGACTACACGCGTGAAGAGTATCTGCGCCGCGTCGAGTTCATTCAGTCCTCGCCATGCGACATCGCTTTGTCCACGGATGTCATTGTCGGGTTTCCCGGGGAAACCCAGGAGGATTTTGAGGAAACCCTCTCGCTTCTCCAACGGGTCGGCTACGACCAGATTTTTTCGTTCAAATATTCCGCGCGGCCCGGCACCGAAGCATTTGCATTGGGCGACACTGTACCTGAAGAGGAAAAGGGCCGGCGTTTAGCGGTGCTTCAGGAGTTTCAGCGCAAGATTCAGACACAGCGCAATGAGCAATTGGTCGGGCGAGAGCTTGAAATCCTTGTCGATGGCAAGAGCCAGAAAAATGCCAGCGAACTGATGGGCCGCACCACGCAGAACAAGATTGTCAACTTCCCAGGTTCTCCAGAGCTTCTTGGAAAATTCGTGAGAGTTCGCGTCAGCCGCGCCTTTCCGAACAGCCTGGCTGGCGAATTGATCTGACGGCACGGGAGCGCCAGGGTTCCTTCCGACCGCTGCTCTGAAGTAGTTTCTTCCTGAGCCGCAAGAGGACAGACATTTCCTTTAGGGCTGAAATCGGAAGTTCCAATGAGGGGTTTCTTCGCCCCCTGCGGCATCGGCCTCCCAGGACATCATCATGAGCTCATTTGGCTGGATCGACTGGGGCATCGTTAGTATCTACATGATTGGAACGATGGTTGCTGGTCTGGCAATGCGGCGCTACGTAGGCAAAGTGGAGCACTTCATCGTAGCCGGGCGCGAGATGGATGTTTACCTGGGCATTGCTTCCCTGGCAGCGACGGAGTTCGGCATCATCACCGCGATGTACACGGCTGAACTCGGCTTCAAGAACGGCTTCGCGGGCGCCACTCCCGGCATTCTGATGGCGCTGGCCATGGCGGCAGTCGGACTCACCGGCTTTGTGATTACCCCGCTACGGAATTCGGGTGCACTCACGATTCCTGAGTTGCTCGATCGAAAGTTTGGCAGGCAGGTTCGTTGGCTCGCGGGAGTCGTCATCGTTCTCGGCGGCCTGTTGAATATGGGCGTGTTTCTTCGAATCGGCGGAGAGTTTCTCATGATCGTGTCAGGTATCCCTTTGCGATACTTGGAAGTGACCATGACGATCCTGCTGCTGACCGTTCTTGTCTACACGACCCTCGGAGGCATGCTCTCCGTCCTGGTAACGGACTACTTACAGTTTCTGGTCATGGGCGTCGGTCTGGTGCTGGTCTCCGTCTTGGTCGCGCTCAAGGTGGGCTGGCCGGAAATCGTCGTCGGCGTGGAATCCCGCCTGGGCCCGGGCGCCTTCAATCCGCTAGTTAGCCCAGAAATGGGCGTGACTTACATTAGCTGGCAGGCGCTGAATCAGCTGGCCGTGGTGCTCACCTGGCAAACAGTCATCCAGAGGGTCCTGGCCTCGCGGGATGCTCGCGTGGCGAGGCGAGTGTACACGCGCACCAGTTTCTACTTCGTGGGGCGTTTTCTGATACCGGCGTTTTGGGGTATGGCAGCCTTGGTCACTCTGGATGCGGTCCGCATGCCATCGAATTCGCTGCATGCGATGCCAGTATTCCTGTCAACTCTCTTACCGAGCGGGTTCATCGGCCTCGTAATCGCATCGATGCTCGCCGCGGAAATGTCGACCGATTCCAGCTATCTCCTCACTTGGAGCAGCATTCTCTACAACGACATCGTCTGCCCGCTGCGTCGCCAGCCCTTCAGCGAGCGCCAGGGGCTCTATGTGAATCGGCTCATCATCGTGGCCATTGGGGTGTTTCTGCTCTTTTATGGCCTGTGGTACCAGCTTCCGGGCAGGGTCTGGGACTACCTTTCGATCACCGGAAATATCTACCTCTCCAGCATTTCTGTGTTGATCATCGCGTGTTGTTACTGGAAACGGGCGAATTCGGTTGGGGCGGTTGCCGCAATCCTGGGGGGCGCTCTGGCGCCAATCGTTTTCCTGCTGAGTGGCCTTGCAGAACACGTCGCCGCCGCCGGGCTCGCATCGTTCGGACTCGCGACGAGCGGGATGATTGCGGGATCGCTGCTGAGCCGCTCGAAGACGCCCAAAGAGCAACCCGTTGCCGTGCCCTAGCCCGTCAGGAGAATCTCGTGCCCAAGCAGCCGTTCTGGTTCGCGCTCACCTGGATATCCATCCTCTGGTATGGCTTCCTGGTATTCTATGTGGGATGGAAGGGATTCGCAGACATCCTGCGCATGATCCGCGACTTGAAGTCTGGGCAACAGCAAGGTCCCACCTTGCAATGAGCAACATCCTTGTTGCCTGGATCGTGACGCTTCCCCTGGTTTTGGCCAGCGCTCGAACGGCGATGACGGCGCCCAGGAACGCCCTCGTCCTTTCCGCAGGCCGGGCACAACAGCCCCAGCCGATCGACATCAACCGCGCCACGCTTGCGGAGCTTCGCAGCTTGCCAGGCATCGGCCCGGCTACCGCGCAAAAGATCCTAGAGTACCGCGCGAAGAATCCGCCCTTTCGCCGTATCGAAGAGCTATTGATTATCCGGGGCATCAGCCGGGGACGCTTGGAGAGGATTCGCAACCGGATTACTGTACGTTGACCCTATGTGCTCGCCTTGCCTAAGATGGTCGTTCGACGGCTATGGGTTCGTTACAGGCTTCGACAGATCCGAGTTGCATCGGTCCGGTTCGGCCAGCTGCCTCATGTTTCTACTTGATAAGGACTTGATAAGGAGGAGAAGGCTTTATGTTTAGATTGATCCCAAAGGAAGAGAAGTTCTTTGACATGTTTGTGCATATGGCCGAAAACGCCCACGAGAGCTCGAAACTTCTCAAAGCACTCATGGGTCCCGATGCCGACGTTCCTAATCTGGCGGAGAGCATCAAGGCCCTGGAACACAAGGGCGACCGCATGACGCACGATCTGTTCGTGAAGCTGAACCGTACGTTTGTCGTGCCGATCGACCGGGAGGACATTTACCGCCTCTCGTCGTGCATTGACGACGTTATCGACCTAATCGAGTCCGTTGCCCGCCGCATGGTGCTCTTCAAGGTCGGCAGGGCCAGCGAGCCAGCTCAGCAACTGGCACATCTGCTGACGCGCAGCACCTCTGAGGTGGTTGCAGCGGTTTCAGAGCTGAAGAATGGATTGACGGTGATGGAGCACTGCATCGAGATCAATCGGCTCGAAGATGAAGCCGACCACATTTATCATCTCGCGCTTGGGCAGCTTTTTGATGAGGAGAAGGATCCGATCTCGCTAATCAAATGGAAGGAGATCTACGAAACGCTGGAAACATCCTTGGACAAATGCGAAGACGTGGCGAATGTCATCGAAAGCATCGTCCTCAAGAATGCTTGAGCGGCGCAGTATTCGACATTCAAGACGAAGGGTGTGATGGCGCTGCTCGATTGGAAGCCGGTCATGGGCGTGCGCAGAGCCGTTTGGCGATGAAGCCTCTAGGGCAGAGTGAGGCTCACCACAGCATTCGGATGGATTTCACGACAACATAGCTGATAAGCCCACAGATTGGGAAGGTGAGGACCCAGGCCACAACGAGATCGCTAGTCACTCCCCATCGGACGGCCGAAGTTCCCCGCGCCGCTCCAACACCCACAATAGCCGTCGAGATCGTGTGGGTCGTACTAAGAGGAATGCCCAGCCGACTCGCCAGTTCGATCGTGCTGGCGGCCGCCATCTCCGCAGCAAAACCTTGATGCGTTTGAAGCTTGGTCAGGTTCATTCCCATCGTTTTCATGATTTTCCAGCCGCCCGTCACCGTTCCTAATGCCATAACTGCTGCGCAGAGCAGAATCACCCAAAATGGAATGACGAAGCTCTTCAGGAAACCAGTCGAGAACAGGGCCAGAGTGAAGGCACCCATGAATTTCTGGCCATCGTTGGACCCGTGACTGAAGGCCATGAACGCAGAGGACAGGATCTGCAACCCTTGGAACAAACCACGAACCTGGCCAGGAACGGATTTCCGAAAGGTCCAGGAGATCAACGAGATCATAATCAAGCCGCCGACGAGCCCAAGAAAGGTTGAAAAGAAGAGCCCTTGAATCACCTTCTTCCAACCCGCCCAGACCAGGACAGAAGGGCCGGCAGTTGCCAGTCCTCCACCGGCAAGCCCCGCCACCAACGCGTGGGATTCGCTCGTCGGAATCCCCCAGCGGGCCGCCAGTGTCGACCAGATGATGATGCCGGTCATGGAGCCACCCACCGTGACCAAGTCCACCGCCGCCGGGTCGATAATGCCCGTTCCGATCGTTGCTGCGACTGCGGTGCCCGATAATGCCCCAACCAGGTTCAATCCCGCTGCCATCGACACGGCCTGAAGTGGCGAAAGGGAACGTGTCGCTACCACGGTGGCGATCGCGTTGGGCGCATCGGTCCAGCCGTTGACGAATTCCGCTCCCAGGATCAGCAGCAGCACCACCGCAAGACCGAGACTGATTTCAGGCATCCTTTTCTCTCTTCCGGCCAGTTCGGACAGCGCCCCGAAACGAGCCCTCCGATGACTACGCCGATCGACTCGGCAGATCCGTTGCCTCCGAAGAACGCGGCAACCCTAACGAAAGGATCGATAAATGTCAAACTCCGGCGTCGAGTGGCAGCGCGGCGGCCACGCGGGTCGCGCCAATGAGCGCCAATGAACTCTTCCTTGTGGTTCCTGCGGCGCCTGTGGAACAATCTAGTGTAGTGTCCAAGAAGTAAATGGACAGTTGGTTTTGAGGTTTTCTGGTTCTGGGTTGAGTACAACCGGGCTGAATTTGCTCAAGAGTCTGACGACACCGCGAGAGTTTTGCCACGATGGATTCGACCGTGGCTGTCCAAACAAAGGGTTTCGGCTTTTCATTCCA
>Ga0194132_10007223_pt1 | contig 16693 bp, 13 predicted proteins | sample TA2KigOf80mmetaG_FD_148612 | JGI IMG/M metagenome (GOLD analysis project Ga0194132, IMG submission 148612) | Freshwater microbial communities from Lake Tanganyika, Tanzania - TA2015054 Kigoma Offshore 80m | ecosystem: Environmental > Aquatic > Freshwater > Lake | place: Tanzania: Lake...
CAAACACACCGCTGCGCGCTTGTGCTGGGTCTGGGCCGCCATCACTTGGAAGCGGGCGATCTGGAAGGCCCAGGCAACGAAATTGGATCCCGGCTCAAACTCGCCGGCCTTGCGCTGGACCACCAGGAACGTCTCCTGCAACACATCCGGCACGGCCGCCAAATCGCCCATCAACGACGAGATGAAGCCCTTGATCCGCGTCTGATGGCGGACGAAAAGCTCAAGCACCTGTTGTTCACGGTCGTTCGTCACTCAAGGATAATAGCCGGACCGGGGCGAAGTTTAGCAAACCACTTGCGGATGCGCGCGACCATTCTGGAAACGGCAGCCATGGCATCGTCCACGGCCCAGCCCGGGGCAGCCGCCAGAAAAGTCACCCTGAACCAGGAGAAATGTTTCAACGTTTTCATGGTCTGAATCCATGCAGGACGGGCTGAGCTGCGTTCGTGGTTACTGGCGCCGGACCAAGCCTGGTGACGCACCGGCGACGAAACTTCAGCCAACTTCCGGGGCGGCGATGGCGAAGACTTTCTGCGAGTTGCCGGGCGCGGCGTTTTCCCCCAAATACATCCGGGTCAATGACCGTTGGGCGGTGAAGCCGTGTTGTCCGGCCCAGGCGACCGCCGCGGCATTCTGATCGGGGATGTCCCAAAAGATTTTTTCTTCCCCGCCACGTTCAAGGAGCGCCTCGACCAGTCCGGCGGCAACGTCCGAAGCCATCGCCGCGATCGGACCGAGATAAAGGGCGCGCGAACCATCCCGCAACAATCCGTAACCGGCGACGCGGCCAGGCTCCGTTTCCAGAACCAACCCGCACCGACTCTGCTTCGCCAGGGTTTCGACGAGCTGGCGCCGTGAAACGCCAAACGCGGCCGCATCGAACGGTTCAATGGCCTCCGCATCGCTAGTCTGCCAGGTCCTGACTCTTGGATCACGCATGGCCGGCTTGGACGGGGCCGCGGCACGTTCCCAACGCGTTAACGTCCACTCCGCCTTGAAGCCCAGGCTCGCGTAAACCGGTTTGCCGTCAGGCGTGGCGTCAAGCTTGATGCAGCGCACGCCGCGACTCTGCAAATGTGCGATGCACCGTCGCAGCAAAGCCCCGCCGATGCCACGACGGCGAAAGTCCGGATGCACGAGCACCATGCCGATCCACGCGAGTTCCGGGCCATAGACCATCGTGGTCGCCGTGCCAGCGGGCGCGCCGTTCCAAAGAGCCAGGAAACAGCCCTCCGGCGCCAGCGCAAGGAAACGCTCCCAGTCAACGGGCGTCTGATTCCAGCCCGCCCGGGCGCGCAACGAGTCAGCGAACGGCAGGTCGGTTCGCGCCAGCAAGCGGATTTCAAGCGGAGGACTCATCGCTTTTCCATCGAGTCCATTTTTGGAAAACTTGAGGCTGGCGCGGGCGGGGAGCAAGCGCTCTTTGCGCCCGTTTTCGCTGCCTGTGGACGGCCTGAAGACCGCCGAGTCCCCGCACCTTCCGAAAGTGTAATAAAGAGATTGCCGATCCATGTGTTTTCACCCACTGGGTGAACGGGCCTCCAGCCATTAGCTTCTGAACATCTTCGTAATCCGGTCGGTGAAATACGCGACATCGAGCACGGAGGGGCGGCACGGAGAGGCGGCTTACCAGCCGCCGGGGTGGCAGGGCGGCTGCTAAGCCGCCCCTCCGGCCGATTCCTCCAACGGCTGGATTCAGGAAGTCCGCCTGGTTCGCCGGGCGCTTTCGGGCGAAACGATTCGCCGTTGGGCGGAGCAAAGGTGAGCTGAGGACTTCGACACCACGTGACGCTGCTGGCGCTTCATGAGTCATTATCAAGAACCGACCCCCCTTACGCGGAATTGTACTGGATTGGAATCGTCGTCGGTGATGGGATTTTTCGAAAGAAACGACGGCTCAATTCGTCTGGATTGCCGATGCGACGCTTCAACCTGATTGCCTCCGTGGCTGCCGTGCTGGCAGCTGTCTCCGTCTCCACTCTCGCCGGCGACTGGCCTCACTGGCGTGGGCCCGCGCGCAATGGCGTTTCGACCGAAACAGGCTGGAGCGATCAGTGGCCGGCCGCGGCCCCAGCCATCGCATGGAAGGCCAGCGTCGGCTTGGGTTATTCATCGTTCGCGGTGGCGGATGGACGTGTGGTGACGGTCGGGCACGCGGACGATAAAGACACGGTCTTCTGCTTCGACGCGACGGCAGGCAAGGTGGTTTGGAAACATTCTTATCCGTCCGAACTCGGTGACAAATATTTCGACGGCGGCACGACTGGGTCCGCGACCATCGATGGAGAACACGTCTATTGGCTGAGCCGTTGGGGGGATTTGTTCTGTCTTAAAGCCGCAGATGGGAGGGTCGTTTGGAGCAAGAATGTGCAGACCGAATCCCAGTCACGCGTGCCTGACTGGGGATTCACCGGTGCGCCGCTGGTGCTCGGCGACAAGCTGATTCTCAATGTCGGCGAATCCGGTCTGGCGCTCGACAAGAAGGACGGCAAGGTGCTCTGGCAATCTGCGACCAAGAGCGCTGGTTACTCCACTCCGCTGCCTTTCAAACAGGGCAATGACACGTTGGTGACGATGGGCAATGGTCAGGCCTATCTGGCGGTGAATCCTGGGGACGGCAAGGAAGCCTGGCGCATCAAGTGGCTCACGCAATACGGGGTGAACGCGGCGGACCCGATCGTGGACGGAAACCGAATTCTGCTTTCGAGCGGTTACGGCAAGGGCGCTGGTCTGTTTGAACTGGGCGGCGCGGAGCCGAAGGAACTTTGGAGATCGAAATCCCTGCGCACCCAGATGAATCCCGCGGTGCTCCATCAAGGTCATCTCTACGGCGTGGACGGCGATACCACTGAGAAGGCGTCGCTCAAGTGCGTGGATTTAGCCACGGGCACCGAGAAGTGGAAGCACGAGAACTTCGGTTCCGGCGGCATTATTCTCGCTGACGGAAAACTCATCGCGCTGAGTGGCGCCGGTGAATTGATGGTCGCGCCAGCATCGTCAGAGGGATTCAAGCCGACATCTCGAGCCCAGGTGCTCGGAGGTAAGTGCTGGACCGCGCCCGTCCTGGCAAATGGTTTCATCTACGCGCGCAATTCGCGTGGCGATGTGGTGACGGTGGACGTGAGAAAGAAGTGAGATGATTCTTCTTTGCGATTGGCTGGGTCGTTACGCTGCGGTGGGACGAGCTGATGGTAGTCGTAGACTTCAGCCCACGATGCTTCGCCCCGCGCATCAGGATCGTCCGCTTTGTTTCAGACGTCGTCCCATGACTCGTTCCGGCTTGGATTTGGTTTTTCTGTGGGCTCAAACCCACGGCTGCTGTTCACTCATCGATCCGCGTTGCGGTTTAAATTCCACCTCAGTCTCATGAACATATCCCCTCTCACCCGCCGCCGTTTTCTCCGCAACACCGCCCTGGCCGGTGCCGCGTTCACCGCCGTGCCGTTCGTCCGCGCTGCCGATCCGATGAAGAAGTATCGCACCGCGCTCTTTGGTTGCGGGTGGTGGGGGAAGAACATTCTCAAGGAAGCCGTCGCCAGCGGACGCGTGAAGGTGGTCGGTCTGTGCGACGTGCATGAGAACGTGCGTGAAGTCGCCGCCGAGCAGGTGACGGATCTGAATGGCGACCAGCCGAAGACCTACAATGATTTCCGCGAGCTGCTCGAAAAGGAGAAACCCGAGATTGTGCTCATCGCTACACCGGATCACTGGCACGCGCTCCAGACCATCGCGGCCGTGAAATCTGGCGCGCACGTTTTCGTCGAGAAACCCACCGGCCATACCGTCAATGAGAGCCGCGCGATGCTCAAGGCCGCGCGCGAGGGAGGGCGGATTGTGCAGGTCGGATTGCACCGGCGCATCGGGCCGCATCACGTCAGCGGCATGAAGTTTCTCAAGAGCGGCGCGGTTGGCGACGTCGGCATGGTCCGCATATTCGCACATGGCGGCGGTGGCCGTGAACGTCCCCAGGCCAACAGCGAGGCGCCGGATGGAATGGACTGGGATCTTTGGTGCGGTCCCGCGCCGAAGCGGCCTTTCAACCAGAAGCTTCATCCCGGTGGATGGCGAAACTTCCTCGATTACGGCAACGGCCAGCTGGGCGACTGGGGCGTGCACTGGCTCGATCAGGTGCTCTGGTGGAGCGAGGAGAAGTATCCCAGGCGTGTCTTCTCCACCGGCGGTCGGCCGGTCGCGGGCAGCGCCGTGCTCAGCGAAAAGGAGCAGACCAGCGACACGCCGGATCATCAGGTCGCCGTCTATGACTTCGAGCGATTCACCTGCGTGTGGGAGCATCGTCGTTTCGCTGATAACAACGCCGAGAAACACCGCATTGGCGCCTATTTCTACGGTACAAAGGGCACCTTGCACATTGGCTGGCGGGATGGCTGGACGTTCTATCCGACCGATTCCAAGGCGCAGCAGCAGCACGAGGATTCGCAGCTCCAACAGCCCGATGGCCACAACATGAAGCTGCTCTGGGCGGACTTCATCGAATCGATTGAGAGCGGGAGGAAAGCGGTGGCGAACATCGAGGTCGCGCATCGCGCTTCCGTGCTGCCATTGCTCGGAATGATCTCGTGGCGCACCGGCCGCAGCATCGAGTGGGATGCGGCGAAGGAACAGATCGTCGGTGATCCTGAGTCGAACAAGCTGCTGAGCCGTCCTTATCGTGGACCGTGGGTCTATCCGGAGGTTTAAACCTGGAAACAGGAATGGCCCGGCAACGATCTGGCTCAACATCTTGGCAGGCGCGGCTCTTGTCGAACCTCACCTTCTCACGTCGCGAATAGGCTTCGTTCCTCCTCAAACCGAACTCATCCAAGCTGGTGCATCACTCCATGCGGCTCCATTCCCGTCTCTAGGATAGTCGATTGCCTTTTCCGTCCCCGGGCGCATCACTTCGCCCATGAAAATGCCAGGACTCCGTCAAGCCGACGAAGAAGTGGGGACGACAGGAACGAATCGCGCCTTGCACGGCGTCTTCACAGCCTGACCAAGACCAAAGCAGGTTGTGAGGAAAGGGGGCTTTCTAATCGTAACGCCGTTTCACGATTGACCGTTCACGCCAATGCGCGACCGCTTTGGGTCTCTTCATCGAGACAATTTCGAACTTTCCTTCGGTCCCGGGCGTTAGAGTAAGTGGACCAATGGGAATGCCGAGGCTGTTTGCCGCATGGCGGCCCTGCCTGGCATCCGCACGGTTCGTGATCCGCACGCCATGCATGGCGCGGGGGCGGGCGTTCAATTGAAAGAAAGTCGCATGCTATCACAACACACCCCAGTTCCGCACGATTGGCCGGTATCAGTATCAGTTATGGTTCAACGGTTCGAATGATGAATCGGATAATATGGGTCGCGATGGTCTTGGCTGTCGGATTCGCGCCGGTGGCGGGAGCTCAGGGGGAGCTCATCGTGGGCGCGCCGCGGTCTGGGGTTCGCGAGCGGGTCGGAGCGATCGAGCGGTTGATGGAGATGCGTACCGACGAGTCGGCCAGGAAGTTCGTCGAGGAGAATCTCGCCCCGGCACTTCGCACATCCCAAACGACGGACTTGCGGCTGACGAACATCAAGGCCATGCGCCAACTATTCCGCAATTTCAGCACGGTGAATCTCGCTCCTTCAGGCGAGAGAGGGCTCGCGGTTCTTTTTGGCGGATGCCCTGGCGAAGGGACGCCGATCCTCCTGGAGATCGACTCCAATCCGCCCCGTGGCATCACAGGGTTTCGAGTTGTCGAAAAGACCGCGCTCCCCGCCAGGACGAAAACTGCGCCCCAGATCGACCTCACCTGGGAGAACCTTGCCGACAAGCTCAAGGAGCAGGAGGCGGCCGGGCTTAGCGGTTCGGTGCTCGTGGTTCTCGACGGCTCGATCGTTCACCACCAGGGATACGGCCTGGGCGATCGTGCCAAGAAAATCTCCAACAAGCCCGACACGATTTTCGCCATCGGCTCGAGGCCCATCGACTTCACGAAAGGGGCGATTCTCAAGCTCGAGGACATGGGCAAGCTCAAGACGTCCGACTCCATCGCCAGGCACCTGCCCAACGTCCCCGACGACAAAAAAGAATCACCATCGAGGATCTGATGACGGGGCGGTCTGGCCTGCTCAATTTCCATGGCCGCCAAAGCGATGCTGACGCCGACAATTCCTGGATCGACCGCGACGAGGCGCTGCGCCGCATTTTCGAATCTGAGTTGCTCTTCGAGCCGGGCACCGAACACGCTCCCTCACACTCCGCATTCGGCGTTCTGGCCGCGATCGTCGAGTTGGTCAGCAGCGAGAGCTACATGGGTTTTCTGAGTAAACACATGTTCGGCCCCGGAGGCATGACCCGCACCAGCCGCTACGATGACATCAATGCAAGCGACGATCAGGTGGCCATCCGATACGGCGGAAAAGACTATGCGCCTATCAACTCGCCCAAAAGATGGGGCAAGACTTCGTGGCTGGTTCTGGGAAGCGGCGGAATGGTCTCGACCACGAGCGATCTGTATCGCTGGAACCAAGGCATCCGAGGCGGCAAGCTGTTGTCTCCCAAATCCGTGAGGAATTACTTGCGTCAAGGTGGCGGGATGTTGGTTGGAGGGAACATGCACGGCTTCTTCACGGCCTATACCACCGGTCCAGACAGCTTGTTCTTTCTTAGCACCAAGGACATCAGTCGTGAGGGCAAGGCTGATGCGCTAGGTCAAAGCCTCGCCGCGCTGGTCAACCGGCCCAAGTTCCGGTTGGGCGTTTCGCTCCGCTACAGCCACGAGGGAGTGGTGGTCGAAAGCGTCGCCTTCGATTCCCCCGCCGCACGTACCGGACTCCAGGTCGATGACAAGGTTCACTCCATCAACGGCGAAGATCTCGGCGCGGACGCCGACCCCGACGCCGTCAAACGCCACACCAACGGAGGCAAGCCCGTCGAACCCATGATCCAGCGCGGTGACGAGAGGATTCCCGTCAAGGTCACGCCAGTTCGTGGATAGGTTTCCAAGTTGGGCTTCGCGGTCGTCCTGAATGAAGTAAGGGCAGCATCTGTGATGCGCACGCTGTTTCAATAAGGGAATGCGGGAGCGGCCCGTGACGATGCAGCCTTGAAATCCATGCCCACCAAGGCGGCGCCTGTCGCGGCCGTTTGTCCTTGCATCAAACATGACAAATCCTGGCGTATCCCTTATTAACGGGGTGCATTCATGACCCGTAACGCCTGCACAAATGGTCTCCGCCTAACTGCTTTGTTGCTGTCGGTCGCCGCCTCTTCCGCGGGTCTCACCGCGTTCGGGGCATCCATGCCTTCAATCCAGACGCTTCTTTTTGTGGACGATCACCACGTGCTCTATCGCGCGGGGACTCAGCGCGTTTTGCAGCCTTTGAAGCGACATTCTGAAAACCCGCTTATTCCGGGCAGGAACAAGCCTTACGAGGCCGCCATCGCCTGGTGCAGCGTTTATCACAATCCAGCCAGCGGCGTTTACCAGGTGTGGTATCAGGCGTTTGCCGGGGACGAAGCCCGTGACCGCACCCGGCGCTGTGTCGTCGCCTACGCCGAGTCCACCGACGGCCTGCGTTTCACGAAGCCCAACCTCGGCCTGTTCGACTACAACGGAACCAAAGACACGTCCATCGTGCTGGTGGGAAATGGGGGCACCTCAGACCGTTATGGCGTGTCCGTGGTGGTGGATCCCCTGAGTCAGGATGTAAACCGTCGTTACAAGATGGCCCACTTTGACTTCACCAAGGATAACGGCGTGGAATATCCCGGCTTGAACGTCGCCTTTTCGCCCGACGGTATCCACTGGACGAAGCATCCCCGCGGTCCGTTATCACGGATTTCCTATGGCGACTACGGCGACCTCGTGCCATTCGTCGGTGAAACCAACCGGCCGTGGTCGATCCCGCTCTCGATGGCGGATGCGATGGACGCACTTTACGACCCGGTGCGGGAGGTGTTCGCCATTTATGGAAAGATGTGGATCGACGGGCCGGATGGCGGGATGCATTGGAAACACGCGACTGGCCGCATCGAGAGCAAGGACTTTATCCAGTGGTCTAAGCCGGAGCTGGTGGCCGCTCCGGATGATGAGGATTCCGCATCGGTGGAGTTTCACACCATGCCGGTTTTCCAGTATGGCGGAATCTATTTCGCGCCACTTCAGATTCTCAACCGGGCTACTCAGGGCGGAGTGGTGGACGTTGAACTGGCCCTCAGTCGCGACGGCCTGAACTGGCGGCGGCCGTTTCGCAAACCGTTCTGGCTCGGACGCAGCGATGGCGGAAAGTTTGACAGTGGAGCAATCTTCCTCTGTGCGCAGCCGGTGATCCTGGATGATGAAATCCGGTTTTACTACGGGGCCTATTCGAAAGGGGCCACCGGATCGGACGACCTCAAGCTCACCACCGGCATTGGTCTGGCCACCATGCCGCGCGACCGTTTCGCCGGCCTGAAACCCGTTCCTCGCAGCGACCAGCCAACGCTCAAAAAACGCCTCGAGAACATCGGACAGGTCACCCTTAAGCCGATGGATTTCGCGGGAGTGAAAAGCCTGGAGTTAAACGCGGACGCCGTCGCCGGCTCGATCCGGGTGGAAGTTCTCAACAGCGAAGGCAGGCGCGTGCGCGGCTTCAATTATGACGAAGCGACTCCTATTACCGGCGATTCCCTGCGGCATTCCATTCGTTGGCGGGAGCGCGGGGTGAAAGACCTGCCGGCGGGCAATCACATGCTGCGCCTGCACCTGGACAATGCCACGATCTATGCGCTGTCCATCCATCGATTGTACTGATGGGCGGCGCGGCCGAGTTGCTGGCCTACGGCACGGCCGTTGTCGTCGAGGACGAATAGGGTCTTCTGATCGCCTCAGTCACTGGGCGGTCCATCCACCATCGACGGTGAGTGCAGCTCCGGTCACATAGCTGGCCGCGTCGCTGGCCAGATAGATGGCCGAACCCTGAATCTCCTCCAGGCGACCCCAACGTTTCAGTGCGGTGGCGCCCACCACGAACTTCCGTCCATCCTCGGTGTCGGCGATGGCCAGATTCATTTCGGTCAGGAAGGGTCCGGGGCAAATCGAGTTGGCGGTGATGCCGTCGGAAGCGCACTCGAGAGCGAGTGTGCGAGTCATCTGGACGACGGCTCCCTTGCTGGCGGTGTAAGGGGTCCGGCCGGCAAGTCCGACCAGTCCAAGCGCGCTCGCCAGGTTGATGATGCGACCCCACTTTCGAGCACGCATGCCGGGCAGAACAGCGCGACAGCAGAGCCACGTCCCTTTCACATTCACGTTCATCACCTGGTCGTATTGATCCGGAGTCAGATCGCATATCGGGCCGCGGATGTTGATCCCTGCGCTGTTGATGAGGATGTCCACTTTCCCCAACTCGCGTTCAGCTGCGCTGAGCATGGCATTCACCTCAGCTGGCATCGTTACGTCTGCAGCGTGACCGACGGCTTTACGCTTAAAAGCCCGGGCAATGCCGGCAGCGGCGGATTGAGCCTGGTCGCCGTGACGGCTGACCAGCATCACGTCCGCACCGGCAGATGCGAGGCCTGCCGCCATGGCGTAACCAAGCCCTTTTGAACCGCCGGTGATGAGGGCGGTACGGCCGGTGAGGTTGAAGAGTGTGATCCCTGGTAGCGTCGAGACGGCGGTGTTCATGAATGAATGTGCTTCTGCATCCAGGCGAGGCCCTGGCGGTTGTTGGTTTCTTCCTCGGCAAGTTGTTGAGCGACGGGCTTGCCCGTCATCTGCGGGATGGGACCTCTGGGTGGATTGGCTTTCACTCGTTGCATCATGGCGTCCAGGTATGCGGTCTTGCGATCGGCGCCGAAGCTGGCCCAGTAACCCGGGGTCAGGCAAGGAACCGTCAAGGGATCGCGTGTAGCCATCTCGAGATTGAAGACGATGGAGCGATTCGCTCTTAGCAACGCGTGGACGATGCGCGTCAGGTCCAGCATGCCGGTGCCGAGTGGCACTTCGCTGAGCAGGAATCCATCAGCGCAGGGCTGCACGGCCATGTCCTTGAGGTGCACGCTCAGGGCGAACGGCGCCAGCTTCTCAATCACGCCATGCGGTTCCTCCAGCAACGCCATGTTGTTTCCCGTGTCAACCAGCACCCCGATCCACTCGCTGCCGATCTTGGCCATCAGGTCCAGCAGTTCATCGGTGGTGTAGTCCTTGTGATTTTCAATGGCGAGCTTCAGCCGATGTCTGCGCAGGACCGGTTCAACGAGCTGGAGCGTCTGCTTCGCCTGCGCCTGGAAGGAGTGAAAATCCTCCAATGTCTTAAAAACCTCATAGCGCCGCCCGTTGCTCAGCACCCCGCGAGCCACGGTGGCACCCGCTTCGCGCGTGAGCCGGACGTCGGTTTCAAACCCGGCCAGGTCGCTCCTGTTCTTCGGGAGACTTAACTCGCCCTCGTAGTATCCGTTGGTCTGTTCTGTTAACGAGCGGATCTGCTTCGCTGCGACGGCGTCCTTGCTGCGCAAGGCGGTCTGCACGCCCTGCGCGCCGAGTTCGCGGGCGTAACGTAGGAAGCTGAGAGCATCGTTGAATTTCACGTTCTCCTGCTTGGAAGCGACCGCTTTCCAATGCTGATGACAGGAGAAGGTGCAGATGCCAATGCGGCTTCCTGGGGAGTTCGAAGCCGCAAGCAGCGAACGCGCCAGTCCAAGTGCAGGCAAAGTGGCGATGAACGCTCGACGATTCATGAAATCAGTGCCTTGAGCTCCCTGTCCCAGGGCTTGCGATATGGGCGTAGAAGCATCGCGTTCGCCTTGGCGTCGCCCATGATCTGCTCCTTCTCTGCGTCCCAAACGATCTTTCGACCGGTTCGCAGGGAGATGTTCGCGAGATGACAGGCAGTGGCTACCTCGTGGCCGCTTTGTAGATCGGAAAGCGGCTGCTTTCGAGACTTCACACAATCGAGGAAGTTCCGCGCGTGGCGCGAATAGTCTTTGATCGCATCGCCAGTCTCGTCTTTTTCAGGCGTCGTCCAGAACTGGCCTTTCTCCTCCGGTTCGAGTTGCGGTCCGCCGACGGGATGACCTTTAACCCCGAGGATGCCTGCGACCATGTTGTTCGGGTTGATTTTTGGATCGGAGACGAGTTCAAAGCCTTTGCGTGAGATTGGCAGCGATCCGTGTGTGCCGTTGAAGGTGAGCCCGCCCATGCCGAGTCCGCCAACGCCTGCGGTGGCCTCCCGATACTGGCAGGTTACAGTGAGGCCCGGGTATTCCATGATGATATCCTGGGTGTCGGGCGTTTCGCAGTTGTCCTTCAGGAACCAACGTCCACCCGTGCTGTAGACGGATTTGGGAGCGTGCACGCCGAGCATCCAATGGACGAGATCGAGCGAGTGCTGGCCAAGGTTTGTCGCCTGGCCGCCTGAGTAATCCCAGAACCAGCGAAAGTGGTAGATGGAGCGGTTCGGATTGTAGGGACGCTTGGGCGCGGGACCGAGGAAGAGATCATAGTCCAGGTCCTGCGGAGGGGTGCCATCAGGCGGATTGCCAAAGCCCGGCGAGATGTTTCGGGAGTTATTGTTCGATGCGGAGACGATTCTGCCCAGACGTCCTGCCTGAATGAGTTCGCGCGCGCGCTGAAAGGGTGGCCCTGAGCGGTTCTGAGTGCCTATCTGCACGACACGCTTCGTGCGTTTCATCACATCGAGCATCCAACGCCCTTCCCGCACAAAGAGTGTGGTGGGCTTTTCCACATAGACATCCTTGCCCGCCGCGCAGGCCAGCATTGTCATCAGTGCGTGCCAATGGTCCGGCGTTGCCACATAGACCGCGTCCACATTCTTGTCTGCAAGCAACTTTCGGAAATCGCCATAGCGCGCGGGCTGGCCACCCGCCATTTCCGCCGCCGCCTCAACGCGTCCGCGATGCACGTCACAGACAGCCGTGATGCGCGCGTCTGATTGTTCCTTGATCGCGGCCAGGTGAAAGCGCCCGATCAAACCGAAACCGATGAGGCCAACATTCACACGCTCGTTTGCTCCCATGATTTGCGAGTAGGACTTCGCCGTCATGGCGGTCGCGGCAGCGGAGACTGCGGCGGTTCGGAAAAAGCTCCGACGAGTGATCGGTGGGTTTGTCGTCATGGCATTCGCGTGGGATTCTTGGTCGATGCTTTGCTCCTGGATGCGTGGCTGACAAGCATCGTTTTAATGTGGAGGCAGGATCCTTCGTTTCCTTCGTCCGTATTTCGCCTTGAACGTCTTCACCCGGCCTTGCACTTTCCAGACCCATCAACAAGCAAATCCCTGTGAGCCACTGTCGGATGCCATTGGACTCTCAAGCCCAAACGGTTTGAACGGAGTTCTTCTCTATGACGCTCCCCACAAACGACACGGACGCCTCATCAGACCCGGCGCTTCTTGAACGCGCGGTTCGGAGGACGCTCTGGCGGCTGATGCCGATGCTTCTCTTGATGTACATCCTGGCCTACCTCGATCGCGTCAATCTGGGATTTGCCAAGCAGGCGTATCTTCGTGACACCGGCCTGAGTGAAGCCGCCTACGCCTTTGGTGCCGGTATTTTCTTCATCGGTTACGCTGTTCTGGAGGTGCCGAGCAACTTGATTCTCCATCGCGTCGGCGCTCGATGGTGGCTCTCGCGAATCATGGTGTCCTGGGGACTCGTCGCTGCAGCCATGGCCTATGCGGAGTCCGAATACGTCTTCTATTTCCTGCGTTTTCTGCTTGGCATCACCGAGGCGGGGTTCTTTCCCGGAGTTGTTTACTACCTCACCTACTGGTTTCCGCACTCAGTCCGTGGCAGAGCCATGGGTATTTTCTATTTCGGGCCTTCGCTTGCCTTGAGCCTCGGAGGCCCCCTGTCTGGACTCCTGCTGGAAATGGACAGCATCGCTGGTTACCGGGGATGGCAATGGATGTTCCTCGTCGAAGGTTTGCTCGCCTCGGTCGTCGGTGTCGTCGCGTTCTTCGTTCTGCATGATCGCCCGTCCGAAGCTCGCTGGCTTCCGTCTGACGAACGCGGTGCCATCGAAGCCGCGATCGCAAAGGACTCGGCCAACGCAGCACACTCAAGTTCCAGTGTCCTTTCAGCCCTGGTTCGCCCGCGAATCCTGAGCTTTGCGACCGTCTACTTTCTGATCCAGATGAGCGTGTATGGCGTGATTTTCTATCTGCCGTCCACTCTCTCCGCATTGATCGGTCGGCCCACGGGCTGGGAGGTGGGTGTTCTATCCGCTATCCCATGGATTGGCGCTCTGGTTGCGTCTTATACAGTGCCTCGGTTCGCGGGTGCTGGAGATCGACGTGGAATTGTCGGAGCTGCATCCCTGACCGCCGCCTCGATTGGCATTGCCGCTTCGGCGTCGGGCGATCCGTTCCTGGGTATCGTGGCACTCTGCGTGGCGGCGGCGGGATTTATCGCTGTCCAGCCGATCTTCTGGACCTTCCCGACTCACGAATTGCGGGGTGCCGCTGCTGCCGGTGCCATCGGACTGATCAATGCTCTTGGCAACCTGGGTGGATTTGTCGCGCCCAACGTCCGGGTTTGGGCGGAGAACTTCGCGGCTGAACGTTCGCTCTCCATCCGAGCGCCCGGTCTGGTGGTGCTGGCGCTTACGACGCTTCTGGGGGCAGTCCTTTTCCTCCTCCTGGCAAGATTCTCACCAGGGCGCGTCGATCGGAGCGCTCCTAAGCTCTGAGCCGGGTGAGTAACATTGGATTCAGAAGTGAAAACCGCGGATTACGGATTACGCGGATAATGAAGAGATTGCCGATTCATGTGTTTTAACCCACTGGGTGAACGGTCCTCCATCCCGTACACCGCAGAGGAGAAATGCGCAGAGGGATTCTTAGCCGGAATTGGAATTCTTCTCTGCGCCCTTCCCGCCTGCGGTGCAACCTCGGGGTCCGAACAAACAACTTCGAGATGCGCCGTTCACCCGGTGTCGTTTCCCCCAGGGGCTCCTGCTCACTTGGGCGACCCGAAGTCTTCCAGGTAGTGTTCTACAATCTCTCTGAGTGGGGGTGGCGCTGGCAGGCCCAGAGCCAATGCGCGTGACCCGTCCACCTGCTGCGGCCAGTTGTCCACGATCCCCTGGATGCGCTTGTCAAACTTTTCAATGATGGGTCCCAGCTTGATCCCGCGTGCAGCAGCGACCTCCGTAATCACGCTTTCCGCGATCTGCGGGGTCACTCGATGCCCAGGCAAGACATAGGCGCGGTCTCGACTCAGCTTCTCCTCCGGCGCTTCACACAGCGCGATGAACGACGCTACAGCCGTGCGGTATCCCGTCATCGGGTGCGGCTGATCGCGGCGGATGGGCAGAAGGCACTCTTCGCCTTGTAGCGGCTCGCGAAACATCCCGCTCGCCCAACTCGACGCGGCGGCATTCGGCTTCCCGGGACGCACGATCACCGTCGGCAGCCGGACACTGCGGCCGTCGAAGTGCCCTTTGCGTGTGTGATCGTTGATCAGCATCTCGCATATCGCCTTGGTCATTCCGTAGGTCGTCTGCGGCAGCTGCTTCGTCCCGTCGCTCATCGCCTGCGTCATATCCATGCCGCCGTAGCATGCGACGCTGCTCGCGAAGACCACTCGCGGCCTCCCTGCGATGGCCCGGGCTGCTTCGAAGACATGACGTCCGCCGTCCAGATTCACCCGCAAAGCGTCATCGAACCGTTCTTCACATTCCCCGCTCACCATCGATGCGAGATGGAAGATCGTGGTCTGTTCAGTGCCGCGGATCGTGGAGAAGATGAAGTCGCGGTTGCTGATGTCACCTTTCACTTCGCGCACACGCGGATCGGAAAGCGGCCGGTGAAAATGAGCGTCGACCAGCACCAGCTCACTCACGTCCTGACCGCATAGTTTTCCGCGAGCGAGAAGCAACTTGCAGAGTTGATGTCCCAGGAATCCGCCGCCGCCGGTGATGACTATTTTCATGAGAGAGGGGAGGGGAGGTTGAGTGTTGCAGATTTTAGCCGTGTGTTGTGGAATCGCTGCCGGAACATGGGCAAGCCTCTAACAAAACACAAGATCGGGTTCGTTGGGCTCGGCAACATGGGCCGTGGAAGTGCCCGGCATCTGCATGACGCGGGGGCGGAGGTCGTGGTTTGGAATCGCAGTGAAGAACCTGTGGCCGCGGCCGTGGCTCTGGGAATGAGGCGTGCACTCGCTCTGCCGGAGCTGGCGCGGGAGATCGGCGAAGGCGTGATCTGCATCAGCCTGACGACGACGGATGTCGTGAATCGCGTGGTGTTTGGGGAGGGCGGACTGATCGAGGGCTTGCACCGGAACGCGCTCATCATCGACTTTGGCACCACGGGAGTGCCGGAGACGAGGGAGTTCGCCCAACGCGTGAACTGGGTGGATGCGCCGGTGTCCGGCGGACAGGTCGGTGCGGAAGCGGCGTCGCTCTCCATCATGGCAGGGGGGAGTGAGGCGAATTTTCGGCGTGCGCTGCCCATTTTTCAGGTCGTGGGGAAAAACATCACGTACATGGGTGGCAGCGGCACCGGCCAGGTGACGAAGTTCGCGAACCAGCTGATCGTCGCGCAAACCATCGACGCCGTCGCTCAGGCATTGAGGCTGGCCGAATTGTCGGGAGTGGACCCTGCGCTCGTGCGGAAGGCATTGCTGGGCGGCTTTGCCGAGAGCCGGATCCTCCAGTTGCACGGCGACCGCATGGTCCGTCGCGATTTCGCACCTGGAGGGCGCGCGGCCCTCCAACTCAAGGACGTGCGTCTGATGTGCGAGCTGGCGGAGTCTGTCGGGCTCGATTCGCCCACGCTGCGCAACTCGCTGGCGCAGTGGGAGAGGTTCGTGAACAAGGAGGGCTTGGGCGACCTGGATCACTCAGGACTTTTCAGGCTGTATGAAATGGAGCCATCTCGCTCCACGCAATAAGCGGCCGGCTATGCGTGCATCACCTGCCCACCGTCGATGTTGATCGTCTGGCCGGTGATGTTGCGGGCGTGGTCGCTGGCGAGAAAGACGGCCATCGATGCATACTCCTCGGGAGTCTGCCAGCGACCCAGCGGCGAGACCTTGCGGATTTTCTCGCCTGCCCATGTATCGTAGTCCTGACGCGCGCTCTCAGGCAGCGCGGCTTGGCCGGCGCGCCACACGGATTCATTGAGAGCGGTTTTTACCATCCCGGGTGAGAGTGCATTCACGCGCACGCCGTAAGGCGCGAGGTCTTTTGCGGCGCACTGCATGAAGTTGATCAGCCCCGCCTTGGCTGCGCTGTAGGGTGGATCAGTCTGCGATCCAATCTGACCGGCAACAGAGACGAGGAAGAGTATCGAACCACCGCCGCGTGCGATGAGTTTTGGCGCGAAGGCGTGTGCGGTATTCACCGCTCCCATGAGGTTGACCTCGATCACGCGCGGCCAGTCATTCGGCGTCAGGTTCCAGAAGGGAAATCCGAACTTTCCCGAGCCTGCGCCGATGCAGTAGATGATGTGATCCGCCGAGCTCATGCTCTCGGCAAAAGCCCGCACATCATCGTAATTGGCCGCGTCGCCCCCGGTGATGCCTCGTGCGGCATCTGGCTGCCGATCAAATCCTCGCACCGCACAACCTTCCCTCGCGAACCCGTCCATGATGCCACGCCCGATGCCTTTGGCTGCGCCGAGCACTGCGACGGCTTTGCCTGAGAGATTCATTTCCATGGGCGCATCATGCGGGCCTCGCTCCGCGGTGCAAGGATTCACTGAGCCGGGCTGG
>Ga0194132_10007225_pt1 | contig 16686 bp, 19 predicted proteins | sample TA2KigOf80mmetaG_FD_148612 | JGI IMG/M metagenome (GOLD analysis project Ga0194132, IMG submission 148612) | Freshwater microbial communities from Lake Tanganyika, Tanzania - TA2015054 Kigoma Offshore 80m | ecosystem: Environmental > Aquatic > Freshwater > Lake | place: Tanzania: Lake...
GTCGCCGGCCCGTAGCGCTCGGGGATGTCCGCCCACGGCGAGCCCGTCCTCAGCCGCCAGAAGATGCCATTGAGCACGCGCCGGTCGTCGGCGCGTGGAACCCCGCGCGGCTTGTTCGGCAACAGCGGCTGTAGGATCGACCATTCGAAGTCCGTGATCTCGTAGCGGCGTGCAGGCATCCTCGACCCTCCTCGAGGACCCTTGAATCACCCTTCGCCAACTTTGGGAATCCCATTTATGAGTTCATGACCTAGGCTACCAGATCAGCGCCAAGGCGCCGCGCGCGCCGGCGGTGATCGAGGCATCACCGGCATCAAGGGCGCCGACCTCGTTGCGGCCTTCGCGCGCGGCCATGGCCATGCCAGCGAACTCATCCAGTATCGCGGGCCGGCCGATCGCCGCCGGCGTAACAAAGCCCGCGTCACAAAAGCAAAGAGGCCCGCGCGACGGCGTGAGCTTGCTTGCGTCCTTGCGTGCCGCTCAACCGTATTTGTAGGGCAACGCGCGCGCGTTCAGATAGGCGTGGGTCGACAGCTTGGTCGCTTCGATCGACTTCTTGCGGAAGTCCATGAAGCTGTCATAGACCTTCTTGGTGAACGGATCGGAATTGCCGACTTCCGCCACCACCTCGCCCGAGACGCGGCCGAACTCCTTCAGCAGATCGTCGCTGAAGCGCCGGAGTTCGACCTTGTGCTTGTCGACCAGGTTCTCCAACGCCGGGCCGTTATAGGCGATGTAGTCCGACTGCAAAGCCAAGCCTTCCGACTCGACCAGCGCCCGCAGGACATGCTGTTGCTCTTTGCTGAACCCCTTCCACACATCCAGATTGAAGCAGGTCTCCAGACCGGTGCTGGGCTCGTGGAAGCCGGGATAGTAGTAGTATTTGGCGACCTTGTAGAATCCGAGCGGGGTATCGGCGAACGGCCCCACCCATTCGCTGCCGTCGATCGCGCCTGACTGCAAGGCCGCGAACACCTCGCCGCCCGGCAGGTTGACGACGGTCGCGCCCAGCCGCTTCATCACCTCGCCCCCCAGGCCAGGGATCCGGTATTTCAGTCCCTTGACGTCGTCCAGCGACTTGATCTCCTTGCGGAACCAGCCGCCCATCTGCGCATCGGTGTGGCCACCGTAATAGGCGATCACGTTGTACTGCGCGCACAACTCCTCGTAGAGCTTCTGCCCGCCGCCATTGGCGAGCCAGGCGATGTGCTCCTGCCCGATCAGGCCCATCGGCACGGCGGTGAAAAAATTGAACGCCTTGGACTTGCCCTGCCAGTAATACGCGGCACCATGGCCCATGTCGGCGGTGCCGCGCGACACCGCGTCCAGCACCTCGAAGCCACCCACCAGTTCGCCCGCGGCAAACACCTTCGGCTTGAGCTTGCCGCCCGTCGCCTCCTCGATGCGTTTAGCCAGTCGCTCGACCGAGATGCCCGGGCCGGGCAGGTTCTTCGGCCAGCTGGTCACGATCTTCAGTTCCTTGATGCCCTGCGCGATGGCGGGGGCCGGGAACGAGGAAGCCGCGGCCGAAGCCGCCGCGGCACCCGTGGCCACGGCGCCCTTCAAGAACTTGCGGCGTATCATATTAGGTCAATCTCCCTGTTCGTGGTCGGCCGTCGCCCGCCACGACAACCGTTAGCGTTGGAACGGCGTTTGCCAATGCCGACTGTTAAGCGCGACGCATATTGGCCCAGCGCCCAATCCACCGCAATGGGCAACGCGACAACATCGCCGTGATGGCGACTTGCGGCGCAAAGGCCGTATACATCCGGGCGCAATCTGAGGGGGCGGGGATGAAATTGGCGGTGAGCGGCGGCATGGTCGGCGACTACGAGGAATTGCTGCGACCGGCGCTGCGCATGCCCTGGTGCATCCGTTTCTGCCCCGACCGCGCCGCGCTCCTTGCCGAACTGGGCGATGCCGACGCGGTGGTGACGATGAGCTGGGCGGCCGGCATGCCGCCGGCACCGCATTTGCGACTGCTGCAACTGCCGGGCGCCGGCCTGGACGCGGTCGACCTCGCCGCCGTGCCGCCGACCGCCACGGTGTGCAACGTCTATGAGCACGAAATCGGCATCGGCGAGTATGTGCTGGCGACGATGCTGGAGAAGGAGATCGGCCTGGCCCGGCTGCAGGCGGAGATCCGCGCCGACGACTGGCGCTCCAGTCTGTTCTGCGGCGGCACCCCGCATGGCGAGTTGTTCGGCAAGACCCTGGGCATCGTCGGCTATGGCCGGATCGGCCGCGAGACGGCCAAGCGCGCCAAGGCCTTTGGCCTCAAGGTCGTGGCCGCCACCCGCTCGCCCGAGAAGCGCGACGAACAGGTCGACGAGATCGTCGGCATGGCGCAATTGCCACAGGTGTTGGCCAGGGCCGACTATCTGCTGATCGCCTGCCCGCTCAGCGCCGAGACACGTGGCCTGATCGACCGCGCCGCTTTCGCTGCCATGCGGCGATCGGCGGTGCTGATCAACGTAGCGCGCGGCCCGGTGGTGGACGAGGATGCGCTCTACGAAGCCTGCCGCGACCGCCTGATCGCCGGCGCGGTGATCGACGTCTGGTACAACTATCCCAAGGGCGGCGCACGCATTGAGCCGCCTTCGAAACACCCCCTCAAGCATCTCGACAACGTGCTGATGACGCCGCACGTGTCGGGCGTGTCGGGCGGCCTGCTGCGCCGGCGCTGGAGCCTGATCGCCAACAACCTCAATCGGCTGGCGGCCGGCCAGCCGCTGCTCAACGTGGTGCGCGCGCCGCTCAGCGCGCCTTGACCGGCGCTCCGCCCAAGTGGAAGCCGGCGTCGCAGATCAGGATCTCGCCGGTGATGTGCCGGCTGCCAAACAGCAGCATCAGGGCGGCTTCGGCCATGTCCTCAGGGGTGCCAGCGCGCCGCAGCGGCGTGTTCTCCTGCTGGTCGCGCACCCGGGCGTTGTAACGCTCCTCGCCCAGGCCGCCACGCATCCAGCGGCCCTGCACGAAGCCGGGGCACAGGCAGTTGACCTGGATCGTCGGGCCGAGTGCGCGCGCCAGCGACAGCGTCAGCGTGTTGAGCGCGCCCTTGGACGCGGCATAGGCGATGGAACTGCCAACGCCCATGACACCGGCGATGGAGGAGATGTTGACCACGCTGCCATGCCCGGTTTTCCGCATATGCGGCAGACAGGCCCTGACCATCTGGAAGGCACCGACCACGTTGACGGCGTAGATTGCCTGGAAATCGGCTGCGTCCAGGCCATCGAGGTCCGGGTGGTTGACGAATTTCGACTGCCCGGCATTGTTGATCAGGCCGTCGAGACGCCCCCATTTGGCCATCGCCGCGTCCGCCATCCTGCGGCAATCGGCGTCGGCCGCCACATTGGCCTGCACCAACAGCGTCTCGGCCCCCAGGCCCCGACATTCCGCTTCGATCGCCCGGGCGTCGGCCTCGCTCTTGCTGTAGTTGACGACCACCCGCGCGCCGGCCTTGGCCAGCATGCGCGCGGCGGCCGCGCCGATGCCGGCGGCGGAACCGGTGACGATGACGACGCGGTCCCTCAGTTCCATCCCGTTCCCCTTGGCTTTCGCGCACTTGAGCACGCGCCGCCCGCGCCGGCTAGCGCGGCATCGGATTTGCCGTTCCTCGCCGAGTGGGCCGCCAAAGCGCGAAGGCACTTCAAATCCGCCAAACTAGGCGCCCAGCAACTTGGTCAGCCGGCGGCCGATGGCAGCAGGCTCGCCCGCTTGCAAGCAGGTCGGATTGAGCCGCAGGATCGCCTCCTCCAGCCGGCTGGTGTCGACGGCGATGGCGGGCCGGCCGTTCTGCAAGCCCAGCACCAGATCGCGCGCGCCAAGGCCCGGCGTCTCGGCCAGCGTCAGTTCCAGCATCGGCACGCCGCCCCGGTCGGCGACGATGCGCGAGGCGAGCGGCGACTGCCGCGGCAAGCCCGCCACGATCTCTTCCAGCAGGCCCTGCCAACGCCGCCGCTCGGCCGCCGGATCGACCGCCTGGAAGCGTTCCAGTGCCACCATCAGGCCGACGATCTGCTCCTTGCCGACCTTGGCGCTGCGGCCGATGCCGTGCGGCGGCAGGCCCTTGAGCCGCCGCTTGTCCAGCAGGTTGGCGGGCGGCTGCCACAATGCGAAATCGATGTCGTGGTCCAGCATGTTGAGGAGCGCGGCGGCGATCAGGTCGCGCTTGCCGGCCAGGATGCCGCTGGCCTGCGGCCCTTGGATCGCCTTGCCGCCGCTGAACGCCACCAGGTCGGCGCCCTCGGCTATGAACCGCCGCAGATTTTCCGCCGGCGGCAATTGCGCGGCGGCGTCGACCAGCACCGGCACGCCGGCCGCGTGCGCGACGTCCGCCACCGCCGACAAGGCGGGACGCGATTGCGGCGCCGCCACATAGAAGACGCAAGCGGTCTGCGGCCCGATCGCCTGGGCGATCTCCCAGGGCTCGGCGTCGCGGATGCCGGCGCCGGAATAACGGTCGGGCAGGCCGACCTCGACCAGCCGCGCGCCGGCCGCGCGCACGGCGTGGTCGTAGAAATTGCGCTGGCTGCGCACCATGACGACCTCGGCCGGCATGCCGCCGGTATCGGGCAGGCGCGCGATGCGGCCGGGATCCAGGCCGGTCAGGCAGGCCGCGGTGCCGAGCAGCAGCCCGGCCGCGGCGCCGCTCGTGGCCATGCCGGCTTCCGCACCGGTGGCGGCGGCGATGCGCTCGCTAGCGACGCCTTGCAGCGTCCACATGTCGACGCACGCGGCCGCCGCCTCGCGCATCGCCTCGGCCACTTCCGCCGGCATCGGCCCGCCCGACAGGCGGGTGGCCGCACCCTTGGCATTGATCAGCGTCGGCACGCCCAGCCGCTCGTAGATCGCGCTCATCTGCTCCCCCTGCCTCTGCTTCCGGCGGTTCGCCGAATTGTCTAGGATCAGCCTATCAGCCGGCAGCGCAAGGCGCGGCGAAAACAAGGGGGCGGACATGCGGCGGGGTACTGGCTTCGGCATCGCGATTGCCGGTGTGCTGGCGGCGACGGCGACGGCGGTGGCGCTGCCGGCGGCAGCGCAGGAGAAACTGAAGATCGGCTTCATCACCACGCTGTCGGGACCGCAGGGCGTGATCGGCAAGCACATGAAGGACTCGCTCGACCTGGCCATGGAGCATTTGGGCGGCAAGGTGGGCGGCCTGGAGACCGAGGTGGTGATCGGCGACGACCAGCAGAAGCCGGATGTCGGCCTTGACGTCGCCAACAAGATGCTGAAGAGCGACCGGGTGCAGTTTGTCACTGGCGTGATCTGGTCGAACGTGCTGATGGCAATCGTTGGCCCGGTGACGCGCGAGACCTTCCTGCTCAGCTCCAATGCCGGCCCCTCGCCGCTGGCCGGCAAGGAGTGCCACGAAAACTTCTTCGCGGTCTCCTGGCAGAACGATCAGACGCCGGAGGCCATGGGCAAGTACATGAGCGAAGCCGGCGTCAGCGACGTCTATGCCATCGCGCCCAACTATCAGGCCGGCAAGGACATGCTGACCGGCTTCAAGCGCACCTTCAAGGGCAAGGTGGTGGAGGAGATGTATGTCAAGCTGGGCCAGCAGGACTACCAGACCGAGCTGACCCAGGTGCGCGCCGCGAACCCCAAGGCGGTGTTCGTCTTTCTGCCGGGCGGCATGGGGATCAACTTCCTCAAGCAGTACGAGCAAGCCGGCTTGCGCCAGCAATTCCCCCTTTACAATGTGTATACGACCGACGGCACGACCTTGCCGGCGGTGAAGGAAGCCGCCCTGGGCGTCCGCAGCACGCAGACCTGGGTGGCCACGCTGGCCAACCCGGTCAACCGCCGGTATGTCGAGGACTTCCGCAAGAAGTTCAACTACATCCCCTCCTTCTATGGCGCGCAGACCTACGACACCTTCATGCTGTTGGACGCCGCCCTCAAGAAGGCCGGCGGAAAGATCTCGGACAAGAAGGCGATCCGGGAGGCGCTGCGCACCGTGGAAGCGCCCAACACCCGCGGCAGCCTGAAGTTCAATACCAACCACTTCCCGATCCAGAATTTCTATCTGCAGGAAGTGGTGCAGGACACCGAGGGCAATTTCACCCTGCAGGTCAAGGGCGTGGTGTTCTCGGCGCATGGTGACGCCTACGCCAAGGACTGCAAGATGGCGCCATAGCCGCCGGCCCCGAACAGCGACCGTCGCCCGACCTTGGACCCGTCGCTCTTGTTGATGGTGCAGACCTTCAACGGTCTGCAGCTGGGCGTCATGCTGTTTTTGATGGCAGCCGGCTTGACCTTGGTGCTGGGCATCATGGATTTCGTCAATCTGGCGCACGGCTCGCTGCTGATGGTGGGAGCCTACGTGGCCTCCACTATTACCGGCTGGACCGGCTCGTTCCTGCTGGGCCTGGCGGCTGCCCTGCCGGCCGCCTTCCTTGCCGGCGTCCTGCTGGAGGTCGCCGTGCTGCGCCACTTCTATGACCGCGGCCACCTGGAGCAGGTGCTCGCCACTTTTGGCCTCATCCTGTTCTTCAACGAGGCCGTGCGCCTGATCTGGGGGCCGGCGGCGCTCTTCTTCGACCCGCCGTCGGCCTTGCGCGGGCAGGTGGAGATCCTGCCGGGCGCGCCCTATCCGGCCTTTCGGCTGGCGATCATCGTCGTCGGCCTGGCGGTGGCGCTGGCCCTCTACCTGGTGATCGCCCGCACCCGCGTCGGCATGCGCATCCGCGCCGGGGCCAGCAACCGCGACATCGCCCAGGCGCTCGGCCTCGATATCGGCCGGCTGTTCGCCGTCGTGTTCGGTGCCGGCGCCGCGCTGGCGGGCCTGGCCGGCGTGATCCTGGGGCCCATCACCAATGTCGAGCCGGGCATGGGCGATCCGGTGCTGATCCTGGCATTCGTCGTCATCATCATCGGCGGGATCGGCTCGGTGCGCGGCGCCTTCGCGGCGGCCTTGCTGGTCGGGCTGGTCGACACGCTTGGCCGCGCCTTCCTGCCGATTCTGCTGCGCTTGGTACTGAACCCCAGCAACGCCGATGCCGCCGGGCCGGCGCTCGCGTCCATGCTGATCTACCTGCTGATGGCCGCGATCCTGTTCTTCCGGCCGCACGGCCTGTTCCCTGCCCGCACCGGCTAGCCAGCCGATGATCGGGGACAGGCGGCGGCTGGACTGGACCTTGCTGGTGCTGTTCGCGGGTGTGCCGGGAGCGGCCTTGGCGCTGGACGAGCCCTATCTGCTCGACCTGTTCGCGCGCGTGCTGATTTTCGCCATCGCCGCGGTCAGCCTGGACCTGATCCTGGGCTATGGCGGCTTGGTGAGTTTCGGCCATGCCGCGTTCCTGGGCATCGGCGGCTACGCGGTCGGCATGCTCTACCAGCACGACCTGGGCAGCGGATTTCTGCAGTTCCCCGTGGCCGTCCTGGTCTCGGGCGTGGCGGCACTGGCCATCGGCTGGGTGTCGCTGCGCACCGGCGGGCTCTATTTCATCATGATCACGCTGGCCTTCGCGCAGATGCTCTACTATCTCGGCATCAGCCTGAAGGTCTATGGCGGCGACGATGGCATGCGGGCCCGGCGCAGCGAGTTCTTCGCGCCCATCGACCTCAACGACCAGACCCAGTTCTACTACCTAGCGCTGGCGGTTCTGGCGCTGTCCCTGTGGCTGGGACGGCGGCTGGTGAATTCGCGCTTCGGCCTGGCCTTGCAGGGCGCGCGTTCCAACGAACGGCGCCTGCGCGTGCTGGGGGTGCCGGTGTTCCGCTATCGGCTGACGGCCTTCGTCATCGCCGGCGCGCTGTGCGGCCTCGCCGGCGCGCTGTTCGCCAATCTCAACGAATATGCCAGCCCCAGCACCATGCACTGGACCCGGTCGGGCGAGCTCATCGTCATGGTGATCCTGGGCGGCGTTGGCACGTTGACCGGCCCGGTCCTGGGCGCGCTGGCCTTCGTGCTGCTGGAATCCTATCTCTCCGAGGCGCTGGAGGCGCTGGCCAGCGGCTTCGGGCAGCATTGGCAGGTGGTGTTCGGGCCGCTTCTGGTCGCCGTGGCGTTGTTCGCGCGCGGCGGCCTTGTCGGCCTGTTGCGGCCGGGTCGCGGCGAATGAGCGGCGCCGGCTTGGCCCTCGTCGATCTCAGCAAGCATTTCGGCGGCGTCATCGCCACCGACCGGCTGACCTGGCAGATCGCGGCCGGCGAACTGCACGCGCTGATCGGGCCGAACGGCGCCGGCAAGACCACGCTGTTGTCACAACTCTCGGGCGAGCTTTCCCCCGATGCCGGGCGCATCCTGTTCGACGGGCGCGACATCACCGCCCTTTCGGCGGATCGGCGGACGCTGCTCGGCATCGGTCGCTCGTTTCAGGGCACCAGCCTGTTCGCCGAGTTCAGCGTTCTGGACAATGTCCGCCTGGCGGTGCAGGCGCGGGCCGGGCATTCGTTCCGCTTCTGGCGGGCGGCACGGCAGGACGCGGCCCTCAACCAGGCGGCGTTCGCGCAACTCCGCGAGGCGGGCTTGGACCATCGTGCACAGGCGACCGCCGGCAGCCTGAGCCACGGCGAGCAGCGTCAGCTCGATCTGGCCATGGCGCTGGTCGGCCGCCCCCGGCTGCTGCTGCTGGACGAGCCGATGGCAGGCCTGGGCGCGGAGGAATCGCTGGCCATGGTGGCGCGGCTGAAGGCGCTCAAGGGGCGGCACAGCATCGTGCTGGTGGAACACGACATGACGGCGGTGTTCGAACTGGCCGACCGCATCACCGTGCTGGTCTACGGCCGGGCCATCGCCACCGGCACGCCAGCGGACATCCGCGCCAATGCCGAGGTTCGCGCGGCCTATCTGGGCGAAGCGCCCCCGGCCGGGGAGCGTCATGCTGGCGCTTGAAGCGGTCGATGCCCGCTATGGCCGCAGCCAGGCATTGTTCGGCATCGACCTGCGACTGGGCGAAGGCGAAGTGGTCTCCCTGCTCGGCCGTAACGGCATGGGCAAGACGACCACGATTCGCACCATCTGCGGCCTGTTGCCGGTGGCCAGCGGCCGCCTGCTCTGGCGCGGTGCGGCCATCGCTCACCTGCCGCCGCATCGCCGGGCCTGGCTTGGCATCGGTCTTGTGCCGGAAGGTCGGCAGGTCTTCCCCAACTTGACGGTCGCCGAGAACCTGCTGGTGGCCGAGGCGCCGCCCCGCGACAAGGCGGCCGAAGCTTGGACGTTGGCACGGGTGTACGCCATGTTTCCACGGCTGACCGAACGCAAGGCCAGTATGGGCGCGCAGCTCTCCGGCGGCGAACAGCAGATGCTGGCCATCGGCCGCGCGCTGATGACCAATCCGCGCCTGCTGATCCTGGACGAAGCCACCGAGGGCCTGGCCCCCTTGTTGCGCGAGGAGATCTGGCGCTGCCTGATCGCGCTGAAGGCGGCGGGCCAGTCCATCCTAATCGTCGACAAGCACCTGTCCGAGCTCATGGCGCTCTGTCATCGGCACATCATCCTGGAACGGGGCCGGGTAGTGTGGAGCGGCGACTCAGGAGACCTAGCGCGCGAGCCGGGGCTGCAGGCCCGCTATCTCGGCGTATAGCAAGTCGCGTCCGCCGCGGACTGTTTAGCAAGAACTTAACCCAAGCGGGCTAATCCTGGATGCAAGTCGGCGCCCGTCAAGAGCGCACGCCAACGAACTGTCCCGCCGGCCCGGTCAACGGGCTCGGCCACAGCAAGGCTCGCGGGCAACGGATGCACGGCGCCGAGAACCACACGCACGAATACGCCAGCAAGGCGATCGAGCGCATCACCCATTTGGGTCTCAGCGCGACGCCGCAGAGCTACGAGGTCTGATACCACTATTTCTCGGGCGAAGTTCCGGGTCTCAACCGCGCGATCGACATCCTGCGGGGCAACGGCCGCGCCATCGACGACGAGACGATGGCGGAGATCCATGAGCAGTTCTTCCGCAGCCACCGCGCCCTGTCCGCGATCGGCGACGCGACGGCGCGGGTCGAGAAGACCATCGGCACGGTCACCGAGACTTTGTCGGACAGCGGCCACCGGGTTTCGAAATACGGCTGCAACCTGACCGATTTCGTGCGGGCGGCGGAGGGGGCCTCGCCGACCGATTTGCAGCGTCTGGCGGGCGACATCCTGGCCGAGACCCAGCAAATGGCCAGCGAGAGCGAGCAACTACAGGAACGGCTGGTCGCCGCTGGCAGCGAGATCCAGCGCCTGCGACACGACCTGGACGAGGTGCGCCGCGAGGCGCTGACCGATGGCCTGACCGGACTGGCCAACCGCAAGGCCTTCGACCTGGCGCTGGCGCAGCAGGTGTCACATTGCCTGGAAAGCGGCGAGCCGTTCGCGCTGCTGATGCTCGACATCGACCATTTCAAGCAATTCAACGACAGTTTCGGCCACCAATTGGGCGACGGTGTGCTGCGCCTAGTCGGACGCACGTTGCTGGACAGCGTCAAGGGGCGTGACCATCCGGCCCGCTATGGCGGCGAGGAGTTCGCCGTCATCCTTCGCGCCACGGCGTTGCAGGGCGCGCTGGCGGTGGCCGAGCAGATCCGCCACGCCATCGCCCAGAAGAAGATCGTGCGTCGTGCGACCAACGAGGAACTGGGCCGCCTCACCATTTCCATCGGCTGCGCGCAATACCGCCTGGGCGAGCCCATTCGCGAACTGATCCGTCGCGCCGATCACGCGCTCTACGCCGCCAAGCGACTGGGCCGCAACCGCGTCGCGGCGGAATACGACGTCCTGCCCGACGGCGCCATCGCAGAGTAGCCCTCCGGCTTGCCCCCGTCGCCCGGCTGCCGCATGCTCCGCAGCGAACCACACGACCGGGGGACGCCGTGGCCAAGCCAGCGTTGTCCGCCGCCCTTTTGGCGGCGCTGCGGAAACTCGACACGCCGACCGTCTGCAACGCGCTCGAACTGGCGGCGCCCGAACGCCGCGGCTTCGGCTACACGGTCGACCCCCTGGTTTGCGCCGCGCCCGAGTTGCCGGCGATGGTGGGCTACGCCCGCACCGCGACCTTGCGCGCGGTGCAGCCAAGCGCGCTCGCCGGCGCGGAGGCCAAGGCCAGGCGTCTGGCCTATTACGAGTATGTCGCGAGCGGCCCCGGCCCCACGATCATGGTGATCCAGGATCTCGACGGGGCCCGCGCCGGCTATGGCGCCTGGTGGGGCGAGGTCAACACCGCGATCCACAAGGGACTGGGCTGCCTGGGCTGCGTCACCGACGGCAGCATCCGCGACCTTGACATGCTGGCACCCGGCTTCCAGTTGCTGGCCGGACAGGTCGGTCCCAGCCACGCTTTCGTGCATTGCGTGGATTTCGGCACGCCGGTCAACGTCGCCGGCATGGCGGTCCGGCATGGCGATCTGCTCCATGCCGACCAACATGGCGCCGTGATCGTTCCCGAGGCGGTCGCCGGCAAGGTGGTCGAGGCGGCCGGGCTACTGGCCCGGCGCGAGGCGGTGATGCTGAAGGCGGCGCGGGCCAAGGGCTTCAACCTGGACAAGCTGCGCCGCGCCATGGCCGACGCCGACGAGATCCATTGAGGCGGGCATGAGCGAGGAACCGGTCATCCGGATCACCGAGCCGGCACCTTTCGTCCGGCTTGTCACCATGAACCGGCCGGGCGCGCTGAACGCGCTGTCGGGCGAGCTGCTGGGTGCGCTCGCCCAGGCGCTGGATGGCTGGCGACATGACGAAGCCGTGCGCGCGGTGGTGCTGACGGGCGGCGAGCGCGCCTTCGCCGCCGGTGCCGACATCAAGGAATTCCCGCTGCAGACGCCGGCGACGCAGATCCTGGAGGAGCGCGCCGCGCTGTTCGATGCCATCGGCCGCTTTCCTAAGCCGCTGATCGCTGCCGTGAACGGTTATGCGTTGGGCGGCGGCTGCGAGGTGGCGATGGCGTGCGACATCATCATTGCCGGCGAGACCGCCCGATTTGGCCAGCCGGAGGTCAATCTGGGCATCATACCGGGGGCGGGCGGCACGCAGCGCTTGCCGCGCACCGTCGGCAAGTCGCTGGCCATGCTGATGTGCCTGGCGGCCGAGCCGATCGACGCCAAGCGCGCCTTGTCCGCCGGTCTGGTCGCCGAGGTGACGCCGAAGGAACTGACGGTGGAACGCGCCCTCGCCATCGCCAAGGCGATTGTCGCGCGCCCGCCGCTGGCGGTGCGTGTGGCCAAGGACTTGATCCTGCGGAGCTACGATACGCCGCTCGACGCCGGGCTGAAGCTGGAGCGGCGCAGCAACGCCGCCCTGTTCGGCACTGAGGACAAGCAGGAGGGCGTCGCCGCCTTCATCGAGAAACGACCCGGCAACTTCAAGGGACGCTGAGCGCATGCGCCACCAGACGATTCACGTCGCGGACGCCAACGGCGTCCGCACCCTGACCCTCGATCGACCCGAGCGGCTGAACGCCCTGAGCCACACCTTGGTTCGCGAATTGACCGAGGCGGTGAAGGCGGCCGGCCGCGATGCCAGCGTGCGCTGCCTGCTGTTGACCGGGGCCGGCCGCGGCTTCTGCGCCGGCGCCGACTTGGGCGAAGGCGGCATGCGCGAGAACGATCCGGCCCGCCAGGGCGAGCGCATCGCCCGGGACATGGATCGTCTGCACAATCCGCTGGTGCGTGCCCTCGCCCAACTGGAGAAGCCGACGCTGGCCGCGGTCAACGGTCCGGCCGCCGGCGGCGGCATGAGCCTGGCGCTGGCTTGCGACATCGTCATCGCCGCCCGCTCGGCCTATTTCGTGCAGGTGTTCGGGCCGCAGCTCGGACTGGTGCCGGACATGGGCAGTTCGTGGTTCCTGCCGCGCGTGGCCGGCCGGGCGCGCGCGCTGGGCCTGGCGCTGACCGGCGAGCGCTTGAGTGCCGAGCAGGCCGCGCAATGGGGTCTGATTTGGCGCTGTGTCGAGGATGCGCAATTGCTGCCTGAGGCCACGTCGCTGGCGGGCAAGCTGGCGGCCGGCCCGACGCGCGGCCTTGGCTATCTCAAGCGGGCGCTGGAAGCGGGCGAACTGAACGATCTCGACGCCCAGCTCAACCTCGAACGCGACTTGCAGAGCGTGGCCAGCCGCACGGCGGACTTCACCGAAGGCGTCAATGCCTTCAACGAAAAGCGCCGGCCGGTCTTCAAGGGGCGCTGAGGCGTGGCGGACAGCGTCGCGCTCGACCGCCAAGCCTTGGCGGAGCGGGCCGGGGCGGCGATGTACGAACGCGACGTCGCTGCCCGCGCCGCCGGCATCGAGCTTGTGGAAGTCGGACCCGGGCATGCCCGCATGTGCATGCGCGTGCGCGGCGACATGGTGAATGGGCATGCGATCGCCCATGGCGCGTTCATCTTCATGCTGGCCGATACCTGCTTCGCCTATGCCTGCAACTCGTCCAACGCGGTATCGGTGGCGCAGACCGCCAGCATCACCTACGTCTCGCCCGGCAAGCAGGGTGAGCGCCTGGCCGCCGAGGCGCGGGCCGCCGTGCAGGCCGGCCGCACCGGGGTCTATGATGTCCGCGTGACCGGCGACGACGGCCGGACGGTGGCGCTGTTCCGCGGCGTCTCGCAGCGCCTGCGCAACGAGGAGGTGGTGCCCGGCCTGGGCATCGCCGATTGACGGGCGGTTCCATGCTAGCCTGACGCCATGCCGGGCTACCTCTACCCGAGCTTTCCGTTCCGTCGGCCGCCGGAACTCGACGGCAAGCAGCCGGCGTATGCCGTGGCCATCGTCGGTGGCGGCCCGGTCGGTCTGACGCTGGCGCTCGATCTGGCCGAGCGCGGCCAGTCTTGCGTCGTGCTGCAAGCCGCCAGCACCGTCAGCGAAGGCAGTCGCGCGATCTGCTGGTCGAAGCGCAGCCTGGAAATCCTCGACCGCTTCGGCGTGGCCGAACCGATGCTGCGCCGCGGCTTCACCTGGAATGGCGGCCGGGTCTATCACGGGGCCGAGGAGATCTATCGGTTCACGCTGCCGCGCGAACCCGACGAGAAGTTCCCGGCCTTCGTCAACCTGCAGCAATATCTGACCGAGGAAATGTTGCTGGCGGCGGTGGCCGAGCGGGCCCAGTGGATCGACCTGCGCTGGCAAAGCCGGGTCGATGGCCTTCGTCTGGAGCCGGGCGGCGCGGTGCTGCATGTGGCGACGCCTGAGGGCGGCTACGACCTGCCGGCGCGTTTCGTCGTGGCCTGCGACGGCGCCCGCTCGACCGTGCGCGCGCTCATGGCGGTTCCGTTCGAGGGCCGGGTCTTCGAGGATCATTTCCTGATCGCCGATGTCGAAGTGAGCCCCGACCTGCCGTCCAGCGAACGCCGCTTCTGGTTCCTGCCCGAGTTCCATCCCGGCGAAACCGCCCTGCTGCATCGCCAGGGCGACGGCCTCTGGCGCGTGGATTTCCAGCTTGGCTGGGACGGCGTCGATGCCCAGGCCGAAAAGGCGCCGGAGCGTGCCCTGCCGCGCATCCGCGCCATGCTGGGCCGACAGGACGTGCGGCTGCATTGGGCGAGCGTCTACACCTTCCAGGCCCGGCGGATCGCGCAACTGCGTCACGGCCCCGTCTTCTTCGCCGGCGACGCCGCCCACCAGGTCTCGCCGTTCGGCGCGCGCGGTGGCAATTCAGGCATCCAGGACGCCGACAATCTGGGCTGGAAGCTGGCGTTGGTGCTGAGCGGCCACGCCCCCGACGCGCTGCTCGACAGCTACCACGCCGAACGCTCGACGGCGGCCGACGAGAACATCCGCATCACCAGCCGCACGACCGATTTCATGACCGCCAAGACGGCGATGCGCGCGCGTCTGCGAACCGCCGTGCTGGGCCTCGCCAAGCGGCACGGCTTCGCTCGCGCCCTGGTCAATTCCGGCCGGCTGTCGACCGCGACCGTCTATCGCGACAGCCCGCTCAACGGCGACGACCAGGGCTTCGCCGGCGGTCCGCCGCCGGGCGCGCCCTGCGCCAACCTGCCGGCCTCGGCCAACCCCAGCGACGGCTACCTGCTGGACGGGCTCGGCACCGACATTCAATGCGACCTGCTCTATTTCAACGCCGAGTCCGCAAACCCGGCGGCGCTGGCCAAGCTGGCGGCGATCCAGGCGGCCGAACAGCCGCTGTCGATCACTTGCGTCGGTCAGCCGCTCGGCAATCACTGGTTCCAGGCCGATCCGACCGGCCGCATCGCCCGGGCGTTCGCTGCCCGGCCGGACAGCGTCTATCTGCTGCGGCCCGATCAGCACGTGGCGGCGCGCTGGCGCACGCTCGACACTGAGCGCGTGATCGCCGGGATCCGGCGGGCCCTCGGCCACGACTTGCGCCGCGCGGACGGACGGACGGCGTGAAGAGCGACCCCAACCTGTCCGATCCCGACGGCTTCTTCGAGGCGCTGATCGCCGCGCACGAGGGGCTGGACGAAGCGACCGGCAACCTGCTGAACGCCCGCCTGGTCTTGTTGCTGGCGAACCAGGTGGGCGACCTGGCGGTTCTGCGGGAAAGCCTGGCGGCGGCCCGCGAAGGGCTGGAGCCGCCGCCCGCCGCCGAGGCCGCGACCGCCGAATAGCTGGCGGAGGGAGAGCGCCCAAAATCCAACGATCTTTGGCTGGGTCGCGAACAGCTTCGCGGCGGCGCGCTCCGGGAGCGCAAGGTGAGGAACTCTCGGCCGTCGAGGGCGACATGCTGGCCGTCTAGCAGGCGCTCGTCGCCGCCGGGCTTTATGAGATTCCCGAGTGGGGCGTGACGCCCAATCCAGACGAGAACATTTTCCTGGGTCTTGCCGCCCTCCAGAGCCGCGAGGAACTTTCCGAGCCCGCTGGCGAGGTGCGCCCCGGCGGCGAGATCGACCTGGCGCTGCCGCAATACGGATTGGGCGCGGGCGGATCGGTTCACGTGAGCGCCTACGCGCAGGACCGCGACGAAACGACATGCCAGATCCACTGTGGGCCTCAGCGCGCGCCGGCCTCCGCCAAAAGCCGCGCCACCTCGGTCTGGCCGCGGCCTCGGGCGTGGGCGAGTGGGGAGGCGCCGTTGCTGTCTGCCAGGTTCACGTCCGCACCAGCGGCGATCAGCAGGCGGACGATCTCGGCGTGGCGCGGCCCGCCGTCACCCAGGATCACCGCCTCGAGCAGCGCCATCCAGCCCAGACGGTTGACGTGATCGACGGCGATTCTGGTCGCCAGCAACGTCCGCGCCGTCTCGACGTGGCCGTAGTGGGCGGCGGGAATCAACGCCGTGCCGCCGTAGCGGTTGACGCTCGCCAGATCGGCGCCAGCGGCGAGCGTGAGCTTGAGACTCTCCAGATGTCCGCTGGCGCCGGCCAGCAGAAAGGGGCTGTCGGCGATCGCGTCCTGGGCGTTCACATCGGCGCCCGCAGCGATCAGCAGGCGCGCCGCCGCCAAGTGGTTGCCTTGGGTCGCAGCAAGCAGCGCCGTGCGTCCCGCGTCGTCGCGTTCCTTAACGGACGCGCCGGCAGCTAGCAGGCGGCCGACCTCGGCCGTTTCGCCCCGCTGGGCGGCCGCGATCAGGGCCCGATCGGCCGGCGCCGCCTGTCCCATGGCCGCACCCCCGACGATCATGCCCGCCGCGGCAAGAATCAAGAACGCGCCCACGCGCACGATGCGGCGACTACAACGTCTGCCCGGAGGACCGCGACTGCTTCGACCCCCGGGGTTTCGCCGCCGACGCGCTCTGCCGGCCCGAGAGCCGCGCGGCGTTCCGGGCGCTGTTGCATTTGGGGCTGACCGA
>Ga0194132_10007228_pt1 | contig 16684 bp, 17 predicted proteins | sample TA2KigOf80mmetaG_FD_148612 | JGI IMG/M metagenome (GOLD analysis project Ga0194132, IMG submission 148612) | Freshwater microbial communities from Lake Tanganyika, Tanzania - TA2015054 Kigoma Offshore 80m | ecosystem: Environmental > Aquatic > Freshwater > Lake | place: Tanzania: Lake...
AGAGATGGCCAGGGTTTGGGGGGGGGGGGACAGAGAGTTAGAGAGTGGAGAGAGTGAGAGGGAGAGAGAGTTAGGGGGGATCAGAGCAACTCGGCAGCCAGCGAGGCGACCTCGCTGCGCTCGCAGGCGGTCAAGGTGATGTGCCCAAAGCAGTGCTGACCACGAAACGCGCCGATCAACACGGCCAAAGCGTTGTTGGATTCGCCAAGGTACGGAGCATCGATCTGGCTGGTGTCGCCGGTGAAAATCACCTTGGTGCCCTCGCCGATGCGCGTGAGGATCGTTTTCAACGTGGTGGGCTCAAGGTTTTGGGCCTCGTCGACGACCACGATCTGACGGTGCAGTGACCGCCCCCGCAGGAAGGTCACCGACTCCAAAGAGAGCTGGTTGCGGGCGATCAATTCGTCGATCATCGTGCAGGCCTCGCGATTCGAGCGCTGATCGGTGAGAGCCACGATCGCGTCGTGAATCGCCGACATCCACGGGTCCAGTTTCTCGTCGAGTCCTCCGGGAAGGAAACCGACGTCGGCTCGGCCGACCGGAACGAGGGGCCGGTACACCGCGAGCTTCTCGTATCGACGTTGTTCCACGACCTGCTCGAGCCCGGCTGCGATTGCCATCACGGTCTTGCCGGTGCCCGCACGTCCGTCGAGAGCGATAACGCTCACGTCAGGATCGAGCAACAACTCCAATGAGAATCGCTGTTCTTTCGAGCGGGCTCGCAGACCCCAAGCCTCTGAGGACGTTTGTGGGATGAGGTGCAGGGATCCATCGACGCAACGCACGAGGGCCGACTGAGAACCGGCCCGAAGCACCGCGAAGGAATTTTCCGCCAACGTCCCCCGAGCCGTCACCTCGTCGGGATCGACGGAGATTCCGGCGTAGAGCGAGTCGATGAGCGACGCGTCGCAGTCGATGGTGGTCCAACCGAGCGGTCGCGACGTTTCGTGTCGGCCGGCGAGTTGGTGCTCGTGAGCCGTCAACCCTAGGTGAGCAGCCTTCAGTCGAAGCGCGGCATCGTTCGACACCATCCGCGTCGGAGCATGGCTGGCCTGTCCGAGAGCGGCGCCGATGATCCGATTGTCGGGCGTGGTGGCGTCGAGGCCGTGTTCGATCAGCAGATGCTTTTGGATGCCGTTGATCTCGATATGGACCGTGGCCGAGGCCGGTTCGCTGGTCAGGGGGACTGGCCGAGCCAACGAGCCACCGGCGCGCATGCGCAGTTCCTCGAGGGATCGCAAGGCCGCGCGGGCCGCGCGGCCGACGTCGTCGGGACGACTTTTCAGGCCGTCGAGCTCCTCGATCACGGTCAGCGGGATGACGATCGCGCACTCGGGGTACGCCCCCAGGCAATTCGGATCGGCGATCAACACGGAGGTGTCGAGTACGACGCGGGTGTCGTGTTCTCCGGGGATCCGCACTGAGGCGCGGTCGTGCGGCGTCTGGTGAATCATGCCCCGCACCACCTCATCCACTCAGACTCCTCATCGGTTGTGTCGTTGCCTCGCGCTGCAGCGATCCGGCTTCGGGATACGGGGAACTTTTCGGCGAACGGACTCGAGGGGAGAACCCCAGGTTCCATTATTGCCCACACGTAGTCCGGCATGGTGGATTCCCGGGGCGAGTTCTGGGCGATTCGCCGCGAGAGTCGCTCTCGTGGCATCCACCATCGAAAGCGTTCAATTTGCCAAACTTTTCAATCACCAGAAGTGGTTTGAAACGATTGACGGGTCCGCCCATCGAGTTCCGAACCGGCGTCTTCGGCGTGAGCGCGCAGCCTCATTGCATTTGCAACAAAAGCAATACTTGTAATGAAGCGAAAAATCCAATCGAATGAAGGTTGGTTCCACCCGGGATCCGATCAGAAACGATCAGAAACGAAGCGAAGTGCGCAGACGGCCCCGGCCTGAAGCGACTCGAAATCAATTCAGAGCAATTCCAAAACAAACCAGAAAGGGAATTCCCATGGCAGCAAAGAAGAAGGCAGCAAAGAAGAAGGCAGCCGCCAAGAAGGCTCCGGCCAAGAAGAAGGCTCCGGCCAAGAAGAAGGCTCCGGCCAAGAAGAAGGCTCCGGCCAAGAAGAAGGCAGCCGCCAAGAAGGCTCCGGCCAAGAAGAAGAAGGCAGCCAAGAAGAAGTGATTCTTTCCGATCAGTGATCGGGTGGGAACTGAACGAGCGGGGGATTCCCCCGCTCGTTCGCTTTTTCTGACCGGTCGAGCGGAGGGTCCCCCATGAAACATCTGACCGTTCTGGGCGATCTGGCCGCCGAGCAGACCGCCCTCGGACGGATTCTCGACGATCTGACGCCGAGCGAATGGACCCAACCCACGCCCTCGGAGGGATGGACGGTGGCGGATCAGGTCAGCCATCTGCGGTTTTTCGACGAACGCGCCACCATGGCGCTGTCGGATCCTGAAGCGTTCATGGTCGAGCGCGAGCGGATCATCGCTGGCGCGCCGCATGACCCTTCCGTCGATGCCGGGCGATCACTGTCCTCGGCAGATCTTCGTGGCGAGTGGAAGCGACACTCCGAACGACTCCGAGCGGTTGCGGCGGTCGCCCCGGCGGATCGGCGCGTGCCGTGGTTCGGACCGGCGATGTCCCTCTCCTCGTTCCTCACCGCGCGTTTGATGGAGTGTTGGGCCCACGGGCATGATGTGTGTGAAGCCACCTCTCGTCCACCGATCGTCTCCGACCGTCTCAGGCAGGTGGCCCACATCGGGTACTCCGCTCGTCCGTTCAGTCTGCTCATCAATCAACTTCCGATCGACGATCGCCCGATTCGGTTGGAGCTCGAAGGCCCGAACGGTCAACTCTGGGTTTGGGGTTCGTGCGATGCCGAAGATCGCGTGATCGGCGGGGCGTACGACTTCTGTCTGGTCGTCACGCAACGACGTCGCCCCGATGAGTCGCAGCTCGTGGTCGTTGGGGAATCGGCGCGCCAATGGATCGACGTGGCTCAGGCTTTTGCCGGTGGCCCCGGACGCGGTCGAGGTGTCAGAGGTCCGAGATACGGGTGAAGATCTCGGCCGCCGGCCGATCGATGCGTCGCCCGAGTTCGGTGAGGCGCGCGCGGATGCGGACGGCGAACTTGTCCAGATCGGCGGGTTCCACGGCCTTCATGGTGCTTTCGAACTGGGAGGCGTGGGCCAGGAGCGCCTCGATTTTGGTGTCGATGAAGCCGTCGACGTCTTCGGCGTGGTTCGCCACCTCAGCCTCCCAGAGCAACAGGTTGGCCGGGCGATGGTGCGTCAAGCCGTGATCGCGGAAAAAGTGCGGGTCGCGCGCCGCCACGATCGCGTCGCAGGTCAAAAAGCCGGCGTGGCGGTGGTCGGGGTGCAGGCGGTGTCGCTTCCACGGGTCGTGACCCAACACGACGTCGGGGCGAACGACGCGAATGTGTCGGGCAATTCGGCTGCGAAGCTCGAGGCTTTCCCGAAGTTCGCCGTCCACCTGATCGAGGAAAGTCACCTCGTCCTGACCGCCCAGTCGACGGGCGGCCTCGCTTTGCTCCACTCGACGTGATCGGATCAACGCGGCGATGTCGGCGTCGGGGTTCCACGTTCCCTTCGAGCCGTCGGTCAGCACCAAGTGATGGATACGACAGCCCGCCGCCGCCCATTTGGCCAGAGTTGCGCCGCATCCGAACTCGATGTCATCGGGATGCGCACCGATAGCCAAAGCCACTGTCGGGGTCGGCAAATCGACCGAGGTGATGGCCCACTCGACGTTCGGCGCCGGTTGACCGGGATCGTTCGCCGAGGGCGTGGCGTTCATGGACGGCTCCGATTCGGGATGAGTCGGTCGAGTTGGTCGGCGACACTCGGGTTGTCGAGGTCGCGAGGCGTGTCGAGATCCAGCGACAGCATGGCATCGTCGACGACGAGTGGTTCGACCCCGAGGTCGCGAGCTTGGGCGACATGGGCCCTGAAGGAGCCCACCCCGTAGAGGAAGCACCAACGCGCCACGAGGTCGCTCCCGATGATGACCACGTTCGATCCATCGTGCTCGGCGTCGGGAACGATCACCACGGACGACGCGCTCGACGTCGGGGAGAGTTCGCCCCAGAGGTCACCCAAGCGCTCTGCGAAAGGCAGGTCGGCGTGAGCCACGATCACCGTCTGCCCGGGGCGATCGACCAGAACACGCGGTATCGCTGCGCTGAGAGCCGCGTTGAGTCCCTCGACGTCCACTCGAACGGGCGTGGCGGACAGGTCACTGGCAAACTCAGCTACTTCGTCATCGTCGCACACGACGAACACGTCGGCACCCGGTATCGATCCGATCACGCGTCGAGCACACGCGATGGTGAGCTCACGCCGGTCGTGGGCCGAGAGAACCCCGGACAGCCGACTTTTGGCGTCGTCGAAGGCCCGCATCGGAATCACCAACGATACGGGAGCGACCACGACGTGAGCCTAGGAGGTGTGTCGTGACGTCTCGTGTTCGAGAACCCCTGATCGATAGCCCGATACGCTCGGGTGCGTGGCGGTGTCGAAGTCGATCAGGGTGGCGGTCGTCGGTGCCGGCTCGTGGGGGACGACGGTGGCATCGCTGGCCACGACCAACGCCGAGACAGTGCTGTGGGCCCGACGCCCTGACCTGGCCGCGAGCATCGCGAGCAAACGGACCAACAGGGAATACCTGCCCGGCTACGAACTGCCCGATTCGCTCGAGGTGACGGCCGACCTCGGCCTGGCGGTGTCGGCGGCCGATGTGGTGGTGATGGCGGTTCCCTCGCATGGTTTCCGCGCGGTGGCGACCCAAGCATTCCGATACGTTTCCGCCGGGGTGCCCATCGTCAGTCTGGCGAAGGGTTTGGAGCGCACTTCTTTGAAGCGCATGACCGAGGTGGTGGCCGACGAGATGCCGGGTCACCCGGTTGCAGTACTCACCGGACCCAACTTGGCCCATGAGGTGATGCAGGGTCAGCCGACCGCCGCCGTCGTGGCCAGCAACGACAGGGCCGTCGCCGACGAACTCCAACACATTTTCCTGCGTCCGACGCTACGGGTGTACACGAACCCCGACGTGATTGGCTGCGAGGTGGCTGGTGTGGTCAAGAACGTCATCGCGATCGCCTCGGGCATGGCCGCGGGGATGGGCTTGGGCGACAACACCCGAGCTGCCTTGATGACCCGAGGATTGGCCGAGATGTCGCGACTCGGGGTGGCCATGGGGGGTGAAGGTCTCACGTTCGCCGGGTTGGCCGGGATGGGTGACCTCATCGCTACCTGCTCGTCGACCCAGAGCCGCAACAACACCGTGGGACGACGTCTCGGCTCGGGGGAGTCCATCAACGACATTCTCGACTCGATGACCATGGTCGCCGAGGGCGTCAAGAGCTCTCCCGCCGTGCTCGACTTGGCCCGACGACATGGTGTGGAGATGCCGATCACCGAACAGGTCGTGTCGGTGTGTCAGAACGAACGCGGTGCTGCCGAAGCTCTCGCACTTCTGATGCAGCGACGGGGGCGAAGTGAGCTTGGCTGACGAGATGTTGCCCATCGGGGTGTTCGGCCGACCGGCCGTCGGTCGGGTGGCCCCGAGTGGCCGCGTGAGTTTCGTGGACGGTTCGCCGGATTTGGGTTGGCACGTGGCCGCCGATGATCGGTGGTACGACCCCGAGCGGGAGGTGGCGGTTCGTCGCTCCGATACCGGCGGATTGCCGATCGTCTCCACTCGCATGCGGGTGCCCGGTGGCGACATCGTTCATCGGGTCTGGTGCGCCAGTGGGCCAAACGCTCGGCCCATCGTCGTGGTCGATGTCGAGAACGACTCACCGATGCCCGTGGCAGTGGCGTTCACTCGCAACGACCTTTCGGTATCGCGTCCGATCGCGGCTCGTGGCGCCGAGGGAACGTGGCCGGCGCCGGGTCTCGAGTTGGCGATCGCGCCCACGGTGATGCCGGTCGGACACCGAGCCCGGGTGCGGGTCGCGGTGGGCCGCGGCGTCGATCTGGAGCGTTTGGCCGACGTGGACGCTGTCGCTCGGGGCTGGTCGACCATGTGCGAGGGCTCTTCGCGTCTCGTTCTGCCCGATCTCCGTTCCGGGACGCCGTTGGTTGATCGGGTGAATCGGGCCAAGGTCGGCCTCGCTTTGGCCGATGACACTGAGATGCCGTGGCGTGACGCCGACGAACTATCGACCTGGTTGATCGATCGTTTTCATGCGCAGCGTTTGGGTGCCCGGTCCACTCCCGCCGAGGAGGTGGCCGGGGCCATCGAGCGCATCGTTCGTCAGTCCCGTCGCGGACGAATGTCGTCGCGTCGGGCGGCGGCTGTCCGCGTCGGGGCGATCTGGTTGTCGGGGCGGGACGAGCACACCGTGGGTGACATCGCACGAATCGTCCGACGCAAACTCGGTGACGAATTGCCCACGGTCCTCGGTGGTCCGCGCCTCGACGTCGACACCGCATCATCGGATGGGGAGGTGATCACCGCCGTCGAGGAATCGCTGGTGTCGTGGCGGGGTGACGATCGGTTGACATTGTGTCCCGATGGAATCGTCGCAGAGCGTCTCGGTTCGTCGTTCGAGGCCCACGGACTGGCCGTCGCCTTCGGTGCCCGATTATCGATGGCTGTGCGTTGGCACGGACCCAACGCGGCGGTCTTGTGGGACATCGAGGCGAGCGATGAAGGTCCCGCTCGACCGGTCGAACTCCGATGTGGTGCCGACGATCAGTGGTCCTCGAACGAAGCGCGCGGTGAGGGTCTGTGGCGCGTGACGGCGGCGGGGACCATCGTGGACGGGTCCGAATCCATCTCGTTCGACTGAAGATCCCCGTGGCGGGGCGCTCTGTTGGTCGCTCTCATCGTCGAGGCCCTCGGGCGGCGCCGCGATTCTCACACGACGTGGTCCCCGCCGACGGGGCCGAGAGCATCGCGTCGTCGGAGCCGAAGAGAACACCGCATCGAAGATCGTGGTGGTCGCTGACGCTGACGAACCCGACGCTTGGACGACGAGAGCCAGACCGGGCCCCGTTCGGTGGTTGCGCGCTCGTCGATGAGCGGTCGGGACCGTCAGCCCAACCGACCCCGGAAGCGGGCAAGATAGGGGGGTGCAGTCGCCCGTCCGAGTCGCGTACACCCTCGAACAATGTTGGCACCGAGTTCCGGGCGGCACCGCCACTTCCGCATTGAGGACCGCAGTGGCATTGTCCGACGTGCCCGGAGTCGAGGTGATCGGGGTCGCGGGTCGTCACCGCAACCCTCCCAAGCCATCGTTCGTTCCCTCCGTCCCCGTGCGACACATGAGCCTGCGCGCACCGTTCCTGTACGAGACGTGGTTGCGACTCGGGTGGCCGTCGGTCGAGAGCGTCACGGGAGACGTCGACGTGGTGCACTGCACCGGATTCGTCCCTCCGCCCTCGAAGGCTCCGATGGTCAGCACTCTTCACGACGTGGCCTGGCGTCATCGTCCGGATCATTTCACCAGGCACGGGGTGCGGGTGTTCGAACGGAGCTTGGCCGAGGTGCGTCGTCGCGCCGAATTGGTCCTGTGTCCGTCCAGGGTCTCGATGCTCGACGCCGAACGAGCCGGCATCCCCTTCGAGCGACTGCGTTTGGTGCCGTGGGGGGTCGAGGCCCTCGAGGTTGACGAAGCCCACAAGGCAGCGGTGCGTGTAACCCACGGGTTGCCACGGGAGTATTTGTTGTTCGTCGGGACCGTGGAGCCCCGCAAGAATCTGGGCCGTCTGGTCGAGGCCCTCGAGCGCGCGGAGTGCGATCTACCCCTCGTCGTGGCCGGCTCCGTCGGTTGGGGGGATTCGGGGGTGGTCGCGTCGTCGCGCGTGCAATTCATCGGATTCGTGCCCGAGGTCGACCTGCCGGCGCTGTACGCCGGGGCAGCGGTCTTTTGTTACCCCAGTGAACGCGAGGGCTTCGGTATGCCGGTACTGGAGGCGATGTCCTACGGAACCCCGGTGGTGACCAGTTCGGGGACATCGACCGAGGAGGTCGCCGGCGGAGCGGCCGTGTTGGTGGATCCTTTCGACGTCGATGACATCGCCCGTGGCGTGGACGAGGCCATGGGGCGACGAGTCGAGTTGTCGATGTGGGGTCTGCGTCAGGCGGCCCGTCGCCATTGGTCGGAGACCGCGCGACTCACGGTCGACGCGTACCGCGAGGTCATGCGTTGATCGCTTCATTACGTGTCGCCGTGAACCTGGCTTGGTGCGTACCCGGGGCGGTGGGTGGAAGCGAGGAGTACCTGGTTCGTCAGATTCGAGGCTTGATCACCGGCGAGATCGTGCCGACCTTGTTCGTCCCCCGGGGATTCGCCGTGGCGCATCCGGAACTGTCGGAGAGGTTCGACTGCATCGAGACCAAAGATGACGGAACGTCGCGTCCGCGAAGAGTCCTGGCCGAGTCGACGTGGTTGTTCCGTCGCACCGGCGATTTCTCGCTGGTTCACCACGGAGGGGGAACGATTCCCGCACGTCATCGGACACCGACGTTGTTGACCATTCACGATCTGCAGTACCGAGCGTTCCCGGAACACTTCGGTCGGCGAAAGTTGGCTTATCTACGCGCGATGATGCCCCGTTCCGCCCGCCGGGCGACGGCGATCGCCGTGCCCAGTGAATTCGTCAAGTCGACGGTCTGCGACGCCTACGACATCGCGGCCGAACGCGTGCACGTCGTTCCCCACGGCGTCGAACCGAATCTGGGTCAGGACGCAACGCCCGCCAGTGAGCTTCGGACCAGATTCGGATTGGGTGACGGACCATTCGTCGTCTTCCCGGCCATGACTCATCCACACAAGGGCCATGCCTTCCTGCTCGACGTCATGGAAAAACACTGGAGTCGACAAGGTGTCCGCCTCGTCTTGATCGGAGGGCGAGGTTCCGGGGAGGACGAAGTCGCTCGTCGCCTCGCCGAGGAGCCGTTGTCGTCGACGGTGTCGCGACTCGGTCGGGTGTCGGTGGCCGATCGGGACGGACTGATTCGGGCCGCGACGGCGTTGGTGTTCCCCAGTCAATACGAGGGTTTCGGGGCCCCGATCATCGAAGCCATGGCGCTGGGCACACCGATCATCTGCAGTGATCGCGCCTGCCTTCCCGAGGTGGTGGGCGACGCCGGGCTGGTGCTCGAACTGGACGCCGACCGCTGGGCGGGAGCGCTCGACACCATCGACTCGCACCGATCCGCTCTCGTCGAGGCGGGGCGCTCTCGAGTGAATCGGTTCACCACGGCCGTCTCGGCCGCGGCGTTGACCCAGGCGTACCGGAGCGTCGTGTCGTGAGCGATCGATTGAGACTGTTGGTGTTGTGCCCTCACTTCGATCCGGACTCCGCGCCCACAGGGGTCGTGATATCCCGCATCGTCGAGGAGTTGGGCGTGCTCGGACACGAGGTGCACGTCGTCACCTCGCTGCCGTGGTACCGCGAGCATCGCGTCGACGAGGCGTGGTCGACGGTGCGCTGGCGTGATCGAACCTCGACGACGGCGTGGGGAACGATCGCCCGCTTGCATCCCCGCGCCGACGGGGACAAACGCGACCTCGTCCGACGGGCCTGCGGTTTCCTCGGATTCTCGGTCGCCTCGATCGTGGCCGGGGTGCTCGCTGGGCGCTCAGGCCGTCGCGTCGACGCTGTGATCGCGATGTCGCCACCTCTCACGCTGGGAGTCGCTGGTCGCGTGGTGGCGTGGATCAGACGCGCGCCACTGGTCTTCAACATCCAGGACGTCTTCCCCGACGCGGCGGTGGAGACCGGGGCCATCACGAATCGGTGGGTCATCGGAGCCGCTCGCGTGCTCGAGAAAGTCTCCTACCTCCTGTCGAGTCGGGTGACGGTGCTCTCCGATGACTTGGCCGGCAACGTGACCTCCAAGATCGGCCCCTCGCGAGCGACTCGGGTCGTGGTGATCCCGAATTTCGTCGACACGGAGCGCATCACTCCCCTCGACACCGCAACCGACTATCGACGCGAACTCGGCCTCACGGATCGTCCGGTCGTGATGTACGCGGGGAACATCGGCTTTTCTCAATCGTTGGAGTTGATGGTGGCGGCGGCCCGCGCTCGGCCCAACGTCGATTTCGTGATCAATGGCTCCGGTTCGGCGCGCTCGGATCTGGAGCGTTCGGCGTCGGGGCTGAGCAATCTGGTGTTCGGGGATTTCCAACCGTCAGAGCGACTGTCCGAGGTGTTGGCCAGCGGAGACATTCACGTCGTCCTGCTTCGTCGGGGTCTGGGTCGGGTCAGCGTTCCCTCGAAGACCTTTTCGATCATGGCTGCGGGTCGCCCCATCGTGGCCGCCGTCGACGCCGGGACGGAGGTCCCGCGGATGGTCGATGCTGCGCGATGCGGTCTCGTTGTTCCCCCCGACGAGACCGAGTCCTTCATCGCCGCGATCGATCGGCTGGTATCGGATCGCGACGGCCGACGTGACATGGGAGAGCGGGCCCGAGCCTTCGTGGAGGGCCAGGCCTCCCCGCGTTCGGTCGCTGAGCGCTACGCGAACCTCGTGCACGAAATTCGGCGTCGGCCGCCGCGGTGAAATCGTCCACTTTGCCGAGTGACCCCGTATTCGGCTCCACCCGCAGGTAGCCTCCCTCCCTCGTGGGTAAGGCATCGTCGGCCAAGAAAGTCGCTCGTTTGGCCCAGAAGGGCAAGGGACGCAAGGTTCGTTTCCAGGGTGGGACGCTGTTCCCGGCGGTCATCGTGGGTATCTCCTTGGTCGGATTGGCTCTCATCGTCTATTCGCGAACCTCGATCCCGAATCAGAACGTTCCTCCGACCGTCGAAGATCACTGGCACGCCTCGTACGGCTTCTACGCCTGCGACGCGTGGCTCCCCGATCTTCAGGGCAACAAGGAAGAACTCGACACGGCCGGTCAATTGGCCAACGACGGCTTTCGACGCACCGGAATCCACAGCCACGACGACGGCGTCGTTCACTGGCACCCGTACTCTTCGGTGGCCACCGGTCGCAACGCCAAACTCGGCGTCTTCCTCGACGTGTACGACGTGAAGGTTTCCGACTCCAAGATCGAGTTCCCGGCCGATCAAGGTGGCGCGGTCTATGAAGAAGGCGTCACGAAGTGCATCGTCGACGGCAAGGAAGTCGACGGAGAAGTGGTCGTGTACGCCTTCGATTCGTACGACAACGTCGATGACTATTCGACATACATCACGAATTTCGACGAAATTCGTCTGAAGAACGATGCGATGGCTTTCTCGATCGTCTTCGCCCCGGCTGGCTCCGACCCCGTACTGCCGCCGTCGGCTGCATCGTTGCCGGAATTGGGAGCCGTCGATATGGGCGCCAACGTGACCACCACCGTTGCCGATGGCACGAGCACCACCGTTGCCGATGGCACGAGCACCACCGTTGCCGGTGGCACGAGCACCACCGTTGCCGGTGGCACGAGCACCACCGTTGCCGGTGGCACGAGCACCACCGTTGCCGGTGGCACGAGCACCACCGTTGCCGGTGGCACGAGCACCACCGTTGCCGGTGGCACGAGCACCACCGTTGCCGGTGGCACCAGCACCACCGTTGCCGGTGGCACCACCACGAGCCCTTGATGCGCGCGGTCGTCCTGGTGGGCGGGTTCGGCACCCGGCTGCGCCCCTTGACCCTGACGACCCCCAAGCCGATGTTGCCGGTCGGTCACCGACCGATGGTCGAGAATCTGGTGCGTACGTTGGCGGCGAGCGGTGTCACCGAAGTGGTGCTTGGACTCGGATTCAAGCCCGAACCCTTCATTCAGGCCTTCCCCAGCGGGGAGTGCGCCGGGGTTCGACTTCACTACGCCGTCGAGCCCGAACCTCTCGATACGGCCGGGGCCATCAAGTTCGCGGCCGAGCACGCCGGCATCGACGACACGTTCGTGGTCGTGAACGGCGACGTGCTCACCGATCTGGACGTCTCCACCTTGATCGCCTTCCATCGATCCTCGGGAGCCGAGGCCACCATTCACCTGACTCCGGTCGAGGATCCTTCCGCCTACGGGGTGGTGGTCTTGGCCGATGGTGGACGGGTGGAACGATTCGTCGAGAAGCCGGCGCCGGGCGCCGTTGCGAGCAATTCGATCAATGCCGGCACCTATGTTCTCGAACCATCGGTTCTCGGGCGCATTGCCTCGGGACGCAAGGTGTCGATCGAGCGTGAGACGTTTCCTGGCGTTGTGGTCGACGGGCGGTTGTTCGCCCTGTCCACCGATGACTATTGGATCGACACCGGTCGTCCCGAGCCCTACCGACGGGCCAACCTCGACATGATCGATGGAGTACGCCGAACGTTGCGAGCCGACGCGATCGAGGACGGTGCTCGTGTGGACGGCAGTGCGCGAGTCACGCACAGTTTGGTCTCCCGCGGAGCGGTGGTGGGCTCGGCAGCGGTGATCGAGGACTCCGTCATCCTCGGATCGGCGGTCATCGAAGCCGGCGCGGTGGTCAAGGATTCCATCGTGATGGGTCACCTCGGTCGCTCGTCGGTCATCAGCCACACGGTGGTGGGCGCCCAAGGTCGGGTGAAGGACGGTGCCGTCTTGTCCCATGCGCTCGTGCCCGATCCCAACGCGGTGAAGTGATTCATGAAGAACGCTCCGAAGCCCCCGATGCCGACGTCGGTGATGGTCGTGGGTGGCGCGGGATTTCTCGGATCGCACACGGTCGATCGGCTCTTGTCCGAAGGCATTCGAGTCTCGGTGGTCGACGATCTGTCCTCCGGAAGCCTGCCCAACTTGTCCGAGGCCCGCGGGAACTCGGTTCAAGGATCACTGGGGATCGACACTCTGGATGCCACCGTCGGAGAATTCACGGAACTCGTACGACGTCGTTCCCCCGACGTGGTGGTGCTCTGCGCGGCTTTCCTCGGGCCCGGTGACGACGTCCGTGCGGCTGGTCGGTCGTACAGTCTGGTGCTGTCGGTGCTGGAGGCATGTCGGGCGACGAGAGTGGGCAAAGTCGTCGTCGTCATACCCGGTGATCTGTTGTACGGCGAGGTGCCCTCGCGCGAATTACCGGTGAAGGAAGACCGTCCCTTGCGCCCCGTGGGGTCGCTCGGAGTGACCGCCACGGCGACGCTGGAGTTACTGGATCTCTATCGACGCGATCACGGTCTCGATTTCACCGCTCTCGCTGTTTCGACGATTTATGGCCCACGACAGAGCTCCACGGGTGGCATCGTGGCCGAGTTCCTGACCGCGTTTCGGGACGGGGTGCCGCCAGTCGTACGAGGTGACGGTCGGCGAACCCTCGACGTCTTGTACGTGGCCGATGCGGTCGATGCGATCTTTCGTGCACTCACGCGTGGCGGCGGCTTGTTGCTGCACGTGGCGTCAGGTGAGCAGACCGGACTGCGTTCGATCCTCCAGACGATCGGCATCGAAACGGTGGTACCCGAGAAAGTGACCGGCCGCACGGTTGCGCGCATGGCTCTGTCACCGGCGCGAGCCCGACTGCACCTCGGTTGGGTGCCGTGGACCGGGCTGGCCGAGGGCATCGCCCTCACCGTCACGGCGAACGACTGAGGCACCTCAGCGAAAGAGATCCTCCTGCGGGGGTCGCACGATCTCACGCATCGACGACTCGCGAAACCAGGAGGGATCGAGGCCACGCACCACGGCCACCGGGATACCGCTCGATTTTCCCATCACCAATTCGGCGGCCGAGGCGATCTCGTCGGCCGCGCACACCTCGGTCACCTGCATCGTGCGTCCGAGGGCGTCCGGGGTGCCTCGAAGATCGACCACCGCCGCCACACCGGCGACGCCGATGGCCACGTCGGTCAATCCCTTGCGCCATGGTCGACCGAAGGTGTCCGAAATGATGACTCCAACCGAGACTCCCGATCGCGCCTTCACGATGTCGCGGATCCGTCGCGCCGAGCGGTCGCTGTCGATGGGGAGGAGGGCCGCCCAACCGCGCTCGACGTTGGAGAGGTCGATGCCGCTGTTGGCGCACACGAAGCCGTGCTTGGTCTCGGTGATGATCAGGTCGCCACGGCGACGCACGACCCGAACGGCTTCGTCCTCGACGAGTGCTTTGTGCGAGAGGGGATCGTCGGCGTCGATGGCAACCATGCGACCCTCGGCCTTGGACACCACCTTTTGGGTCACGACGAGCACATCGCCGTCTCGCAGTGGGCCGTTGGGCTCCTCGCGACACGCGTCGGCGATGATCTCTCCCAATTGATCGTCGGGTCGGATCTCGCCGATGCCAACGACTCCCCATGCGCTCAGGCGCATCGACGCGCTGGTTGGTGCGGGGTCAGCGGACATGTTGGGCTCCCTCGTGAGCGGCGGTCAAGGTGATGTCGGCGAGTAATCGGGTGACGTCGGGAGTCCGCATGACGGTGTCGGCCACCACGCAACGGACTCCACACGCTTCGACCTCGGCTCGGCGGGCGGCATCGCGCTCATCGATGACGAGGGTGCCGCACACCGGCGCGTACATGCGGGCGACGCCCACGACCGATGCCTCGAAGCCGAGTTCGGCGAGCATTCGATCGGCGGGGCCCTTCAGAGCCGCGCCGGCGACGATCGGAGAGATGGCCACGACCCGCTCACGGTGGGCGGTCAAGGCATGATCCACTCCGTCGAGGGCCCGTATGGGGCCGATCGACACCAAGGGATTCGACGGTGCGATGATGACGGCTTCCGCCGAGGTGATGGTCTCGATGAATGTCGGTTTGGCATCGTTCGCTCCGTCGAATCGAATGCCGGTCACCGGCACGGCGTGGCGTCGCTTCACGAAGTATTCCTGGAAGCCCACGGTCGTGACGCCGCCGTCCTCGACGATGTCGATCATGGTGCGAACGCGATGGTCGGTCATCGGGACGATCCGCACCGCCAGTCCCCAAGCGCGAGCGATCTCGTCGGTCACCTCGCTCAGCGTGGCACCCTCCCTCAGTCGGGCGGTTCGATAGAAGTGCGTGGCGAGGTCGCGGTCGCCGAGGTTGAACCAGTCGGGTGCGGCGGCGGATCCGGCCGGTCGAACGGCGGCGTAACGCGCCAAGTTTTCCATGGCGGTCCAGGACTCGTCGACCAGGCCCCATCCCCGCTCCGGGTCGATGGCCCCCGCCGCCGTGTACGTCACCGTGTCGATGTCGGGCGAAATGGAGAGTCCGTGCAACTCCGTGTCGTCGCCCGTGTTGACCACGGCGGTCACCCGGGACGGATCGACCGTCATCAGGAGTCCGCGCAGGAATCGCGCGGCACCGATGCCGCCGGCCAAAACTGTGATCACGGAGCCATTCTTGCCGGTTCATGCGCCATTGGCGAGGTCCCGGTACAGATGTTCCAATTCGCGTGCGGTGCGCGACCAATCGAACAGAGCGGTTCGCTGTCGTCCACTTTCGATCATTCGGGCGCGGCGAACGTCATCGGTGAGGGCGGTCACGAGGGATTCGATCCACGTGACCCGGTCACCCGACGGGCACAGCAACGCGGCGTCTCCAGCGACCTCGGGGATGGATCCGACCGCCGAGGCCACGACGGGAACGCCCTCCGCCATGGCCTCCAGGACGGGGAACCCGAAACCCTCGTCGAGTGAGGGATACGCGACGACATTGGCCCGGTGGTAGAGCCGTCCGATCTCGGCGTCATCCACTCGTCCGAGCACGTGCACTCTCTCGCGCGCCGCGGAACCCAAGCGGTTCACCGCCGCGTGCACGGCGGCAGAACCGTCTCCGTCGCCACCGGCGATCACCAGCCGGGCCGACGGAACGACACCGATGAGATCGTCCATCAACGACACGAGGAACGCAAGATTCTTGCGTCGCTCCAATGTTCCGATGGAGACGATGACGTTCCCGTCGTACGGGACGCCACCTGTGATGTCACCGCCCGTGATGTCACCGCCCGTGATGTCACCGCCCGTGATGTCACCGCCCGCGATGTCACGGCCCCGATCGCTGTTCGGCGACATGGCGTTCGGTGTACCGAGGTGGATGACCGTGATGGGTGCATCGGGAAAGTGCGCTCGCAGACGATCGGCCGTGGCGTGCGACGACGCGTGCACGTGGGCGCCGGAGCCGACGGCACGACGCAACACGTTCATCATCAGCCCGATGTCACGGTGTACCCCCTTCGGCTGATCGAGGGCCCAGCAGTCGTAGACCGAGACGAGGCGGGGGTGGCGCGACGGGGGGACCACGTAATTCGTTCCGTGGATCACGTCGACGTCTCGCAGACGGTGATCGGGACGTGGGCGGTCGAAACGACCCCAAGCCCGAAGGGCCAGGGCCGCCGGATACGGGAGACGAACGGTGTCGGCGCGCAACGCCGCGCGGAAACTCAAGACGTAGGGGACCAGATCGACAGTGCTGTGCGAGGCCATCGCCTCGACGGCGCGACCGACACCGGTGATGGGGCCGTGTAAGGGTCCGGTATCGAAGGCCACGCGCATCATCAGGGGCGAGGCTAGGTCCCGCACCGTAGGATGCACTCAAGTCAGCCCGGTCGGGTCGTTCACGAGGAGAACTCATGCCCCGCGCGTTCATCACTGGAGTCACCGGCCAGGATGGCCAACATCTGGCCGAGTTCCTGCATGGCCAGGGGTACCAAGTGTTCGGCATGGTCAAGGGGCAAAACAACCCCAGGGCCGACTTGTTGCGCGATCATTTCCCCTACGTCCAAATCGTTCCCGGTGACTTGGCCGATCTGCCGTCGCTGGTGAAGGCCATGGAGGTGGCCCAACCAGACGAGGTGTACAACCTGGCGGCTATCTCG
>Ga0194132_10007232_pt1 | contig 16680 bp, 4 predicted proteins | sample TA2KigOf80mmetaG_FD_148612 | JGI IMG/M metagenome (GOLD analysis project Ga0194132, IMG submission 148612) | Freshwater microbial communities from Lake Tanganyika, Tanzania - TA2015054 Kigoma Offshore 80m | ecosystem: Environmental > Aquatic > Freshwater > Lake | place: Tanzania: Lake Tanganyika...
CGAAGGCAACAACCCGGCAGCCTTGGCGGCTTGGGTATCGCGCGTCACGAGCGTGATCACGGTGTCTCTGCCTTGCGTTTTCAATTTCACCGTGAGGCTGCCGGTCGGGCCCGTGAAAGCCAGTTGGGCCGACTGGGGTTCCACCTTGGCCGCTGTGACGATTTCTTTCCATTCGGCGGCTGACAGTTCGCGACGATAGAAGTCGATCACCGCCTTGAGCTCGGCAGCGATCGACGCCTTGATCTCCTTGCGGAACCTGCTGCCTCCCTGCTGGAGATCGTTGTGGCCTTCGGGAATCGGCAAGCCATGGGCGCTGTCGGCGATCAATCCTCCCGCGGGTCGCTCTGTCGTTCTAGAGGCGCTGGGTGGCTTTCCTAAAACATCCACGTCGAAGCTCAGATCGAACGTGTACTTTTTGTCAAGGAACTCGCCGGGCTTCGTCAGCTTGGCGGTGCCACGGGCACGACCACCTTCGATCACGACCTCTGCGGCCAAATGCTCGTTACCGCCTACAGTGACATTATCGGCCCAAAGGTTCATATCACTCACGTTGTCGTCTGCATCGACGACCAATTTGACTTGCGGCGTGAATTCGAAGTAGTCGTCGATCCCCTTCGTTCCCGCTGCCGCTTTGAGCTTGGTCATGTTCAGCGGCTTCTCGGAAAGGACGATGGCCGTGACAGGCTTGTCGTCGAAGCGTTTCATTTCGTAGGCCACGACATTTGACAACTTGTAGGACTTGCCGCCGATCGTCAACGTGCCTGAGTTGGCCAGCTTGGGGGCGTTGGTCAACCGCTTCGCAGGAGTTGAGTCGCGCATCAGGACTGGAACATCGAAGCTGATTTCGGCCGTGTAAACCTTGTCGAAGAACTCGCCGGGTTCTTTGAGTTTGACGGTGCCTCGAGCCCGACCGTCTTCGACCAAGGCAGAGCCGGACAACTCATCACCCGAACCATTGCCCGGAGTGTCGCCCGCGCGTAGCGACAATCGTTGCAGCCGATCATTTTCATCCAGTTCGACTTGCAGAAACGGCTGCGGAACGTTTTGAAGTACGGACTCGATGTCTTCTTGTCGATCTGGTTTTGTGCCAATTTCCTTGAGCGCCGCCAACAGCGTTTCTTGTTTGATGGGCTTCTGGGTCGCAACGATCCGCGTCAACCATTCATCGCGCGAAAAAACTTCGTAGGCGACGACGCTGGTCAGTTTGAACGTCTTGCCGTCCACTGTGACGGTGCCTTCGTTGGGGAGCTTCGGCAGTTTGTCGATGCCTTGTTTCGGTTTGTCTTTTCGCTTTGGGAGCGCAGCCGGCTCGTCATCGGGTTTTGTTTGCGATGGCGTTTTGGCAGCAACCTTTTTGGCAGACTTTGCCGTTTTCTTCGCCTCTTCCTGGGCCTCTTTGATGCCGTCCCAATTCAGGCCTTTGGTGCTAATCCACACTCTGCATCCGTCGCTTTCAGCCGTGACATCGAGCGACAGTGATGATTTTCCATTGGCGCGTTCGAGCCTCACAAATCGCTCGGTGACCTGATCGGTTCCGGACTTCGTCCACTTTTGTTTCTCAAGATTCTGAGTCAAGAAATCCGCGACCGACTTCACATCGGACGGACTTTTGAAGCGAATCCAACCAAGGAAGTCTTGGTACTCAATGTCGGTCGCATCTTCGGGAATCGCCAGGTCCTTCGCGTGCAGCGCCAGGTCTTCGTCCCACAACAGGCCAGTCGGCGTAAGCCGGACTTCACTACCGCCTTCTCTGCTGTCGACTCGCACTTCCAGCGACAAGTTGCCTTTGGCAAATTTCTGCACCCAGAAGTTTCGCTGGAGATTGTCCTTTCCAGACTTGGTCCAGCGCAGTTCACTCAGCTTTTTCGCATAGAAGTTGCCCGTCGTTTTGAATTCGGATGCCACTTGGAAACGGACGTCTCCGCGCCGTTTTATGTACGTGATGTCCGTGGCTCCATCGGGAATAGGAATGTCTTGGACGAGAGGTTTGTCGCTCGCGATCGCAGGTTGAGTCGGTGCGGACTTCTCTTTGGCTTGTGATTCGTCCGCTCCGGCCTGTGCCAATTGCGTGATTGGGACTGTCGGCTTGAGCAATTGGTTCGCTTCTTCGGGGATGGGCAAATCTTCGAGAAGCGACGCCACTTCGGCAGGCTGGCCAGCAGCCGGCTTGGTGGCGGCCTCCTTCGCTTTTGAATCAGATTTGGGCGTCAGATCGGGCGCCCCATCGATCGACGATCGGATGCTGACGTGCATTTTCTCATCTGAGCCGGTGCCAATTTCGATCCACAGGCGCATGGCGTTTTGAGCGAACTTCTGAACTGTTCCGCGCTCATTCGAAGAGCTTCCACCTGAGCCAGTGAGTTCGGTCCAGCCGCGTTCGGTCAATTCCGCGCGATAAAACTCAGCCGCTTTTTCCCGAGTGGCCGTCGTCGTGTAGTTGATGTTGGAATGTTCGGCATTCGCCCAAATCTTGGATTCTGGAAGGAGTGGGAATTGTCGCACGTCGACGTTGCCGCAATTGTTCAGTGACACACTGACAGGTCCATCGGGTTTGCTTTGGGACACTTGCAGGCACGCGAAGAAACCGTCTTTCGCAAAGTGCAACATCGAGTTCCCCTCGAGTCGGTGGTTTGATGAATGGAATTCTTTCCAACCCTGTTCGATGAGCATGTCGTGATGCCGGCGAACGGTCTCCTCGAAGTCCCCCGCCACTACGAAGGTCAGATTGTCGGAGTGTGAACTGAGAATTGTTGCCTCTTCCGGACGAGGGAACTTGCGCAAGTCGATCACGCCAATGGACTGTTCGAGCGTGGCCGGTTTCGGCGATTTCTGGGTCTGCGTCGCACGCAATTGCAATTGTTCGACCGCGTCTTCGGAGACGCTGGGATAGTAGGTCACGGTCGTCTTTCCGTTTTCAGGGACGATCACAGCCGTGAGCGACATAGCGTTGGCGGCGAAACGCAGAATTGTCCGGCCTTCTTTCTTATGGAATTCGGCGAGTGGATCAGGGTCGTCGGTCCAGCCCAGCGCCAAGAATTCTTTCGAGCAGAATGCCGCCGCATCGTCGGGGCCTGCCGCGGACGTGTAAGTGACGCTCGTTCTCAATTCCGACGCGATCTGAACATTGGCCGGCCGCGGCAGTTGGCGCGGGTCCACGTTTCCTTGATGGCCCAGATTGACCTTCACGACGCCCGGCATGTCGCCGGCGCTAATGCTCAGGACCAGACCGAATTCGCCCTTTTCGAAGAACGCTACCACATGTTTACTGGCATCCAATCCAGAAATGGTCCGTTTCGCCTCGGTCCATCCCAACCCAGTCAGCTCTTTGCGATGCCACTGTGCGGCCACATCCAAGGTGCTGGGAGCGGAATAACTCGAGCGATGCGGCTTCAGGTTTAGACCGATCGCACCTTCCAGTCGCGCGAGTTTGCTCAGGTCGGCCGCTTGCACGAGTTGTTCGAGTGTGGCAGGCTTCGTTGGTGCGTCGGCCGCAGACTCCGATGTGAGCGGACTTGTTGTTGAGTTTCGAGCGGGCGTCGCAGCGCGCGGGTTGGTCGTCGGCTGTTCGTCCGTCTTGGTTTCAACTGGACCGAGTTGCCAGATCCAAATCGTGCTCGAACCACTTTTGTCATCACCCACCGCGGCGAGATATTTGCCGTCGCGCGACCAAGCAACTGCGTTGACTCCCTGCCCCTCGGGCTTCAACGTCTGGACGAGCTTGTGATCAGCAATACGCCAGATCCAGATCTTGCGTCCCCTCATGCCATGCGAGGCCACGAATTTCCCATTCGCGGAAAATGCGATGTGTTGAACGCTTTCATCCGGACCATTGGGAGACAGGATGGCTTTTAGCTTCCGGGCGGCAATGTCCCACAGTAGCACGCCATACTTGAACTCAGTCTGCGAGAAGTCGGCCGTGGCCACAAGCTGCCCGTTCGGAGCAAATGCGGCCTCCCATGCGTCAGCCACTCGCGGTTCTCCCGCCTTCTCTGTCAACTCGCCCTTGGCCTCACCCGTGGCGACGTCCCAAAGTTGGACCGACTTTCCAGCCGAAACGAGTGTCTTGCTATCGGGAGAGATGGCGACGTGACGTACCCCCGATATGGGGATGCTGCGCAGATTCTTACCGCTCTCAACATCCCACAGTTTGATTTGACCCTGAAAGTCGCTAGTGACCAGAAACTTCCCATTGGGCGCGAAAACCAGCGACTTGACACCCTGTTCGCCTTGTTGGATTTCGTGTTTTTCTTCCTTGGCTTTGACATCCCAGAGCGACACCGTTCCGTCGTCGTCTCCCAGCGCGAGCAACGAGCCATCTGGAGAAAAAGCCATCCGCTCAACTTCGACAAATCCCTCGGGTTTCCAGATCGGTTTCCCCGTCCCGACTTTCCAAATTGCCAGCGGACTGGCTGTGGCAAGAACACCGTCGGGACCAAACGCGAGACACTTGCTGCCGACAACGACCTCGCGAATGGTGCCATCAACCACTTCATCCTGCATGGTGGCGATCAGTTCGAGTTGATGCGCCGCGTCGGTGGTCGCCGCTGTGACTGATAATGCCGAGGACTTCGTTGGCTTGGAGTCCGAGGCGTTGACGAGGTCTGCCGAATCTGGCGGCGCCGGCTCCGGAGGCAGTTGGGAATTCGGCGTCGCCGGACTGGCCGCCACTGTTCCGACCGGCGCCGGTTCCTTTTTGCCGCCACAACCCAGCGAGAGAACTGAAACCGCAAAAGTGATCAACCCCACTGCACAAGGCACTATGGTCCGATGGTATTTCATGACGAAACTCCTGCTTGTGAACAGAACGTGTCTGGCATTTGCGAGGACGCCCAACATAGGCGTGAACTTGTGGGGTGGAAGTCTCCCTTCGGTTCCGTAGTTTGCGGAATGGCTGCTTGAGTTTTCAGCCAAAATGCCTTTGTGCTACGTGTGTTACAGCAAAAAGCTGGCTGTTGCAAACCATCACAAATCGTCGCATTGATTAGCAGTATTTCGCAGTGTGTCGCACCTTACTTCCGTAATTCTTCCGTAGAAGTGCACGCCGCAAAGTGATGCCGAAATTGTGACTTTGGAATCGCTCATCGCCACGCCTCTGCCCCGCGTGAGCATCAGAACCGGCCTCATTCGGTCGAAAAACCGAGCGGCGTTTGCGACCATTCCGGACCAGATAACGCTGTTCAACCAGCCCCGGCAACTGACCGCGCCGAGGATCAGCGAATATGTTCAGTGATCCTCGAATCCCAACCGCAACCCACAGGAGTCCCCTCAACAACCCAGCGCCACCACATTCAGCCGACCAGCGCCAGCAGTTTCGACCGTCGTCTACAAAAGTTCGATGCGGACATCTTCGCGCACAAGCCGTCGTTTGCGGTGCAGAGCATTAAATCCGTAAACCAATTCCGAATGCCGCATCACTTGGATCAGCATTGGAGCACGACCAAACGACTGTTCCCGCAATATGTTTACACCTCAACGCGCGGAGCTCCCGTAAAGAGCTGCTAGCGTGAAAGACCGGCGATGAGAAGTCACTTCGACGGCTTGGTTGGCATATTCGTACATTGTCCAATTCCTAGATCTTTCTCAAATTTGTCTCGATTCTGTATTTGGTTCCGGTACAGGTCGATGCCTTCGTCAGCGTCAGTTCTCGCATCGCGGTCTTGAAATTGCTCAATACGAAGGAGACGACTTTTCGAAGCGTTCCCATTCTTAAGTTGTTCGATTGTGGCCACGCGAAAGAAATCGCGATCAGCTTCTCGCGACTCATTGGCGATCTTACGATGGCAAATTCCACGTAGATACCAAATTGTCGAATCGCTGGGGTCATTGAGTGCTGCAAGATTCAGTTTGTCGATCGCCGCTTGAAAATTTCGACGGATGATTAACTCAATCGCTTGGGCCGCTTCGCGACGGGCGATTTCGCGATCCGGATCTCGGAATTGCAGATTTGTCAGGCTCACGCCCAACCTCAGTCTTGGCTTCCAATCGGGATGGCTTGCCAACACTTGCTCCAATTTGGTTCGGACCTTTTCCAGTCGCTCTTGCGAGTTTTCGACAGGACTAATGTAGATCGTCCCGCGAAATGCCAGACGGTTTCTTGAATCGTGAAATGCCGAAACAAGGTCAACTCCATCCAAGGCCGAATAAGCCGGAAGACCTTTGCGTAGGCAAGCGACGAGCGGAGTCATCGGTATTGTTCGGAATGACTCGGCCACCCAGCCATCGGGCATGTATTCTTTCCATGCGTCTGTTTCAGCGGTCGCCTTGAGAAGAGTCTGAACCAACTCCGCCTGTCCCGCACGCTCTTGCACAACCTCAACCACGAATCGCTGTTCAAGGTCATAAAATCCGCGATCAAGACAGACTCCCTCAAGCGCCTTGTCCTCTGCGATTTTCGATCGTAGGTGCATCAACAAGCTGGGCCGCTTTGTCGCGATGTCTACCACCATTTCTTCCGCCAGAACTTTCGCTCGGCGGCTTGGCAGATTCTTCGCCACCAAGTTCTTGAAGGACTCGACTAATGAAGTGATCTCGGTTCCTTCGGGCGCAGCGCCCTGAACCTTCAAGTGCCCATCCTCTGCGAACCACAGACGATCAATGCGAATTTCATCGAGAGGTATGGCCGCCTCGCGGAACTTGGTCAGCAGCACGCGAGTCGATTCGTGAATCGCGACTAGATCGAATGTGAGTTCCGCCCACGGATGATTGACCGCGTGCAAGCTCTTACTCATCAGTGCTCGTAACGCGGCCTCTTCCTCCAGGGCGTTGCATTGCCCGCGAAATTTTAACCGTCCTTGTCCATCGAAGGTGACATCGTCAACGCGCACACCATCTAGGTCCGTTCGTTTCGCAATGGCCTGCTGGATAATGATCACGGGAGATGGCAATTTCTTAATCGTGACCTCTCGGAACTTAGACACATGCTTTCGCAATTCAGGGTCTTCGATGGCTTCGTGTGCGGACTGAATGATCGTCAGCACTGACGCACGTGCCGCATCGTCGGCCTTGCCGAGTTCCAGGTCGATGGTCTCAGCCTCGGCCGCCGCCTCGCCCGGCTTCACGAAGTACACCCGCCGCACTCTGGTACGTCGTGCGCCAGGCGAATTAGTCTCCCACATTCGTTGACGCAAATTGGCGACGTACGCGGCAAACGAATTCAGTTCGAGTCGGTCGATCGCCTCTTGAGCTTCCTCGCGCTGGCGGCAGATTGGCGAAGCCTCGAAAACAGTTCGCAAGGCTTTGAAAAGTGTTTGACGCTGCTCGGCGGTTTGCACACTTCCTGTCATTCGCAGCCGACCGGCCCCGTCATAAAAGGCATCAGTCAGTTCCAGCCCGTCAAAATTTTCTCCGGAAACGGCCATCGCCTGCCATTCAATGACTGGTGATTTCAGTGCCCGCAGGCGGACTTTGTTGTTGAGCAACCGCCATTTGGAAAAGGCGTCTTTGGGAAGCAGGCCAGCCAAAATTTCTTCGATCTCGACAAGCAATCGGTTTTCGGCGGAGTCCGCAGGTTTTACCTTGAGCGTACTCTCTGCCAGAGCCTCTGCATCTAAGCTGGTCGCATCGATCAGAATGCCTCCGTCTGTGTCAAAGCGTGCGTCGTCTAATCGAGTGCGACGAAGTAATTGACGTGTGCGTGCATCCGTTAGCTCGTTCGCAGCCAGCAGAGCTTGTAGCTTCGGCAGCAACTCGGATCGCAAAGGCAGTACAGTCGCCGATTTCAAGGTCACTTTGGCTGACTCCCACTCGCGCAGGCGCGGTGACGCGCTGACGACGCTGAGCGTCTCCTGTTCGAGTACCTTCCGCTGCCCATCCTGATCCAACAACACCTGTAGCGTGATCTCGCCCGGACGGAGGTCACAAGACTGAACGAGCACGCCAAGCAGACCTTCCTTCTCGAAGCAAGATTTTCTCAAAAGCCGCATCGCCTCTTGAGACGGAGAGAGCACCGTCGCGTCTTGTGCGACGACCGGAACAACTGCCCAATCGAATGTGAATCCGAGAGCCATCCCGGCAATGCTAAACAGGGACCAACACCAAAATTGGTTGGTGGCTCGATTCAACGGCACATGCGCCTGGTTAAATTGCTCAAGCGAGTTCGTGTTCACGGGATCGTTCCTGTTTTTGAACCGAGCAACCATTACCTCTTGCCCACGCGACGACAGTCGCGCTGCAAATCTCATTCTGTCTGCGAATTGACAAACAACATGGGAAACTCCGTCGCAAGTTTTTCCAGTTCGACGATCTTTGGCCACGCGTCGCCGAGCAAAGTGGAGTGCGACTGACAGTCTTGTTTGAGACGTTGCAGGCTTTCGACGGTCCAGGCGATTTCGCGTCGGAGTCGGTTATATGTGCTGGCTGCATCACTTTTCGGAGTGCCTTTCAGAATCGCGGGTCGAGCCCCCTTCCCAGTGACGATCACCCGCCGCAGCCGCTCACGCGGAAGAGTGAATTCGTCGTGCCCACTCTCGGCCAACCACTCCAGACGCTTATCTTCCCAAACCAACGCAACATCTTTTCGGGAGACGGGCATGCTCGGAGAATCTGGTTCTGCGCTTTCCATTGCCAGTACGACATCATCTAACGGCACCGTGCTGGCGAGAAACATTCCACAAATCCTACGCGTGCCTAACAGGGCCAATGCGCGAACGGATTCAGGAACCTCCTTAGCCTCGTGAAGCTTTGCCAGCCAGCGAATTCGTTCTCCAACTCGCGACTCATCCAGGTCACGCACGGCTTCCAAGAATCTCCGGATCTGCTCGCAATGGGCTGTCTCATTCTTGATCCACTCGGCATGGGAGCCAACGAGACCATATCCGGCAGAGTACCCCTTGAGGTCATCGATCCGCGCCGCCAACTTCTGGCAAGCCTCGTCAAAGGCTCGATCAGGCAGAACCTGAAATCCTCGTTCGGCCAAGGGCTGTAACAGCGTTTCCGTCCTTAAAGGTTTAAGATTTCGTAGTTCGTGCCCCTGCAACTCCGCCTCCTCCTGCCGTAGAAAATCGGCGTGCATGGCAAGCTGATCCTGTTTGGCATCCTTCAGGAGTTTGCGAACGTCTGCCAATTGTTTTCGCAGTTCTTTGACGTTGTCTGGATTCTGCCGCCGTGCCGCCCGGAGTTTTCGTTCCGCTTCCACCAGCTTTTTCTGTTCTGCCCAAATACCCAGAAACGAGAAGTTCTCGGGAAGATTGATATCGTCGGATTTCTGATCTTCTCCAGAGTCTGACGTGACACGTTCGAGTTCTTTCAGCAATCGTTGTGCATTCTTTCGTGTCTCGCTGCCGCGACTGCTGGCGCTCCACACCGCAGCGAATTCCGGTGGATCAGTTCCCTTGGCTTGAGGGATCGCTTCACTTCCGTCCAGAACCGCTAACCAAGCCTCTTTGCGATCGCGTGGATTCTCGACCGCAGCCCTTAACTGTTCGACTTCCGGTAAGTCCACGGATGTCAGAGACGAGAGAAAGTAATTTTGAATGTCCGCGCGCAAGGCGTAGCCAACCACCAGCAGTGGCATCAGGCCTAACAACGATTTGAACAGACAACGTCCAGTCATGTTTCATCGGTCTCATTCAGGAATCACGGTTTCTTTGATTTCGGCGTTTTCGACTTCGCCTTCTTGTTTTGTTCAGGGGCAGCTACCTTGCCCGACCTTCCGGTGGAGTCTTGGTTGATCCCATCGTTTGATAATGCCCAGAATAAATTCGCGCCCCAACCAACGGCGATACCTAGCAAAACGGCTGCCGCGATCATCAAAGGAACGTGGGCAATCCCCATGGATGAAATTTTTTTCCAATTTTCGACGATCTTCTTCACTGTCTTTTGGGTTTCGTCGGAGAACTTGGCAGGATTCTCTTTCGTCCACTCAATGATCTCTAAGAAGGCATCCCCATTTGTCGAATTCCGGAGCAACAATCCAAGTCCCATCGCCTCCAAAACAGTATCCCAAATCTTTTCTGACACCCTGTCACGACCGAGAAATGGAAGAATCGCCTCAACCTTTTTGATATCGCACAAATGATGCATCCAGCCGTATTGCTTCTTTGGACTACTTTCGAGTTGTTTCCAGTACTCTTCCAACAATGGTTTGAAGAATCCAGGCGACAAGTCATCGTCTGAGAACTTCAATCGACTCTTGAGCAAGAAGAAGAGATCCAACACTTCTGCGGGATGAGTGGCGAACATTAACTCCAGCTTCTGTCTGCGGTGCTCAGGTTGTGACTCCATGTCGTAAGTGTTTTTGAATCCCATCCACAAATCGCCATATGTCTTGTCCTCCTCATTCGCGCCAAGAAGGAATTGGACGATTTCCTTTGCGGTTTCTTGGCAAACGCTGGCTGCCAGAGCCTGTCCCGTCCAAGTCACGGGAAACGGCGGATCCGCCGTAGTAAAATCCCAAACATGGTCGGCCTCGGACAGGATTAAGAGACCGATGAACTGTGAATCCACCAGTTTCTCTGAACCTCGGAGTTGCTTGTACTCGTCCAGCAGTTCTAACCGCGTCGAGAGATCAAGATTCAGTAGTTTCTCAGGAGTCAGTAACTCCTTGAATTTGTCAAGAGGGTCTTCACGCCCCGATTTGGAAGAGTCTTCCCAAAGCTCCCGATATAGGTGCCAACTACCACGCCAGTCGCCAGCTTGAATGTGAATCAGGTCGACCAATTCTTGAAAATGACAGTTCAGAGCCGCCTGTTGCTGCAGGATATCGGCGAACTCGTGCCGCAATTCTGGTTGGCGCACGCATTGAGCACGAAGCAAATCCCATAACGACTCTCGCCAGAGTTTCCGGTCAGAGTTTGGTGCCTTGTCATCAGCAGGCTTTTCTTCGAGAAGGGATTCTCCCAGTTCCAAATCACGAAGTCGTCGGAATGTGGCAACAACTTCTGTATCGGGAAGCGTGTCGCGATGCGTGAGCAGCAAGTCTCGTTCAGAATGGACTTGCCAAGCTTGTCCAAGAGTCTTTGGGGATGGCTTCTTTTCCAGGGCGAAAAGCGAATGGAGTTCTTCGAGTTTCGTCCATTCACCTTGGGCGGCAAGAAAGACATAGTCGTCGAGTCGATGGAAAAGCGGCTTTTCCGCTTCGGGACTGCACCTTTGGGTGAACGTGTCCACCACAAAACCTTGACTCTCCAGAAACTCATCTCGGAGTCCATCCTGCGGATCATCGGTGATCGTGCCGACCACGGTCGCAGACTGAAAGCTTCGCAAACGCTGCCCCATCTTCTCATAAGTTGAGAAAGTCAGCGTTCCAAGAAATCCGCCTGGAATGATTGTCGCCACACCATACAACAAGAGCGCAACCAGCCAAGGCTCCGCGTGCAGGTAGACAATGCGGTTCGACGAAGAATTGACGGCCCTTAGACAGGCAGTCGTGGTCCATGCCAAAAGACGCCGGCGATCATTGGGCGAAATCGAGCCGACTCGACCTGGGAAATTCTCATCCGACAAAAACTGCCGAAGCTGTTCGTCATTGATGTATTCGCCTTCACTTGGAAGCCCTGGGAATTTCGCGCTGAACTCAATTCCTTTGTCACCAAAATCAGTGTCATCCCAGTCCGGCGACCCCCAGCATTGCAAAACTCGTTTCAAACGAATTCGCTGGGAATAGAAGATCGTTCGAGTGAGGTAGTTACCCCAGCGATCCGACGTGTCCTTACCCAAATAGCGAGAATGAACCAAGACATGGTACTGGGTACTCTCATCAACAGGGCACCTCAGCCAAGCCAGACGGTGAGGTGCGGACTCCGGAAGTTGGATCATGTTGTCGGGAGGCTCGTAGCTCAACCGTTCGGTAAAATCCTGCATCTGCTGATTGGCACAGGTTCGGAGCCGCATTTGGTATCCGGCTTCGCCGTTGCAGCTTTCGTTTTGCCGGCAATGGGTGTAGACAAATTGGTCGGATTGCAACGTCGACTTTTTGGCCGAGGTGGCCTTCGCGGCACTCGCATTCTTATTTGTGGTTACAGACATTGCAGAACTCCTCAGCAGGTTAGCTTCGGAACACCATATGAATTCGTCAGTCAACGTCAACATGCGGGACTATTGGTTGAGTAGCTTCCACAAGGAACGCTTCCACGACTCCTTGCGAACATCTGCGATTGAAGTGATCGGGCCAATTTGAAGGGGGGCGCTGGCCAAAACTTGCTCACCACATTGAGCGACCGCCCAAACAGTCACGAAAAGAGACTGGCCGCCGATCGGCGCTGGCAACGGGAAACGCCCACCGCTCGCAGCCAATTCTGCCGTCGTTATCGACTGTGTTCGGCCCTGCACCCCGTCAGCACGAAGGTCGCTGAAATGTTTCTCGGCGCTGGTGGCCAATTCAAACTTCACTCCTAGGCCGGCGCCGGAGAATTTCCACGAGACATGGACTTGCTTTCGATCAGGCGAGAGCACATAGGCGCGGTCTCCCGATGTCAATTTCACGCGTGACTGCCACCAGCGAACTACAAAATCGCCTAGCTCCGGCCAGTAGTACTTCAACACTTTGTTAGCGCGAATCAGTCCCGACGCCTCAAAGGCCACAAAAGCTTCTTCCTCTCGCCCTTCGCGAACGTAAGTTCGCAACTGCTCGATCAACGTCGCTCGGCGTGTCGCCGCTTCGATCTCGTCTTGTCGCCGAACACGTGCCGGATAATCGAGCTTCAATCGGGGACTGGCTGCAAGTCGCTTGATCCGCAGGTAATCCACGCCCTCCTCCAAAGCTCGCTCCAACTCCATCCAATCGCGTCCCCGCCGAACCGACTCCTCCGCTTCTTGACGCCAGCGATCAGCCTCCGCACAGCCGTCGAAGAGCTTCGCATCCCAGACTTCGACAAAAATTTTGTCTCGCTCGTCCAACGGAGCTGCTGCGCGTTCAATAGAAATCAACTTCCTTATCGCCAAATCTCGACGAACTGCAAGCCGGCAGCGTCCTGCCACTTCGGTATCAGTCGGCTCCAGCTTTGAGTCTTCGACTTCGTTCCAACAGTCCGCAATTTTGGATTCACGAATTGGAGACTCGGTCAGCGCTCTTGCTAATTCCACGCGTGCATTCCAAGGATGACGGTAATCTTCAGGTAGTCGATTGTTGGCTTCAATCCAGCGTACCTCTCCTTTCAGGCCCATCGCCCTAGCGGCCGCTAACTGTTCTAGCTCCTCCAAAACGGTCACGCGTGCCGCAGTCTTGGCATATTGCGTCTTCAGTGCAGCGGCCTCCGGCACGTCATCCAATTTGGATTCATTCCAGAGTGTAAAAAAGTTTTGGTCAAACTCGGCCTCCACACCCAGTGCAATCCGCTGCAACTTCGTAATTGTGTCACGCCGGAGAATTGCGACTTCACAACGCTCAATCGTCTCTTGCGCCACTGGCTTCCACGGTCGATCGCGAACTTTGTCCCAAGCACTCGCAATTTTGATTTCCAAAGGCGGTCTAGTCACAAGTGCCCGCGCCAATTCGACTCGCGGCGCCAGCTCAAAGGCGTATCTAGGCGGCAGCCCATCGGCTGCCTTGGCAATGGCGAACTCATCCGTCAACGTCGCCGACGAATGAGTGGCCGTCTTTTGAAGTTGGTCAAGGATCGTGACGTTCTTGCGTGCCGACTGCATTCGATTCTCGAAGCGTAACTCCATCTGCGCTGACGCAAATCCGTGTTCGTCCCAGACTGAGAGATATCGACGATCGTTCGTCTCGTCTTCGACCGCCAGAAGCGGCTCAAGAACAACTCGTGCCGCATGACTCCGCGCAAGTTCTTCGCATTGACTCCGAAAATAGCAGCATTGCACGTCGTACCCGCTGGACTTGAGCTTCAGCCAAGCCTCCACCTTTTTTGCTTCATCGGGGGGCACTCGCAGGATCGCTTCAGACATCGCCAACCGAGCCTCCATCGCGTGCCGATATCCATTGGACAAGCCGGACGCGATCATCCGCAAATTCGCTTCTTTCGACTCATTGCGATCCGCAGCAGCGGCGGCGGTTTTCAGCGTTTGCACCTGCTGGAATCGTCTCTCAACCTCAGCCTGCGTCTTGAGCAGCTTGCGACATTCCGGATCACCGGACTTATTCAGAGTGTCGGTGGCATTCGGCGATTGTCCCCATTGCGAAAGAAACGCTTCGTCCTCGGCTTGGCTCGCTTCTGCTAAGCAACCTGCAAACCGATCCAGCAATTCGACACGAGTCTGAGCATCGTTGACTCGTTGACTGTCGGAAGGAGGCAGACTTTTATCTGTAAGTGAACGCCATCGATTGGCCGCGTTGACAATGTCCCGTTCGCTTTTGTTGGCGGCCATCGCCCCACGCAGTTCGGCCTCGGCCTTCACCCGATCCTGATGCTTTCGAATCCGCTCCTCGACCGCTGCCACCTCCGAGTGATCGGGAATGAGCGCCTTCGCTCGATTGAGCGAGTCCTGTGCCTCGCTCAATTTATTGGCGTCAATTGCTTCATACGCAGTTTTGATATGTTGATCGAACTCTGGCGAGTTTTTCAAACCACCAACTCGTCGTTGTAACCACTTCGAGATGTAGTCGGTCGCGACACCTTCCGAGATACCGCCGTCCCGAGCTTTCTTCAGCAAATGATCCCACTCTGGTTTAGTGAGCACACCATCGCGGCCGGCCTGCTCAAGATCTTCGTCGAGCACTTGCTTGACTTGGTGGTGCTTCGCCGTGCGGTCATAGCGGCGCCGCATCTGGTCGTCTTTGAACAACACTGAACAATGCCCGGCCAGAACCCCTTTTGCCGTCCATGACGCATCCATTGGATGAAGGCGCGCCTTGTTAGCTAAGTCCGTTGCTTTGGCCAAAAGCTTTGACACGTCCGCTGTGCTGAAGGAAAAGCCCAGAAGTGAGTAAAGATCCTTCTCCCCGGCGACTCCTAAGTTGGTAGCGATGTCGCGGTAGGTGACGGAATCCAGAAACTCCGGTTCCGTCGGTGCCGTCGTGTCCGCGACAACAGCTCTCCCCAATTTACGGCAGCGGTCGCGAATCTGTTGCTCTGAGAATTTCTTCTTGAAGGCTTTCGCGAGGTGCTCAACGAACTCCTTGAACTTTGACTCGAAGATCGGAGACTCCTCGGGCCATTCGAGTTCGATCTTCTCATCTAGCTTCCTAATGTCGGATTCATTGAGCTTGCGGAAGGCTTCGGCCTGAGATCGCCGCTCAGCTTCGTATTCTGACTCAAAGAGCACCTTGCGAATTCTTGCCAGCAAGCCGAGATTCTTTCTCGCCTCGCCCTCCTTGACCGGATTGTCTCCCCAGCGAACCCACTCCTTACGATTTCGCTCGATCACTTTCTCGATCTGGTCGCGATCAGTGATCGAGGGATCGAGCCCCAGCAGTGCGTAGAAGTTGATGTCCGCCATGTGATGCCACTATTGAGAGTCAAATCAGTTTTGAGAAACAAAACGAAGTGCTTTTCCGGAAACGGCGAACTGTCCTCCGCCGGTCTCTGTGATATCGCGTGCAATCGAGCCAAAGGTCGCTGTCAACTCATTCAAGCTGGTGAAGAAGGCCCCCGACTGCGTAGTGGCCACTCGCCGCAAGAACTCCTCATCGGCGGCACCAAAACCAATCGCGATGGTTTGAATACCGACCTGCCGGCATTCATCCGCATGTTTGATCGCCAAATCCTGCCGCACCCATACCCCGTCTGTCATAAGTATCAAGAATTTTGGACCATTATGCTGTTCGAACAGCGTTCGTGCGTGTTGGAACGGACTGCCGAAAATGCCGTAACCTAAACCAAGACTGACGACCATCCGCTCAATCGCTGCCTCAATTTCCTTCGCATTCTGACAGGCTTCGAGCTCAGTTCGAGTCTTGTCGGAAAACACGAGCAGCCCAATGGAGCACTTCGCGAGGTCTGACTGTTGTAAGAATTCTCGTGCAGCCTCTTTCGCTTTGATTAGTGGCATTCCCGCCATACTTCCGGATAGATCCACGGCTAGGTAAGCCATCACATGGCCACGGCCTGCTCGCCTTGGGGGACGTGCCAGCCATTCCAAGTCTTCATCAATCGGTTCGTCGGAAACGGTCAGCTTCGCAGAAGTGACGCGATCACAGGCGGTCACATTCACGACACCGTTGTCGTCGTAGTGGTAGGAGACATCGACAACGCACGAGCCGTCGCCGCGATGTGTCAATCCACGAATTCGATACTTCCTCAAAAACGTGCAGGCAAACGGATCCGGCTCTTCTCCCTGAGTCGCGTACACCTCGATCTCATTGGGAGCATCCGGCGTGGTCACGAATTGGTAGGGTCGCATCTCGACACATGGAATCGGCAAGTTCTTGCGAATGATGATGCTATTGATATAACGAGTTCCATCGGTTGACTCGGCGATCATGCCCAAGCTGTGGCTCATGACGTCCACGATCCGCTGACGTCTGCCTGGCAAACCATACAACTGAGTCAGCCCAGAGTGTTTTTTCACCAAGAGTTGTCCAGCGCAAAGTGCCGCGCCTTCTGCGACCGCGTGATCGGGGTTCACGGTTTGCAGTCCCGGCCGCCCCGACATGCGCTGTATAAGCTCCTTAACCTGCGGCATGCGACTGGAACCTCCCACAAGTAGTACCCCCGCTAAATCCGCCCAGCTCTTGCCAGCCTCACTTAGAGTGTGCTCACAAAGGATTGCAGTTCTTTCGATGAGAAGGTTGGTCAGTTCCTGAAACTTGTCGCGAGTCAGTTCATCGCTGTGTTTCTGCTTTTG